>ERZ1106954.3387-NODE-3387-length-10431-cov-6.546550_pt1 | contig 10431 bp, 10 predicted proteins | sample MGYA00403678_ERZ1106954 | MGnify/ENA primary metagenome ERZ1106954 (study PRJEB35170, sample SAMEA104062445) | human gut metagenome | biome: human gut; feature: human-associated habitat; material: faeces | place: Denmark | collected 2012-08-20 ... | reverse complement strand
GAGCGTCCCAAAACAAGCCTTTAGGGCTTGTGTGCTCTTGTCAACTGATGGTATAGAAGGCGAATAAGCGACATAAAATACGCCGCGTATTTTTCGCGGCCTTTTTAAAGAATAATTTAAGGAATAAAACTGATATTATGATGAGAGTGCTTGCCCTTGACATAGGGGATAAACGCATAGGAGTGGCGGTGAGCGATCCGCTGGGCATTACCGCCCAGGGCCTTGAGACCTACACCCGGACGGGCGACCTGGATAAGGACACTGACTACCTTATAGCGCTGGCCAACAAATACAAGCCGGTGCGGCTGCTTTTCGGTATGCCCCGCAATATGGACGGAAGTTACGGCTTTGCAAGCGAAAAGGTTAAGGAATTTGCTGCAGCTATGTGCGAAAAGTGGGACGGAGAGCATACCTTCTACGACGAGCGGCTCACTACCGTTCAGGCGGAAAGGGTGCTGTACGAGGCCGAGATGGATTGGCGCAAGCGACGTAAGGTGATAGACAAGCTGGCGGCTGTGGTAACTCTGGAAGGCTACCTTGCTACCAACCCAAAGCTTTGACAGGGAGATGAAAAGATGAAAGACAGGAATATAATAGATCAGATAGGCGAAGACGTAGTGCTGCTGGATGAGGACGGAAAGGAGAACACCTTCGAACACATACTTACCTTTATGTATGAGGGTAAGAAATATGTAGCGCTTTCTCCCATTGCGGATGAGGAAAGCGCTATGGACGACGATGAGGCGGAGGTGGTGCTGTTCCAGATAACCAGCGAAAACGGAGAGGATACCTACGTCAGCATAGACAACGAGGTGCTGCTGGACGAAATATTCGCCGAGTTTCTCGACCTCATGGACGAGATAAACGAGGAAGAGGACAAGGAATAGGCCGATTTATAAAAAAGCCGCAAATGCGGCGGTTTTTTTATTTTTATTGTTGCATATAAAGCGGACTTCATGGTATACTCATGCTCGTATGGATATGCGAATGGAACGCATATATCACACACCCGGATGGACCGGCGGTTCGTGCCTGTGACATGGGTTGCCCGTACGGGAAGAAGTCCGGGGAGGAATAAATAACGAGGAGGATCATAAAATGTCAGTTATTTCCATGAAACAGCTTCTTGAAGCAGGCGTACACTTTGGTCATCAGACCCGCCGTTGGAACCCCAAGATGAAGGAATACATCTTCACCGAGCGCAACGGCATCTACATCATCGACCTTCAGAAGACCGTTAAGAAGGCTGAGGAAGCCTATAATTTCGTCCGCAGCGTTGCTGAGGCGGGCGACAGCATTCTGTTTGTCGGAACCAAGAAGCAGGCTCAGGAATCCATTGAGCAGGAAGCTAAGCGCTGCGAGATGTTCTATGTAAACCAGCGCTGGCTGGGCGGCATGCTCACCAACTTCAAGACTATCCAGACCCGTATAGCAAAGCTCCGCAAGATCGAGAAGATGGAAGCGGACGGCGACTTTGCGTATCTCCCCAAGAAGGAAGTTATCAAGCTCAAGGCCGAGCAGGAAAAGCTGGAAAAGAACCTTTCCGGCATAAAGGATATGAAGAAGCTCCCCGGCGCCATGTTCGTAGTTGACCCGCGCAAGGAGCACATCGCCGTCATGGAAGCCCGCGCTCTGGGTATCCCCGTAGTGGCTATCGTTGATACCAACTGCGACCCCGACGAGGTGGATTACGCTATCCCCGGCAACGACGACGCTATCCGCGCGGTCAAACTCATCGCCTCCAAGATGGCTGACGCCGTACTGGAAGGCCGTCAGGGTGAGCAGATGATAGACGCAGCAGCCGAAGAAGAGGCCGCTGGCGACGATTTTTAATCTTAAACGATACTTTTAACAGGAGGTCAAGCATATATGTTTACCGCTAAAGACGTAATGGCTCTGCGCGAAATGAGCGGCGCCGGCATGATGGATTGCAAGAAGGCCCTCACCGCCTGCGAAGGCGATATGGACAAGGCAATGGATTATCTTCGCGAGAAGAGCCTTGCTGCTTCCGCAAAGAAGGCTGCCCGTATAGCTGCCGAGGGTATTGTAAGCAGCTATGTTACCGATGACCACAAGGTCGGCGCTATCGTAGAGGTCAACTGCGAGACCGACTTCGTCGCCAAGACTGACGACTTCAAGGCTCTGGTAAACAGCGTTGCCAAGCTGGTAGTTGAAAAGAACCCCGCCGATGTAGACGAGCTGATGGCTCTGGACTGCGGCGATGGCACCGTTGCCGAGATGGTCAACCGCGCAGTTGCCAAGATAGGCGAAAAGATAACCATTCGCCGCTTTGCCCGCATGGAGGGTCAGCTGGTGGATACCTATATCCATCTGGGCGGCAAGATCGGCGTTATCGTAGCCGCCAAGACAACGGATGCCGAGAAGGCCAGGCCCGCCGTACATGATGTAGCGATGCACATCGCCGCCGCGAAGCCCGGCGTGCTCCATCGCGACGAGGTGGATCCTGCCGATCTGGACAAGGAGCGCGAGATACTGCGCGCCCAGGCTCTGAACGACCCCAAGCCCAAGCCCGCAAACATCATCGAGAAGATGGTGGAAGGCCGTATCGCCAAGTACTACAAGGAGGTTTGCCTGCTTGAGCAGCCCTTCGTAAAGAATCCCGATCAGAGCATTGAGCAGATGCTCAAGGAGCACGGTGATGTGGAGCTGGTAGCGTTCGTCCGCTTTGAGATGGGCGAAGGTCTCCAGAAGCGCCAGGATAACTTCGCTGAGGAAGTTATGGGCCAGATGAAGAAGTAAAACCTGCTTTTAAAAGGAACACCCTTTCCGGTGTTCCTTTTTTGTTATATAATGTATCTGGTGAAAATCGGTCCAGACCGTAATAATAGTTTTAAGGAGCAGAAAAATGCTGAAATACAAGAGAATATCGCTTAAGCTTTCCGGCGAAGCCATGGGCGGCGCACAGGCTGTGGATTTTGACAAGGCGGAGGCTATAGCGAGACAGGTGGCGCGGCTTCACGAGCTTGGAGCAGAGATAGGTATAACCATAGGCGGCGGCAATATATGGCGTGGCCGCAGCTCCGGCGATATGGACCGCAACAGGGCGGATCAAATGGGTATGCTGGCGACTGTCATAAACTCGCTTGCCGTGCAGGATTGCCTGCTGAAGCTGGGGGTTCCAGCCGTGGTGATGTCCTCAATAGATATGCCAAGAATAGCGGACAGCTATTCCTCCCGGGCTGCACATGCCGCCCTTGATGCAGGTAAGGTAGTCATATTTGCAGGCGGCAGCGGTCTGCCCTTCTTCTCTACCGATACCGCAGCTGCCCTCAAGGCCGCCGAGATAGGCGCGGACGCAATGCTCCTTGCAAAGAATGTAGACGCAATCTATTCTGACGATCCAAAGAAGAACCCGAATGCCATAAGGTATTCGCACCTCACATACGACGAGGTCATCGAACGTGAACTAAAGGCTACAGACCTTACTGCCATAACCCTCTGCAAGGAGCAGAACATACCTATACTTGCCTTCGCCATGGCGGACCCGGACAACGTGGTAAAAGCCGTTCAGGGCGAGAGCATAGGTACGCTGATAGACAACGTGAAGTAAGGTATAAAGCGGGCGATACTGTGAACAATCTCTAATTGGGGATTGTGCGAAACAGGCATTTCCTGTAAAATATAGCTGAGCTTTTTATAAGATAAACTTTCAGGAGGTTCAAATATGGACGCTGTCGCAACCGCAAAAGAAAAAATGACCAAAACCGTAGCCGCTTTGGAGCGTGACCTCGGAACCCTCAAGGCCGGGCGTGCGAACCCCCAGGCCCTTGACCGCATAATGGTTGACTATTACGGCTCTCAGGTGCCGATAAACCAGCTGGGCAATATATCCTCCCCCGAAGCGAGGCTGCTGGTCATCTCCCCCTATGACGCCACTATGATAAAGGAAATAGAGAAGGCTATACAGAAGTCCGACCTGGGCATTAACCCCAGCAACGACGGCCGCCTCATACGTCTCGTATTCCCCGAGCTCACCGAGGAGCGCCGAAAGGAGCTTGTAAAGCTGGTGCGCAAGAAGGGCGAGGAGTCTAAGGTAGCTATACGTTCTATCCGCCGCGACGCCATCGATACCATTAAGAAGGCCAAGAAGGACGGCGATATAACTGAGGACGACCAGAAGCGCCAGGAAGAGCAGGCCCAGAAGGCTACCGATGAGTTCATAAAGAACATTGACAAGGTCATTGCTGATAAGGAAAAGGAGATAATGACGGTTTGATATCCGTACTTGGATACGAGCTTGGAAGGGCGAAAGAGCTGCTGGAAGCCGAAGGATACAGCGTGAGATGCGTAGAGACCCGCAGCCGCAAGGGACTTAACGGCAACGAAAAACGGGTGATAAGGCAGCGTACTGATGGCAATGCGGTTGAGCTCATATGGGCCCTGTTCAAAACAGACTGCGAATATGGGGGATAGCGGTTAGTTCCGCATCCCCTTTTGTATCGGAGGATATTTTTACACAATGGCAAAGATACAGCCTCAAAGCGTAGGCTTGGCGCCGGAACTGCCACGGCATATAGGCATAATAATGGACGGCAACGGCCGTTACGCCACGCGGCGGGGCCTGCCGAGAAAGCTTGGCCACCGGGCAGGAATGGAACGACTGCGGGGGCTTATACGTTTTTCATCGGATATAGGTATTGAGGTGCTTTCGCTGTACGCCTTTTCTACTGAAAACTGGAAGCGGCCCAAGGAAGAGATAGGGGCGCTGTTCGATCTTTTTCTGGAATACTTTATAAGCGAACTGGACGACCTGGATAAAAACAACGTCTGCATACGCATAATGGGCGACATGTCCGCATTTCCGGAAAAAATGGGCCAGGAGACGGACGAGGCCATGTACAAAACCAGAAACAATACCGGCCTGAAGCTCAATATTGCATTGAACTACGGCAGCAGGGCAGAGGTGGTACGCGCCTGCAACACCCTTATTGAGCGCGGCAAGCCCGCAGACGAGGCTGACCTTATGAATGCCCTGTATACCGCAGGGCTGCCGGATCTTGATCTGATAATCCGCACGGCGGGAGAGCAGCGGTTATCCAACTTCATGCTGCTTCAGGCGGCATACGCTGAGCTGGTGTTCACGGACGTGACATTTCCCGAGCTTACGGACGAAAAATATGCGGACTGCATAAGGGAATACCAACGGCGCACCAGAAGGTTCGGCGCGGTGACGGAATAAATCATCAAAAAGGAGAAGCGGCGTAATGGATAGCGGCAGGAAAACCAGAGTAATAGTAGGCGCGTTGCTGGGGTTGCTTTTCGTGGGCATAGTGGCTCTCGGCAGCATATTCCGCACCGTGGTATTTACCGTGGCGGCAGTGATAGCGGTATATGAGATGTCAAACATGATCTATAAAAAGACGGAAAAGAATATATTCGCGGCGCCCGCATACATCTTTGCGGCGCTGTGCTTCCCCATAGCCTCATTTCCGGCGGCCCTGGCGGCGAGGATGAGCGCCGCTACCGCCATAATGCTCCTCGGGGCGCTGTGCCTGATGCTCATCGCGGCGGAGAGGGTATTCAATAAGCTGCGCACCACGGAGGAGAGCATATACTCCGCGTTCATGCTCATATACCCCATGTCGCTGTTTGGGATGCTGGCGCTGATAATGCCCACCGACGGGCTCGTATCGCCCAAAAACGTGGGCCTGCTGCTGGTATTCATATGCCCGCTCATGGGCGATATGCTGGCCTATTACATAGGCTCCTCCATGGGCAAGCGAAAGCTTTGCCCCGAGATAAGTCCTCATAAGACGGTTGAGGGAAGCTATGGAAGCTTTCTTGGCGGACTGCTGGGCGGCTTCCGCTGCCTTGTACAGGGCTTCCAGACGGGATTCCAGGTCTTCCTTCCCGGCCTTGATCGCGGTGTATTCCTTTTTGGAGATGGCTTCCTTGAGGTGCATCACCTTGTCTTCGATCTCGCGCTTGAGGTCTGCGGGAATCTTGTCCCCCATGTCCTTGAGCTGGCGTTCCACGGAGAAGCAGAGGGAGTCCGCCTGGTTGACGGTGTCAATTTCCTCGGCGCGCTTCTTGTCTTCTTCCGCATGGGCTTCCGCATCACGCTTGGCGCGTTCGATTTCATCCTTGGAAAGGCCGCTGGAGCCCTGGATGGAAATCTTCTGTTCCTTGCCGGTGCCCTTGTCCTTGGCGGAGACGTGCAGAATGCCGTTGGCGTCAATGTCAAAGGTCACTTCAATCTGCGGCACGCCGCGCGGAGCGGCAGAGATGCCGTCCAGCTTGAAGTTGCCGAGAAGCTTGTTGTCCTCAAACATCTTGCGTTCACCCTGGCAGATGCGGATGTCCACGGCGGGCTGGTTGTCCGCGGCGGTGGAGAACACCTGGCTCTTGCGCACCGGAATGGTCGTGTTGCGCTCGATCATCGGCGTAGCGATGCCGCCCATCGTTTCAATGGACAGGGTCAGCGGAGTCACGTCCAGCAGAAGCACGTCGTTGACGTCCCCCTGGAGCACGCCGCCCTGGATAGCGGCGCCTACGGCCACCACTTCATCCGGGTTCACGCCCTTGTGGGGTTCCTTGCCGGCCAGCGTATGGGCCATTTCCTGAACGGCGGGCATGCGGGTCATGCCGCCCACCAGCACCAGTTCGTCAATGTCCCCGGTCTTCAGGCCGGAGGCGGCGATGCAGTCCAGCACGGGCTTGCGGGTACGGTCCAGCAAGTCTTCCGTGAGCTGTTCCAGCTTGGGACGGCTCAGCGTCAGCTGGATGTGCTTGGGTCCGGAAGCGTCCGCCGTGATGAACGGCAGGCTGATGTCATAGCTCTGGGTGGAGGAAAGGGCGATCTTGGCCTTTTCAGCTTCTTCCTTGATGCGCTGGATGGCGTCCGGCTGGTTGGAAAGATCCATGCCGGAGTCCTTCTTGAACTCGTCCATGATCCAGGTGATGATCGCGTTGTCCCAGTCGTCGCCGCCCAGGTGGGTGTCGCCGTCGGAAGCCTTCACTTCAAACACGCCGTCACCGATTTCCAGCACGGAAATATCGAAGGTGCCGCCGCCGAGGTCGTACACGGCAATGTTTTCATTGGACTTCTTGTCCAGGCCGTAAGCCAGGGCAGCAGCCGTCGGTTCATTGATGATGCGGCGCACCTTCAAGCCGGCGATTTCACCGGCGGCCTTGGTCGCGTTGCGCTGGGCGTCATTGAAATAGGCGGGAACAGTAATCACGGCTTCCGTGATCGTCTCACCCAGCTTGGATTCCGCGTCGGCCTTCAGCTTGGCCAGGACCATGGAGGCGATTTCCTGGGGAGAAAAAGTCTTCTTTTCCCCGCCTACGTCCACGCGGATATAGGCGTCCCCGTTGGGGGCCTCCACAATTTCATAAGGCACCTTCTTATCTTCTTCCGTCAGCTCGCTGTACTTGCGGCCGATGAGGCGCTTGGAGGAAAACACGGTGTTTTTCGGGTTGGTCACCGCCTGACGTTTGGCGGCCTGCCCCACGAGGCGTTCACCGCTCTTGGTGAAGGCAACAATGGAGGGAGTGGTGCGCGCACCTTCGCTGTTTTCAAGTACGGTACCCTGACCGCCTTCCATCACAGCCATGCACGAGTTGGTCGTGCCCAAGTCGATTCCTAATATTTTAGCCATATCGTTATCTTAGATTGTTTTAAATGGATTTCGTTGAGATTTGATTTCCCCATGACCTGAAGTGTCATGCAGGCAAACTCATGTTCTTGCCTCTCTTTCTGCAAATGGCATGCCAGCCTTGTAAGCCCTGTTGAAAAATAAACATAAACAGCATAAATTCATCGTATTATAACATCGCATCATTTCGTCCGCTCTTTTTCCTGCCGAGCAGCAATGGGACATATTGTCACACCAAAAAGAGACAAAATGTCACACGCGGCCATTTTGTCCCACACCCTCCGGACAGCCTGTCCCCGGCGCCCGTCACGAAGCCTCCTTGCAGGAGGAAGCTTCCGCTCCGGCTCCGGTTCCGCATTTGCCGTAAGCCAGGCGTTTCATGAAATCCTTGTAAAGCAGCGTTTCCATGCGGCCGTCCCCGTATTCCACCACCGCGCTCATGGTTTCCACCCAGTCCCCGCAATTCAGGTACCGCACCTCCCCCACCATGGTATCCGCCGGATGATGCACATGCCCGGCAATGATACCGTCACACTGCCTTTTCACCGCCAGATTCTGGAGCTGCTCCTCATATTTCCCAATGAAATTGACGGCGGATTTCACGCGGCTCTTGATGGCGCGGGAGACGGAATAATATTCCCTGCCCCGCCAGGCGCGGTATTTATTGTAAAGCCGGTTGACCGTCAGCAGAACGTCGTAGCCCAGGGAGCCGAGCATCGCCAGCCACCGGTGGTTGGTGGAGATGGCGTCAAAACCGTCTCCGTGCACGCACAGGTAACGCCTGCCGTCCGCCGCCCGGTGCACGCACTCCCTGGCCATTTTCAGGCCGCCCAGATGAAAGGGAAGGAATTTTTCCAGAATATCGTCGTGGTTCCCGCGCAGGTACAGCACTTCCACATCCTCCTGCTCCATCTTTTTCAGCAGGGTGCGGATCAGGCGCGTATGCCGCCTGCGCCAGCGGCTGCCGCGGGAGAGGGCCCAGGCGTCCACAATATCCCCTACCAGAACTATTTTTTCCGCACGGACATGCTTCAGGAACCTCCGGCATTCGTCCGCCTTGCAATCCTTCGTGCCCAGATGGAGGTCTGACAAAAAGACCGTGCGGCATTCCAGCACCGCATCCCGCGGGGGGCGGGCGTAGCCGGTTCCGTTCTCCTCCCGCGCCACGGAGGCCAGCAGTTCTTCAAACCTGTCATGGATGGAATCCCACGCTCTGGCGCGCACGGTCCTGCGGGCCTGTTCGCCGAGTCTCCGGATCATCCCCCTGTCCTCCAGCAGACGGCGCATGGCGGAGTAAAAACCCTCCGCGTCCCCCTTCTCCGCCTGAAGGCCGTTGATGCCGTCCAGCACCACATCCGCGGAAGCGGCGTACCGGTAGCTGACCGTAGCCAGGCCGCTGGCCATCCCTTCCAGCAGAACGTTCCCGAAGGTCTCCGTCTCACTGGCGAAGAGCAGCACGTCCATGGCGGCGTAATGGCGCGCGAGGTCCTCCCCGCTGCGCATTCCGCAAAACACGGCGTCCGGAAACTCACTGCGCAGGCTGCTCATCATGGGACCGTCCCCCACCACGACCATCTTCATGCCGCAGGCCGGGAACTCCCGCTGCAGGCGCGTGTACAGTCCCAGGGCCGTCACCAGGTTCTTCTCCCGGGCCAGACGCCCCACCACGCCGAACACCACTTCATCCCGCCAGGCGCCCCATGACTGGCGCAGGCCGGCATCCCTCCTGGCAGGGTCAAACAAGGCGGCATCCACCCCGCGCCCCATTACGGAGAGGCGTTCAAATCCCAGCCCCTCCAGCGCGCGGCGCATCTCCTCCGTGGGCACCACCGTCATCCCTGCCCGGTTGTGGAGCTTGCGCAGGTAATTCACGGCGGCGGTTTCCAGCCCGGAGAAATGGTAATCCTTCATGTACTGGTGAAAATTGGTGTGGAATCCCATCACCACGGGAATCTCCAGAGCGCGGGCGGCCTTCACGGCGGAGGCCCCCATGGGGCTTTCCGTGGCAACATAAACCACATCCGGCCTCTTCTTCATCCATCTGGAGCGGAACCTTTCTGCGGAAGGCAGCCCTATTTTCACCTCATGATACATGGGGAGGGAGAGAGACGGCATGGCCGTCTCTCCGGGAACGGAAGCTCCGTCCCTCCCGGAAGCCCTCAGCACATGCACCAGATGCCCCCGCGTCCGAAGCCCCCGGACCAGCCGCTCCAGCGTCAGGGCCACTCCATTCACGTCAGGTTCATACGTATCCGTTGCCACATCAATTCTCATGCGCCGGCACCATGGGCAGAAAGGCCTTCCCAGGCAAGCTGAGGAGGGAAACGAAACCGTCACAGGCTGCTGTCATCCGTCCCCGTCCCCAGCAGGAGAAACAACCGTGCCGGACAGATTCCGGCATGTCCCCCCCGCTTTTCCTGCACGGGAAACCGAACAGAGGAGGCGGCCTCCCCCACTCCCTGTTTGGAAGGTGCCGCCGCCAAAACCGCACATTTCCGTAAAAAAACAGACGAATCATTGAATATCAGACGCTCTGAAACTACATGCGGTCATCCGCGCATTATAAATCCGCCGTCAACCAAATTTTTTGAGAAAAAATGATTTTCATCGTATCCAGGACGGGAAAAAACACAATGGAATCCAAAGGCCGTGAAATCTGATATTCTTATTAACCATTGATAATGTTTCTATTATTTATTAAAAAAATTATTCCTTCCCGACAGCCGGATTTATAATCCGCCAAAATGCATGCATACGGGATACATAAAACGGAAATGAAGGAATATTTAGAAAGATTTTTAATAAAAATAAT
>ERZ1106954.3385-NODE-3385-length-10433-cov-12.443053_pt1 | contig 10433 bp, 10 predicted proteins | sample MGYA00403678_ERZ1106954 | MGnify/ENA primary metagenome ERZ1106954 (study PRJEB35170, sample SAMEA104062445) | human gut metagenome | biome: human gut; feature: human-associated habitat; material: faeces | place: Denmark | collected 2012-08-20 ... | reverse complement strand
CCCTTATTGCCGCCATATTATGGTGGCGCTGTTCTATGGTCAAACGGTCTGACATCTTTAATTTATCATCAACATCTGTTTAACATTGCAACATCGCAGCAGGAGTTATGTTCAGAACCTTGCATAGCAATCTAGCTATTTTTAGAGTAGGCTCAGAGCGCCCTGTTACATAATCGTTAATACGTGAAGGACTTACTCCAATTTCTGAAGCCAGTTGTTTTTGAGTCATTTTCTTTTCATTTAAAGAAAGTTCGATAAGTTCAGAAACAGAAGGCTTTCCGATAGGAAAATGTTTCTTTTCGTATGACTCAACAATGTCCGACATTAATGTCAGCTCTATGGCATTCCTGTCGTTAGCAGGCGTATCGTCCGTTACCAATGGCAGGAGATCTTCTATTCTGTTGAGTGCAAACTCATATTGTTCTTTCGTAATTCTATCCATAATTGTTTTTATTAAATGGTGGAACAATCTATTTTGTCATATTCACTATGTGTTCCGACAAATCTTACGAAGAGTCGGCCTATTGTAAATTTAATTACCACTACCAACCTATACCTGTTTCCTCGAATGTTGAATACGTAATGTTGATTACCTACGTAGTCAGCATCAGGAAAGTCAGTTCTTATATCAGAAAAGTTGCGCCATTCTGCTTCTTCCGCAATCTGGTACCATCTTTCCAGAGCTACTTTTGAGTCTTCTCGCCCAGGGGTCTCGTAAAACTCTTTTAGTTTCCTATGCGAAATAATTCTCATAATTCCATGATTTAAATTTTCATTGCAAAGATATATAGAAATATTGAAATACAATAGTTTCTTCCATAAATATTTTGTTTTTTAGGATTATTTATATAATTAAGCTTGTTTTTCTACTATTTAGCTTCCACCTTTCCCCCACACGCCCTGAAGGGGCAGAAGCACCTAGCCCAGGGCATCACCCTGGGTATAAGCGCAATCAGCCTTGCGCCCTGTAGGGGCAAAAGCCTTTTTAAAAAGGATATTAAGAATGAAAACAAGGGAAGGCAAGAAACCAGCACCACGATGGCAGCGATGTAGATATCTATGTAGAAATGCCCCCTAAGTTTTTCCTGATAGTCCGTCTGAAATCATACCTTGAAGCCCTTCTGGGTTGCCCTGTCGATATTATCCGAAAGCACCAGCACCTCAATTCCTTCCTGCTCAAGGAAGTTGAGAGAGAGGGGATTGAAGTGATAGCGGAGAGATAGATGCGATAAACTACCTTATCCTATATTCATCAAATTACGCAATGAGACGATAGTTTTCGTCTCGCACTCAGCAACTTCCTTGAAACCGAATTCAAAGCTCTGGTAATCAGTCAGCGACAGGACTAAAACCAGTTTATCATCCTTTATTTTCAGTCTTGAATTTGTCACCCGATAATATCCTTCAGATGCATTCTCAACTATAAACATAAAATAGTCGATAGAATCTATCTTGAACATACCTTTATTGATGTCCAGAGGGATTTCTATAGAAAGCCTATTATGCTCATAATCATCATAAGCATCCCTATCGACCGCTAATACAAATACGTTCTCGACCTTATATACCAGTCCCTTTTGAGGGATAACATCCTTAACATGCTCATAAACACCTTCTTTAGGCAAGACTTCATGCGGATCGGTACCCAGACTGCACTCCTTTACAGTAAAATTCTTCCTAAGCTCTGCAAGCAATGCTTCATTATTTTTTTCGTCTTTTTTATCGAGAGCAAGAGAGAAGATATTTTCTTCCTCAAATGGGGTATACACCTTACCCAGAACCTGCCTGAAATGTGTTTCTACATATTCTTTTGCATTCACAGACGGTAACGGACGCATGGCATAGAAGCTGAAATCCTGTTGGAGCCAGTTTCTTATCTCTGAACAGAATTTAACCCTGACATTCTCCTTCCATTGCTGCTGTTCTCCCCTATTATTTCTTGCATAGAGCGAGAGAACAAACAGGAAGTTTACATCGTAATGGAACAGGAGCAACGTATCACGGTCAAACAATCTGTTCTGAAACTGCTTGGAAATGTATCTGTTGTTCTTTCTGTCAGTTTCCTTAATACCGTCTATGGCATAGCGAAACTTTTCGTCCATAGTAGCAGAAATGAAGAAGTTAGGAATGATGTTATATCCTTCTGTTTCATCATCACGAAGCTTAATGCCGGATTCAGGCTTTCTGCCGCTGTTGAAGATATCCAGGTTCCACTGTATCACGTTTCTCGCATAGGTGTATTGCTTATAAATGGACTCCTTTCCGAGTTCGTTGCCCATCTTATAATACTTGCTGTCACCGATATAATAAGTATTACTTGATTCGTCATTAATCAAGCTCTTCGCCGTAAAGAGGTGGTCCACTATCTTACCGTCTTCCTGTTTCTTGTCCATTCCGTCAGGCAGCGGATTATCGCCCACCAAGGCATCAATAATCGCCTCAAACACGATATGAAAACTCTTGACAAGCAGATACTCTTTCTGACTGGTATTTACATATATATGATGTGACTTGTCGAAGAAAGCATAGCAGAGCTTCCAAAGTTGCAACGCCTTGTCTGAGAAATACTTATACTTTATCTGATTCAAGCGTACTTTGCCATATCCGTTTCTGTATTTCTCAAACTGTTTGCCCTTTATCAGGTCAAAATTGCAGTTAATTTCTTTAGGAAATCCGTATGTATCGCCAATATAATTGAGAATCGAGAAGAAGATGACAAGCAGTTCTTCATCGAAGTTAATCTTGCGTTTCTTGTTGACAGGGTTTAAGTAGATAGCATCCCCTCCCTGGATGATAGCAGAAGTAGTACTGATAGTGCGGGTCCAGTTTATCTTGTTTAAGCCTGAATGGAGGTTCTTCAACACAAAGAAGAAGAAACTCTTATTATCCTTATTAAACTGGATCAGCGACAGAAGAATATCAAGGAATGTATTGCTCTTTCGCTTGCTGCTACCACCCACCTGATTAATCATTTTCTGATAAACAATAGTCGAGTCGTTGCTCTTGTCGTTCTTATATACAACGATGGCCCTATATATCCATACAGCAAAGCCATAGAGGAAATTACGCTCCTCTTTTGTCAGTTTTTCCTGACCTTCAGGGTTGATAATATCGTATGGCTGGTACTTGCCAAAAGCAAGTTCCTTGCCATCCACATCACGCAGCAATACTTTAGGAAGAATAAACACACAGTCTCCTAATAGGGGATTATAATAATACCCTACATAATGGATGGACACCTTGCCCTCTACGTTCTCCATTGGATCGATGCCGTATAATACATCGTGCACATCAGATACATTGTATTGATATTCTTCTATCAGGATTCTCATTTTCCTACTTTTTAAATCGATTATTTGCAGACAAAAGTCTTATTCATAACATACTTTCAGCTGCAAGTCTAAGCGGTTATCCAACAGCATTACCATATTATACATTGTAACGTCGTCCAGACCTTTAATTATATAATAATCGCCCTCCTGAATATAATTGTAAGTTGGGTCATTCAGTATCGCATCAAACTTGCTCTTTGTTACCAGAGGTGTATGACGGCGATGATATTTCATTTCTGACGCAATTTTCTCCACCTGTTCTATTCCGATTTTAGAAAGCGTCTTATGATAGGTATCAAACTTATTATTCTCGTTTATGACGGTTCCGTCAGGGAATTCAACAGAAAACACTTTAGAAGTTTTTGGAAGTTTCTTATCGCCTTCGGTTTCAAATCCCTCTTCGCTGTTGTCTTCATCAGCTTCAGAATCAGGTTCCAAATTCAAGTTACTCAGGAATTTTACTATTTTTGTCCCATTCACTTTGACCTGATTGTTTTCTACAGAGTAAAACTTGTCGAATGAGAGTTTTTCTCCATCCTCATCTTTAAAGGTATCTCCCTCAAATTCAGAGTCTTTGAACACATCGTTCCAAAGATAGAAGATAACCTTGCTGACAAATTTATCGGCACTTATTACACCGTCATTAGCCTTGCAGAAGAAATAGCCTAGCTTCTTGTCTTCTGAATAGGTTGCATGGTAAACTTTGTCATTAATAGCCTCAAGGAATTTCCACCAATCATACTGAGCACCGTTCACTTCAATCATCCAGTTCTTACCAGCATCACTGATTGGCACATAATTCCAGTCCCAACGGCGCTTGAAGGCAGAATCTATCGGGAAGAGGCTCTGGTCGCTGGTATTCATGGTTGCCCAGATATAGAGGTTGTTAGGAAGCAACAGGATGTCACCAGCCAACACTTGGGCAACAATATCCTTATCGCCTTTAAACAGAGCGTTAATACCCTCCTTATTCTTGATTTCCAGTCCTTCAAATTCTTTTTCGAGCAGTTTCTTCATGTCAGAATCAGCCTTGATAGGATATTCAGAGAATCCTTCATCGCCACGGTCGAGTAACTGGAAGAGATCACCGAAAATCTGGGCGCAGTTGCCTCGGTTAATCTCTTCAATAACCAGAAATTCATCCGTTGGCTCTTCACCTTCTTGTGCGTCACTATACTTCCTCCATGCCGCAACGTATGCCTGTAGGAAAGCCTGACTCACGTACTCGTAGACGATTTTGTCTTCCATCATTTCTTTGCCGTTAAGTTTTACAGGGACGGCATTAGTACCAATAACAGTCGTTACAGGTACAGACTTAGTGGTAGGCTTATATGCGCCTACAAAAGTGGAATAGTCGGTATCAGGATGGAATGTTGTTCTGATAACATCCTTGCCCGCTGTAAGCTCGTTTATAGAGTGGCTCTTGCCGGTGCCAGGGGCACCGTAGAAGATTTGTTGGAGAGGAATCGAACAATTATTATTACTCAATATCTCCTCAACATCATCTTCTTTCCCATCATTATATGGCGTTGTTACATTTTTAATCTCAATATCAAATATTCCATCTTCTGCTTTTTTTATATGCAGTTCAGAATATTCCCCTGCCATATAATTACGAACAGTAAACTTCGCTTTGCGTTCTTCACCTGTACTATCTAGATAAACGACATCCTGCATCAAGCCATTAAAATAGAAACGATTATCAATTTTCCCATTTTTTTGAACAACATTTTTACGAGCATTCCAGACCTGTGTTATTGTATCTACAGACTTCCCATCTACTTTAAACAAAGCATCAAGTATAGCCAATTGGTCTATAACAAACTTACTAGAATACTCAATAATGCAATGCGTGGCTGATTGATCGAATTTTCTTGGTAAAATTGAAGCTATAAACAATATAGCCTGTGAAAGATTTTCTTTAAAAAATCTTACCGTAACATGTTCGCCAGCACCTTCAAAAAAAGCATAATGCTCATTATCCAAGAACAAATCTGTATTCTTGGCATCACCAGCATTTGGTTGCCTATAGCTGGCATTTGTATCATTTATATGTTTTACAATCTCATCCATTTCTTATAGTTTTATTGATTCCTGTATCATACTAAAGCAATCTACTGGAGAAACTGCAATGTTTAAATCTATAAGTTTCGTCTTACTCTCAACAATAGCAGCATTAAGCTTTTGAATATTATTATTCATCTCCTTCATATAAGGCAAGCACTGTGTGCATATCTTCAGATTAGCAGAAGATTCAGACATATCAAATACTCTATAAACGGAATAATTAGTATCAGCATTCAATAGATTAGCAAATTCAACCTCTTGATTGCTGAAAACAATATTCTGGCTGAAACCAAATCTTGTTGACTTAACATCAACATACTGATGTATATCAGAAGTTCCATTCAAAATAAAATCGTATGGCAAACCAGATTCTCTGCTCTTATTCATCCATTCAAAAGAATCTAATTCCTTGGCAGATTTTAATCTTTCTAGATACTCATTTACCAATTCTTCACCTTGCTTACCTACTAAAGCAATATGCTTTTTTGCCTTATCTAAATCAAACGGTTTATATTTTTTACATACAGCACCCGTTTGAGAGATGATTTCTATCTCCTTTTGAATATCAATGCTAGAGTTGTTTATCTTACTCACCATGATATTCTTTAAACCAGCATAAGCCTTATCCTCATCTTTAATGATGCGAACATTATCCTTAACCAAGGTCTTGATAATAGCAAAATCTTCAGAATGACTATTGATAAGCCAAAATACCAAATCTTTATTTTCTAATCCAGACCAAAGGAGATACCAATCTGCACTCTTATCTTCCAAGGCAAACTCTCTAATTTTTGAGACAACGGATTCTTCACCAACTCCCCCTTTTCGTATTTTAGGACTTCTATAAGTTCCATCAGGATTTTTAATTCTGTCAAAATAACAATCCAGTATTTGACAGTAATCCCCATAAACTAACATTGCCGTAGTAACGACATTATCTCCTAAGAATTGAAGGACATCTTCAAATAACCCAATATGAGTCTGATTACTTGACTCACTTGTACCCAATTCTACGCCGCTTAATTTCTTTAAGCCGATGCGCTTTTCAATATCAAAAAAGAAGAAAAACATATCATTCATGAATTATATTGTTTATGATAAGATTATACAAAACTGCATAAATAGTATTTACGCTAACAGCATTTCCTGCTTGCTTATACAGAGAGCCATCAGCAACACCTGCATTACGACCATTTAGTGCAAAACTTGCAGGAAAGCCCTGCAACATAAATGCTTCTTCTGGCGTTATTTTACGAATTGGCAATTTTGCCAGTTCTTCTTTTGTCATCGTTTCTACAGGATTTATTTCTCCTTGAGAATCTATGAAATCTTGACTATAATAGTTATCTTGACAAGCTCTATGCATTTTGTGCATTGTAGCTGTCAGAGGTCTAGCTATTCTCATATTTATATCTGAACGAGATTTGAAATTAGCTGACCCATCAGCCAATATGGTTGGTTTGATTTTTTCAGATAAAAAGTATTTTTGATTAACATTTCTCTGAAGTAAATCATTAACTGTTTCATAATGACTAACACTTAAATTAGCATATACATTCTCAAAAGTCTCAGCAACATTTGCACTAGAAAACATATCCTCGAAGTTGTCGGGAAGAGGTTCTGTTGTGGCAAATATCAAAAGTCTATTCCGAGTTTGAGGAAGATGAAAATTTGCAGTATTGAAGACTGCACTAAACACCCTATATCCTAACAATTCTAATTCTTCATTAATTCTATTATAGGTTCTCCCTTGGTCGTGATTTCTTAGATTCTTTACATTTTCAAGCAAGACATATCGAGGTCTTCTTGCTGCAAGAATGTCTATAATACGGAAAAACATCTGTCCTCTATCCTCATTGAACCCAGCCTGCTTTCCCATCATACTAAATGTTTGACATGGGAATCCACCTGTTATCAGATCGAAGTCTGGCAAATTTTCTATATTCTCTGGATTTTTAGTAAATTCAACAATATCCCCCATTGCAACTTCCTCATCCTGCTCTGGCCTGTAATTAGCACAATATGTTTTCACTGCCTTAGGATCTATTTCAGAATAGCCTACGCAGTGAAAATTCATAATATGGTCTTGCGTTAGAAGATCCATCGCTCTTCTAAAACCGCCTATACCTGCAAATAATTCAAGATGTCTCATTTTATAAATTTCATAATGCCATCACCAATAGCTTTGGCAAGTTTTACTGGAACTGCGTTCCCAACCTGTGCATACCACATATTCTGAGAACCAGTTATCACATAATCATCTGGGAAAGTCTGGATACGTGCAGCCTCCCGAGGACTCAAACCTCTTGCATCCCATGGATGTATATACATATTACAATCAAACCTCATGTGAGAAGTTATCGTCTTGCAAATTTGCGTTTCATCCAATTTGAAATATTTATCCTTAAAAATACCATTTCTTCTTTTATAAGGCATAATATCTGCTATTGACTCATGCAAAGAATTTGCTCCTTGCGGCAACCGCCTATATATCTCTATATCACGCTCATTATTATATCTATTCTTGTGGTTATAGAGTTTCTTAATATCTTTTTCTCCATTAATAAACTTATAAAAGTCATTATGAATATATGTAAAATCACATTCTGTAAAACCAGACTCTGCACACTCTATTCCCTTCGAACCTTTTTCTTTTTTGGCGACAAGATGTGGTAATCCATCTAAGGCGTCTTTCAACACAAATGGTTTTCGTTTATGTTTATATATCTCTTCAAAAATTAATTTGGGAGAAATATTAACTCTATTACCTATCATTATAAAACGTTCCCTATTTTGAGGAACACCATAATCTTGCGCTTTTACAAGAGCATAATCAAATTGATATTCTTCTCCCAGATACTCTTTAAAATTTTCTTTAATTTCTTCAATTTTGTTCATCATTCCCTTTACATTCTCCATTATAAAGAACTTTGGTCGAACATTCTGCAAGAAAATCAGATATTGTTTATAAAGAGAATTACGTGGATCATCTAATATGCGTTGTCGGTTTGCCATAGAAAATCCTTGGCAAGGAGGTCCTCCGCAGACTAAGGTTATATCTGATAGCAAATTCTTATACTCATCAAGATGCTGATTGAGGTCAGCTATATCACCAACAAAGTAATGATCATCACTCAATTCATGATTATACTTGTAGGTATTACAAAACTGCTCTACGATTTCGTTTACAAACCATGGAGTAAAGCCAGCTTGCTGCAATCCAAGACTAAGACCGCCACAACCAGCAAATAAGTCTACAAATTTATATTGCTTCATTTCTATTTCATCTTTATTATCTACCTCTTCTAAGAAGATTATGAATATACAAAAATAAGCATTTTTTTTCGTATATAATCAAAAGCATATTCCTTTTCAGGACTTTTCAGGACTTTCTTGCTACTTGATTATAGATTTTATAAAAAATAAGTTTTAAAATCACTCTATTTTTTTGGAAATCCCTACAAATATTCATCTCTTTGCATCACCAACAAGCATATCGCAACATGAAAAAGGAAAAGGATGAATCGACGAGCAAAGCCTGAGATTCGGGTCGCCATATAAAGCTTTTGCCCCTACAGGGCGCCAGGCGTGCGGACATGAATACCCAGGGCGAATGCCCTGGGCTAGGAGCTTCTGCCCCTTCAGGGCGTGAGGGAATGGCAGGGATGCGTGAGGGGAATGGCCTTACCTTTTAAAAAAGCTCTTTTTGCATATATTTTCCAGATATAATTTGGCGCTTTCAGAGAAAAAGTGTAATTTTGTGGGAGATATTTAATTAAAGGAGAAGATTATGGCAACATTAACAGATGTAGATGCAGAAGCAATAAGACAGAGATTGGTGGTGAAGGAAAGTCTGACACAGGCTTTTAAAGAACTCCGTGCGGCAGAAGCTTCAGGAGCCAAACTTCCTGATGCCCGAAAATTATTCAAATAACGGAGGATTCATTTATAAGTTATGAATGTAAAGGAACATATATTGGCGGCTATCCGTGAATGCCTGGCGAAAAACTTGCCGGCTAGCGGGAAGGCGATACTTTTCGGCTCACAAGCCAGAGGTACCGCCAGGGAGGATAGTGACTGGGATATCCTTATCATATTGGATAAGAAGAAACTCATGGCTGACGATTATGCCAACATCACCTATCCGCTGACCGAACTCGGATGGGAACTGGGCGAGGAAATCAACCCCGTGATGTATACCGCCCAGGAATGGGAAAAGTATAGGAATACCCCCTTCGTCAGGAACGTAGAAAAGGAAGGGGTCAGGATAGCATAAAATGGACTATTATGCGTTTTATTCGCATTATTTAGCCTTTAACCTGTTAAAGATTATAAATAATTACCCGTTTTTAGTTAAAAACCGGAAGTCTCAAGCACGTCCATAGCCATTTGGTGGTATGATTTATTCATTTTACCTTTGTAGGAAATTCGTTTCAGATGGAAGGTAAAATATACATCACCACAGAAGACCTTGCCTATATAAGGACAGGGGAGACAGTAAGCTTAGGAGATTTCTTAAGCGAGCTGAAGCGTTCCAAATTGATTAGCTCTACCCACATTGAAAAGAAGTTCGGAATGGGGCATAATACATTTAATCGGTTATGCGACAAAGAAACGTCCATAACTGCTGATACGAAGGATAAGTTGGGGTTGTATATTGCTTATTATCTCAATAAATTTGAAGAAAATTATGAAGATAATTTGGAAGCTCTTGAAAAAGATGATGAGATGGATAAGACCCTGAAAAAAAAGAAGATTGAGGACCTGAAAAACAAGAAAGTGAAATGCTCAGAATCCATAGAAAATTTTAAAAAGGTTTTCGGTTCAAAAGCAGAATATTGTTTAAAAAGAGTCAGAGAAGATGATAAATTCAAGTCATAACGACAATAAACAACTAGCAGATAATGGTTAAGATGCTAACATCTGAAGCCAAGTATTAACATAAAAAATCAACAACAACCAGAAAGTAAACACAACCCTACCCGCCCCCACACCTTACGATAGTAGGCGCTCGGCAGTCTCCAGCGGCTTACG
>ERZ1106954.3379-NODE-3379-length-10443-cov-6.022719_pt1 | contig 10443 bp, 7 predicted proteins | sample MGYA00403678_ERZ1106954 | MGnify/ENA primary metagenome ERZ1106954 (study PRJEB35170, sample SAMEA104062445) | human gut metagenome | biome: human gut; feature: human-associated habitat; material: faeces | place: Denmark | collected 2012-08-20 ... | reverse complement strand
ACTCTGACCCCGGCGAAAAGTTCTATATTCCTGAAAATGTCTATATCATCGGCACGATGAACGATATCGACCGCTCTGTGGACAGCTTTGATTTTGCCATGCGCCGTCGCTTCCGTTTCGTGGAACTCAGAGCGGATGAGCGTCTTGAAATGCTTGCCTCGCTGGAAAACGAGGAATTAGAGGCTGAAGCAATCAGAAGGATGGCTGCGCTCAATAAGGCAATCGCAGAGGTCGAGGATCTGAATGAAAATTATCAGATCGGAGCGTCTTACTTCCTGAAGTTGAAAACACTTGATTTTGACCAACTTTGGACTGATTATTTGCAACCGCTCCTACAGGAATACATTCAGGGAATGTACGATGAGGAAGGAATTATGAATCGGTTCGCAAGGGCATACGGCTATCAGAAACCTGCCAGAGGTGATGCGAATGAAGCTGCTCAGGATCAAGGATAACTCCCAGCAGAAAAAAGATGCCTTTTCTCAAGTAGCGAGGCTGACAGGCAAAATTGCAGATAAAACATTGGAACAGCTTGAGCGTGAAGGCATATTCGTATTTCCCGAAACCGTAAAGGACGCAGAGGATATTACGCAAGATCAGATGATTCTCCAAAGTGTCAATGACACCTATCGCTCCGGCAATGTGATGGGCTTTCTTGGCTACGGTGATGAGCGGCTTGTGATCGCGTCCCGTTTTTGCGGAGAGGGTGAGGATTACTTTTTCCAGTATCTTTTAGATAAAGTTCTGGACTTTCCAAACATTGTAGATTTGGATGCCGACGCTGATCAAGACAATCGGCTGTTCAATTTTCTGCTGTTTCTGTTTCCGTATTACCTTAAAGCGGCGATGCGGAAGGGCTTGTTCAAAAAGTATATCCGCCACAGGTACAATGATGGAAATGTAAAAGGCACGATTGATGTCGCAAGGCACATAGTGAAGAACACTCCGTTCGTAGGAAACATCGCATATACGCAGCGAGAGTTTTCTTACGATAACAGCCTGATGGAGTTAGTGCGGCATACCATAGAGTTTATCAAAATAAAGCCTCACGGAAATAACCTGCTTATCAAAGTAAAGGACGAGGTAAAGCTCGTAATAGACGCGACACCGGGGTATGCGCCATATGACCGGCAGAAGATTATTGAGCATAATAAAAAGAATACCGTCCGACATGCCTATTTTCGGGAGTATCTTGCCTTACAGAGGTTGTGCCTTTTGATTCTCCAACATCAGAAACACCAAATCGGGGCAGGGGCGAGACAGATATATGGCATCCTGTTCGATGGAGCATGGTTATGGGAGGAATACGTCAATTCGCTGATAGAAGATGTGTTTTATCACCCAATGAATAAAGGCGGTAAAGGCGCGCAGAGATTGTTTGATGGAAATGTGGGATTGATCTATCCTGATTTCATCAGCCGGAACAGCGAAACGCGGATTATTGCGGATGCCAAGTACAAGCCCGTTGACAACATCGGCAATCGAGATTATTTACAGGTACTTGCCTATATGTTCCGCTTTGATGCGAAGACTGGCTATTATCTCTATCCAGAAGCAGAAGGCTCTGACGATTTGAAATTGTGGTTGAATCGTGGTTCGACCTATGAGAAAAATGTTATGGCGCGTGATGACATCAGCGTTACTAAGCATGGCCTGAAAATTCCTGTGGATGCGCTAAATTATGCTGAATTTTCCGTGAGAATGAAAACCTGCGAACAAGAATTCAAAAGCGCGCTAAATACGATGTGATACTGACAACGGCATCTTGAGTGTGATGTGCTTTTTATCTTGTTATTACAACACCAGACAAGTGCAGCGCAATTTAGGGGTGAGTTTCCCCTTAAAAAGCACAGACTATCTCTTGCCGCATAAAAAGCGGCCAGCAGTTTACTCTGCTGGCCGGGAAAACTTTATATTTTTCACTGTCCTCTTGACGGGTAGCAGTTCAACTGAACCGCTGCGCTTATTTTGGTATTCAGAAATTGCGCTGCATGAAGCGCCGCAGCATCGCCGCGACCTGCGCGCGGGTGGCGTTGCCGGTGGGCTCCAGCTTATCGCCGGTCCCCTGCATCAGCCCCTCGCCGACGGCCCAGTTGAGCGCCGAGACAGCGTAGACGCTGATGGCGGCCTGATCCTGGAAGCTGGAGAGGTTTTCGCGCAGTGTCACGGCATCCATGCCGCGATAGGCCGCGAAGCGGAATAAGATGGCCGCCAGCTGCTCACGCGTAATCGCCCGGTCAGGTGCGAAGGTGGACGCATCGAAGCCAGTGACAATACCGTTTTCGGAGGCCCATGCAATCGCCTGCTCATAGTAACTGCCGCGGCACACATCAGCAAACGGGCAGCCATGCTTGGCCGCGGGCTCGTTTTCCATGCGCCAGAGGATGGTGACAATCATGCCGCGTGTGGTGGACAGATTCGGGCCAAACGTCGTGGCCGTCAGGCCGGTCATCAGCCCCGTGTCATAGACATACGCAACATCGTCATAGTACCAGCTGCCGGACGGGACATCTGCAAACGGCAGGCCGCTGCCGCTGAAGCGGACATAAACGTTTGCCGTACCGCTTGGCATGGTGAAGGAATACGTGCCGTCGCGGTTTTCGGTGAGTTTGAGGCGCTCGCCGTCCTCGTCCGTGACCGTGATGCGCTGCACAGTGGCGTTCCGACCGGGCGTGACAGTGATCGTGACCTTGGCGCCCGCGCTGGCATAGGACTTGTCGACCTTGGCGACACCGTCGCCGCTGTTCGAAATCTTCACAGGGAAGCTGGGCTTGGCGGGCTCGCCGCCGGACGAGCGCTGCTGCACCTTCACGGTTGCGATGTCCGCCTTCGGCGCAATGGTCTGGCAGCCGTCATAGACAGCTGTGAAGGTATAGGTCTGCGTCTTGTTGGGAAGCGTGGCAGAGTACGTTCCGTCGCCGTTGTCCGTCAGGGTGACGGCATTGCCGGCCTCGTCCGTGCCGGAGACCGTCACAACCGCGCCATCCGGCAGATTGCCGCGCTCAAGCGTCAGCGTGACCTTGCCGCCGCCCGAGAGTGTGTCGTGGTCGGCAGTCAAAATGAACGTCGGCGCGGTGCGGTTCTTTGCCACAAGGTTGATGGCCAGTGTAACCGGCTTATAGTTCTGCGAGGTATACTGGACGGTAATGGTGCCGACCTGTCCCTCTTTTGTCATCTCGTTTTTGAGAATCGGAATCGAGACGCCCTGCTTGCCGCCTACCATTTTCAGCGTTGCGCCGGAGCTATAGTACCCGTCGGCCGAGACGTCCGGAGGGCCATAGGCCGCGTCACTGCCGAAGCGCAGCCCCTCTGCCAGCGCCGGCAGCGCCGGGAACGCAGCCTCGTAGGTAGCGGCCCAGCCGTTGTAGATCGTGAGTGTCACGGGCGCGGGGTCTGTCAGCTTGGCCCGCTTGACGATGATTTCGGCCGTTCCGGAAGCTTCCGCGTAGGTGTAATCGACTGGCGTAAACTTCCAGCCAAGCTCTGGGTACGTACCGGCGTCCAGAACCACGTCCGGCGTCCGCCAGGCGAAGGTTCCTTCAAGCTCTGGGGTTGTCTTGCCCGAAAGCGTGATGGTGCCAAGCTTCTCGCCGTAGGTGAGCTCGGATTTGCTCGGTGTGGCGGACGCTGTGACCTGCAAGCGGTCCTTTGTTACCACACGAACGCGAATGGTAACATCCGAGTAATTCTTACAAGTTACAGTGATGGTAAATTGGGCAGCCTCTGTACTCGGAGCCGTAATTACGGCATTCACAGGAATCTTCAGACTGTGGCCTTCCAAGACAACCTGGTTTGCGTCAATCAACTTAGCTACTACGATGTTCTTTTCCGTAATCTCATAGCTTTCAAAGCCCAGGTTCTGAAGTTTACTCAGGCACGCATCCAGATCGACCGTGTACGTGTGCGCAACGCCGGAGTAAGCATCAACTGTTTTCGTCTGCTCCATATGGGACGTATTCTTCGTAATCGTGCCGGTCGCCTGGAACGTTTTCTCCATGATCGGATGATTGTTCGCGTCATAGCCGAAGCAGTAGTTGGGGTTCGTCAGCTTAACCGTGACGGTTACGTTTTTGTTCTCTCTGGCGTTCTTGTCTGCAAACACAGCCGAGAGCGTGTACGCGCTTGCGGGAACAGTCAGATTGCCAAGGGTAAGGCTGCTGCCGTCCTCAATCTTTGCGCTTGTCGTACCGTCGTAGGCGCGTCTGGCAATGGTGGCCGAAAGGGCCGCGCTGGACAGATCAATCCGCTGAACCGTTAGCTGTACAGTGTTCGACGAAAGCGTATAGTTATCCCGGGTTACTTCGCAACGATACGCATAGCTGCCGATGCTCTTAGTCACCGTCAACTCGCTTGTCGTTTCGCCAGCGATTTCCGTATTATCGCAGAACCACTTATAGGTTACGCCGCTGCTGCTATTCGCCTCAACTGTTGCCGTGAATTTTACAGACGTGCCGTAAGGAACTGTCGTTTCTCCATCGGGCGAAATCGTCACGGAGCGAAGCGGCAGGATTTTTACCTCCTTGGCCGTATCCGATACAAAGCTCGCCGCTGTAATGTTGCCCTTTGCCTCCCAGCCCGACGAAGTCTTAAAGGCATAACCGCCAGGAAGCAGCTGGCCGTAGTTTTCATAGGTCGAGCCTGTCACATCGATGGCGTAGTATTTACCGCCGTTGAGCGTGAGCTTGCCCTTGTCTGTAACTTTCAGACGGCCGAACGTGCCGTCACCGATTGAAACCGTACCGCCGCTGAATTTGAGCGCAGACGAGCCGGAACAAGTCACCTTGAATCCTCCACCCGCAATACTGAAATTGCCTTCGGTTATTGGTGTATCTCTGATTATGGTCACATCCCTGCGCAAATACACACAAGAGCCTTCGGCTTTCTCCGCCAGGGCCAACATATCATCGAAGTAACCATAGTTTTGAGGGCCGTTCATCCACAAATATGCTTCAGCTTCAGCGCCACACCAGCATTTACCGTTGTTGCTAAAATCGTGTCTATGGCTTTCAATCGTAATGTATTTACCTTCGTCCGCAATAAGTTCAGACTTATTTCTTGCGTCCGGCACATAAACTCCGCCGTTCATAAACACATATGCGTAATTATTATTAAGCTTCCCAAGCGTTGCGTCTTCTGTTTTAATATGTTTGTAATATCCACGGCTCAAGCTTCCCCTGCCTTCACTTTTGAATGTGAGCTTTCCGTCAAAATACGCTCTCGTACTTCCAACATCCAGCAATGCATGATTATCTACGGTAACATCTCCCTGAAATTTACCGTTGTTAACCTCCAACTCTCCGCCATAGGTAACCATTGCATGATCATAGGTTCCGCCATTGGCAGTTACCTTTCCACAGTTTACCCACAGACTTCCAAAATTAGACTTCTCGTCACCGGCAATGTCTGCAACACCTCGTACCAGCTCTGTACCAGAGTATCCCTCCACCATAATACTTGGCGCATATGCACCTTTGGTTTCTGCGCCTTTATTTTGAATTTTAATTGTACCACCATGAATGTTCAGCGAGCCTCCAGGCGCCACTTCAATAACGCCACGTACACCCGTAGCTTTGGATGTGTCTCCGATCACCGTTCCACTAGACTCGAGACTCAACTTCCATTTGTTCGCTGGAACACGAAACACTACTCCACCACTAAGCGTTTGGCCGTTCAACTCCATGTGGAGTGTGTTTCCGCCGGACGCGTATTCGTAGTTGATCGTTCCAACCTGTGCATCCTGGAACATGGTAAACCAGCAATCGCTGGTCTCCAGCATCACCCATGCCGCGCTCAGTGCCAGGTCGAAAGTTTCATAATAGGTTCTCTTAGCGACAAGTCGATTAGGCGACAAGCTGGCCGCCATCTGTGAGTCGCATTTACTGCAAAAACCAGTATTCTGGTCAACATCAAGGTAGTTGTGCGCGCAAGTCTTGAATGTCTTTTCAAGTTTCTTTATAACATAAAAATCGCCGTATTTAATCTGCGCACAAATGGTGCATTCAGATACTTTTGGAGTATAATCAGTCGTAAATGTTTGATTGGTATCGAGTCTAAATCTTCCGAGCCACTCACTATTCGTCGTACCAGAACTCGCAGAAGTTTTAACAGAATATTCGCAAGTAGCTTCACTACCGTCCGCGAGACCGTCCAGTGTTACAGAAAGCGTCACCTTTCGGTTTACATAAGTATCTTCCGGAGTGACCGTAATATCTGAGGTTGAGAAGGGCGCCTGCTCAACCGTGACATTTTCGATAGTTGTACTGTAAAGTTGGCCCAAGGTCACCCAGTTCGTCTCTATTTTATATCCCATGTCAGGGCCTAAAATATATCCGACGCTGCTATCGCTCATTATTTTAGCATACTTACTGCCTATCGTAAGCGACAACGTAGCTGTTTTGCTTTGCAAGTAAAATCTGCCGTTATAGTCCGCACCAGAACGATCGTTTTTTACGGTCAGGTTGGCCGTACCGCTGACCCACAAAGGATTTCCAGGCTGTGTTAGTGTATGCCCATCCAAATCGAGCATAAAGGAACCCTTCTGAAGCTCATAATTGCTGAGGCTGCAATCAGCAAGCAGTGTCACCGTACTTCCAGAATCCGCCTCCTGCGCAGCATCCAATGCATCTTTCAAAGCATCATAATAGGTGGTGGCGGAGCTGGACGCGCCAGCGGTAAGCTCCGCCACCAGTGTGGCGCCACACTGGCTGCATGTATTTCCGCTGTTGATATCCGGATGCGGGCACTTTTTAAAGGTCAAATCACGTGTAATTGTTTCTGAGTATTCCCTATATGTAATCGAAAGCGTAATGGTATAATTCTCTTTTTCCGGCGTAAGGTCCCTTGCATTTACAAGAATTTCATTTGGATTTGTAGTTCCACCTGATCCCGACTTAAAGTCCTTATCATCAACTTTCAAGCTGATTGTACTATTCTTTATAATTGCAGCTCTTTGGTCGGCAGCTTTGCAAATAAGCTCGCCGTACAGCGTAACACTCTTATTAAGGATACCTTGATTGTCGTCTCCAATTTCAGTGCCATTTTGTGATACAACAATGCTTATGCTTGAAAACGGAGAGTTTTCATCCCCGAGCGACAGCGGCATGAGCAGCTTCTCTGCCGTCATCAGTTCCGACTGTATTTTCGCCCCCGGCTCCGGGGCCGGCGTTTCATTTTCTTTGGCTCTCGGCTCGGGCTGCGGCTCGTTCAGAGACGGAGCGGGCCCCTCCGGCGCCTGCACATCCTCTGCCAGCGCCGCCATCGGCAGCATCGACAGACACAGCGCCAGACAGAGCAGCCAGCTGATCACACGTTTTTTCATAGATGCCTCCTTTTATCCTTTAATCAAACGCCCTTCGGGCGATTCCTACATATCCTTCGGCACCAGCCACGCTTCTGCGCCGCGGTTCTATCCTCGCTGCGGCGGTGAAATGTCCCACCAGATCAGGCGGCTTTTCGCGTGCTTGCGCACCGCGTTTGTGCAGTCTGTATGCAAAAAGTGCAAAAGCTTTACTTATCTTGGTGATAATTATAACAGTTTTTTGACTATTGCGTAAATCAGCACAAAATATAAAAATCATGATGCTATTTTGTTGATATTTCCAAATTAGCTGATTATATGCCGCCGGATTTTCAGGCCTTTCCGCAAAAACCGCGCATTTTTTCGAGCCCTCATTGCTGGCAGTATCTTATGCTTTAGGCTTTTTCGAGGTGCGCCGGTGCAGAAGACGTATGACCGTTTCCTCTCAAGATAACGCCATATTATAATATTTTCTTTGTGTATTGTGTAGCAACCGGCACCATTCGCAGAAGAATGCATTTCAATGCCTCTCGACGAGCAAACAGTTTCCTGCTATACTGAAAAAAGAAATATCTCAGGAGAGCGAGTGCGATGAAGAAGATACTCTTTGTGTGCTTGGGCAACATCTGCCGCAGCCCGATGGCGGAGTTCGTGATGAAGGACTTGGCAGGATGTGTTGGCGGGATGCCAAGGACTTCTGAGAGAATTATTGCAGGAGCGAGGTGAACAGAATGGATAACGAGCTTCAAACGAACTATACAACAGAGCAGACCTATCATTCAATCCGCCATTCCATTGTGTCTGCACAGCGCAGTTTGTGCACAGCAGTAAACTCCGCAATGGTGACGGCCTATTGGGAAATCGGCGAGCAGTTCTACAAAGCCTGCGGAGAAAATGACCGCGCAGGATATGGCAAAAAGCTGCTGCAGTACCCGTCCGCACACCTGACAACGGAATTTGGAAATGGATTTGACGAGTCAAATTTACGAAAGATGCGCCAATTCTACTGCGCATATCCAATTTGAGACACACTGTGTCCTGAATTGAGCTGGTCGCACTACCGACTACTGATGCGCGTTCCCAATGAGAAAGAAAGAGCCTTCTATGCGGAAGAATGCGCGAAATCCGCGTGGAGCGTCCGGCAGCTTGAACGGCAGATCCACACGATGTACTATCAGCGCATCTTGGCAAGCCAGGATAAATCACTTGTTGCTGCTGAGATACAAACAACGGAGCCAAAACCGGAATATGAAAAAATCATCAAAGACCCCTATGTAATGGAGTTCCTGCAAATCCAACCGGATACGCATGTGTATGAGGGAGAATTGGAGCAGGCATTGATTGACCACCTGCAACACTTCCTGCTGGAGCTGGGACGAGGCTTCTCCTTTGTAGCACGACAGAAGAAGTTTACGCTGGATGGTCAGAACTTTTTCATCGACCTTGTGTTTTACAATTATATACTCAAGTGCTTTGTGCTGATCGATCTGAAGATGGGTCAGCTTACGCATCAGGATCTCGGTCAGATGCAGATGTACGTCAACTACTACACTCGTGAGTTGATGAACGAAGGGGACACACCGCCGATTGGCATTGTCCTCTGTGCCGATAAAAGTGATGCTGTTGTGAAGTACACTTTGCCGGAGGATAATCACCAGATTTTCGCATCCAAGTATTTTACCTATCTGCCGACAGAAGAAGAACTGAAGCGAGAACTGCGGCTGGATGAGTTCCAAAAGCTGGACGAGTAATACTCGTGTTGAATTCGGACGGGGGTTCGAATTGCGTCAGCGAAAATTTGAAATAATGCATTGTCTTCAAAATAGTGTAGAAAATATTGCGGATCTTTCAGCATGTAATTCACCGCAGGAGGTTTATGTTGTTCTAAAGGCTGGGTTCTTTGCAAAAAATAGTAATTCGTGTGGGAAAGCGTAAAATCCCTTTTATTCTTGGACATTTCATGCTATACTGTGAACAATAGAAGAGGCATTGAGTAGAGGTATTTTAATATGGACTTGTTTATTCCAAAAGAAACGCTGGACTTACTGTCTTATCGTTCAACGCTTGGGCAAAGCCTGAAACAAATTTCTCTGAGCGCAACACCAATCAACTTGATTCTCGATGATATCGCGAAATACAGAGCAGGATACATTGATACGCTCGTTCAGGAGAATTTGATAGGTTCTCGCTTCAAAAGCGATGACTCCATCATGCGAAAATATGAAAAGACGCTCGCCAACCACGGCGGCTTTAAGCAGTGCTTTAATGATGTGCTTGGTTTTCGGCTTCGCTTTGATGAGTATCCAGTTAGCTTCCCAGACTATTTCAGAGTTGTTGATTTGCGGAATGGGAAACAGGTGGATGATGGTTATCGTGCGATCCATCTTTATTACCAGCGGGATAATTTGGCATACCCGATAGAAGTGCAGCTATGGTGTGGCAAAGATTATTACTTCAACCTCTGGAGCCACCAGTATGTCTACAAGTACAAAAGCCTGGAAATCGGAAAAAAGCTTTATCAGGAGTATATTGCCGGTTTGATCAAAACTGAGCAGGACTTCCAAAAGAGATTGGAGGCGTGTGACAATGGGCGATAAAAAGATATACATCGTTGCAAAAATCTTTGATCAGCAGGGCTGTCTTGCCTACCTCTGCAAGACGCCCAACGAGGCCCGCTGCCTTCCCGGAACGCTGGAAGCGCTGAGGGCGGATGGGGTGCAGATCGTTATTCTGGATTCTCCCGAAATCTATTCTGAGTATCCACGCCGCGATGGAAATGGCGGGGGAGGGCGACGTGCTTGTCGTTTCCAATGAAGGAGATGACAAACGCGCGTTGATCGGAGAAGTCATGATGACCTATCTGCGTTATGAGAAGAAGATCGCTGGCATCGTGCTTGACGGACCAATCCGCGATATAGAAGAGCTCTCACAGTGGGACTTTCCCATTTATGCGACGGGCAGCACGCCTGGCGGACCCTATAAAGAAGGCCCGGGCGAGATCAACGTTCCCATCGCCTGCGGAGAGATCAGCGTGTATCCCGGCGATATCATTCTTGCCGACCACGACGGTGTGATCGCCATTCCCATCAAGGATGCGCCGACGGTGCTGGAGGCAGCTCGCGTCTATCACGAAAAGAATGAAACTA
>ERZ1106954.3375-NODE-3375-length-10452-cov-3.107435_pt1 | contig 10452 bp, 7 predicted proteins | sample MGYA00403678_ERZ1106954 | MGnify/ENA primary metagenome ERZ1106954 (study PRJEB35170, sample SAMEA104062445) | human gut metagenome | biome: human gut; feature: human-associated habitat; material: faeces | place: Denmark | collected 2012-08-20 ... | reverse complement strand
GAGTCCGGGCAGGGAAGTACCTCGCCCCGGAGATACGCCCGGGCTTCAGCCGGGGAAACAGAAAACGACGGGAATCCGGCAGTCGGGCTCATTGCCAGCGCCAATGCGTGATCGGGCTGAAATACCTTGCCCTTCAAAGCCCCCAGCTGTACCCCGGCCCGTAAGACCCTGACCCCCTGTAAGGGCGGCAGCTCCGGCGCGGAAAGCAGCGCGTCTCCTAAACGGGCATTGGCGACCGGCAACGCCGCGCCGACGGCTTTGGCAAAGGCATCGTAGGCTTGCAAAAGCGGCTTGTCCGGCTTGGCCAGAGCATCCCCCGGAGCAAGCGCGGGCGCGGGCGGTTCGTCGCCGCGCTTGCGCAGCAAGGCCACAAAATGCCCTTCCCCTTTGACCCGGTGGGGATAGAGATGCAGCGTCCCGCCAGGCGCGTCCAGTTCCGCCCCTTCCCCGGCAGGAAGGGTAAACGCGGCGGTTTCGCAGTCGGAAAACGCCTGCTGCATCCAGTCAATCACCCCTTCGTTTTCCTCGGTGTTCAGGGTGCAGGTACTGTAGACCAGCCGCCCGCCGGGGCGAAGCATGGCCCATGCGGAGGTCAGAATGCGCTTCTGCCGGGCCGCGCACCCTGCCGGGGACTGCTCCGTCCATTCGGCGCGGGTCTCCGGGTGGCGGCGAAACATGCCCTCGCCGCTGCAGGGCGCATCCACCAGAATCGCGTCGAAAAATCCTGCCCACCGGGGAGCGAGCTGCTCCGGCTCGGCAGAAACGACCAGCCCGTTGGTCACGCCCATTCGTTCCAGATTGCGGCTGAGAATTTTCGCACGGCTCGGTACCGGCTCGTTGCTGACCAGCAGCCCCCGACCCTCCAGCGCGTCGGCGATCTGGGTGCTCTTTCCCCCCGGGGCGGCGCAGAGATCCAGCACCCGTTCGCCGGGCCGGGGAGACAGCACTGCCACCGCCGCCATGGCGCTGGGTTCCTGAATATAGTACGCCCCGGCTTCGTGCAGGGGCTGTGCGCCCGCCGTGCTTTCCTGCGACAGATAACGCCCCGTCCGGAGCTGCCACGGCACCGGCTCCCCCAGCCCTTCGATCAGGGCGGCAGGATCGGCCAGCGGCTTGCGGGGATTGAGCCGCAGCCCGCGCACATAGGGCTGGGCCAGCGCGGCAAAATAGTCGTCCGCTTCTGCTCCCAGCTGGGCGCGGATCCGCTCCTGAAAAACCGGCGGCAGGGGATAGGCTTCGCTCATGGGGAACCTCCGTTCAAAACATAAACTCCGGGCATAAAAGAAGGGCCTTATGCCGAAGGCCCTTCCTGCTGATGGTTGTTGGGATTCTTGGGATAGACCGGTTCGCGGAATGCCTTGTGCACAGGCACGGTAGGCTGCCAGTCATGGATGGAACGGGTGTCGTCCTCCGCATCCACGCCCACGAAATCGCGGGCCTTACGGGCCAGCGCCGCAAAGGGATTGCGAGGTTTGGCCTGTGCGCTCTCCACCCGGGAGCGTTCCGCGTCGGCAAAGGAGTAAAAGTCGGGCGCAGGCTCCTGCGGGGCCGTGTCGGACGGATTCCAGCCGATGTTGCGCTGAAAGCTGGCCGCGTCCAAACCGGGATGGATGGGCGCGTTGTTTTCATAGGGCTGAGCAGTTGGTTCGTTGGGCGTGTAACCGTTTGGCGCAGACACATTTTGCGTCTGCGGAGCGGCGTAAAGCTGCTCCGGCGGCAGGGGACGGGCAAAACCCGCCTGCATATCCCGGATGTAGTTCAACGGCTCTGGTTGGGCAGCGCCGAAGGTCTGCTCCATACCCTGCGCCGCCTGCTGAATCGTGTCCGGGCGCACCAGCGTGTCGCCGTGCTCCCATCCACCCAGATCCTCGTCAAAGACCGGGTCAAAACCGGCGCTTTCATTGGGCACCGCCCAAGTCGCCTGCTGGGGCTGCGCCGGGGCGGACGGGTTCTGCTGCCAGTGCTCGTCCTGTACGGCGCGGTGCTCCTCCCGGGGCAGATAGCCCGAAGCAACGTAGGAAGGATTGCCGCCCCGGTAGACCATAGTGGGTTCCTCCTCCGGCAGGGGTTCCTCCCACTGAGCAGGCGGAACGGGATGGGGATTTTCCACCGTAGGGACGTATTCCTGAGAGAAATCCTGCCGGCGTTGGGAGCGGCGGGCCTTGCGGCGGTTGCGCCAGACGGTGTCGGGTCGCCAGCGCAGAAAATATACCAGCCGGTCGGCCACAAAGCCGCCCACCGCCAGACAGACCACCAGAAATTTCCAGTTGCTCTGAAGAAAGGAAAGTGCGCGGCTGCCGTTTTCACTGTTCAGTGCAGCCCAGATCTGGCCGATCAGCAGCCGGATCCAACTCAGCAGCAGCGACAGAATGGAATTGGTAAAGCCGTTCATTCACCGGCCCCTTTCCCGAAAAATTATTTGGTCAGAAGCGTGACGCTGGCCTTGGAGGGCGTAGCCGTCCAGGTCAGGGTGTCCGGGTCGTCCGCGTCCAGCACCAGCATGACGGGCAGGGCGTATTCGCCTACCGTCAGGCCGGAAGCGTCCACATAGGCGGACATCTTTGCGGTGGACAGCCGGGAGACCGCGTTCTGCGGGCCGGTCACATCCACGTCAATGGTTCGCTGGGCCAGTCCGGCGGACAGTCCCTCCGGGATATTGCGCACGGACAGCTTTACTCCGCTGAAGCTCTGGGTGGTGATGATGGGCTCGATCTCCACCTGTACGGTCACGGTATCGGTGCTCAGATAATTCACCGTGGACGGCTTGCGCAGACTCAGCTCCGTGGCGAAGCCCTCGCTGCGGTCGTCAAGGTCGATGGCCGAAGTGGTGAACAGGGTGTCCAGCGTATCCAGCGCGGTGCCGTCGCCCGCGGCCAGCACGGTAACGGGCGTGATGGTCACGCTCTTGACTTCATAGCCCGCGGCGGGTTCGCCTTCCAGCCGAACCAGATCGGAAACGGTCAGGGTCTTGGTGGGATAGAGATTCTGCTCCACGGTGACGGTGCGCAGGGTCACGCCCGCGTTGGTCACCCGCAGCAGGGAGCCGTCCAGCTCATTGCCGTCCGCGTCCAGCACCCGCATGGACAGGGCGGAACGCACCTGTCCCTCCTTGGCGCTGAGCCGGGACAGGTCATAATCCGCCACGATGCTGGAAATCTGATCCACAATGGTGCGGGGGCCGCTGACGGCCGCCGTGCTGGGGGCCAGCTGGGGCGTGGAGGCATAATAGCCGTCGGGCGCGCTGCCGGTCACGTTCAGCGTGATCGGCACGCGGTAGTTGGTCACATACTCGTCCACCACCACGGTCAGGCTTTCCGGCGAAACGGACGTGACGGTGCCGTAGGTCGTGGTAGAGGAGGTCTGAATGCGCAGGGTCTGCTCGCCAGTCTCGGTGATGCGGCTCACATCCACCCGGGGGTTATAGTTGGAGGCCTGTGCGTTGGAATAGGAGCGCTGGGGCACATCCGCCCGCAGCCGCACGGAAAGATTCTCGTCCTCCAACCCGGACACCACGATCAGCCCGTTGCCGATCAGCGTGTCCGTACCGGTGACGGTGACGGGCACGTCGCTGAAGACCCGCTCCCGGGTCAGTGTGGGATCCTGCGTGATCAGGCCCGCCCAAAGGCAGACCGCCAGAAAAAGGGACAGCAGTTTCCAGCCCCAGTTATGCAGGCATACCCGCAAAAAACGGGCGGGCGCCTGACGCAGCGCCTGACGGACGCTGCCGGTCTCGTTTCGCTTGGGTTCGGTATTCATGCCGCGTCCCCCTTTCGCCGTTTGGTTTTCTCCAGCAGGCTGGACAGAAGGCCGGTCTCTTTTTGCTGATAAATGGAGGTAAGCACCTGTTCCAGTCCCGCCCGGTCCAGATGGCGGGTCAGATGACCCTCCCGGGCCACGGAGATGGTGCCGGTCTCCTCACTGACGATGAGGGAGATAGCGTCCGTGGTTTCGGTAATACCGATGGCAGCTCGGTGGCGGGTGCCCAGTTCCCGGCTGATGCCCTTGCCTTCGCTCAGGGTCAGGATGCAGGCAGCGGCCATGATGCGGTTGCCGCGAATGACCACCGCGCCGTCATGCAGGGGCGTGTTGGGCTCGAAAATATTTTCCAGCAGTGCGGAGGAAATTTCGGAATTGAGGGTCGTACCGGTCTCCACCACGTCCTTCAGGCCGATGCGCTGCTCGATCACGATCAGCGCGCCCACCCGGCGGCGGCTCAGGTTCAGCATACAGTGGGTGATCTCGGAGACGATCTGGGCGCTTTCGCTGCCCGTGGCCCGCTCGCGGATGGCTCCCCGGCCGATCTGCTCCAGCGCCTTGCGCAGCTCCGGCTGGAACAGGATCACCAGCACCACCGCGCCGTTGGCCACCACGTTCTGTAAGACCCAGCTCAGGGCGGTCAGGCCCAGAAGGTCACTGATCCAGCTGGCTGCGATCAGCATGACCAGTCCCTTCAAAACGGCGCTGGCCCGGGTCTCCTTGGTCAGCATCAGCAGCTTGTAGATCAGATAGGCGACGATAAAAATATCCAGCACATCGGCAATGGTGGGGCGATTGAAAACGTTCCAGACCAGGTTTTTGATCTGATCCCAAGCGTTGTTCACGGTCAATCCCTCCCTCCGAAAATTCTTTTGAAAAGCCCTGTCGGGCTCTATGCGCGTTTCTCTTGTGCGCCTTCTTTGATTATACTACATATAGAGGTAGGATAAAACCCCCCGGCGGCAGTTTTTCGCAGGAATTTACGGGTTTTGCAGGGTGGAAATTTTCGGAAAAACGCTTTCAGAACATCACCTTCCTGCCTATGGAAAGAGTCTTGACACCCGCGTGCCGCAATGCTATACTCCAAGAAAGATGTATCATGCATCTGTACTGATTTTTCAACGGTCTGTCAAGATACGTTTCGGTTACTAAAGGAGGTTTTCTCATGCAGATCCACGTTTACGATCACGCCCAGCAGGTTGGGCAGGCGGCGGCGACGCTGCTGGCCGCTCAGCTGATCTCCAAGCCCAACTCCGTGCTGGGGCTGGCCACCGGCTCCACCCCCATCCCCACCTATCAGGCCCTCATCAGCCTGTACAAGGCGGGCGTGGTGGATTTTTCCAGCGCGTCCTCCTTTAATCTGGACGAGTACGTGGGTCTGCCGGCGGGGCATCCCTGCAGCTACCACAGCTTCATGCGGGAGCAGCTGTTCGACCATGTGAATATGCCCGCCGACCACATCCACATTCCCGACGGCAACGCCGCCGATCCACAGACGGAATGCGCCCGGTACGATCAGGCCATCACTGCGGCGGGCGGCATCGACATGCAGGTGCTGGGCATCGGCCGCAACGGCCACATCGGCTTCAACGAGCCGGACGATCATTTCACCTGCGGCTGCCACGTGGTCAACCTGACCGAAAGCACCATTCAGGCCAACCGCCGCTTCTTCGACAGCGAAGCCTCCGTGCCCCGTCAGGCCGTCAGCCTGGGCGTGGGCAGCATTCTGGCCTCCCGCTGCATCCTGCTGCTGGCTACCGGCGAGGATAAGGCGCAGGCCATCCACGACACGGTCTGCGGCGATATCACCTCCCGCACCCCCGCCAGCATCCTCAAGACCCATCCCAACGTGATCCTGCTGCTGGATCGGGCCGCCGCCGGGATGCTGTAAAGCACATAAAAAAGAGCGTCTCCGCCGTTTCGGGCAGAGACGCTCTTTTTGATTTTTTCAAATATCGTACACGAACTGTCCCCTTGGCAGCAGCCGCTCCAGCGTCGCATTCAGATACACGGGTTCCCGATTCTGGTCGGCGGGGACGATATAGGCCTCCCCATCCTCGGCCCGCAGCATCAGCAGCAGCTTTTCTCCCTCGTCGCAGGTGGCAGCCATGCAGAAGCTCAGCGGCAGCTCGGGCCGCTGTGCGGCGTAATCCAGCGCTTCCTGAAATTTCTGCTCCGGCGGCGCGGAGTCGGTATTGCGCTCCGCTTCAAACACCCGGCGGTACAGGAAGCTGTATGGGCTGCCAGAACCGGCCACCGGCAGAAAAAAACGAATTTCCAGAAACTGGCACAGGGACAGATAATCCACAATACTCTGGTGAAACTCCGCCGTGTGTTCCCCCAACGGCGCCTGATCGTCCTTCCACGAAATGGGCTGCCAGAAAGCGTAGCCCGGACGGCGGCACCCGGGAATGACCAGCGCTTCGTCCTTCGGACTGCGGAGCCAGCACAGGGGCCGGCGGCCCGTTTCCTTGATCGCGGTCTGCTGGAAGCGGACCAGATAATCACGCATGATAGGCAATAAAGCCGTCTGCATGAACATTTCCTCCCTTCATCCGACCGATTTCCACCAAAAAGTCTACCATTCGCCCCGGCGGCTGTCAACCGTTGCAGCCGCTGGGCTTTCGTTTTTCCGGCCTTTTTCCGTTCCGAAAAGGAATGAGTTGCGAAAAAGCCTGCAATCATGTATAATTAGCCTGACCTGCTGTGCGTAACGGGCAGGCCAGCATTGTGGGCGCACCGCGCCGCACAGGGGAGGCAAGGACTTATGGAATGTAAGATCAAAAATGATATCGGTACGATCTATATCACCGAAGATGTCATGCTGAAGGTGGTCGGCTACGCCGCGCTGGAATGCTACGGCATCGTCGCCATGTCCTCAAAACGCGCCAAGGACGGGCTGGTGCAGTGGTTGGGACGGGAAAACCTGTCCAAGGGCGTGCAGCTCCGTCTGGTGGACGACATGCTGGATGTGGATCTTTTTATCATCGTCGAATACGGGATTTCCATCGCCGAGGTCTGCAAGACCATCGTGCAGACCGTGCGCTATAAGCTGGAAAGCATGACCGGCGTGAAAGTCCGCCGCGTGAACATCTCCGTGGAGGGCATCCGGGTGTAAGGACGCTCGCCGTAGGCATACAAATTACAAGCGTATCGGGAGGAAATGACCTTGATCCAAGCCAAAACGATCGACGGGGTGCTGCTGCGGGATATGGTGGTCGCGGGCGCCGCGCTTTTGGAAAAACACCGGGAAGCGGTGGACGCGCTGAACGTTTTCCCCGTGCCGGATGGCGACACCGGCACCAATATGAGCCTGACCATGGCCTCCGCCACCCGGGAGGTCAACCAGAAGGAATACCTGAACGCGGGCGAGGCCGCCGCGGCTGTATCGAAGGGCGCGCTGAAGGGCGCCCGGGGCAACAGCGGCGTTATCACCTCCCAGCTTCTGCGCGGCTTCAGCCGGGCGCTGGCCGGAGTGGAGCGCATTACCCCCGCACAGTTTGCCGCCGCGCTGAAAAGCGGCGCGGAGACCGCCTATAAGGCCGTGATGAAGCCCAAGGAGGGCACCATCCTGACCGTGGCCCGCGTCTCCGCCGACACGGCCATGGAAACGGCCGACAGCGGCGCGGACTGCGAGGCCGTTCTCGAGGCGACGGTCCGCTCCGCCGCGGAGGCGCTGGCGCAGACCGTGAACCAGAATCCCGTCCTGCAGAAGGCGGGCGTCGTGGACGCAGGCGGCAAGGGCTGGCTGTATGTGCTCGAGGCCATGCTTTCCGTCCACCGCGGCGTGGAAATTGAAGCGCCCGAGACCGGTGAGCAGCCGCAGGAGGTCCGCGAGCAGGCCGATTTCACCGAGTTCGACACCGGCGAGATCACATTTGCCTTCGACACGGTGTATATCATGCGCAAGGCGCACGAGGACATTGACCTCTCTCCGCTGCGCGCCTACCTTGACACCATCGGCGACAGCATCGTCATCGGCGAGGACGACGAATCCTTCAAAGTCCACGTCCACACGAACATCCCCGGCGAGGCCCTGACAGAGTCGCAGAAATACGGCACGCTCGAGCTTGCCAAGATCGAGAACATGCAGATGCAGCACGACGATCTTGCCGCAGGCCGCGCCGCCCGCAGCACGGACGATCTTGAAAAGATCGAGCAGGAGCTCGAGGCCAAAGAGACCGTCGCCGCGCCGGAAAAGCACTTCGGCATGGTCGCCGTGTGCGCAGGCAAGGGGCTTGCAGGCGTGTTCCGGGAACTGGGCGCCGACCAGATCATCGAGGGCGGTCAGACCATGAACCCCTCGACGCAGGACATCCTTGAGAAGATCAACGCCACGCCCGCCGAGGTCGTGTTCGTCTTCCCGAACAACAAGAACATCATCATGGCGGCCGAGCAGACGGTGGATCTGACGGAGAAAAAAGTCGTCGTCGTTCCCTCGAAGACCGTGCCGCAGGGCGTCTCCGCCATGCTGGTCTTTGATCCGGACGCCTCGGAGGAGGACAATCTCTCCGCCATGACGGACGCCATGGCCGGTGTGACCACGATGCAGATCACCTATGCCGCGCGCGACTCCGATATCGACGGGCATAACATCCACGCAGGCGAGTACCTTGCCCTGTGGGGCAGCTCTCTGTTCGGCAGCAGCGCCGACCTGAAGGGCCTGCTCCGCAGCATGGCCGAAAAGGTCCATGAGGAGGGTCACGAGTTCGTCACGGTCTATGCTGGCGCCGATCTGCCCGCCGGTCAGGCCGAGGAGACGGCTGCCCTGTTCCGTGAGGTCTGCCCGGAGTGTGAGGTCACGCTCATCGACGGCGGCCAGCCCGTTTATTACTATCTGATCTCCGCCGAATAATTCCGCTTTGAAAAGCTCTGCCGCGGGCATCCCCCTGCGGCAGAGCTTTTTGTTTTATCTCACGTCACATTCCGTGCAGCCGTCTCTGCGGAGCGGACAATGCTCCATGCATGAATTTCATCTTATATTATTTCCATTCATTCTCGGCCGTTTTTTGGCAATTTGCTGATTTTTCCTGCCCCTATGGACATTTCCCCTCGCATGGAGTATAGTATCCTCAGATGCACCGGTATTCCGGTGTAAAAACGAAAAGGAGAGTATTTCCATGAAGAAAGCACTTTCTCGCATCGTGTCTCTGCTGCTTGTGCTGTGCCTTGTCACGGCGCTGGTGCCGGCCGTTTTCGCGGCTGATGAGAATGAGGTTCAGATCCTCTTCCTCGACACCTCCGACGTCCATGGTCAGCAGTTTGCAACGGACTACACGCAGGATGCAAGCCTGTCCGGCACTCATTATCAGAGTATGACCCGCGTTGCCACCTATGTCAAGCAGCAGCGTGCGGAATACAAGAACGTATTCCTCAGTGACTCCGGCGACACCATCCAGGGCACGCCGCTGACGTACTACTACGCCTTCATGAAGAAGGACGTGGACGATCCCGCCATGAAGGTCATGCGTATGATGGACTATGATATGTGGGTCGTCGGCAACCACGAGTTCAACTACGGCATGGATATTCTCCAGCGCCAGCTGAACTATCTCACCTCTGAGTCCACCGAGACCGAGTCCAAGGTCGGTGTTTCCATGGCGAACTACCTCGACGCCAACACGAACAACGACAAGACCCGCGACTGGAAGACCTGGAACGGCTACGCTCCCTATGTCATCAAGGAATATGACGGCGTCAAGGTCGCTGTCATGGGCATCGGCAACCCCAACATCGCGAACTGGGATGTCCCCGAGAACTGGAAGGGCATCTACTTCGCAGGCGTTGTGGAGACCTACAAGCACTACGAAGCCGAGATGAAGGCCAAGGCCGACCTCATTGTCCTCGTCAGCCACAGCGGCATCGACGGCGACCCCGAGAAGTCCGACTTCATCCGTGAGCTCGTCTCCACCACGAACTCCATCGACCTCGTGTTCTCCGGCCATGAGCACCGCAACGGCGTGACGAAGATCGCCAACACCGACGGCAAGGAGATCCCCGTCATCTCCCCGGGCACGAAGGCTGGCGTTGTCGGCCGCGCGCTGTTCACCTACAACAAGGCCACGAAGACCTACACGGTCGAAGCCGCCAATGCTCCCATGACCGTCCGCGAGGGCCGCACCACGAAGCCGCTCTATGAGCCGGACGCCGATCTGACCGCCGCTCTGCAGCCCTATGAGGATGCAACGTGGAACGAGTACATGCTCAAGCCCATCGGCACCGCAAGCGACAACTTCACCGCCTCTGGCCTCGGCACTGCGCCGTCCGCCTTCGTCGACCTCGTGAACAAGGTCCAGATCTGGGGCGCTTATGACCGCACCGGCAAGAACACCCCCGACGACAAGACCGACGATAAGCCCGCTCAGCTGTCCATCACCGCTCCGCTGACCTCCGGCAATGCCGAGAACCTCGCCCCGGTGCGCCACCATGTTGATATTTTTGAGAATCTGGCGGCTTTCATCGAGCGGGCTGAATACGTTCCAGTCCCGGATTTCCAAGCTGACCGCGCCGATTTCCGCCGTCCGGTGCGGGAAGCGGTTGACGAGCTCTCTGCCAACCATCGCGTGAATGATCTGATCCTCCGAGAACGGCTCTTTTTCCTTGTAGAGCGTCTCGATGGTCTCGCCGTCGCGCAGCACTGTAATTGCATCACCGACCATGGTCAGCTCGCGCAGCTTGTGGGAAATCAGGATCGAC
>ERZ1106954.3371-NODE-3371-length-10463-cov-6.537183_pt1 | contig 10463 bp, 10 predicted proteins | sample MGYA00403678_ERZ1106954 | MGnify/ENA primary metagenome ERZ1106954 (study PRJEB35170, sample SAMEA104062445) | human gut metagenome | biome: human gut; feature: human-associated habitat; material: faeces | place: Denmark | collected 2012-08-20 ... | reverse complement strand
GCCAGATAATACCCAGTAGGATATGACGCACAGCATCATATCACTGGGGCAAAGGGCTGCGCCCTCTGCACTCCTGCACCGGGCAAGCTGTCCTGAAGGACAGCTCGTCCGGCTTCAATATGTATCGAGAACCAGCGTATTTGCCGGTTCTCTTAATTGCAGATCAGCACACTGGTCTGCTTAATATGTTAAGGTCTCCCATATTCGCCCTCGGCTCCCTAGGAGTGGGGAATCGTCCGGCGGCGGATTCTCACCGCACCATTGGCATTTCAGCCACCCCGCCTTCGTTATGGCCGGGCTACGAGTTACAGAAGTACCTTTTGCGAAGTACCGGACGATTGAACTATTCTGTTTTCAAGGTGCAGATTTTATAGAAAATCTTCGAAATTTAGGGCTTCCGAAAAAATTATCCCTCTAATTGATAGCCGACGGAAACACCCAAAATACAACCATGTTTTCAAAAGTTAACAGAAAAGTCACAGATTCGGAGTTCAGCGCTTAAGAACGCTGTCTGTACTATTAACAGAAAAAGTACTCTGAAATAGGGGGTGTTGAGAAAATTTTTCTGGCAGAATTTTGTGCCCTGAAAAAGAACCCTCCATATACTAGCCATCGAAAATGCCCATTTGGCACCCTTCAAGGTGATTTTGTAATCAAATTGTCATTTTCGCAGGTGATTTCAGCTAAAAAACACCCCTCTACTTACTAGCCCGCGAAAATGGCTATTTCGTAGCATTGAAAGCGACTTTGTAACTGATTTGTAATAAAAAACGGCAAAGCAGATAGAATCCGCTTCACCGTTTTTTGATTGTAGACACGTATCAAATGATTTAAAGTTCATCAAAACTCTGCTGGCTTTCCAAAAAAGTTTTGATTTTATTAAAATCATTTATTGCATTTAAAGGATCTTTGCGCATTTGCCGAATGGAGCATTCCCATACGATGAGAACTCGGATGCCGCTGTTTGTTAATTGCTCATAAACAATTTTGTCACGTGTTACATTTGTTTTAAATTTATTAGTCCAAAAGTCAATGTGGCTTTTCGGCGTATAGGCATATTTACATCCTTGATGCCTATGCCAGAAGCATCCATTCACGAAAATTGCGACCTTGTATTTTGGAAGATAAATATCTGGATGTCCAGTAATACGATTGTCATTCTTACGATATCGGTACCCTTTTGAGAAAAGCAGCCTTCTAAGATATATCTCCGGAGTAGTATCCTTGCTTTTAATAGCTGACATATTTTCACTGCGTTTTTTCTTTGAAACGATATCAGCCATTATAGATTTTCAACTTCTTTCACATACGTGACAAAATGACCCAGTGTCCAGATTCGTTCACGCCTATCAGCAGGATATGCCTGAATATATGGTTTTGGAACAACTAAAATGACATTTTCAGCCTGCATCTCGTCCATCTGTGCAGCAGAAATCCCCTGCTGCAAGGTACAAAGATACTTTGGCCGATCACGAAGTCGATCAGCCTCATTTAAAATTTGTCGCCAACGATCCTTGCAGGTTGTTTTCGCTGCAAGAGAAACCAATCGGTCAGTTGAATACGCTGCATCATGATACGCATCCTGTGAGGGAAAAATAAAATCAGGTTTCTTATTGCCCTCAGTGATTGCTTGAGCCTTATAACGGACCCCATTGCCATCAAAAATCGCAGCAAGGTGGTGTTCAAGACTTTTTCCAGCGCGGCTTTTTCTTCGATTCAGTACAATATTGGCTGTATTTATAAAGTCCTCAACCGATGGAAAGCCATGAGTTATCATATCACCATATCGTGCATATTCCAAAGCACGAAACAGTTTGAATTCCGCATCAGTCCAATCAAGCAATTTGCGATCAGGGTTATCTATAATAAAGTTTTCATGATCATACACAGCATTCTGGATTCGCCGCGCAGCTGCGGACATTTCTTCGGATGCAGGAAAATCTACCGTCAATCCAGAAATAAACTCTTCTATTGCTGTTTTTTCGCGAAGTTCAAGGTCTGCTTCACGAATTTGAATCAATCGATTTGTCTCTGTTGGACTGACACCAAATGCATCCAGAAACTGATTAATATCATCTTCTGTGTTAAGAACAAATCCCTGATAGTATTCTTCGCTATCCATAACCAGAACGAATAATGCACCAGTATATTCGGGACGCAAAAAAGGAAACCCTTTGCCAAAATTTGTGATACGATATTCGTTTCGTGATCCCTGTCCGTAGTAAATAAAACGGCTTCTCCTTATAAAATCACCCTGCCATTTTATTTCAACCCACCGATCCTTATTCTGTCCACGCTCACCCGGAGTTTCAAATAGAATGGGAATGGCTGGTTTTGCAATATAAATTCCTTCCTGATGACCACCGGTCAATCCGGTATCATTCGCTGCTAGGAATTTGCAAAACACCTTTTGACCATTTAATGCCGCGGATATCGCATAAAGTGCAATATTTTCCATTCAACCAACCTCAGAAATAATCATTTCATCCCTCGACTGGCTGCTTTCATTATCCAGCCGTTCAATCTCTTTTACAATAAGTGTGGCAACATTTTCCATAAGGGGAACAACAACTGAATTACCGAATTGACGGTAAGCTTGGGTATCCGAAACCGGAATTTTGAAACTGTCAGGAAATCCTTGAAGTCGCGCACATTCACGTGGAGTTAGACGCCGCGGGTTTTTTCCGGATTGTTCAATCAGGATTTCCGAACCATCCTTATAATATCGTGCGCTTAACGTACGAGATACACCATCTAATGGGGCAATGCCATATCCAAATCCATTTCCAGCGGCCTTGTGCTTTGCGGCATAGTTTTGAAGATATGCCCACAACTTGTCGGATAGCGTATATTTGGTATCGACATTTGTTTCCAGAATATCCCGAATAACCGGCTTCGGTGTTTTGGGCGTAATATCAAATCGGAATTTATAATTGTAACCATGGCCATAGCGTTTTCTATCAAATCCAACAATCAGAATACGCTCTCTGTGCTGCGGTACAAAATTCTTCCCATCGAGTATCTCAAAAAAGACTTCATAATCAAGTTCTTCAAGGGCTTCACGAATAATCTTAAAGGTACGGCCCTTATCATGGCTGCACAGATTTTTAACGTTTTCAAGCATAAAGGCCTTTGGCCGCTTTGCTTTTAGAATTCGACACACATCAAAAAATAATGTTCCCTGCGTTTTATCTTCAAAGCCGGTCGCTCTGCCAAGGCTCTGCTTTTTAGAGACACCCGCAATGGAGAAAGGCTGACAGGGAAAACCGGCTACCAAGATGTCATGATCTGGAATAGAGTTTGCATCTACCTGAGTAATATCGCCTTCTGGCTGTTCGCCAAAATTAGCCAAGTAAGTCTGTTGGCTGTATTTGTTCCATTCGCTGGAATACACGCAGTGACCACCAGCGTGATCGAATGCAATTCGCATTCCGCCAATACCAGCAAACAAGTCAATAAACGTGAAAGAGGCATCCACCTTTTTTTGAGACTTCTGCTGACTCAACATTCTAATTAAAACTCCTGATACACAGTTTTGCACGGATTGCCCGTTTTCATTAGCGTAATCAGATAATTCATCGAAAACATTATCTTCAAGTCGGATATGAAGCTGCTTGGACATTGTATGCATCCTCTCCGGGAAAATTTTTGTACCGTTATTTTCCCAGTATATCACCGGTTCAATCTTATCGCAACAAGAAATTGTTGTTTTGCTTGCCTTTTTCTCAAAAAAGGTGTATTATATATAATGGTTTTTTATGTCAGGGAGAGGAAATGGAATAATGGCAAACGTAATCGATCTTTACGCTGGAGCGGGTGGGTTAAGCTTAGGTGCTGCAAGAGCCGGCTTTACGGTTACCGCTGCTGTTGAACTTGAACCACACGCGATTGAAACACATTCTAAAAACTTTCCTAATACCATACATATCCGTAAGGATATTATGGAATTAACCGGTTCATCTTTGCTGGAGATAGTAAAGATAAAAGACAAAAAGCCTGATGGAATTATTGGAGGCCCACCCTGCCAAGGTTTCAGCAGCATTGGTCAGGGAAATGTTGATGATTCACGAAATTGCCTTTTCATTAAATTCTTTGAACTTGTTGAAGATATCCAGCCTTCTTTCTTTCTGGCAGAGAATGTGCCTGGGATTATGAATCCCAAATATGATGAAATTCGAGCAAAGGCTTTCCAGCATGTTTCACAATATAGCATGTTCCCCATAAAAGTTGCGGCAAACGAATATGGTGCGCCTACAACTCGTACACGTATTTTCTTTATTGGCTTTCTCCCTGGCAAAGTAAAGCCCATTACAAAGGAAGACATCGAACAGAAAAAGGTCTTTCCTGACGCAATGACGACCGTGCGCCAAGCGTTTGAAGGGCTTCCCGAAAAAGAACAAGTGAATGGTGAAACCGGATTTGGTATACTGGAATCGAGTTATTTTGATACGAATCACCAACATTCTCAAACGAAGTTCTTTTACGAACATACAGTTTCAAGACGCCCTCCATTAGTTGGCGATCCTGATTATATTAAAGGCTTTATGGAAAGGCATGAAGTAAACGGCTTTCTTCCGACAGTACATACAGATAAGGTAGCACAACGTTATGCCAATTTGGCCTATGGCCAAAAAGATGAAATTTCAAAGTCAACGCGCTTAAATCCAGATGGATTTTGCCCAACGTTACGTGCAGGTACCGGACCGGAAAAAGGAAGCTATCAAGCCGTACGGCCTATCCATTATAAAGAAGCTCGTGTTATTATGCCGCGAGAAGCGGCCAGACTTCAAGGATTTCCGGACTGGTTTTGCCTGCCAGATACGATATGGCACAGTTTCAGGCAAATTGGCAACAGCGTTTCTCCGATTGTTGCTGAACAGGTTTTGAGTGTGATCTTTCAAAAGCTGACCAAATGATAATTGGGATAGTATTTGTAGTATGCAATGTAACTGTTCACGGCATCCAAGTGCTTATCATCAAAGATAAATGGAAAATCTGTCATAAGCGTTTGCTGATCGGTGATTGGCAAACGCTTATTTAATTCTGAAATTTCCTGAACCGAGAGAGCAGGGATTTCAATTCTACTGGGTTCAGTATCCCAAGAAAAAGTATTATGCGGGTATGCCTTTAGCGAATCTCTGATTCTTGATTCCAAACTGGGGTCATTTAAAATGATGCCGGTAAATGTAAGCATTTGCTGTCCGTCTGCATAGACTGTTGAAAAAAGTGGAAATAAGAAGTTCGCACTGTATTCAAAGCTTAGCAACGTTGCTGCCTTTAAAATTTTCAGCAACGTTATTGGATAGTTGTGCCGCGTAAGACACTCTGCTGTGAGTTCTGGAGGAAGGTATGCATCCTTGACTCTGCTTCTCAATGTTTCTAATCGCGCTGCCCGAATACTATCCGGATTTTCTGATTTCTTCCCAAGAGAATCCGGGTTAGCGTTTAATGTGATTCTAACGATATCTCCTGGATTCAATCGCTCCAGCAGTGTTGTATAATCAGCTAATTGGGCACCCAGTCCTGATGGTGAAACAAAATCAAGCCAGAAAATATTATGGTCGGTATCGTTGGGCATAAATCTTGTCAGATACGCAGTGCTGTCCATATTTTTTACATCTATACAATTGTACGGCAAATTGAACTTTGCGCGAGAAAACACCTGTGGATCGGCTTCAAGTGAGATCATTTTGGAAATATTTAAGCGTTCATGTAATATTTTAAAATCATCAAACATATATGATCCGAATCCTGTATACCAATAATCAGCAACAGGAAATACCGATGTCAAGCCTATCAGTGTTTGCACAAATAGATTACGATCAATACTTTTATTTGGCCGAAGATGATAAAATGGTTGGCTGGCCATATTAATTACCTTCTTTTTTTCTGGCTTCGTCCAGAATCATTTCAAAACACTTTTTTCCAACGTCTGAGGGGGAAATGGAAAAAGACCGATCATTGTATACATATTCAATGATGTCTTCAATTTCATCCAATGCTTTAGTGTATCGAATGACTTTATAGGGCTTGTCATTTGGAGGTTCTGGCAAATCCGGACTATAAACAAGTCCACCCTTATTTTGACGCAACTTGATATGATTGTTTTTCTCCAGTTCACTGGCAGGAACGAGCAAATCGCCGACAGAGGTTCGTTTTGCAGCAGTAGAATACAAACGTTCTGTTTCATTTTGCCCTTTCCAGCGGTTTGTATAATCTGTAAACATTTTTAGACCTTGGCGCATTCGATTTTTAACGGCAGCATAAATATATGATGAAGTATCTACACCGCGTTTGGTTGTTGTCATGGGAAGCTTTTTCGGGTTGTTGCTTTCGAAGATTACAATGCCACGAATTCCTATGAACTGTGTATGATACTGCGGCACGCCTGCTTCTCCCCAACCAGTAAGATGAGACTTGTCATTGTATAGCACCACACGATCATTGCATACGACCGTCCATCCGGCATCTGCTGTCGAACGCTTTAAGTCGTTTTCATCATCGATATCTTCCGGAGAGGGAGGTGGAGCATAAAATCCGATTACAAGCTTTACACTTACGTCATCAAAATTCTGCGTATAGATGAATGGCTTTATTCCAGCATCTTCTTTTGTAACAAGAAGTTCAATAGGGAGTGGAGTTACTTTTCTACCATTGATACTTATTTCAAAACCCTTTTGAATAATAAAACTGTAACTTTGCTCGATTGCCTTTATAAGCTTGTTAATGTACATACCAAGCTTATCAGCGTTGTTCCAAAGCTCAGCAATTCCATTGTTGATATTTTTAATTTCAATGCTTGTCCCTCCAGTGGGAAGAACATTGTCATCGTGTAATTCTTCAATCGGGAAGTTCCAATCGTCTTCAGACGAAGACCAGTCTTCAGGGATAGTTACAGTATAGAGGCAGCCATCATTCCGCGTAGTTACGACAGCAGACCTGCCGATTTTAAAAATAGCACGTTTCATACCGATTCCGTAGATACCAACTGTTGGAAGTTCATCATCAGACTTTTCTGCAGAGCGTCCCATACGAAACGCGTATTTTTCAGCCACTTCCATCGGGATGCCACCACAATTATCTTCTATGGTGAAAGAGGTATCGGTTATTGTGATTTTAGAGTAGAAACCATTATAAAAGTCTGGTGTATCACGTGTTGTCAAGCCTTTTTTCTGACGTACCACACCATCCAGACAATTATCCAGCAAATCAAGAATAGCATCATTTAACTCAATATCACGAGTAAGCATTCCCACAAAAAACTCTTTTGTAGGAAATCCCTGTGCTGTTTTTGCCATCTCAGTTCCGCCTTTCATTTTTTATTAGGGGAGCACACTTTTGTCTATTATACAACTATACATTATGTGTAGCAATAGAAATTTAGACAAAATACCCAGTAAAGAAACAGCACGCCAGAACTAAAAGCCCTGGCGTGCTGTTTCTTTATTGATAACTTGACTCAATCAATCGAAAAAGACCATTTCTTTTGCTCGATTTTGAATATCGTTCATTCTCTGTACCCATTCCATCTGGTTGGCAGCTTTCAATTCTTCAATCACGCCTTCAGCATTTGACATCTGCTGAATGAGAAGATTTAACTGCTCGTGCACTTGTTCGTCAACAGTGAGCAGATAACTGTTCATCTAAAGTCAGGTCGGGAAAATAATAATCACCAACAGGGACATAGTCCAGATCATTAGTTTCATGATAGAATCTGATTTTCAACTTTTCCATTGTGCTCTTCTCCATATTCTTCCCATTTACTTCTTCTGTGGTGGAAAGTTCCAGCTGTCCGTTTGCAGATCCATGAACCCACTTTTTGATACAGCCCTTTGCAGGTCTACACTCGTCCACCACGCATCCGAATTTTACGTCAAACCCGAACAACGCTCTTTTTGCTCTGCACAAAATCCTGCATCGTTTGGCGTAAAATTGGCGTATGGCGCAATTTTCGCTGGAAATTCATCAAAAGAAAAAGCCCGAAACTTCTCGGTACATCAAGAAGTTTCAGGCTTTGTTTCGCTTAAATTGGAAATTTACTGTTCAATCGGCTTCATCGTGGGGATGTGGCAAGAACTAGCTCTGTTATCGTCCGTCAGACTCCAACAACGTCCACGAAGTAAACCCTCTTTTCAATGAACCCTCCAACAAGCTCCAACAGCGTCCACGAAAGTTGTGTATAGTTTTGGTCACAGCCCTTTTTTGACGGAGCCTGACGGAAACCGCGATAACCGCTGTTGTTCTCTGTTAATCCATTATAAACGAGATGTGCTTCTTTGTCCAGCAGAGAGGAACATTTCTGTTATTTTGAATCCATGCCTTACCGCACAAGCAATGCGCTTTGCAGAGAGGTCATGGATTCTTTCTTTTTCTCTTGGGTTGCTTCTGCGTATACATCCATTGTGGTGGAAATATCCGCATGACCCATGATTTCCTGAATGACCTTCAGGTTGGTTTCGTTCTCGCAGAAGCGAGTGCAGAATGTGTGCCGCAGGATATGGCAGCTAAACTTTGGCAGAAGAACCGGGTCACGATTTTCTTCCTTCGCCTTGGATTCTTCTTCCTTATTATAGTCTGCACAAATCGAGCGGATAGTGCGGTTGATGGCATTGGGGAGATAAACCTTTCCATCGCCAGTGCAGAAAACAAAGCCGGAGTACCCATCAATTTCATCGGTGCAGAAACCAATGACCTTTTGATACTGGTATTCTTCCAGAAAGGCATCGAACACTTCATCAATCATTGGAATAATGCGGATGCCAGCTTTCGTTTTGGGCGAGTTTACATGGTTGGTGCAAGTGCCATCTTCCTGCACACGATAAACAAGATTGTGGTTGATGGCGATTGTGGTAGCTTTCTTTGCGATAACATCACCCCGCTTTCGGAGAGCCACGCGCAAAGTCGTGGTTCGTTTTGTTCTGATAGTAGAGATTCATGGTCGTAGGCGCATTGAATAATGCCGCCAGCAGATATTGCTTCATGTTCCGCACAGGGGAAGTGTTCTCTGCCAGACAGCCCAGCACGAAGCGGATATGGTCTGCGTTCAGCTTTTTCAACCGACTGCGCACTACTTCGACAGGCTTATCATCTCCGGCAATCCTCAACATCTTGCGTTTGGTGGAGCAAGTGTCTACAAGCAAGTCCACGATTTGATAGATGGCGTCCTCATCATCCGGGCAGAGCCGGAGCAGCAGTTCGACCTCCAATGCCTGATAAAAATAATCTTCAAGCTGTTCTCGCTGGGTCAGCCTGTCCGTTTCATCCGGGAGGAAAGGATGGTTCCTCTCTGTTTTATTCTTATCAGTCTTATTAGATTGCGATTTTGGCCGCACCTGAACTGCACTTTCGGCAGCACAAGAATTGCTGTTTGCACAATTCTGTATTTGCGCTTTTGGCAGTCCAGATGAAAAGTTCTTGACGTAGATCAAGCTGGGTCTGCCCAGCCCACGCCGTTTGCGTTCGATGAGGTCTGCCTGTTCTAGCTCCCGGAACAACTTGACCGCCTTGTGCTCGGCGCAGCAGAGAGATTCCTGCACCTCCCGGACGGTGTAGATGATATACACACGCCCATGTTCATCCACCCAGCTATTCTTTGCAGACAGGCTCATACGATCGAGCAGGATGCCGTACAGTGTCCGGGCATCCGTAGAGAGTTGCCGGAAACGGCTGTCCTGAAAGAGTGCTTTCGGTATGCGGAAGTAGGCAAACAATTCACCCGACTGCCCATAGAAGTAGTCGAGCGTCATTTGGTGTAGCCTCGAATTTTCAACTGTAAGTGTGTGTTCATGTGCAAAACCTCCTTGTCTGATTTTTGCAAAAGAAAAAGCGCACCTTCAATTTTGCGGAAACTGAAAGTGCGCTATGTAAAGCTGATTCAATTATTCACGAAAGGATTCCAGATATTCGTCCAGCACTTCTACGTTCACCAGTGCAATGCGTTTCAGCCGGACGATGGCGTGAGCATCCTGTGCGACTTGTCGGAAAGAGTTTTTGCCCATCGAGTAGAGGACTGCCCCTTCCTCGTAGCGAACGTATTTCTTTTTCTTTCCAGCCAGCAGTTTTTCCAGTTCAGGAACTTCAACCGAGTTTCGCTTATGTGCCATGGTATTCTTCTCCTTTGTCAAGGTTATGTGGTATACTTGCATTATCAGGATATAGAAAAAGGACACTCCACTTTCGGCTTTTGCCGATGGTGAAATGTCCTCTTGACTGTTTTCTCGTTTACAGTTTTCTGCTGGATGTGGAACTGGCGAAAATCCGTCACGCTCCGTTTGGGATTTTTGCCTTCTCCGACAAGCCCCTAAGAAATCCGTCTGAACATTCAGGTTTTTGGTACATTCAGGGTCGGATTTTCAGTTCGTGCGGACTGTCGGAGACACAAGGATTACCACGTAGCTTAGTTAGATTCCGGGCGCATCGTGGGGAACAGCAGCACATCGCGGATGGAGGCGCTGTCGGTGAGC
>ERZ1106954.3369-NODE-3369-length-10466-cov-5.951398_pt1 | contig 10466 bp, 13 predicted proteins | sample MGYA00403678_ERZ1106954 | MGnify/ENA primary metagenome ERZ1106954 (study PRJEB35170, sample SAMEA104062445) | human gut metagenome | biome: human gut; feature: human-associated habitat; material: faeces | place: Denmark | collected 2012-08-20 ... | reverse complement strand
AGTCTCAATACTGCTTTTTCGTTTGCACCACCTTCGATTCTTTCCTTAACGATTTTAATGTCTCTATTATACCATAACAATACTATTATGAAAAATGAAAAAAGAGTCCACCAGTGAATTGATTTCCTTCTATGTTTCTGCCTTTTCTTTTCTCATTATGAACATAGCTGCTTCCTATTGACATTTCAGTTTATCAGGAGTAAACTATAATCAGTTTATTGACGATAAACTGAAAGGAGAAATCTTTATGGCTGAGATGAAGATGGGCATAGTGGAATCCCACTTTGCCGATATTATTTGGGCGAATGAGCCTTTGCACTCCAGAGAATTGGTAAAGCTCTGCGAAAAAGAACTGAACTGGAATCGCTCCACCACATATACGGTGTTACGCAAGCTTTGTGAGCGTGGTATCTTCCAGAATAATGGTGGCATCGTTTCCTCTGTTCTGTCTAAAAACGATTTCTATGCCGTTCAGAGCGAGCAGTTCGTTGACGAAACCTTTGAAGGTTCCCTTCCTGCTTTCATTGCGGCTTTTACACAAAGGAAGGGTATTTCTCAACAGGAAGCTGCGGAGATTCGACGCATGATTGATGCAGCCGCCGGAAAGGAGTAATCTATGAGTTCACTTTTCTTGAAAATTGTAAATATGAGTATCGCCGCATCTTGGCTGATCCTTGCGGTCGTACTTTTGCGTGTGGTTTTGAAAAAGGCACCTAAGTGGATCCATGTCCTACTGTGGGGTATCGTAGCTTTCCGATTGATTTGCCCATTCAGTTTTGAAAGCGCATTGAGCTTGATTCCAAGTGCCGAGACCATCAATCCTGAAATCATGATTGACTGGACACCAGAAATCTCCACAGGCGTAAGCTCTATCGACAAGGTAGTGAATCCAATTATTACGGACACCTTTGCTCCAGAGCCAATTGCAAGCGCAAATCCACTTCAGCTTTTGATTCCTGTGCTGGCAATCGTATGGGCAATAGGCATCATAGCCATGCTCGTTTATGCTGCAGTCAGCTATTTCCGCTTGCAAAAGAAAGTCTGTGCATCCCTTTCTGTGCGAGATAATATTTGGATTTGTGACGATATTCAAACACCATTTATCCTTGGATGTTTTAAGCCGAAAATCTACATTCCCTCCGGGACAGATGAAGCACAGTTGCCCTATATCATTGCCCATGAGAATGCTCATCTGAAACGCTGTGACCATTTGTGGAAACCGTTGGGGTATTTAGTGTTGGCAATCCATTGGTTCAATCCTCTTGTATGGATTGCGTATATTTTACTTTGCCGAGATATTGAACTTGCCTGCGATGAAAAAGTTATTCGTGAACTGAATCAAAACGAGTCTATTTCTTATTCAGAAGCTCTGCTTTCTTGTAGCGTGAATAGAAGAACAGTTATGGTTTGTCCACTTGCCTTTGGAGAGGTTGGCGTCAAAGAAAGGGTGAAAAATGTGCTGAATTACAAGAAACCTGCATTTTGGATTGTTGCTATTGCTGTGGTTGCAAGTATTGTTCTTGGGGTATGTTTCCTGACAAATCCGAGTTCATTCCCAGTGAAACTTGATTCTGTTCAAATTTCCAAAGCAAGCACCATGGACTTTAGAACAAATAGCGTACCGACCACATTCCAATTATCCGCAGCGGAAATTGACGAGTTGAGCAGTCGTATTAAAAACTTAAAGATTGGTCACAAAGACCAATCTTTGCAAGGTCATACACCTTTCTATTCCCTTCATGTGGATACCAAGGAAAACGACAGAATCACATTCAGCGGTTTTGATTCCAACGGAAATCAGTCGGCAATTCTGTATGAGAATGTGTATTACCGAATAACTGACTCTGACTTTATCAGCTATTTACAACGCATCTGTGCCGGGGAAACCAGAACAGAATCAATTAACGAAACCAATCTTGATACAGCAATCCATAATGCAATCATGGAACACAACAAAGATAGATACTATAAAGGTGTTTTTGCCTGCGAAAGCCATACTGTATTGGCTACGGAAGCAGATAGGTCTGCAAACTCTGAGCAAATTGAGATATTGACTGTATATGCTCTCGCTCTTTATGAAGAATATAATTTGTCCGAAGAAGGGATTGAAAGTGTCAGTGGAGGTTGTGTTCCTGTTGCCTTAACTTTCAATGTGGCAGAGAATGGATATGAACTATCTGAATATTGGGAGCCGGGAGATGGCAGCCAATACTCTGATGATATTCGCAAAAAGTTCCCGGAGGATATATTAGATGAAGTCTGGAATCCTCAGGATTATGTGGATGCAATGACAGCAGAAAATAAACAAAAGGCACTCGAAATTTCGGCACAAAAGGGAGATTTCAAAGAATAGGTTAATGGGCTCAAAAAGAAAGAGCTACCACTGCTACTCCAAAAATAAGAGCAACAGTGGTGGCTCTTTACTTTTAGTTAAGTTTTTTGAGCTGCTATCTGCTCACACATTCTGATGATGCCTCAAATATTTTTACTTTATACTAACAGAATCACATGTTTTATATACATGTTTCCAAAATGCATTTAAATTTTCTTCTTTCATTTTTATAAATAGACGTGAGAAAACATACAATACAAAAAATCCAATCACCGTTCCAGTAAAATTAAAAATAACATCATTAATATCAATTATCCTATGCGAAAAGCCTTTTGTCAAAAATGTTTCTAAATACTGTATTGTTTCTATTCCCAGACCAAAACATAATCCTAATAATAGTATTTTCTTAATGTTGTTTATCTTTGTTATAAATGGAATTCCAATTCCTAATGGAATAGTCATAATAAGATTCAATATGTCAGTTCTATTAATACCATTATGAAATGGAATAATGTTTATACTTTCTTTAATATTTGCAGGCAGACCAATCATAACAATCGGAAATAATGTCAGCTTAGCAATACACATAAAATAACAAAACATAATTGTACTGAATACGTAATATATTTTCTCTTTTTTGTATTTCTTATGAATAAATATACAAATTAATATGTAAATTACTATTCCGATAATAATTGTCAATCCATCAAAGTCAATTAACATATTCATCCTCTTTTCATTAACACTTGCATAACCTTTTTGACAGTTATGCAAACTGGAGTTTTGTTAACAGGTCAATAAAGTATCATCTATAAATTCAAAATAAGGCTTTTTATTAACCTTGTCTGAATTATCTTTATACCATACAAATGCTTCACGCAGTCCTTCAAGTAAAGATTTCTCATCTGCCATGAGTTCATGCTGTTTAGATACATCAAGATAATATTCATAGTCATAAAAACAAAAGTATTTTCTTTGTTCTATATCATCATAAACATTCTTAAACCTGACTTCTTTTCCGGCTACCTGATAACACATTTCAACCCACTTGCGAATAGATATCCCCTCCGAATTACCAACATTATAAATATGTTGTTGAGGTCTTTTATCCAAGAGTACATCAATGAATCTGCATAAATCTTCTACATGAAAGAACTGTAATTTCATCTCACCATCCTTAGGCAAGTAAAAACATTTATCTTGAAGTGCGCAGTCAAACACGAAAGCCTCCCTATATACATTATTCATCTGTCCATACAAATAAGGTGGACGAAGTATATATGCATTTGGACTTCGACGAAGCAAAGCTTTTTCTGCATCAATTTTATCAGTTCCATATTTTCCCCAATACTTATTTTCGCCCAAGACAGTACTTTCATTAAATGGCTGTGTTGCATACTCTGGATATACAGCGCTGGAGCTAACTAAAATATAGTCTTTGTAATTGCCCAAAGCATCCAATAACTTATTTATATCGTCTGAATTATATGCCGTATCAATTACAACATCAAAACAAAAAGAACGCAGTACTTCTCCAAGATTATGTCTGTCAGCCTGAATTAACTTTACACCTTTTGATTGCTCGCGACTATTTCTATTGAGAACATATACTTCATATCCTTTGGCTACATAGTATTCTGCAATATATCTACTAACAAAAATAGTACCGCCTGTAACAAGAACCTTTTTCATAATAACCTCCATCAACTTCAAGTTGATCTAATTCTCTTTTTTATTATATCATTTCATTGTTCCTTTTTCTATACAATTTTCAAAAGGGCAGTCCGAAGACCGCCCTATCAATTACGCATACACTATATCTTTCAACACAACTTCTTCCGCACAATGCCAGATATTGTTCATAATGCCAACCCACTGCATTTGATTCTCTGACTTCAACTGCTCTTTCAATCCCTGCTTTACTTTCATCTGCTCTACCAGCCGTTCTATCATCCGATAACATTCCTCGTCTGTCTGGTGCAGATATTCATTTAATTTCCCACTTAACAGCAATTCCAGATACAATGCTCTGTGGTTCTCTTTCAGATACTCTGCTCTCATTCTTCCGTATCTGCCAATTTCATAATGCGTTCCCTCCGGGAGCCGGAGATCTGGATAATACAGACCATCCTCTCCCAAAGTGTAACTGATTCCGTTTTCTCCAATGATGTGCTTTCTCAACACTTCTGTTTCTTTGATTTTATCCGTCATATCCATCTATCTCCTTATCTGCTCATTCTGTTCTGATAGCTTCTCTGCAATCGCTTCTGCTCTGCCTGTAACCGTTCCGCTTCTTTCACATTGTCAATAATATCCTGTATTTTGTCAGCACCGACATACTGTTTCACTCGTTCCAAATCCTCCGCTTTCTCCTGCAAATGCTCCATTGTGCTATTCTGCTCCTTGATTTTATTCTTGTACCATGCAATATCCTCTCCCTGCTGATTTACCTTTGCAGTCAGCTTCTTAACCTGCTCCATCAGACCGACACACTTGATTGTCAGGCTTTTTACAATCTCCTTTAATCTTGCTGCCAGAGGAAATGCCACCTTTTCACGATAGGATTTCGCCGACTGCATCACTCCCGGCTCCGGAAGCTGCCATTGTTTTTCCTCGTCATAGGCTCTCACATTACGCTCCAGAGCGACCTTAGAACCTGCCATAGCTTCCAGTTCTTTTTGAAGCTTCTGCTGTTGCTTTTCTAATTCCCGGTTGCCTGACAGCCGCCTTTCCTTTTCCTGCTCCAAATCCTCATTCTCGGTAATCAGCAGATTATTTTTTGCAGATAAACTATTATAGCTCTGCTTGGTGGCTATATATGCTTCTTCCAGTTCTGCATTATCTGCCCTAATTTTCTCGTTCCGTCTTTGAAACTGATTGCCCATCTCTGCCAGTTCTTCCGCACGAGCAAGCTGACTGTCTACCATTTTACTTGCTGTTTGCAAAGCCTGTTCTGATTGTGCAAGCCGACTGTCAAGCTCCTCAACCTCTTTTGCTCTCTCCTGCTTCTCATAATCCAACACCGAAAGATGTTTATTGTGCGTACCCTTCTGCAGCCATTCGACACCATACCGCTCCATGACTGCCGCAAGTTCCTTTTTCTCCGATTCTATCCACTGATTCCATTCCGTTGCTCCTCTGGTGCCTCCCTCAAATCCCTGCTCTGCTAATGCTCCCTTTAATGAAACTCTGGTATCAAGTCCTCGCTTGCTCCCGGTAATAACAGGGATAAAATCAATGTGAATATGCGGTGTTTCCTCATCCATGTGCAGATGTGCCGAGAATACATGAAGATTCGGATTCCTGCTTTGAAAGTCTGTCATAAAATCAATAAGTATCTGCTTTGCCAGCTGCCCCTCCTCACTCCGTGCATTCATGTCATCTCTGTTACCTATCTGGAAAATCACTTCGTAAAACAGTTTCTCCTGCTTCCCCTGCCGGATTTTCTCATAATAGTTTTCAATCTTCCGGTCACTGCGTTTCTGCTTCGCATTGTACCGTTCCAGAGCTTCGTCAAACAATTCATGATACACTGCCTTTATATCCTTGTGGCAAAATTCCACATTGTCCCGGCTCCTTTCTTTATCTACATTCTTTGCTGAAAATGCTCTTGTATTGTGATTCACAGAGCCTTTCCCCATCATTCCGCTAATCGTTCTCTCCAATAAAAACCACCTCGCATCTTTTTTTATCTGTATCTTTTAGTGCCGGATACGGCACAGGCTTTGTTACTTTCGTCGAAAGTAACGCAAAAGCACTTTTGACAGCTACCGCCATCAAAAATGCAACCCGATAAATCTCCTGCCGGAAGCTTTTTCTGCCTGCGGCAGTTGTGCCTGTTCCGGTCACATTGTCATCACTACCACCGTACCATTTTTCCTTAACCATATCATACGGGTGCGTGCCACGCTCCCGTTTTATTCGTCTAAGGAAATTACCATCGGAAACTGTCCGGCACACCACGCTTGTCCAGATATTCCCTACGTGCCTTTTCCTTTTCTTCCTCTGTCGGTGCAGTTTTATACTGCGTATACAGCTCTCTCATTACCAGGGCATCCATCTTTTTCTCCAATGCCTTAACTATCTCCGGCTCCGTTTCTTCCTGCCCTATGAGAAAATATCTCACAAGTAAAAAGAACAGTTCCTGAGAAATCTGCACATTCTTCATTTCAATCCACCAATCCTTTCTGCAAGACCGCAACAACGCAATGTCTATATCTTTTGCAACCTTGCAATGTTCAAGACCGCATTTCCATATACTCTGCATTGTTGCGTTCTTCCCTTATTCCGGCTTTACTTTATCCAGTTCCCAGTACCATGCGTTGTTGATTTTTCTTGCCCGGATACCCAGCTCTTTCTTTGCGTTTTCCAGTGTTCGTTTAGAAATTCCCAGTTCATCTGCCCGGTCAAATATTTCGTTGCTCAAAACCGCACTCTGTGTTTCCGCAAGTTCACGTAACATCTGCTTTGCCAGCTCCATTTTATTTGCCTTTGGTGCAATGCCGCCAAGCACCTCATCCACCGTAATCTCATAATCTCCAATCCACTGAAAGCCTTCCTCTGATAAGGCAAATGCTTTTGGATGTCCAAATGCTGCAAGGTTATTTTTTATCTGGACAACTGCTCTGGTATTCGGTTCTCCCTCTACCCTGCCGACCAGAAGAACACTTCTTGCCACTGCAAAGAAATCTATGGAACCCATGCCCCGGTATGCCGCTTTATTGCCGGAAGCCTTATTCATATGACCGATAAGGATAATTGCACACTTTGTTTTCTCTGCCAATGCTCCTAATTTCTTTGTCATATCCCTTGCTTCGTTTGCTCGGTTCATATCCATGCCACCGCCCAGATAGGCTTGTATCGGGTCTAAAATCAAGAGCCTTGCACCAGTCCTTACAATCGCTTCTTCCAAGCGTTCATCTACCATAGACAGTGACTTGTCACTCTCATCAATAACAATAATTCTCTCACAGTCTGCCCCTGCAAGTTCCAGTCTCGGTTTTACCGTATCTGCAAGACCATCTTCCGCAGTCTGGTATATTACATTGACCGGCTCTGTGACCTTCATATTTTCATCCAGTGCTTCGCCCTTTGACAGCTTTGCTGCCAGATTCAACACCATTGTTGTCTTTCCATCCCCCGGATCACCTTGGATAATTGTCAGCTTTCCATAAGGAATGAACGGATACCACAGCCACTCAATCTCCTGCGACTGTATCTCCGACATTCTAATCATCTTTAACTCAATCTTCTGTTCTGTCATTTTCTCCTCCAATTTTAATTTTATAATTGCTACCGGAGAAAACCTCTGCTATACTTAGCTTGTATATACATAGGATAACAGAGGTTTATCCGGTTATCTTTAGTCCTGACAGTTGCCGCTGTTGGGACTTTTTTCTTGTTCATTATCCAGCAAATCTGCAATTCTCCGTTGCTGATCCGGATATAAGTGACCATAAGTATTTAGGGTAATTCTTATATCCTTATGCCCTAATCTTTCCTTTATCAGAATCGGCTCAATCCCTTTGTTGATGAGATATGCTACATGCGAATGCCTTAAATCATGCACCCTGATTTTCTTTACTCCGGCTTTTTCCATATTGTGCTTCATCTTATGCTGTACCGCTTCCTGCACGATAGGGAAAAGTCTTTCATTCTCCGGCATACCATAATGCCCTTCAATAAATTGCTTTATTTCCTGCTTCAAAAATTCCGGTATTTCTATTGTTCGCACAGATTGTTTTGTCTTTGGTTCTGTAATCACATCCTTTCGTTCTGTCCTATAGTACGTTTTTGTGATGCTGATTTGATTTCTTTCAAAGTTTATATCTGCCGGAGTTAATGCAAGTAGTTCTCCAATTCTGCATCCAGTCCAGAAAAGAATTTCAAAGATGAGATAATATCTTGTTCCCGGTTCTATAGTCTGAATAAACTGCTGATACTCCTCTGTTGTCCAGAAATCCAAGCTTCTGCTGTCCGAGTTTCCCATCCGCTTTACCTTCTTGCATGGATTCGTATGCAAATCGTAAATCCTTGAAGCATGAGTAAACAAGCTGGTTAGCTGATTTTGTATCATTCGCAGATATGATTCCGAAAAGCCTTTTGTCTGCATTTCATTCTGCCACTGAATAATCTGCGAAGCTGATATTTCACTCATCATTTGATTTCCAAAATACGGAATAATATGCTGTTCCATCATATAACGTTTGTTTTTCATGGTACGTTCTTTGAGTTCATTCTGTTTGTCCTCAAAATATACCTCCATAAATTCACTCAATTTCATATCCATACTTCGACTGCTATTGAGTTTTTTCTGTCGCTCATATTCCAGAGCTTCCTTTTTTGTGGAAAATCCTCTCTTTCTTCGTTTTTTCTTTTCGCCCTTTGCATTCGTTTCAAACCACTGGGCAGTCCATTTCTTCGTGTCTTTTTCTTTGTAAGCCATTCCTTTCTTCTCCTCTCTTAGTTCGCAGCCAGCTCGTATCCGAACATCTTTTTTGCCCAATATGCTCTTGGAATCCGTCCTGCCATTGTGATATATCCCTGCTCCGCAAGTTCCTTATTCATTGCCTTAACCAACTTGTAAGCATACGACTTGGAACAATCCAGTTCCTTAGCCACATCATCCGCACTCATCATATATTGATAGTTCGCCATATATTCATCCTCCCTTCTCATTCTACAATTTCGTTACAACTCTTGTATTTTTGTTGTGTACGATTTTCGTAAATTCATATTATCACTGTCCGTAAATAATGTCAATACTTCGTAAATAATATTTTACGGTTTTCGTAATTCTAAAATTATGTAATTTTCACTTTTATGTTTTTCGTAAATGTGATATGATAACAATTGGATTTATGTTTTTCGTAATTACTTTGTCTATGAAAATAGGAGGTTGCTTATGGGCGATGGAAAGAAATTAAAAGAGTACCTTGATGAAAAAGGTACAAATGTACGCAGAATTGCAAAAGAAACCGGCATTAGTGCCACCACGTTATACACGATTATTCAAAAAGATTCCAATATCCGCTTTGACTTTGCACTTCGTCTTGCCAATGCTTTAGATATTGATGTGAATGAGATATGCTCTGCAAGTCCTTTCTCTGGAGCTATTACCGAAGAAGAAATATATCCCACTCTCCCAGATGGATTGAATGGAGCCTTGGATGCAAGCAGAGTCAAAACCTACTTGAAAAACTCTCTCTATCCACTTATGTACCTATTCGGTAAAAATAGTATGCCGGATGTGGATAATCTTCTGACTTCTTTTTATCAGTTGGATGATGAAGCTAGGAAAGAAGTGGTTGAAACGATACAATTCAAACTACAATATCACAGAGACCCCGAACGGGCAGAACAGGTAAAACAGATTAAGGGATGGTAAAAATAACTCCAGTGAATCGTTGAATTCACTGGAGTTATTGCCTAATGATCAATATCCTGTCTTTTGACAATCTTCAAGTAGTTTCTCTTTAAATCATTTACTGAGCCAAAGAATATTTGCTCTGATTTCGAAAAGGAATGATTCTGTATTTTTAGCTTTAACAGTTCAAAAGTGCATATCATATCAGCCACCTGAAACAACCTATAATCCGATGGTTTTACTTTTCGAAACTCCACTCTTGGCAAAAATGCATTAAACAAGGTCGATAATATTTTGTTTAACTCTACTTGTCCATTATCATAGTATATTTTAACCAAGTCGAACGAAAGCAAGAAGTCATAGTGCTCCCTAATAAAAACAGATATTTGCTTTGAAAGTTTACCCGTTGCTTCAACAATATCTTCAATATGCTTTTTCTCTATATGGAAAGCTTTATATTTTACCCCACTCTGTCTCATAAACGTAACCATCTTATTAAATATCTTTCTACGTTCTATATAATCCATTTCAGAGTATTCTTCCTCTTTTCGAATAATAGGGCCTGTATGTATACAATGATTTTCTAATCCCAAAAGTGATAATTCTCTATTTAAATATTCCATTGGCTCTTGAATGGATGCTTCTTGTTCATGAAATACCATTGTAACTATATACCAAGGAGAATGATAATCATATTCACCAAAATCCCCAGACTCATCAATAAAAATACTTAGTTCTTTCATATAGCGCCTTCTTACTTCAAATTCT
>ERZ1106954.3368-NODE-3368-length-10469-cov-5.356923_pt1 | contig 10469 bp, 10 predicted proteins | sample MGYA00403678_ERZ1106954 | MGnify/ENA primary metagenome ERZ1106954 (study PRJEB35170, sample SAMEA104062445) | human gut metagenome | biome: human gut; feature: human-associated habitat; material: faeces | place: Denmark | collected 2012-08-20 ... | reverse complement strand
TCGTTGTTGTCCATGGTGTGTTCCTCCTAAGTCAATATTCTTCTGCCAAAAGCATTGTAGAATGGGTTTCATCGTCTATGACGAAGATTTTCGCCGTGATGGGTTCGTCGGTTTGGAAATCAAACGAGTGTTCGTAGGTGGGTTTATCCTGACTGTTCGTGATGCGCTGGGTGTGGTTATCTGCCGTGAGTTTGAAAACCTGAAGATAATCCTTTTCGGTTTTCATGCTGTCAATGCAGTTCCAGAGAATGATCTGCGTTAATATCGGGACTGTTTCCGATATTCCTCTGGTGCTGTATCTTGGGTTGCTGAACATTTCTGTCACCTCCTGTGTGGCTCTGTTATGCGGCTTGTGAGCAAAACAAAAGCCCCGTCAACGTGAACTTTCATCACGATAACGGGGCTGTGTTCTGCTGTGAAAATCTGGTGCAGAATAAACCGAAATAAACTACTTCCTCAGACGGAAGTCCGTGCTGTCGAGGCGTTTCATTTCACGTTCTGCGTCATCGATTTTCTGCTGAAGCTGATTACGCTTCTCGTCCTTGCGACGCTCGGTCGCTAAGCCGATTATGCCTGATATCACCAGGATACTGGCTTCGGCTATCGCTGCGAGCGTCTGTGCGTTTATTCCTTCATCGGATCACCTCCTCACAACGGTATAATATACATCTATGGGAAGCGGCTTTGCGGGCGAACATGAGATTAAATAAACCGAAAAGGAGCTTGTTATAATGCTTAGCAATACTAAAGATATACTGACGTTAAAAGAGTTACAGGAACTGCTGCATATAGGAAAAAACACCGCTCTGCGGTTGGTGCAGAGCGGTGAAATTGAGGCGTTCAGGGTGGGGAATCAGTGGAGGATACCCCAAGAATGCGTAATGACATATATCAGAAGAATGCTTTGAATCTACAAATCAACTGGTAAACAGGCTTGAAATATAATTCATGTTCTGAGCCAAATCACTAAAGCATCCAAGATACATGTCAATGAAATCTGTATTATCACTGAATCCGGAAACATACCATTCACCATTTATCTTTTCAAGATAAATATCATAAGCAAAGCATTTACCAAGAACGACAGTTGAGCGGCTTACCTTTTGCGCCAGCTTTTTCAGCACAAACAGCGTGAAATCATCAGAGGTAGGTTCCGGACCTCCCGAATATGAATCTGCGAATTCATTTGCATACTGTTCAAGTTCATAATCTGTAAGGTCTTTCATAGCCCAGGCAATTGCCTTAAATGCTTCATAATACGAAATGTTATTTGTTGTGATATGTGCGGTTGCCATCTGATCTGCCGCCCCAACATCACCAATCTCATAGTAGGAATCATAATCGTCTTCCATCGGCATTATTACTTCCTTGAGAAGGAGCTTGATAGTTTCATCAGGGACAGTGTCATAAAATGCTTCTGGATCAGCTGCGCATTGGATAGAGTAAGTCAGGGCGTCATCTGTTTGTGTGGTGCAGGCTAATGCCCCATCTGTATCATGGTTATCAATGCAGCTGTAGAAATTATACATCACAGACCTTGCATCGCTACTGTCATGAAGATTCTGAATAACTTCATCATACGGACCTGACGTAGGTTCAGTTGCGGCAGGATAATCATAATCGTCATAATAGCTGTCATCATAGTAATCGTCATATCCACCGTCATCATAATAATTCCCGGAAGTCGATGCTACCGGCTCACTGGAAACGTATGTTGTCAACATAGTACAGCGTTCCGTGTCATATCCATTTTCAAAAGAAAACACCATGCTGTAATAATTCTGCGGATCTTCCCTGAACCTGAATTCGCTTGCCAGGACATAATAACCACTTGCGAGGTTCTGCTCCACATCATAATTTCCAAGAAGATCTTTCAGCTCGCTCAGTCTCAGATAACCCATGCGATACCCGTCAAAAAGTTCGCACCCGGTATGTGGAGAAACTGTAGTCACACGTGCATAGTCATACTCCATATCAGAACTGAACAGTAAAAAATCGTTATATTCAAGCGCCCAGCCCATTCCACCTGCATAGAAATCGCTGATCTCCGGTTCTTCGTCTACCATTTCCGCAACAGTTGTAAGCTTTTCGCCGATAAACCACAACGGAGATTCCGGCGTGATATCATATTCCTTTATGATATCAATACCATCATATATCTGTAGTGTTTTGGTTAGACCATCTGCCTGTTCAGTTTCCTCTGCCGAAGAAACGCTTTCTGCTTGATTTGACCCAGAAACGGTCTGAGACACATCAGACGCAGTTGTTGAACCATCTGTGGTCTTATTTCCAGAAGATGAACACGAAGTCAGCAGGACAGCTGCCGACAAGAAAAAAGGTATCAGTTTTCGTTTCATTACAATATTCCTTCCTTTTATTAAACCTGCTCCGCCATTTTGATTTGACGGAGCAGGTTTGATATTACTTGATCGTCAATGTAAGGCTTGCAGTCTTTCCATTGTATGTTTTAACTGTGATAATTGCCGTACCCTTTTTCAGAGCAGTGATATTGCCGTTGTCATCGACCTTGGCACAGGAATTGTTGCAGCTCCAGGTAAGCTTTCCTCCGTATCCCTTTACAGTAGCCTTAACAATAATCTCCTGACCTGCTGATACGGTGCGTTTGGTGTAGTTGAGCTTTATTGACGTAGCCGGAGATTTTACCGTCACCTTGCAGGTAGCCGTCTTGCCCTTTGTCGTCTTTACTGTAATTGTAGCCGTGCCCTTTTTGAGCGCGGTTATCTGACCGTTGGCATTCACGGAGCAAACTTTAGGATTGCTTGATGTCCATGTAAATTTATCCAGCGTATACTGCGGCGTGGTTACGGGCTTGAGAGTAAGTTTCTGTCCTACGCCAAGCGTTGCCTTTGTGGAATTGAGAGTCACCTTTGACGCATATCCGCTTATCTTCGTCCACTTTGCATACAATGTGAAATCCTTGCTGGGCATGAGAGATTTATCTGTATACAGCGTTCCCTTGCCGCCCGGCTTGGTATACCAACCGCCAAAGTAATAGCCCTTTCTCGTCGGAGTAGGAATATCGCCGATCTTTTCACCACAATATGCAAATACGCTTTCCTCGTCGCATTTTCCGCTCCTTGCGTCAAGGAGTATCATGTATTCAAAAGCATCCCATTTTGCATATGCTGATATTGATGAAGTGATAGTTATATCGCTTGTGAGTTCGTATTCCTGGCTATTTCTGGTGTAGTACCAGCCGAGGAATGAATATCCGTCCCTTGTAGGCTCAGGAAGCTTTCCTGCTTTCTTGCCGTAAGTCACTTTCATTTCAGTTTTGTCACAGCTGCCGCCGTTTGCATCAAAAGTTATTGAAAGTCCCTGTACTTCCCACTTGGCAGTGAGCGCAAGGTTATCGTCTGTAACTTTGGTAGAGGAAGTGTACTGCTTTCCGGATTCATCAAACCAGCCCAGGAACTTATAACCCTCCATCTTTGGAGTAGGAAGATCAGTGATAGTTCCGTTGAAAGGAACCAGCGACTTTTCTTTGTCGCATTTTCCGCCGTTTGCGTTGTAATTTACAACAAGGCTCTTTCCGTTCTGGAGCCAGCCTGCATACAGAGTTATATTTGTTCTCGGCATGGGAGTTGTTGAAGTATATTTAGTTCCTCCGCATTCCGGGCGTGAATACCAGCCAAGAAACGTATAATTTGTTTTAGTCGGGGTAGGAAGATTACCAACGCCCTGACCAAAGGAGTATTCACCGCTCTTGGTATCACAGGTTCCTCCCTGGGAATCAAATGTGATGGTATACTGCGCCGGAATGAACTTCGCATACAGCGTCATATCACTGGAAACTCTGTCGGTGGTGAAGTCCCACGGCTCACCGGTGCAGGCTTTATTGTCGTACCAGCCTACGAATTCACAGTCCTTTTTCTCGGGAGGAATCGCTTCGGATACCATCTGTCCCTTGAGAGCATATATCTGCGTATTTGCAGTATCACCGCCGTTGGTGTTGAATGTTACTAAGGCATGGGTGTCATGAGGGTCGAATTTTTGTACTGACACTCCACCATACTCAAATTCATCAAACGAATGGTAATTTATACTATATCCATCATCTTTAGCGTACCTAAAAAATAAAGTAGGAAAGAGAACCCGATTGTTATTATTTATACTGCCAAAATAATACACATCGCTTATATTATTGCATCCAGAAAAAGGTTGCACAGAAGATGAAGAATAAGCATAATCATATGAATATGTATTTTCACTGCTTGGATATAATGTAACAGTTTGAAGGTTATCACAGAAAGAAAACTGGGTACCCTCGGAGATGTAAGAGATGTACGTTGAAAATCTTACAGCTCCTCCAAAAACCACATCGTATATCCCGCAATATGTAAAAGCGCCATTTTCAATTTTTTTAAGAGATTGCGGAAATACAGCTTCTTCGAGATTAACACATTCACTAAATGCATTTTCATTAATTATCTCCAAATTAGCAGAAAACCGAACATGTTCAATACCACTCTCTTGAAAAGCACCTGCCCCTATTTCTGTTACTTTTCTACCATCAATATAATCCGGAATATATACACTACTGTCATCACCGACATATTTCGTGATAGTGACCTCCGAACCATTGATCTTGTATTCAAAATCACCATATCTGTTTGTTTTTTCTTCTGCCGCTGCCGGTACAGTCATTACAATACTCGTCAGAGCCGTTATTCCTGCCATTGCGGCGCACATCAGTCTTTTCATTGCTTTTTCCTCCTGTTATACTGAATTTGATACAATGATTATCAACACAATAAACACAACAAGTGCTATTGCATTTGTAATAAAATAAGCTCCTGCCGAAACGCTTGGGCTTTCATCATGCGTTTCAATCTGCTCAGGCTGAGGAGCTTCAGTTTGCACAGGTTCTGGCTTTTCCTGCGGAACCTCCGGCTCAGGGAATACCTCTTCTGGGATTTCCGGTTTTGTGAGGGAAACTCTCGGCGATTTCCGGAGATTTACCGGGGAAGCATTCAGATTTTCGTCCGCCGTCAGCGCTTTGTCGTATTCCGCTCGCAGTTTGGGATCCGTAAGTATTTTCCTGGCGTATTTCAGGTCGGAGATTTTTTTAGCTGCTTCCTCTGACCCCGAAGCGGCTTCACGGCTGAATTCTGCAAGGCGTACCGAAAAGGCAAGCTCAATTTCCTCCGAGGAAGAGTCACGGCTTACATTCAGAAGTTCATAAAACGTCATTGCTGTTCCTCCTCGCTGAACGAGCCGAAAAGCTCACCACAGGCTACCATTCCTGCCAAAAAGAGCGGCACATATATACACCATTTATTGACGTTCCCCGGAAGCATTCCGTACCACGTCGGAGATACCGCAAACAGACTCAGCATGAATGCGGCATAGTAATACGCATAGCCGCCCGTCTGCTTCTTTGAGCATTTTCCCCAGCCGTATTCCTTGCCTATAATCAGCGTCATTCCGCAGCCGACAAGCCCGGCAAGTATTATCAAGCCGCCAATAAGGTATTCGATCAATCCCTTTTCCGGCACGGAACCCAGCAGGACAAATTCCGCGATAACCGCTGCGAGCATTCCCGCAAGATTGATCCGGGTTCCCTTAAAAATCGACGCAACAATCATTCCGATTCCGCTTGCTATTATGCAGACTATAATGCCTACTACAATTATGACGATGATGGAAACAACAGTTTCGCCGAGCGGGGTTTCAGCCGCCGTATTTACATTGTTAAAGACATTCTGGATTATCCGCATGACATATTCTATCATTGCAATTTCTCCGTAATCATTCTATATTGTTTTCACGCTTGAATTCTTCTACTTCTTCGGTAGTCATCTGGCTTATATTGTATTTATACATTCCGCCATTAAACATGTCATAAAAAGCGCTGGGATTGGTCGCTTTTAGTATCTTCCATGTACCGTTTTCCTTGGCAAGTTCAAACTGGCATTCTTCAGTGTCCCATACCGGCTCAAGTCTGTCAAAAGCAGCTCGTAAAAATAATTGCGACCAGTCATTAACGCATTGAGTGAGTTCAGGATATAAAAGGCTGTAGCTGTTATATATGGCTAATGCCTCGTCCTGGGAAAGCCCATCACCCCATGTTGTGAATTGTGACATAAAATCCTCGTATAACAATATACTGAATTGTATTGTAACAATTGCGGTGTCATCGCTAGGAAACTCCACATCTTCAATTGAATATGGCTTGGCGTTTTTCTGAATGTAACTACATACAGTCCTTAAATATTCTATGGAGTCGTAATCCATCTGATCGGTAAGGTATGTATTTTTATGCGGGTCAGAACTGCCTAAAAAGCCGCTATAGTTTTTGAAAATTTTGTGTATTTTTTCATCATCTGTGTATTTGTTCAGTTCCTGTTCGTCCATATTACGAATGCTGGAAATGCAGTTTATAACGACATCTTCGACATCTTCTTTTGGCGTTGATGGTTGACGGCTTGAAGTCTGACTACTGGTGGATGAACTCCCAAGAGAAAATTTGCTTAAATCAAATGAACAGCCGCTTAACGCTAATGTATTCAGTAACATAAAGCATATAAAGCCGTCTTTTATCATTTTATTTTTCATTGTAATTAGCTTCCTATTCTGATTTTTGTGATAGCGACGAAGTATTTTTCTTGCACCGATCAATTAAGGATTTCACGCTATAGAACGCCAATACGCCCAATGCTATCCACTGTGACGTGGAAAAGCACAGGAAATGCCCACGTATCTCATCTCCACGCAAAAATTCCAGCAGGAACCGGCACACGGCATACGACACCATGTAAATACGCAAAAGATTGGTCTGCGTTCCCTTTTTCTTTTCGATAATCAGAACTGCAACGAGAATGAGAATATCGCAGACACTCTCTGCAAGCTGAACTGGAAAACGTATTACACCGGGACTTGTGAGCATTTCAAATCCAAACGGACACTCAACGCCGTAGCAACACCCCGACATAAAGCACCCCACTCTCCCAAATGCGTGGAACATCAGGAAACACGGGACGAGCATATTAAACAGCATCCGACTGTCATATTTTCTTACAGCGGAATAGATCTTTACACCCGCAAGTGCACCAAATAATCCGCCGTAAAATACAAATCCGCTGTTAATGAAGCGTCCTATCAGCAACCCAAAAGAAAATTCAGGGATTATCATATCAAGCTGAGTCAGCAAAAACAACAGCTTACTCCCAATAACCGTTCCGATAGCAGCAAAAATACAAACCTGTATGGCATGAATCGGGGGTACTCCATATTTTTTGACACGGCTTAGCAGCAATATTGCTGCTGCGATAACCCCAAGAGCGCAGCAGACTGCATACATCGGCAGTACGATATGAATTATCGGAATCATATCAGTGAGCTGTGTAGCAGCCGTACACGGGAACTACGCTGTCACCCGATTCAACCGGCATATTAACGCAGTACATTCCGTTGCATATGTAGTATGACATATAAATATCATCTGCCGTTGTGTCGTCATCTACCGTCAGTCCGAAGCAATCCGTAAAGCCGTTGTATGAGTACTCAACATTTCCGCAGCAGTCAGCCGCAGACGATTTTCTGACGCAGCCTAAGCATGCAAGGCAGCTGCCGTTTCCGCCCATTTCATAAAAACTCCCTATGATTTCTGGATCTGTTCTTACCCGATATGAATTGTTGCATCCGGACATTGCTCCGATAATCCCACCTAATACAGCCGCTCCTGCTAAGGTTATCAAAAGTTCTTTCTTTTTCTTCATGTTTTCCATCCTCACCATTTGCAAATTTCGATATTTATCTCTATGCAGTTAAGATTATATCACAATAAATGTAACTTGTCAACTATATAAAAGTAATAAATTATCACTATATACTTTATAATTATACTACAAGGAGAGGTGAATTGCATGAATGTTGCGTCCAGAATAATCTATCTGAGAGAACAAAAGGGGCTTACCACGAACAAGCTTGCGAATATGGCGGGAATTTCCCAGAGCCACCTGCGTGAAATAGAGCTTGGACTGCGTAATCCCACTGTTGAAACGCTATCGTATTTCTGTGACGCACTCGGCGTCACCCTGGAGGAATTCTTCCGTGAAGATGATAGCGAGATCAATCCTTATCTGATGAGTGCTTTGACGCGGTTAAATGACAAGGAACAAATGGCTCTTGCGAATTTTTTGAATGCTATGAAACCCAGCAAAACATAATTCGGTGACTATTCCTCGTGGTTTTGATTTTTGGCTAGAATAAGACTACATCGAATTTCAGCCGAAAGATTATTGCGTTATACCCACCTACGCTTGGCAAAATGGGTATAACAGGGTATAATGATACCGGGAGGTGAATATCAGTGGTTCAAAACGAAATTCAGGAACGTATAGACGAACTGAAAAGACAGATAGATTCTCTTCCGTCCGGAACTGTATCCACAAAGAAAAATCAATGGGAAAGTCTATTATTATCACCGTGTCAGCATTGACGGCAAAAGAAAGGAAATCTATGTTCCGCAGGACAAAGCCGAAGAACTGATTAGTAAGATAAACACCAGAAAAGAACTCGAAAAAGAATTAAGGAAACACCGCGCAATTAATGCCCATTGCCATAAAAAGGGTGACATGCTGTGAAATTCGTGTGAATTACCTATCAGGCTCGCCAGGGCGCACTGAATCAAGCTGCCAGATGAGGTCTGTCAGCCAGAATGGCTCTCCCCCAAAATCTGTGTAAACCACAAAATATCTTTGGAAGCTGCCAACGGAATATTGGTAATTTAGAGTTATAAGGCATAAAACATCGACATTTCTGTCAATTGCATTTTCTGACAATCCCTATATAATCATCACTTTTTGAATAGTTCTTGCTAATTTAAAGAAAAAACTCTTGATTTTTTATACCTTTTTGGATATAATAAGTATAGGAGGCGATAACATGATAATCCGACCCATATATCTTAAAACCCTCAGAAAATACCGCGACATACCGCTGGTCAAAATACTTGCAGGAATAAGACGCTGCGGTAAATCCACGATCCTTGAAATGCTGAAGAACGATCTGATGGAAAGCGGAGTTTCTGAAAGCAACATAATTTCCGTACGCTACACCGCTGAAACTCTCAACCGCTCCATGACTGCGCAGGAAATGTTTGATGAAATAAAGACACAGATGAGTGGTCAAGGGAAGTACTATCTTCTACTTGACGAAGTGCAGGAAGTCACCGGCTGGGAAAAGGCAGTCAACACCCTGCTGGAGGACATGAACGTGGACATCTATGTGACCGGCTCCAACTCGAAACTAATGTCCGGCGAGATATCCACTTACCTGACCGGGCGGTACATCTCAATTCCGGTTTATACGCTGTCTTTCGCTGAGTATATGGAGTTCCATAAGGACAGCGAATTCACGAAAAATGAACTCCTGAACGAATACATCAGAAAAGGCGGATTTCCGATAGTAGCACTCGGGAATTTCGACGACCATTCCTCCTATCAGATAGTGGAAGGAATATACACCTCCGTTGTAACGAATGATATTGCTCGGCGACATAATATAACCAATCAGGAGTTGTTCAACCGTGTTGCCAGATTCATAGTTGAAAACGTCGGAAAGACCTTTTCGGCTAACGCAATAGTGAAGTTTCTGAAGAGCGAGGGGCGCTCCCTGTCGGTGGAAACCGTGTACAACTACCTGGAGTGGTTGGAAAAGGCGTTCATAATATACCGCTGTTCCCGTTACGATATGCAAGGGAAATCCTTGCTGAAAACACAGGAGAAATTTTACCTTGCGGATTCCTCACTGAAATACTGCATAATGGGCTTCGACCCGAGATCAGTAGCCGCAATGCTCGAAAATATCGTATTCTTTGAGCTGCGCAGGAAAGGCTACGATGTCTATGTCGGCAAGAACGAGACGAAGGAAATTGATTTTGTTGCCATCCGCCGTGACGAAAAGGTGTACGTCCAGGTATGCAGGAATCTTCCGGAGCAGTCCGACCGTGAGATAGCAAACCTTCTTGAAATAAAGGATCACTATCCCAAATATGTAGTAACGCTTGACGACCTCGCCGGAGGAAATATTAACGGCGTAAAAATCATTCATCTGGCAGATTTCTTGCTTTTAGGTGACTATTGAATCATAGCTTGATTTCCTGGTCAGAGCAATATTTACCACCAATTGTAGAAATTCTTGTATTATACTCAACCTTGCTTGACAAAACAGACATTGTGCTGTATAATATATCTATGATAAACCTTCCCATAAACTGACTTTTAGGTTTTGGGAAACTTATACGGAACAAATGGCTTTATAAAGCCAAAATATCAAGGCGGAAGTTTATGGGTGTTGAAGAGTTCCCCTCGGCTCCATCACATTTCAAAGTCCTGCAAATGGCTGTATTAAGCCGTTTGTAGGACTTTTGTTTTGCACTGAAAAGAGTCCACCCCAAATCTTGTGTAAACTCCATAAACAGTGTATAATAAAAGCAAACGAAT
>ERZ1106954.3366-NODE-3366-length-10472-cov-4.414803_pt1 | contig 10472 bp, 8 predicted proteins | sample MGYA00403678_ERZ1106954 | MGnify/ENA primary metagenome ERZ1106954 (study PRJEB35170, sample SAMEA104062445) | human gut metagenome | biome: human gut; feature: human-associated habitat; material: faeces | place: Denmark | collected 2012-08-20 ... | reverse complement strand
GGTCATGCCCGACGATTGAACGTCAGATTGCCGCTTAGGGGCGTTTGCAGCGTCGGGTCGTTACGGCGTTTGGTAAAACGTCGTAACTATTAAAGCTGGCGCAGGCCCTCTTCGAGACCGGTCTTGCTGTCAGTCTTCTCGTCGCGCATCTTGATAACGCGGGCGGGGACACCGGCCACGACGGCGCCGGCGGGGACGTCCTCGACGCACACGGCACCGGCAGCCACGACGGCACCCTTGCCCACGCGCACGCCCTCCAGGACCACGGCGTTGGCGCCAATCATGACATCATCCTCGATGATGACGGGCGTGGCGCTCGCGGGCTCAACGACGCCTGCCAGTACGGTGCCGGCGCCGATGTGGCAGTTCTTGCCCACGGTGGCGCGACCGCCCAGCACGGCGCCCATATCGATCATGGAACCCTCGCCGATAACGGAGCCGATGTTGATGATGGCGCCCATCATGATGACGGCGCGGTCGCCGATCTCGACGCGGTCGCGGATGATCGCGCCCGGCTCAATGCGGGCGTTGATGCCTTTAAGGTCGAGCATGGGGACGGCGGAGTTGCGGCAGTCATTCTCGACGTCGTAGTAATCGATGGAATCGGCATTGGCGTCCAGGATGGCCTTGAGTTCCTCCCAGTCGCCAAAGACGGTCTTGCCGCGACGACCACCGTAGACGTGCGCATCGCCCCACTGGACCTTCATGCCGGGCTTTTCGCGCACGTACAGCTTGACGGGCGTCTTTTTGGGCGCGGTGGCGATGTAGTTGATAATCTCCTGTGCATCCATCTCGGCTGCGTTGCTCATTTGTTATCTCTCCTTTGGGTGGATTCGGTTGATACCTGGTTAGGCAAACATGACCTGGTCGAACGTATAGAAGCCGGGTTCGCGGGTGACGAGCTTCTGCGCGGCCGCCAAGGCGCCGTTGACAAAGATCTGACGGCTCGTGGCGCGGTGGGTGAGCGTGACCTCCTCGTCCTGGCCAAAGAAACTCACCTCGTGCACGCCGGCGACGGTGCCGCCGCGCAGCGAGTGCATACCGATCTCCTTGGGGTCACGCACGCCGCACATGCCCTCGCGGCCATAGACGGGGTGGTAGCCAGCCTCGGGCTCGGCCTCGACCACGGCGTCGAGTAGCAGCTTGGCGGTGCCGCTGGGGGCGTCAACCTTTTGGTTGTGGTGTGTCTCGACGATCTCGCAGTCAAAGCCGGGCAGCTCGCGTGTGGCCTGTGCTACCAGATGACGCAGGGCTGCGATACCGATGGAGTAATTGCCGGAGTGCATGACGCGGGCGTTCTGACCAAGCTCGCGCAGGCGGTCCATCTGCTCGGGGGTGTAGCCCGTGGTGCCCGAGACCAACGCGGCACCCGTGCGCTCGACATAGGCGACGACGGCATCGAAGGTAACGACGTTCGAGAAGTCGATGATTACATCGGCGGCCGGTGCGTTCTCGAGCTCGCTCAAATCGAAGCCGATCTGGGCGACGATACCAAAAACAAGCTGACCGGCGGCGTCGACAACGACCTCGGCGGTGGTGCGGATGAGCGAGCCCATGCGGCCCGTTCCCATAATGACGGTCTTAATCAAGCAGACCAGCTCCCTTCAGAGCATCGGTAAGTGCGGCGCGCGTGTCGTCTGCCATGGGGCACAGCGGCATGCGATAGTTGGCTTCGATCATACCCATCTGGGCGAGCGCTTCCTTAACGGGGATGGGGTTGACCTCACTAAAGAGGGCGTTGATGAGCGGCTGGCCGGTAATTTGAATATCGCGGGCACGTGCCACGTCACCGTCCAGATAGGCGCGGCACATGTCATGCACGAGCTGCGGCTGAACGTCGGCCCACACACTGATGGTGCCCGAGGCGCCCAGGCTCATGAGAGGTACGGTCAGCGCATCCTCGCCCGAATACATGCGGAAGTCGTCGGACAGCAGGTGAGCGATCTTGGCCGCGTAGGCGACGTTGCCCGAGGCCTCCTTGATGCCCATGATGTTGGGATGTGCGGCCAAGCGCTCTACGTTGCGCTCGCTGATGCCGCAGCCGCAGCGGCCGGGGATGTTGTACAGGATGCAGGGGATGTCCACGGCGTCGGCGACGGTCTTAAAGTGCTGATAGATGCCCTCTTCATTGGACTTGTTGTAGTAGGGGGTAATGAGCAGCAGACCATCGGCGCCCAAGCCCTGGTAGGTGAGCGACTTGGTGAGCATGGTTTGCGTGGAGTTGGAGCCCGAGCCGGCGATGACGGGGACGCGTCCTGCAACCTGCTTGACCACTGCGGCGACAACGGAGTTGTCCTCGTCATCGGTCATCGTGGCGCTCTCTCCGGTGGTGCCCAGGGTGAGGATGGCGTCGGTGCCGTTTTGCAGGTGGAAATCGATAAGGCGCTCGAGTGCGTCAAAGTCGACACTGCCGTCCTTTTTAAATGGCGTAACAAGGGCGACGATTGAGCCCTCGAGATTGCGGATGTCCATGTTCTTCTCCTTCGCGTCCGCGATCTGGATGCGTTTGTTCCATTGGGCGGCGACTGCCAGGCGCTCGTCTTGGGCGCGACGGCGGGCACTTTCGGCGCGCGACTTGGCCAGCAGCTCTCGGCCGCTCGGCAGCACGTCGAGCGTGGCAAAGTAATCGCCCGGGCGCTCGGCACGGCGGATAAGCTCGGCCGAGCCATCGGGGCGCAGCAGGACCTCGGCGGAGCGCAGCCGTCCGTTGTAGTTGTAGCCCATGGAGTAGCCATGAGCGCCGGTATCGTGGATTACAAGCAGGTCGCCCATGTCGATTTGCGGCAGCTCGCGGTCGATGGCGAACTTGTCGTTGTTCTCGCACAGATTGCCCGTGATGTCGTAGGTGTCCGTGACGGGCGCTGTGGTCTTGTCGTCGCCACCCGGCTGGCCAATCACCGTAATGTGGTGGTAGGCGCCATACATGGCAGGGCGGATCAGATCGACGGCGCTTGCGTCGACACCGATATAGTCCTTGTAGATCTGCTTTTCGTGGATGGCCTTGGTGACCAGGCATCCGTAGGGGCCCATCATAAAGCGACCCATCTCGGTGCAGATCGCCACATCGCCCATGCCGGCGGGGACCAGAATCTCGTCGTAGGCTGCGTGTACGCCCTCGCCGATGGCGTGGATGTCGTTAGCCTGCTGCTCGGGCAGGTAGGGGATACCCACACCGCCGGACAGATTGATAAAGGCGACATGTGCGCCGGTCTCGCGCTCCAGGCGCACGGCAAGTTCAAAGAGGATGCGTGCGAGCTTGGGATAGTAGTCGTTAGTGACGGTGTTGCTGGCAAGGAAGGCATGGATGCCAAAATTCTCGGCGCCCTTGGCCTTGAGCATGCGGAAAGCCTCAAAGAGGTGCTCGGTGGTCATGCCGTACTTGGAGTCGCCGGGGTTGTCCATAATGCCGTTGGAGAGCTGGAACAGGCCGCCCGGGTTAAAACGGCAGCTGACCGTCTTGGGGATGGGGCCCGCAACGCGCTCAAAGAAATCGATATGGCTGATGTCGTCAAAGTTGACGATGGCGCCCAGTTTATCTGCAAGGGCAAAATCCGCCGCCGGCGTGTCGTTGGACGAGAACATGATGTCGTGGCCGGTGATACCCAGTGAGCGGGCAATCATGAGCTCGGTATAACTCGAGCAATCGCAGCCGCAGCCGTATTCGTTGAGAATGGAGATGAGCGCCGGGTTGGGATTGGCCTTGACGGCAAAGTATTCCTTAAAGCCCGGGTTCCATGCAAAGGCGTCGCGCACTTCTTGCATGTTGCGGCGGATGCCCGCCTCGTCGTATAGATGAAACGGCGTGGGGAACTGCTCGACGATATGCTCGAGCGTCTCCTTGTCCACAAACGGCTGCTTGGCCGCATACGCTTCGTTGGGGGTCAATGCCATGTCCCGTAAACCTCGCTATCCAGACGGCGCCATCTGCGCATCGAATCCGCATAGCGTGGACCCCATGTCCGGATAGCGCTCCCGCATTGCTGCAGACAGTCCTGCGGGTGTTTCCCGCAGGCCCACCAGGCTTTTCGTGCTCGAAAAACCCAGTTCGGCGGGTTTCGCCTCCCCGCAGGGTCAAAGTCTGCCGACTCGCCCGCGGCTCTTCGTGCCCGCGCCTCTATCAAGTGGTAACGACCCTACCACGTTGCACTTTACCAAACAAGAGTATTCGTATATAACGTTTAAAAAATGCAGGGATATGCTAGAAACAAGGGCGTCACAATTCTGCATCACAATATTGTGGGAATGGATATGCCCCATGAAAGGATCCTTTATGACCGAGCTCCAAGAACTCCGTTGCTATCGGCGTGACTTACACAGGATCCCGGAGCTCGACTTCGATCTTCCGCAGACGATCGCCTATATTGAGGGCGTGTTGGCGCCGCTCGCCTGCGAGGTGACCCATCCGTGTCCGAGCTGCGTCTGTGCCTTCTTCGATGCCGGTGTGGGCGCTACGCATGCCACGGCGATTCGCGCCGATATGGACGCGCTGCCCATCGCGGAGGCGACGGGTGCGGCCTTTGCCTCGGCGCATCCCGGAAAGATGCACGCTTGCGGACACGATGGACACATGGCCATGGCACTTGCGGCGGCAACCTTTGTCGATCGCACGATTCGTGAGCAGCCGGGTACCATCAAGCGCAACGTGCTCTTTGTGTTCCAGCCTGCCGAGGAGACGACCGGTGGCGCCAAGACGGTTTGTGAGAGCGGGGTGTTTGAGCGCTACGGGGCGGACCGCATCTTCGGGTTTCACGTGTGGCCCGACCTGCCTGCCGGTACGCTGGCGAGTTGTTCCGGTCCGCTGCTGGCGCGTTCGAGCGAGATGCACGTCCATATTCACGGTACGAGTATCCATATCGCTAAGACCTATGGTGTGCCGGTCGAGGAGTCGCACGATGCGGCGCTGGCGGCTGCCAAGTTCTTGGTCGCCGAGCGTGAATTGATGGACGAGTTGGGTGCCGACGAGCCCTGCATTGGTAAGTTCGGCCTGCTGCAGGCCGGCACCGTCTGCAATGCGGTGGCGGGGGAGGCCCATGTTGCGGGCAGCTTGCGCGTGTTTACGGACGATATGTTCGACCGAGCGCGCGAGGGCGTGTGCCATGTGCTCGATGAGGCATGCACTGCAACGGGTTGCACGTACGATCTCGACTTTGCCGAGGGCTATCCGCCAGTCGATAACGACCCCGAGCTGTTTGCCTGCATTGCGCCTGCCATGTCCGAGCTGCAACTTGTGGACGAGCCGCTGCTGATTGCCGAGGACTTCGCCTTCTACCAGCGCCATCTTCCGGGCGTGTTCTTCCTGCTGGGCACGGGCGTGCCAGAGGGACAAGAAAACCCGAGCGATTCGGATGGCTGTCCCGCCTATGCCACGAGCGCCCTTCACACTGATACCATGCTCTTTGACGAGGAAATCCTGCTCAAGGGTCTCGATGTCTACAAACGATTGCTTTTGCTTGGTTAATCGACGCGGGTGCATGTTCTCAAAAATACGAACAAATGTACGCTATAATAGAGATGTAAGTCTATAGAAACGTTTGACGTTATTAACGTAAGGCGATACTATGTTGCGTCGTAACGAGCGCTATCGGGTCTGCTTTGAGTGGAGACAGGGGATGGCTTGGAATGTCGAAATCGTCGATTATCACAAGTGATGAGACCGCGCCCGATTTGCTGTCGCCGGTGACTCCTGGTGAACTTCTCAAAGAGGAATTTCTTGTTCCTATGGGCATTTCTCAATATCGCCTTGCTAAGGAGACCGGGATTCCGGCACAGCGTATTGGGCAGATTATTTTGGGAAGGCGTCGTGTTACGGCTGACACCGATCTTCGCCTTTGCCGCTACTTTGGCCTAACGGATGGTTATTGGCTGCGCGCCCAGATAGCGTTTGACCTCGAGGCGGAAAAGAGGCGCATCGAACCGGAACTGGATAAGATCGTTCCTGTTCAGCAGGCTATCGCATTGTAGTGTTCAAAGATGTTGAGGTTGGAGTGACGATGGAACGACGCCGACAGACTGCCGTGTATAGTCCGGGCGGATGCGGGTGTGGCTTGCTGCTGATTCCGGTCATCGTCGTGAGCATTGGCGTGATGTTTGCACTTGCCGGGCTGGCCGCAGCGGCGCTCGTGCTGTTGATTGTGGCTATTGGCGTGACGATTTGGCTCTGCCGCAATCGTGAGCAACGCCGTGCCGACGGCAAAACCAATGTGGGATGGACTGTCTTTTTGGTTACCGCCTACCTGTTGAGCATCGGCTACCTTGTGTTCTTTGTTTTGCTGCTCGTTAGCACCTTTACCGGGGAATCCGTCCCGGTGGGGTAGGCTTCGATGAGCCTCTTGAGGATGAGGCGAGGGGGCGGACTCTGAATGAACAGCGCCCCACGTCAATATGTTTCATTCGTTGTGTAGCAATCCGAATGTGCAAGCGTTTGGCGTGAGAGTGCCGCCGCCAGCAACACGGGGATGCAGGCCGCGATCGCCAGCCCCCATGCCAGCTCATCGCAATAGATTCCATAAGGACCCACCAACAGGACATAGGCCAACTTGCGAGCCCATCATCCACTGCGGTCGCAAATCAGCTGTCAGCTGAATCGTCGCTATAAATCGCGAGGTAAAATGTCCAAAGATTGATGGACGGTTCGCAGAATTTGCAAGGGTCATTGAGAAAGTAAAGCTGCGAGAAAGGAAGAGCCATGGCTAAGAAGGCGGGAGAGAAGGAAATGGTTGAAAAGGCCAAAGGCTCCGAGATTCCCATCGATGAGGAATCGGCCGGCAAGCTGCTCGATACCATCTACAGGAGCGCGCTGAATGGCGTCCCTAAGGTGAGTCGTTCGGTCGACGAGATGGTTGCTGACTACACGGGAAAGGCGAAGTCGCCCGATGATGCCGCGAGGGCACTCGCAAAGTGGCAGGTCATGAAATGCGGAACCTCAGGTTTCGTCACCGGGCTCGGGGGCTTGATTACGCTTCCGGTCGCAATTCCCGCGAACATAAGCAGCGTCATGTACGTTCAGATGCGCATGATCGCCTGCATCGCGAAGATTGGTGGCTATGACGTTACGTCCGACCAAGTTCAGACGATGATCTACATGTGCCTCACGGGTACGACGGCGAGTGATCTTGTCAAAATGGGGCTCATCAAGACTGGGACGAAATCGCTTGAGGTTGCAATCAAGAAGATTCCCGGGTCGGCACTCGTGAAGATCAACCAGAAGGTCGGCTTCAGATTTATCACGAAGTTCGGCGAGAAAGGTATCATCAACCTCGGGAAAATGCTACCCCTCGCCGGCGGCTTGATTGGCGGCGGCGTGGACGTGGCATCGACGAGTATCATTGCTAAGAACGCCATCAGGATGTTCATGGAGGGTGAGGACCCCGACGGGACCCTGCCCACTGAAGCGGAGGTCGAAAGCATCGAAGACGTTGAGGTGGAAAGCGACCTGCTTTAGTCCTTGCTACACGCCCCCACACCCCATTGCCTAGCCTATGTCGTAGGGACTGCCGGCTGTTATGAGGTATCCCGCCTGCTCCTCGCGGTCTATTCGGCACATCGTGCGCATCGTCTGCTTTGAGTCGCAGGCCGTGTCATTGCCGTCCACGATGGCCTTGTGGTTGTTGAATGTGGTCGAGCCCTTGTGACCCTTGGGCGGTTCTCAGCCCGCATCTATCAGGATTCTGTCGAGCTCGTGCGAGCATCGAGCGTGCAGGGCATGCTCGAGAGCTTCGTCGTCCGCATGGACCACGCCGCGTAGGTTCGCCATGTCGGAAATCGAGGCAAGGTGCTGCAGCCGTAGAACCAGTAGTTCAAATCGATGTTGGCAAGCCTCGAGGTGTCATCGGCGATGGACACGCGCTTCATGCTCTTCTATATGACAACCTTAGCTCTCAGCTAATGAATTCAAGTCCAATCCTTCCTACGATGTGCTGTGTGCCGGCGCGGTAGCCGGATCGTAGGAAGGATGCATAATGAAAAAGCTCGAAAACGATGTGCTGCTGAGCCGTCGCGCTGCACTTGGCGCATTCGCCACTGTTGCCTTGGGGACTGCCAGTCTTCTTGCCGGTTGCGGTAGCGATAAGGCGACCGTCACCGAGGATGCCGACAATGGCGACAAGAAGGAAGAGACGAAGAAGGAAGAGCAGCCTACGACTGACCTGGCTGTTGGCACGACGGTGACCACGACTGCTGGCCTTTCCGTCGTCGTCGATTCCGTCCAGCCCGGGCTCACAAATTATGACGGTTCGACCATGACGGGCATTCACGTCACGTACGTCAATAATGGCGATGAGGGCGCGGACTACAATATCTACGACTGGAAGGGCGAGGACGCCAACGGTGCGCAGCAGAACCAGGGTTACTACAGCGAGGGCTCCGATGAGCTGCAGTCTGGCACCCTTGCCGCCGGTGGCTCCGTGGCGGGCAATATCTACTTTGATGGTGACATCAAGAAGGCTCTCTATTTTGCCAACATGTTTGATAAGTCCGCGACTGCGAGCTGGGTGCTGGCCTAATATGTCGCTACCGTTGCGCCGTATGGGAGGTGAGGTCATATGCCCGATAAAAAGCTGACTGACGAGTTGCTCAATGAGCTTCTCGACGCGCCAAACATCGATGGCTATATCAAGGAACACGACTTTGCCGCCCCGTCGCTTTCGGATTACTTAAAGCAGTTGCTGCAAGAGAAGGGGCTCGAGCGTTCGCGCGTGGTGCGTATGGCCGACCTCAACGAGACCTTTGGCTATCAGATCTTTACCGGTTCGCGCAATCCGAGCCGCAATAAGGTGCTGCAGATTGCCTTTGCAATGGCGCTGTCGATGAAGGAGACTAACCGCGCCCTGACGGCTGCCGGAGTGAGCGTCCTAAACTGCAAGGACCGTCGCGATGCAATCATTATCTTTTGCATCGACCGTGGCTGTAGCCTCCAAAAGGTCAATGAAGAGCTGTATCGCTTTGGCGAGGAAACGGTGAGTTAGTGGCCGATGGCTGAGCTGGCTGTTGCCGAAACAACTATGCGAACGAACAGGGTGCGGACACCATGGGGTGTCCGCACCCTGCGTTATGATGGACGCCATGGATACTCAGAGCCCAACATATTCCGATGACGAGCTGACTGCTTCACTTGCCGAGCATTTGGCGTCGCTCGACCGCGATGACAGCTATCGTGTGGAGCGCGTGCTCAAGTGCTCGGATGTCGAGACGACCGAACTCGTCTATTTTGAGGGCTCTGGCGGCGGGTCTCTCGGTCCCTTTGTCCGCAAGCGCATCGATGCTTCGGCGCAGATTGGCGGGGCCTACGAGCGCCTGTTTGCGGCTCAGCGGGCCGGACGCCGTTTTGAACACTTACCCCGGATTGTCGATTGCCGCCGCGCGGGCGAGGAGCTCGATGTGGTGATGGAATATGTCGAAGGCGAGACGCTCGAGGCGCTCGTGGGGCGCCTGGGCGCGACGCCCGATTATGCCCGCGAGCTGTATCCCGTTCTGTGTGAAGCGGTGGGCGAGCTGCATGCTGGTTTTGCAGCTGCGGGGGAGCCAGGGGTACCGGTAATCCATCGCGACCTTAAACCCTCGAACATCATCGTATCGGGCGTGAGGTATGCGGCCGATGCTGGCATGACCTTCTCGTCGTTGGTGATTATTGACCTGGGAATCGCGCGCGTTTGGCGCGATGGCGCCGACGCCGACACCGTCAAGTTTGGCACGCGTTCCTATGCGCCGCCCGAGCAGTATGGGTTTGGGCAGACGAGCGTCCGCAGCGATATTTACGCGCTTGGCGCACTGCTGTTCTTTTGCCTGACGGGAACTGACCCCAAGCCGGGGCGGGACATACGTGAGCAATGCGAGGCGCATGGCATTCCCGTTCCGCTGGCGGATGTGATTTGCATGGCGATGGCGCTCGATCCTGCCAAGCGCTTTGCGAGTGCAAAGGCACTGGGGCATGCTGCGCGTGCGGCATATGAGCTATGTCTCCCTGCACCGTCGCCCGTGACCTTTTCTGCTGCCAGTGTGCCCCGGGTCGCGGTGTCACAGGTTCAGCGGGTACAGCAGCCGGTTGCCCTCACGCTTCCGTCTTCTGCAAACCGGCGTTCGATCGTCTCTCCCGTGACGTCCAAATGTGCGCGTCTGCTCTCGTGTATTCCCGAGCCCGTGGGGCGCATATGGAATGGATGCGTCTATGCGACAACATTGTTGCTGCTGATGGGCAGCCATTTTGCGGTATTTACGCCAACGGGCGAAAACCGAAACTATCCAACGTGGTTTTTGGCGCTTGAGTATTTCTTTATGGTCGATGGCCTGGTGTTGCTCATTACATTCGGAATGCTCGACCGGCGTAGGCTTCGACGTCGTTTTCCCGTGCTCGATCGGTATCGGGGGAGTGCTTTTGTCGAACTGTGGTTCAAGGCGCTCGGGTTTATGTTTGCCGTCATGTGCGTCGTCGTTGTTATCGGCAACGCGACCGGTATCGTCTCCTAGAGAATCGAAAA
>ERZ1106954.3359-NODE-3359-length-10484-cov-31.644261_pt1 | contig 10484 bp, 9 predicted proteins | sample MGYA00403678_ERZ1106954 | MGnify/ENA primary metagenome ERZ1106954 (study PRJEB35170, sample SAMEA104062445) | human gut metagenome | biome: human gut; feature: human-associated habitat; material: faeces | place: Denmark | collected 2012-08-20 ... | reverse complement strand
GGAAGTCAGCAAGAACCAAAGAATGATGTTCATTGCCATAAAAACGGAAGACGGCATGATTAAGGGAAAACTTTCATTCTATTGCCGGATGCTTGGCGTTAGCCGCCAGGGGTTCTACAAATATCTTGCTCATAAAGATCGCCCCTGGAAATATCAGGATCTCGCTGATGCTATGAGAGCAATCAATACAGAGGATGAATGTAATGATACCTATGGGCGTATTCGCATGTATCAGGCACTTCTCCTTAAGAAACCGGAAGGACTCAAGATTCCTAGTGAGCGAACCGTCTACAGGGTCATGGATGAAATTGGCCTTAGTCATCAACCAAAGCGTAAGCCGAATGGTATTACCAAGGCTGATCGGGAAGCTCGTAAGTCAGATGATCTTCTGAAGCGAGATTTCAAATCTGATAAGCCACTTGAAAAATGTGTAACTGACATCACAGAAATCAAGGCTAAAGATGGAAAACTGTATGTTTCAGCTATCTTTGACTGCTTTGATTCCAGTGTCCTTGGTCTGGCAATGGAAACCAACATGAAAGCAACTTTGTGTGAGCATACCCTGAATAATGCCTATCTGGCATATCCTGATCTGCGAGGGGCTATTGTACACTCTGACAGAGGAACACAATATACCAGTGAAACTTATCGTAAGGCTCTTGCTAAATACGGTATTATTCAAAGCATGAACCGTGCTGGTGGCAGGTGCCACGATAATGCCCGATGCGAAAGCATGTGGGCCAGAATGAAAAGCGAGCTTCTCTATGACCGCTACAATACGGAGACTATGACCATAGAGGAACTGAAGGTTCTCATTTGGAGATACTTCATCAGTTACTGGAATAACAGGAGGATCTGCTCGGCCAATGGTGGGCTTCCTCCGATAATTAAGCGACAGAGATACTACCAATCTCTGGAACAGGCTGCATAGGCAGTGATATCTTTGAGATAAATGTGTCAACCAATATTGACAATATCAATTCATCTTCCGGCAAAGCTCGGCGGCAGTTTCGCTTATGGGAATTGTCCGGGTAGAAGTATCGCTTTTAGGAGAGCCGATCACAATTTTTGTTTTGCTTTCCTGATCGGGATTCATGTCTTTCAGCCTCTGCATGGTCGAGCAGATTTTGATGGTATTATCTTTCAAAGAAATGTTCTCCCACCGTAAAGCACACAACTCACCAATCCGAATTCCCGTGAGAAGTGCAAGAAGCACACCGAACTTACACGAATCCATATCATCCAGAAGAAATCTGGAAAACCGGGTTTGCTCCTCTCTGCTCAGTACACGCATTTCCTTTTTGCTTTCCTTTGGATAGTTGATGTTCAACGTAGGGAATGTTCCGGGAAATCGTTTCGCTGTATAATCGAGAATGGACCGCACGACCACCAGAATATCTTTGACAGTCTTAGGTGCCAGTTCTTCTTCAAAGAGAAGTTCGTTCGCAAACTGCTCAAACAGTGCGTCGTTCATTCCCAAAGGGAAACAGCCGCCCAATCGAGGCTTTATGTGTTTATCAAGAATCGTCCTGTACTTTACACAGGTGGACTCTTTGAAGCGGTTTCTCCCAGATTCAAACCACTCGTCACAGAACCACGAAAAACGATGCCGGGAATTTGATGCTGGTATCGGCTTTCCACTGAGCAGCGCAGCTTTCGCCTTGGTGACTTTTTCTTTTGCTTCCTTATAGGTTTTCCCATAACAGAATCCGTATTTGATTTTCCCGGACAGTTCATACCCTTTGATATACCGTGCTTCCCATCGACCATCCTTACGCTTAAAAATATTTTCGCCTTTTGCCATTTGCTTACCTCCATTAGTAATTGAAAAATTTAGTTTGACTGCTCCTTTGACTGCGAATCAAATGCAGAGCAACAGTCTTATTTATAGAATAGATTTCCTTTGAACCTGAAAAGCCTGTCAGGCAAAAAAATAACCGTATTTTTCCTCTTGAACCCTTGATTTTTCGAGCGATTAGGAGTATAATTTTCTACATATAACCTGACTTCCGTCGTTTCTCTCAAAACATAGTACTCAGGAGTCCAGGAGGATACAGTTCTGAAAAAGATTGTTGATTTCTTTTTCAGTGAGAAACAAAGCATCAAGATTCGTTAGGCCGGTAGCTTTTTTGACTTTTTCGTTTACTGTCTGGTTTCGGGAAATATTAATATAAGAGCCATCTCCTTTATTGACAACCCGGAAGTCCCGTATGAAATCAATCAGATCATAAGAATTAATCTGATTTTTAAAAACTTTAATCTCAAGCACTCTTAAAAGAAACAAGCTAAGGTAGCAGATTAAAAAATGCCCATAGATTGTTTCTTTTTTGTGCACGTAAACCGGGCGTGCATCCAGATAAGACTTTGTGATCCGGAAGGATTCTTCGATCTTCCATAAGCTGTGGTAGGTCTGATAGATTTGGAGCGGTTCCATATCCAGCTCTGAGGTGACCATAAGGTTGTATCCTGCATACTTCAGATCCTCATTAACCTTCTCTTTATCAATTCCTATCACAGGAGTTATCTTTTTCCCGTTCTCATCTTTGTTGGTAATCTTTACATATTTTGCAGAATCTCCCAGATCCTCTCTTGTCATTGCTTTGTAAGCAGCATAGCTGGCAGCTTTGTCCGCCATTTTCTGGATCTCCGCCTTTTGTTTTTTAGCCAGTGCCGGATTATAAGATACGATCCTTTTTTCTTTTACTGAAAAAGTTTTTACCACATCCCTGCCCGTTTCAGAATCAATTTCCTTGAATTGATAGGAAAAGCTGTCTGTGCAGGACTTGAGGCGGTATAAGAGATTCCCGTCTTTATCCCTGTAGTCTTTCCATATATTTTGCTCATTTTCCAATAAGAGCCATTTCTTTTCTTTTTCACTTAAATTTCTGCCGTGTATGGATTTGGAAAAAATATATCCATCATTGGCTTCTTTCACGGCAGCATAAATATTTCTGGCACAGTTGAGGCCTTTATCAGCGACCTGCACTGTTTTCCCGGAAACTTTATAGCGGCTTTTCATTTCTTCGATGACTTTTCGGATATACGGCTTTTCAGATTCATTACCAGGGTACATCTGCATAGCAACCGGCACCAGATCTGCATCCAGGAGAAGTGCCTGTCCGATAACAGGGTCATGTCGGTTTTCTTTGGAAGGCCCTTTCTGTTTATCTTCATAGGGAAGGTCAATTTCAAAATAGTAATTCGTACAGTCGAAAAAAACATTGCTGAAATCTCTCTGATAATGCTGCTCATAGCAATGGTTAAAAAGTTCAATATATTTTTTATAAGATCCACCAATAAAGGATAATCCATCGTAAACCTGATCTTCCGAGATTGGAGAGCTGTTGTAAAGATGAGGGAAAACGGAAGAAACCGTTTTGGATTTTGAGCATGGATAGATGATCCTGGAAAAAATAAGCTGTGCAATCATATCATATATGCGGAACTGAAAGCGCATTTGAGCAGCCAGGATGTCTATTACTTCCCTGATGTTGAGTTCTTCTAAAAGCGTATAAAGAAGAAACTGTCCCAGGTTATATTCCACAGGGGCAACAAAGGCACGCGGGCGGGTTTCCTCTGTGAATGCGGCGGCACGTTCTTTGTTTTTTTCTGCAACAAAGTCTGTGTAGTAAGCGACAGGATCGGGGATCTCATCAGAGACGAGCTCGTGCACATAGCCAAAAGCCATGACACTTTTTGAACGCGGCTGTTTCTTTTCTTTATCCCAGTGGGATTCATACATCTGCAAATAGGTACCTTTTTTCTTGTTCTCTTTTCTTAAATAGTATGCCATAACCGACCTCCGAACAAAGTGCTATAGAGTACTATTATTATAACATATCAAAAAAATTTTTTCAATAAAAAAAGCCCCAAAAGGGCATTGAAAATTTGCTGTAAATAAAGGAAAAATCGAGATGCAGGAAAAGAGATAAAAAAATGACGAGAAGAAAACGACGGAACTTTCCTAGTACTACGACGGAAAACGGGCTTACCTCCATTAGTAATTGAAAAATTTAGTTTGACTGCTCCTTTGACTGCGAATCAAATGCAGAGCAACAGTCTTATTTATAGAATAGATTTCCTTTGAACCTGAAAAGCCTGTCAGGCAAAAAAATAACCGTATTTTTCCTCTTGAACCCTTGATTTTTCGAGCGATTAGGAGTATAATTTTCTACATATAAGTGGATTGACCGCTTCACAGAGTGCCTTACTCTGCGAAAGGTGGATTTCAGAGCCGTTTTGAAAATTTTTTGGGACGAATTTTTTAGGCTATCCAGAACATCACAGCGACCGATGTCAGTGAGTGCCTTACTCTGCGAAGAAAGGACAGCGAAAAAATGGCCGTAATCGGCTTAATTTTTTCAGTTTGTGTAGCAAATGCCCACAATCAGTAAGCGAGGTGCAAATATTGATAGATGACAAGCGAACGGCTCTTTTGGAAAGCACAGTTAGGGCAGTTGCAAAATATGGAATGAAAGATATAAGTACCCGTAACATCAGCAGCGATGCAGGTGTAAATGACGCTTATATCTATCGTTACTTTGAGAATAAGGAAGATTTGCTGGTACAAGCATATCTTCTTGAAAACCACAAGTTTATGCACCATGTGATTCGGCAGATTGATCTTGTAAGAAAACAAATGTCTGCCTGTCCTCTGCCGGAACGGTGCAGGTTAGTTTTTCATGCGGCATGGCGTTACCTGATTGATACTCCGGATGTCTGCCGCTTTTTCACGTACTACTACCATTCCCCTAATTTTGAAAAGTATGCACAGAAGGAGTATCAGATACAGTTGGATGAACTGGCAGAGACAATTCTTCCTCGGTTTGACACCATGGAAGATGCCAAGCATTGTCTGTACGCACTATTTGTTCTGCTGAACTCTTTTGCAATTCTGGTGGTAAACCAGGAAACGCCGGATGAGGCTGATGCAGAAAATCGAGCGTTCAATACGGCATTCTACGTAATCGAAGCGGAGATGAAAAAGGAACTGCCGGAGAAAGCCGACCGGCAATAGAACGAGAGAAAGGGCGGCACTGATCTGCCGCAGAACAGGAAAAGGGTATGGGAAAAACAATTAAAAAAATTTGGAATATCATCACGAACATCATCGTGGTTCTTGCTGTGATACTCGCCGTTGCGCTGGTAGGCGTTCGGCTGGTTGGGCTTCAGGTATTCACGGTGCTTTCCGGTTCTATGGAGCCGACCTATCATGTCGGTTCCCTCATCTATGTTAAAGATGTGGACTACAAAGAACTGGAAGCGGGCGATGTCATCACTTTCATGCTGGATGAGGATACCGTGGCAACTCACCGCATTACAGAAGTCGTTCCTGATGAGGAAGAGCCAGACACGCTGCGCTACCGCACCAAGGGCGACGCCAACGATGCTGAGGACGGCAAGTTGGTTCATTATAAGAATGTGATCGGCTCTCCGGTGTTCACAATTCCCTATTTGGGATATTTCGCTGACTACATTCAGAATCCTCCGGGAACCTATGTAGCCATTTCCGTTGGCGCAGTTCTGCTGCTGTTGGTCTTTCTGCCAGACCTGTTTTCTTCTGACGATAAAGACAAGGAGAAAAACAAAAGGCAGATATGAACGGGATCATATCCCGAAACAATGAGGGCAATGCCGCAAGGCTCCCTATATAAAAATTTATTGAAGGAGGTTTTCTCAAATGAAGAAAACAAAAAAAGCACTGCTTCTGAGCCTCTGTGCGGTAATGCTTGTCACCGCCTCTGTGCTGGGAACCATGGCCTACCTGACTTCCACTGACGAGGTTGTCAACACATTCACTGTGGGAAATGTCGCCATAACCCTGGACGAAACCGACGTGGACAACAGCACCCCAGGCGAGAATGATCGTGACCAGGCGAACGAATACAAGCTGATGCCTGGTAAGGAGTATGTGAAGGACCCTATCGTCCATGTGGATGCTGACAGCGAAGATTGCTACCTGTTTGTCAAGGTTGCAAACGGGATTGCTGACATCGAAGATACCAAGACCGTCGCTGAGCAGATGAAAGACAAGGGCTGGGGTGCTGTGGATGAAGCCAATGGCATCTATGTGTACACCACTGACAACACCAATCCTGCAGTTGTTAAGGGCGGCGACAATGTGACCGTATTCGAGAGCTTTACCATTAAGGGCGATGTGAACAACGAGATTTTGGCAAGCTACGCTGGCAAGGAAATCAATGTCACCGCTTACGCAATTCAGGCTGACGGCTTTGACGGCAAGAGCGCTTCCGATATTTGGACTGCGGCTGGATTTAACAACTGAATAGGAATCGTCTATTGAGAGGTTTCGGTATGACCGCACCTCTGATAGAGATACAAGCAATTCAAATATATGAGGAGAGGAGGGAAACGACATGAAGAAAAGAACTCTGGCGCTGCTTGTGGCTTTGGTTCTCGTAGTTGGCTGTATCATCGGCGGCACTCTTGCGTGGTTGACGGCTAAAACCGATGCTGTGGTTAACACGTTCACCACCAGCGATATTGATGTTACCCTGACAGAAACCGAAGAAGAGTACAAAATGGTTCCTGGCTACACCATCCATAAGGACCCAAAGACCACTGTGGTAAAAGGCTCTGAGGAATGCTACTTGTTCGTCAAGGTGGAGAAGTCTGCAAACTTCGACAGCTACATGACCTACGAGATGGCAGATGGCTGGACAGCTCTGGAAGGTGTTTACTACCGTGAGGTTAAGACTGCCGACATGGGAACGGAATTCAGCGTTCTGAAAGACGACCAGGTTACCGTCAAGGGCGAAGTCACCAAGGAAATGATGGCTGAGGCTGAAAACAATCAGCCAACCCTGACCATCACCGCCTATGCTTCTCAGCTGTATAAGAACAATACGGATACCTTTACCGCTGCCGAGGCTTGGGCAAATGTTCCGAAGAACTAACTCACTGATGTATATCGGTAATTGCCGGATACATAACACGACAAAATGAAAGGAATCGCTATCATGAAAAAGAAAATCATGGCTGTATGCCTTACCGTTTGTTTGGCAGCGGTTGCTGTCATCGGCGGTACTCTTGCTTATTTCACCGACAAAGATGAAGCAGAGAACGTATTTACCGTAGGAAATGTTAACATCGACCTTACCGAGCCTAATTGGGATGCTGAGGGGAGCAAGGATGCTGATACCGTTTACCCCGGTGAGCCTCTGAAAAAAGACCCCACTGTTACTGTTGACGAGAAGAGCAACCCTTGTTTCGTCCGCATCAGCGTTGAGGGCTTGAAGCAGTTCGGCGAAAAGGGCGACATCATCTACCGTACCGATTATGTTGATAATAAGCTGGGTGAAAACTGGGTTCTGCACACCGATGGTTATTACTACTACACCAAGGTAATGGAAGCTGGTCAGACCACCGATGCTCTGTTTGATCAGATTGTAATGCCTACTACTTTGACCGGCAATGAAGAAGCTCAGCCGATCAATGTTGTTGCTCAGGCTGTTCAGGCTCAGGGCGCTAAGGCAAGTTGGGCTGATGTTCAGAATATGACCGTGGAAGAAATCGCTGCATGGTTCACCACCTGCGGTTTCTAATTTGAGATTTTTCGTGGCCCACCCCTCGGCGGCTCAAGAGGGGTGGCCATATGAGAGTACACGAAGCGTCCCTTCGGATATTCTCATATGGCTATAAGTCAGAAAAGAAATAAAACTGCGGATTGCAGTATAAATGCGAGGAGGAACTGCGAATGAAGAAGAAAATTTTGCTGGTAGCAGCCGTGGTCATGTGTTTGGCTATTGCGACTGCCGGCACATTGGCTTACTTCACATCTGAGGATACGGCACACAACGTGATTACCTCTGGCGATGTGAACATTGAGCTGGTGGAGCAAACCAAGAAAGAGGACGGTACTTTGGTAGAGTTCCCGGAAGAAGGCATTAAGGGTGTCATGCCCGGTACTTCTGCCAGCAAAATCGTCCAGGTTAAAAACACCGGCGACAACGACGCCTGGGTGCGCTTAAAGATGGAGGTTACCATTACGGGAGAAGATGGCAGCGACCTCTCTGACGAGGGGATCAAGTATGTCCATATCTATGGCACCTCTGGAGAATGGAAGCTCAACCGGGATGATCGTAACTTCTATTATGAAAAGGTTTTGGCTCCCGGTGAGACAACAGAGCCTGTAATGGAAGAAGTTCGCTTCAGTGCAGAGATGGGCAATGCGTATCAAAACTGTACTGCCAACGTTGTTATTTCCGCCCAGGCTGTCCAGACTGCCAACAATGGTGATACGGTAATGGAAGCCGCAGGCTGGCCTGACGGGGAATAAGGAGGGATAACAGATGAAGAGAAAATTTCTTACATTGGGATTGAGCCTTTGTGTGCTTGCCTCTGTTTGTGTCCCAGGTACGCTGGCAATCAAAGCAGATGCACATTCTACTTTGGTATGTGAAAAGACGGAGCACACCCATACGGATGCTTGTTACATAGTTTCTGATGTTCCGACCTGCGGCTTGGAAGCTGGCGAAGGTGCTCATGCCCATGATGACAGCTGCTATGAGGAGCAAACTGTCCTGACCTGTACTCTGTCTGAGGATGAGACACATACGCATGGGGATGGATGTTATACTGCCGAGCGTGTTCTTGTGTGCGGACAGGAAGAATCCGAGGGCCATCAGCATGATGACAGCTGCTATTCTAAGGAACTGACCTGTACGCTGGAGGAGCATCAGCACAGCGATGCCTGCTATCTTTCTCAGAGCAACGAACAGCCTGATTTAGCAGAGCCGATCTGCACCTGCGGCACTGAGGACGGTGTTCACACCGAAGGTTGCCCTCTGTATCAGGCTCCCGCACAGCCGGAGGAAAAAGAGTGTACCTGTGGTGCAGTAGCCGGTGAGGACGGAACCATTGTCCATGCCGAGGACTGCCCTTTGTATGTTGCCCCTACTGCTCCTGAAACGCCTGTGCATATCGAGGGGTGCTCTGATGACTGTACAGTAGAAGGCTGCTCCTGTCCTTGCCACAAATTGAGCCTGTTTGACCGTCTCATGGCTTGTGAAACTTATGAGGAACTCATGGAAATGATCGAATCCCTGACGGAAGAAGAAATCGGGGAACTGACGGAGGAGCAGGTTGCACAGATTGATGAAAAGGCTCTTGCACTGGAACCGGCTCCCCTGCCGGAGGTTATCTCCGATGAACCGGATGATGAACCGGTTGATAGTGAGATTATCTATCCGACGGTAAATTTCGATCATGTAGCACCTTTTGGTGCGCCTGTCGTTGGATAAGGAGGGAGGAAAATTATGAAAAAATCAAAAGCAGTTTCGCTCCTCCTTTCCCTGTCGCTGTTGGTTTCTACAGCGATTCCCGGAACATTGGCTCTGCCAGTTTATGCCGCCGGGGACGGCGATGAGAAAAAGGGCATGGAGATCAGCAAAACAGCCGCAGACAATGGCGATGGTACCTATACTATTACGCTGGAAGCCTACGCCACTGGCGAAAAGTTCTCTACAGAAGTAACAAAGGACGTCCCTGCGGATATTGTGCTGGTTCTGGATCAGTCCGGGTCTATGACAAGCAATATGAATACCTATGACTTCCGCCTCTACGAAAACAAGGATAACAGCGATTATTATGATCTTCGACACAACGGCGGCAGAAATGGGAATTTGTACCACAAGCTGGACGATGGCAGTTATGTGACCGTTTCCGTTGAAAGACACAGACCGTATACCTATACCGAGTGTCCTACTACCTGGACGAATGATGATGGTAGACGAAGTGATTATTATTCGAATCGGGAAAACCTTTATATTAAGAATGGCGAAAACTACGAGAAGGTAGAACTGGTTCGTACAGGGAGCTCTATTTGGGGATATACCTTTACTTATACCTTCCCGGATGGCTCCACCATCGTAAGCGAGCGCAATGCTACCGTACCAGACTTTCAGGGAAAAGGTCCCCTGTATGTACGCAGCGAAAGTCAAGATCGCAACACATACGAATATACCTACTCTTATACGGACAGCAATGGTGACAGACAGGAGATCGGCACCTCTACCGGACAAAATACTGAACCGGACTTTTCTCTGTATGAGCGGTTTACTGTCAGCTCCATGAGCAGGCTGCAAGCCCTGAAAAATGCCGTATCCGGTTTTACCAACTCCGTTTCTGAGAAAGCCAAAGGCGAGGACGGTATCTTAGGCACCGGTGATGATGTGGATCACCGTGTTGCCGTGGTTGGGTTTGCAACTGGTAACTATACCAACGACAGCAGTGATTATCCAACTTATGAAAACACTGAAGTTTTTGTGGGAAGTACACAGTATAACTACAACAACAATGCTAGTAGTCACTACAAAGAAGCCTTGCAGGATATGAACACGCAGGCTGGACAGGACAATGTGAATGCTTCCACAGATGCATTGGCTGCCCGTGGCGCTACTTATCCCAACTACGGTCTGGAAATGGCGAAGGGCATTTTGGATGCCAATCCCGTACCGCAAGAT
>ERZ1106954.3356-NODE-3356-length-10490-cov-3.463536_pt1 | contig 10490 bp, 9 predicted proteins | sample MGYA00403678_ERZ1106954 | MGnify/ENA primary metagenome ERZ1106954 (study PRJEB35170, sample SAMEA104062445) | human gut metagenome | biome: human gut; feature: human-associated habitat; material: faeces | place: Denmark | collected 2012-08-20 ... | reverse complement strand
ACGATATATTCACCGGTAAGGTTAATGTCCAGACATTCTCTCCATTCTTCAACAGTTGCCTCAAAAGCGTCTTTATGGTAGCAGACACCTGCATTATTGACAACAATATCAAGTCGTCCATAGACTTCCATAATCTTTTCCATGCCTTTTCGTACACTGGATTCGTCTGTGGCATCGGCAATGATATCAAGAGCTTTTCCGCCTTCAGATTCAATCAGTTTTACTGTTTCTCCGGCACCGGAACGGGAAAAGATAGCAATATCAGCTCCGCAACGAGCAAGCTCGCGGCAGATTACCTGCCCGATACCACGTCCACCACCTGTTACAAGTGCAACTTTGCCTTCAAGTGAAAACTGCTTCATCATGTCCATAGTGAATTTCTCCTTTTCAAAATATTTTTTAAAACTTGGTTAACCGGTTTCTGAAGCCTGGGTAAATAACCGCCTGTATCGTGCAGGAAACAGGCGGGGAATTTTTTACGGGGCAGTGACACGCAATGCGGCAGGCGTATTGTGCAACACTGCCCCAAAAAACTTATCTCTGGACTCTGCCAGTGCCGTCGCCGCCCATGAGCTTTTCAACATCGGAAACGCCGACGCGGTTGAAGTCACCGAGGATGCTGTGCTTGAGGCAGGACGCCGCAACGGCGAACTCAAGCGCGGACTGCTTGCAGTCGTAATTGTTCAGGCCGTAGATCAGGCCGCCGGCAAAGCTGTCGCCCCCGCCGACACGGTCGACGATGTCGCGGATCTCGTAGCGCTTGGACTCGTAGAACTTCTCGCCGTCGTTTAGGCAGGCAGCCCAGCCGTTCCAGTCGGCGCTCTTGCTCTCGCGCAGAGTGATGGCGATCATCTTCATGTTCGGGTACTCAGCAAGGACCTTGTCGCCGAGAGCCTTGTACTTGCTGCGGTCAAGCTCACCGGACTCGACGTTGACGTCAACGGTGATCTCGAGGGACTTCTGAACGTCCTCCTCGTTTGCGATGGCGACATCGACATACTTTGCGAGTTCACGCATGACCTCAGCGGCGCGCACGCCGTACTTCCAGAGGTTCTTGCGGTAGTTGAGGTCGCAGGACACAGTGATGCCGCGCTTCTTCGCTTCCTTGACGGATTCGAGGGAAAGCTCCTTTGCGCTCTCGCTGATAGCCGGAGTGATGCCGGTGATGTGGAACCAATCGACGCCCTCAAAAGCCTTGTCCCAGTCGATGTCGCCGGGCTTGGCAAGCGCGATGGAGGAATACTCGCGGTCGTACACGACCTTGCTGGGCAGCTGGTTTGCGCCCGGCTCGAGGTAGTATATACCCATGCGGCCGGCACCGCGGATGATGCGGCTGGTGTCCACGCCGAACTTGCGCAGATCCTTGACGCATTCGTCGGCAATGGCATTCTTCGGCAGAACGGTCAGGTAGCTGACGTCCATGCCGTAGTTTGCCAGAGAGACCGCGACGTTTGCCTCGCCGCCGCCGAAGGTGGCCTCGAGCATCGGGGTCTGGAAGAAGCGTTCCTGTCCGGGAGCCTTGAGTCTGAGCATTATTTCGCCGAAAGTAAGAACCTTCATTTAATTAATCCTCCGATCATTTCTGAAGAAGATGCACGGCAAAGCCGCCGATCTCGTTCTTGAAGTAAACAGCCTTGATGTTGTTCTTGTCCTTGACGGAGTCCATATCCAGCTCGTAGCCGCGGCGCTCCATCTCGGCGATAGCAGGGATCATCTTGTTGGTGCGGATAGCGATGTGGCCGTTCGCGCCCTTGAACATGGTCTTCATGACCTCAACGCCGGTGGAGGCGAAGTTGGAGGAGTTGCCCTGCTTGACGTTGAAATCGAAAGCATCGTTGAAAGCCTTGCAGACGTCCATTGCGGCGTCGGCGTCGGGAGTGTTGATGCCGATGTGCGCGACCTCGAAGCCGAGCAGAGTCTTGCGTGCTTCCTTGCACAGCGCGGTGATCTTATCGAAGTTGCCGGCTGCGATATCGGCCTTCGGGCAGATCCAACTGCCGCCGACCGCGTGGATGTACGGGGAGGAAATGAACTCGGCCAGATTCTGTGCATTGACGCCGCCGGTCGGGATGAACTTCACGCCGCCGAAGGGACCAGCCAGGGACTTGATCGCGCTCAGGCCGCCGTAGACATTGGCGGGGAAGAACTTCAGGACCTTAAGGCCGTGCTTGAGAGCCATCATTATTTCGGTAGGAGTGACGCAGCCGGGGGTGACAGGGATACCGTTGTCGCAGCACCATGCGACAGTCTCTTCATCATAGCCGGGGGAGACGATGAACTTTGCGCCGCACTCAACGGCAAGCTTGCACTGCTCAAGATTTACGACCGTGCCGGCGCCGACGACCATATCGGGGCACTCCTGTGCGACGGCCTTGATGGAATCGGCAGCGGCGGCGGTACGGAAAGTGATCTCCATAACGTCAATGCCGCCGGCGAGCATCGCCTTAGCAGTGGGGACAGCGTCCTTCGCGTCCTCAAGGACTACCACGGGGACAACGCCGGACTGAGCCAGTCTTTTCAATACATCCATTTTTTATTCCTCCTGTTGTAAAATTAAAGGAAATACAATATAATATCAGTCATACAAACGCGGATATCCCCGGTTTGTAAACCGGTTAACGAGGTGAAGCTTATGGATAATCAGAAAATTTTGCAGCAGTTTATCGACAGTTTTCAGGACAATGCGATCCGCAGCCGGAGCTATTACCCGGAGTTCCGCCGCAGATGGGAGGCGGTAATCCGCCGCACCGCCGAGAGCGATGAGGTCTATTTTGACACCGCTTCGGACTCCGTTTTTACCGTTGAGCACAGCTTTGCGGGGATAGAAACCGGTTTCCATTTCGGCCAAATGAAAATCGCCGAGTGGTACCAGAGGGACCTCAAGGACAAGCACGTTGTCTTCAAGCCCCAGAAGCTGAAGCACGACAAGCAGGGACTGCATTTCCACGAGTACACCTGCAGCTACGACCCAAACGCGGCTGAGCCCGCGCTCAATGACGAGAACCGCAACATCATCGCCGCGGCAATGCCGGAGCTTCCCGCGCGGCTTCAGATCGTTTACGGGAACAAGTGGGTCGACGGGCGCTTCAATGCATTTCTGAAAACGCGGCTTTCCGTCTATCTTATAGACACGGACTATGTCCCCGCGTTTCTCGCGACACCTCTTGAAGTCTGTCTTTACCTTTTCCTCATGGACTACTGTATTATAAAAGAAAACTATACAAAGGTCAAGGACGAAGATTTGAAGCAGTTCCTCCACATCTTCAAGGTCTCGCCCATGCTCAGGATAAAAAAGCTTCTCTGAATCTCCGAATATCCTGATTTTTCTTCACCCTCCCACGGAAAACGCGGGAGGGTGAATTTTTTGGTTTATCTGAGCTTATTTACACCAAAGGTGTCCATGTCGTCGAAGGCCTGGTTCTCGCCGCCCATCGCCCATATGAAGGTGTAATTCGAGGTGCCGCAGCCGGCATGGAGCGACCATGACGGGGAAATGACGGCCTCGTAATTCTGCATGACGAGGTGGCGGGTCTGCTGAGGCTGACCCATCAGGTGCAGGACGACCTCTCCCTCGGGGAGATTGAAGTAGGTGTATATCTCCATTCTGCGCTCATGGGTGTGCGGGGGCATGGAATTCCACACGCTGCCCGGAGCGAGCTGGGTAAGCCCCATGGAGAGCTGGCAGGTCTCCAGAACATCGGGGTGGATGAACTGGTTGATGACGCGCTCATTGGAGTTTTCCTTGCTGCCGCAGGGACGCTTGTTTGCGTCCTTGATGGAGATAAAGGTGGTCTTGCAGTCCTTGTGTGCGGGAGCGGAGACGAGGTAGAAGCGCGCGGGCTGCTCCTTGTCGTTGCTGCCGAACACGACGGACTTCGTGCTGCGGGAGATGTACAGGCAGTCCTCAAAGCCGAGCTCGTACTTCACGCCGTCGGCCTCTATCCAGCCTGCGCCGCCGAGGTTGAACACACCGGCTTCACGGCGCTCAAGGAAGAAGTTCGTGCCGAAGTTTGCCCAGACGTCGATGCCCTTGTCGATAGGCAGAGCCTCGTTCACGGGCATGATGCCGAGAACGACCATGCGGTCAACATGGGAGTAAACAGCCTGCACGGTATCGGGCTGATAAAGGTTCTGGATAAGGAACTCTTTTCTCAGCTCCTCTGTGGTATAACGCTTCACATCTTCGGGATGTGCTGAATAACGGATATCCATTTATAAGCCTCCAGATATTAGCCCACAAGGCCGAGTGCCTGAGGAATGCACATAGTCAGCCAAGGCACGTAGGTGATGAGGGTCAGGCAGATGAGAATAACTGCGAAGAACGGCAGCAGCATCTTGATGATCTGCTCGATCTTGACCTGATGCACTCGGCAGCCGGCGAACAGGATAGCGCCGACAGGGGGAGTCAAGGTACCGACGCAGAGGTTCATGACCATCATAAGGCCAAAGTGGACAGGGCTCATACCCCAGGTCTGCACGATAGGCAGGAAGATCGGAGTGAAGATCAGAACTGCGGGAGTCGGATCCATGAAGCAGCCGACGATGAGCAGGATGATGTTCATGATGAGCAGGATGACGTACTTGTTGGTGGTGAAGCCAAGGATCGCGTTTGCGACGAGTGCGGGGATGTGGGTGTAGCTCATAACGTAGCCCATGATGCCGGACACGCAGACGAGGTACTCAATGACCGCGGTAGTCTTGACGCTGCTCCAGATGACCTTGGGCAGATCCTTGACGGTGATGTTGCGGTAGATGAAGCTGAGGATCAGGGAGTAGAGAACCGCGATAGCGGAGCCCTCGGTCGCGGTGAAGACACCGCCAAGGATACCGCCGATAACGATGACGATCATCAGCAGGCTGGGGATGCCGTCCCACAGAGTCTTGAGGACGAACTTTGCGTTGTAGTGTTCGGTGCTGACATAGCCGCGCTTCTTTGCCATGACGCCCGCGACGATCATGCAGCCAAGACCCCAGAGGATGCCGGGGATGTAGCCTGCCATGAACAGAGCCGCGATGGAGACGGAGCCTGCGACGGTGGAGTAGACGATCATGATGTTGCTGGGCGGGATCATCATACCGGTCGGGCCGGAGGCGATGTTGCAGACCGCTATGTATTCATCGGAGTAGCCGTCTTCCTTCTCCATGGGTCCGAGGATGCCGCCCATTGCGACAGCCGCGGCAACGCCGGAGCCGGACATTGCGCCGAAGAGCATGTTAGCGACGATGTTGGTCTGAGCCAGAGCGCCGGGCAGACGGTGCGCAACGAGCTTTGCACAGCCGACGAGACGGCGGGCGATACCGCCGGTGTTCATGATGTTGCCGGCGAGCACGAAGAAGGGTATTGCCAGCAGCGAGAAGGAGTTGACGCTCTGGAACATCTTCTGTGCGGAGATGGTGAGGAAGCCCTGGTTCGGCATGATGATGAACAGAGCCGCGGCGCTGCCGAGACCGATGCTCAGGCCGATCGGGAAACCGAAAGCGAGGGTAACGAAGATGAGGGCGATCATTACGATGCCCGCAATGGCTGTAACTGTCATTTCTGTCTACCTCCTGTCATGCGGTACCGGAGAGCTCATCGCCGTGGGTACGGGTGCCATGATTGTAGTTGTTGATGGCACGTGCGCAGTTATAGACCGCGTAGTACAGGGTGATGACGCCGGTAAAGGGAACGGAGGCGTACAGGATAGCCTTGGAAACGTGCAGGGACGGGTCGACCTGGACAACCTGCTTTGCGGTGTAGAGCCAGCCGCCCCACACGCAGATGAGAAGAATGAACGCAAACAGGAAAATGTTGGTGATGACCTCGACGATCATGTACATTTTCGGGGAGAATCTGTCTTTCAATATATCAATGGCGAGGTGCTCACGGCTGCCGTAGACGTAAGCGCTGCCAAACATAATCATCCAAACGAACAGGTACTGGGAGAGAGCTTCGGAAATTGCGCTGGGGGCGTTGAATACGTATCTTGCGATGACCTGGTAGCAGACCAGAACTGTCATAATGCCAAGAGTCGCCGTGCCGAGCACTTCGAGTATCTTGTCGACTATGAATTTTATTTTGTCGAATACCTTCACGGAGTGGCCTCCTTCTGACTTTTTAAAAACGGCCCACAGGCGTGCTGCGGGCCGTTATAACGCGGGAACTAAATATTAATAGTAGTTATTTAACCGATTAGCGCTCGGAAACGATCGCTTCGTAAACAGCCTTGGTCATGTCGGTGCGGTTAGCAACGTCATTGATCAGATCCTGGCAGAGAGCCTGGAAAGCGGGGACATCAGCGTCGGAGAAGATAACGCCCTTCTCAGCTGCCTTTGCCTCGTAGTCGGAGCGGAGCTCTGCGCAGAGGTTGAACATGTAATCAATGGACTCGGATGCGCACTTCTTGAGGGCTTCCTGATCCTCAGCGGACATGGAGTCGAATACCTTTGCATTGATGCACAGCTCATCGGGGATCATGAGGTGGCCGGTTCTGTTGTAGTAAGGAGCAACTTCGTACTGAACGAGGTCAACGTAGGTGATGATGTTGTTCTCAGCACCGTCGAGGGTACCGGTCTGGATTGCGGAGTAAACGTCGCCCTGTGCCATTGCAACACCGACGCCGCCCATAGCGTTCATCATAGCGATGCAGGTGTCAGAACCCATAACGCGGATCTTCATACCAGCAAGCTCTTCGGGAGTGGTGACAGCCTTGTCACGGGTGTAGAGGTTACGAGCGCCGAGGGAGTAAGCGGAGAGAACGACGAAGCCGTGGTCACGAGTGGTGGCGAACAGGTCGTCCAGCTTGCCGGACTCGAAAACCTTCTGCTGATGCTCGATGCTGTCGTAAACGTACGGAGTGCCGAGGATAGCGAAGTCAGGAACGTAGGTCTCGATGATGGAGTTTGCAACGAGGGTCATGTCGAGAGCGTCCATGGTGCACTGCTCGAGGGTCTGCTGCTGGTCACCGAGCTGAGCATCGGGATAAACTTCGATGGAGTAACGGCCTTCGGTGGCGTCATACAGATCGTCGCTGAGCTTCTGAAGGGTCTTTGCTTCAGGATTCTCGATGGTCTGGTTGAATGCGCACTTCAGAACGGTCTGGCCGACCTTTGCGCCGTCGGTTGCTGCTGCGGTGTCAGCAGGAGCTGCTGCATCAGCTGCGGGAGCTTCGGTGGCTGCGGGAGCCGTGGTGCTTGCGGACTGGCCGCATGCGCACAGTGCGAATACCATGCACAGTGCGAGGAGCATTGCGAGAACAGATTTGACGTTTTTCATTATTTTTCCTCCATAATGAATTTATATACAGGCAGATCGCTCTGCCGGTAACACAAATAAAGTTTTGCATGCCGGGCGGTGTTAAGATTCCGTTAACTCCGACAAAGTTTCCGACAAAGTTTGGCAAAAACATATCCGTTTCGTCAAGATAACGGTTTCGTAAATCGGTTTATCAACTTGGCCTAAAATAATTCCCCATAAGCGAGGAATCATTTTTATCTGTCAAATACCGTCACATCATGGAATGATGTGGAAACGGCCGGCCGTTTCGGAATTCTCTGATTTACTTTTTATTTTTTCGCCGCGCCTGCGGTGGTGGATTCTCTTATAATAATAGAAGACGGGACTATTTCCTCTGCGGGCGGTTCAGCCGAGCTTCCGTTTATTCTGTCTAGCAGGAGCCTTGCCGCTCTTGCTCCGATCTCGCCCGTGCTGAGCGCCACCGCGGTTATTCCGGGGTCCGCGATCTGCAGCCAATCCCAATCGTCAAATGTACACAGGCCAAGCTCTGCGCCCGCCTTGATGCCTAAGAACTTCATCGCCGTAAGGATGCGCTGGGTAGTCGTGCCATTGGCGGAGAGCACCGCTATGCGCTCGCCATTGTGCTTCCCGAGGAAATCGCGCAGGCTGTCGACGCAGCTGTTGGGAAGCTCACAGTTTATCTCGTATATCTCCGGTGCCGCTCCGCTTTCTGTGACGGTATCGGCATAGCCCTTGCATCTGAGCTCTCTCGGAGCAATCTTGGCTATCGTCTCCGAAAAGAAAGAAACATGCTCATAACCCTGTGAGAGGAGCAGGCGCGTACACTCTGCCGCGTTTTCCTGATTGCGGCTGCACACCGTGTCGATAAGCCCCGGCTCCATCAGCGGTCTGTCCGCGAGCACCAGCGGGATGCCGCGTTCCTGAAGCTCAAGCAGGTATTCGTCATTGCTGCCGCAGGTGTTGACGATGAGTCCGTCCACCCGGTTATCGAGGAAGCCCCGAAGAGCCCTCTTCTCGCGGCGTGCGCTTTCGCGGCTGTCTGCAAACAGCACCTGATAGCCCGATTCCTCGCACACGGAGGTTATGCCCTTGAGCAGGAGCGCCGAAAATGGGCTGCTGATGTCGCCTATGACGCAGCCGATAAGCATCGTCCTGCTGGCTTTGAGCCGCTGCGCCGAACGGTCAGGGTGATAGTTGAGCGCCTTGACCGCTGCGGATATCTTTTCCTTGGTCTCCGCCGACATGTTCTCATACTTGCCGTTGAGGAAGCGTGAGATCGTCGTCTTAGAAACTCCGCAGTAGCTTGCGACCTGATTTATAGTAACTTTCTTTTCTGATTGAGCGTCCATTGTTTACCACTAAATTAACAATTCTGTAATAAGTTTAGCATCAGGTTTTCGTTTTGTCAACCGGTTTCCAAGCATCTTAACGACGTGATACTGTACAGAATTTTCATCTCATTTTGCAGCACTTTCCACAAAAGCCGTATTTTAGCGGTACAAATGGCATATTTTTCCGCCGCGCTGAAACAATCTACGCCGCCGTGCGTCATATCAGGCAAGAGGGCTGAATTCTTTCCTTGTATTCTTCGGCGTATATTGATATAATGTACCGTAATTAACTTGGAACAGTTCGCCCAATTCACGCTACCATCAATTGATGGTAAGGAGGAAAAAATATGATAAACTTCAACGTGCCTCCCTGCACCGGGAACGAAATGAAATATATCGAGCAGGCCATCGCCTCGCACAAGATCTGCGGCGACGGCAGCTTTACCAAAAAGTGCAACGCATGGCTCGAGCAGCGCTTTGGCGCGAAGAAAGTGCTCCTCACCACCAGCGGCAGCACCGCCCTTGACATGGCGGCGCTCCTGTGCGGCCTTGAGCCGGGGGATGAGGTCATCCTCCCGAGCTTCACTTTCTCCAGCACCGCAAACTCCTTCGTCCTCGCCGGGGCAAAGCTGGTGTTTGTCGACATCCGCCCGGACACGATGAACATCGACGAGACGCTTATCGAGCGTGCCATCACCGATAAGACCAAGGTCATCTGCGTCATGCACTATGCCGGCGTTGCCTGTGAGATGGATACGATCATGGACATTGCCCGCCGCCATAAACTGCTTGTCGTTGAGGACGCGGCCCAGGGCGTCATGGCAAGCTACAAGGGCAGGGCCCTCGGCACGATCGGCGACCTCGGCTGCTACTCTTTCCATGAGACTAAGAACTACTCCATGGGTGAGGGCGGCGCCATCGTCATAAACAACCCCGATTATATCGAGCAGGCCGAGATACTGCGCGAGAAAGGCACCAACCGCGCTAAGTTCTTCCGCGGCCAAGTCGATAAGTACACCTGGGTCGATTTCGGCGACAGCTATCTGCCGAGCGAGCTGAACGCGGCCTATCTCTGGGCGCAGCTCGAAATGGCGGATGAGATCAATAACGACCGTCTGCACAGCTGGCATGAGTATGATGCGGCCTTCAAGCCCCTTGAGTCCGCCGGTAAGCTCGGTCTGCCTGCGATCCCCGACGGCTGCGTACACAATGCGCACATGTATTATATCAAATGTAAGGATCTCGCCGAGCGCACCGCGCTCATAAGCTTCCTGAAGGAGCGTGATATCCTTGCGGTGTTCCACTATGTTCCTCTGCACTCCGCTCCTGCCGGTGAGCGCTTCGGCCGCTTTGACGGCGAGGACAGGTACACCACCGCCGAGTCAGACAGGCTCCTGCGTCTGCCGATGTACTACGGCCTGACCGCCGAGGACCGCGGCCGCGTCATCGCAGCTGTCAAAGAGTTTTACGGTGAGTGAGCCATGATCTCATTCAAGCCCTGCGACCTGCCGGTCATCACCGGCGATAAGGTCACGCTCCGCCCCATAACCGACGCCGATACCGATCTCATTGTCCGCTGGCGCAACGATCCCGCCGTGCAGCAGTTCTTCATTTTCCGTGAGCCGTTCACGCCGGAGATGCACCGCAATTGGCTGCACACAAAGGTTGAGACGGGAAAGGTCGTCCAGTATATCATTGTCGATAACGCTGACGGCAAGAGCGTCGGCAGCGTGTATTTTCGGGATATAGACCCGGCAAACGAGAGCGCGGAATACGGTATTTTCATCGGTGAGGCCAGCGCCCGTCACCGCGGCATCGGCACGGCCACAGCCTGTATGTTCGTTGAATTTGGGCTCAATACTCTGCGCCTGCACAGGATCAGCCAACCTGTATACGGATCAGGCAGCGGAGGAACATGCGGA
>ERZ1106954.3355-NODE-3355-length-10492-cov-12.849669_pt1 | contig 10492 bp, 8 predicted proteins | sample MGYA00403678_ERZ1106954 | MGnify/ENA primary metagenome ERZ1106954 (study PRJEB35170, sample SAMEA104062445) | human gut metagenome | biome: human gut; feature: human-associated habitat; material: faeces | place: Denmark | collected 2012-08-20 ... | reverse complement strand
GCGGTGTGAAAGTGCTTTTGCGTTACTTTCTCACCAGAAAGTAACAAAGAGGTTGTTTTTAGCGGAAATTTATGATAAAATAGAGGACGGAAGAATAAGCGGAAAGGGGGCGATTTTATGGGAGTTACGATTTCGGGCATGACAGGTGCAGGGAGCATCCGGCACAACAACCGCAGCTTCTCAGCGGCGAATGTAGACCGGAGCCGGACGGAGCAGAACATTGTTTTCTGCAACGAGGATCTGAAGCAGGTCTATCATATGGTCTTTGATGAAGCTCTCGCAGCCTACAACGCAAAGAAAACCAAAACGAGAGATAAGATACCGGACTACTATGAGCATATCCGGCAGAGTAAACAGGAAAAGCTGTTCCATGAAGCGATCTTCCAGATCGGCAACATGAGCGACTGTGGGTGCGGTACGCCGGACGGAGAACGGGCGGCGGCAGCTCTGAAAGATTTTGCGGAGTCTTTTGCAGAACGCAACCCCCATCTGCGGGTGTTCAATATGGTGCTGCACATGGACGAGGCAACGCCCCATCTCCATGTCGATTTTATCCCTGTGGCAACGGAGCAGTCAAGAGGACTTTCTACAAGGGTATCTATGAAACAGGCATTGAAGCTGCAGGGGTTTGTCGGTGTCGGCAGAAAGCAGACCGAATGGGCGGCGTGGATGGAACGGGAGAAAGAAGCTCTGACGGAGATCGCCCAGCGGCACGATTTTGAAATTATCTCTCTCGGCACGAACAGACCGCACATGGACTTGCCGCAGTTCAAGGAAGCGGCTGCGAGGCTGGAAGCGGTGCAGCAGCAGACAGCGGCAGTAGAGCGGGAGGTTGCTGAGCTGGAACGGCAGCGGGACGCTCTGAAAGGCACTGTGCGGCTCTTAAAGGAGGCTGACAGGGTAAATGTACCCCTGCATGATATTCAGCCGGAAAAGACGCTCACAGGGGCAGTAAAGGGCGTGACGGTGGATCAGGTCGAGCAGCTAAAGAAAATGGCACTGCGCAGCGTGACGGATCGGCACAAGGTACAGGAGCTGACGGAGGAAAACACCCGTCTGCGGTCACAGGTGCCGTCCATGAAGAAGCGGCTGGAAGAAGCGCAGCGGCAGCAGAGGCTTGAACAGGAAAACCGGAGGCTGCGCGATGAAAACTATTATCTGCAATCCGAGCTGCAGGAGGAACGCAGCTTCACCGAGCGTCTGACGGACGGCATCGGTCGGATGCTGGACTTCTTGGAAGAACACTTGCCGGAGCGTCTGCGTCCTCTGCTTGAAAAGGCGAGGGAGCTGCTGCCCGATCCGGAGATCGGACAGCAGCAGGAGCAACAGCAGCACCAGCGAGGAATGGGCGGCATGGAGCTGTAAAAGAAGCCTGTCCGGAGGGCTTGAAAATCTCTTTCGGACAGGCTATAATAACAACTGAAAATAGGGAATTGCTGTATTGATAATCTAAGCCCCCTGTAAGGGTACTCCCAACCTATATTTTCTCTCTCTGAAAGGGAGAAAGTCGGAGGGGAAAAAGGGGGTGAGCGGAGGGGTGTTGGAAGTGTGGTAAACCTCGTTAGAGGTTTTCCAAGCCACTGTGGTAAACCCATCGGGTTTTCCATAGTGGCGGCACTTTCAATGCCCCGCAGCGAGGGGGAAAAGGGGGAGGTGACTTTCTCTTTAAGGCGGCGTAGCCGCCGCTCTTTTGCTCCCCCTTTTCCCCCTTCCTGCCCGCAGGCGATCCCTGCCGCAGCGGATTTTCTTTTTGGTACTTTTTCTTTTGTGAGGTGGTAATATGACCGAGAATTATCGAGGCTGCTACGAGTATTTGAGCGCACAATATCCGGAGGTCGGAGGCTATGAGTTTTATAAAGAGCTGTTTCCGGACAATGAGAACTCCGGAGAACGGCACACGGATTTTTCCCATCCGAACGCTGTGTATCTGTATCGGGACGAACAGAGCGAGGATAAGAAGCTCCGGCGCAGGAAGATGTATAACGACACATGGGAACAGGATTACATGGAGTTTGTCGAGGGGAACAGCCTTACTTTGTGCAGCGGTCTTGCATATCGCAGAAAGGAGAACAGGCTGGAGAACGCCCAGCGGATGTATGCTCTGATCTTCGATCTGGATGGCGTAGGTCTTGCCGAGCTGCGCAACCTCTTTCTGCGCTTTGGCGGCGATCCGGAGCGAGTGCGCCGGTTGCCGATGCCGACTTTCCTTGTTCTGTCGGGGACAGGGCTGCATATCTACTATGTTTTCCAGCAGCCGATTGACCTATACCCGAATATAAAAATTCAGCTTAAAAGTCTGAAATATGACCTCACTTTCCGGCTATGGGAGTATGGCAGCACTTCGCAGGTCAAGGCGATCCAGTATCAATCCATCAATCAGAGCTTCCGCATGGTGGGCAGCATCAATGACAAGCATGGGACGGAGCTGGTCGCTTTCCGTACCGGAGAACGGGTAACGCTGGATTATTTGAACGCCTACGCAAAGCCAGAAAACAGGGTGGATGTCAATAAGCCTTTCAGCCCATCCAAAATGACACGAGCTGAGGCGAGGGAGGCATATCCGGAGTGGTATGAGCGTGTTGTTGTGAGAGGCGAGAAAGGACGCAAGAAGTGGGATATTGCCGGAAAGGTGCATGGTGATGATCCGTATGCGCTCTACCATTGGTGGCTGCGGCAGATCGGAGAGATAAAGGGCGGGCATCGGTATTTCTTTTTGATGTGCCTTGCTATCTATGCTTACAAATGCGGTGTGTCGAAGCAGCAGCTCCGGCATGATATGAAAGAGGCTTTTGATGATCTGCAGATGGTGAAGCATGAGAACGCATTGACCGAGGAAGATATACGGAGTGCGCTGGAAGCCTACGACAAGGAGTATTACAATTTCACGATTTCCGATATTGAAGCTCTGACCGATGTTCGCATCGAGCGCAACAAGAGGAATGGTAGATCACAGAAAGAGCATTTGAAAAGAGCAAGGGCGGTGCAGGAAGTGGATTATCCTGGCGGCACATGGAGAAGAAAAGGGGCAGAAGAAAAGAAAGCGCAAGTCTATGCGTGGCGGCAGGAGCATCCAGAGGGACGCAAGGCCGATTGTCATAGGGACACCGGACTTGATCCGAAAACGATCCGCAAATGGTGGGACACCGTACCGGAGGGGCATATAACGGTCAAAATATGCCCATCACAGGCTTTGAGCGATCTGTTGGTGGAGGAATTTAAGAAAGGGCTGTAAACGCCCCAGAAACGCCCTACAAGGCGTTTTCGGGGCGGGCAAGGGTTTTTATATTACCCCACCGAAAACGAGGCTTGAAAACCGCGCGAAATAAGGCTTTTTCACCCCCTAAATGTACACGCTGCGGTGTTACCATATAGAAAGCACTGTTCATAGAAAAGTTGCAAAAAACATTTGCAATGCACTTGCAAATGTCACGAATATTGAATATAATATTAGTGCAAGCTAAAAATGACGAGGAAAGGAGTGCTATTATGGCTAAAGGAAATATGACGATAAGAATGGAGCCGGAGCTGAAAGCACAGGCGGCAGCTCTCTTTAAGTCCCTCGGAATGGATTTGAGTACGGCAACGGGTATTTTTTATCGACAGGCACTTAGGTGTCATGGACTTCCCTTTGAAGTCAAGGTTGACGAGCCGAATGCTGTTACCTATGCGGCGATGGAGGCGGCAGAAAAGGGAGAGGATATGTATGGTCCGTTTGATAGCGTTGCAGATCTGATGGAGGCGCTGAATGCTTAAGCCGGAGTTTTCGGGGCAGTTCAAACGAGATTACAAGCTTGCGATCAAGAGAGGCTGCGATCCGAAGAAGTTGGAGGAAGTGATCACGCTGTTGTGTAACGAGCAGCCGTTGCCGGAGGCGTATCGAGATCATGCTCTCACTAATTCCAGAAATTATAAGGACATGAGAGAATGTCACATCGAGCCGGACTGGCTGTTGGTCTATAAAGTTGTTCGGCAGACTTTGATTTTGAAATTGATAAGGACGGGATCTCATAGCGATTTGTTTTGAGATTAACTCTGGATGAAAGAGTGGTGATGATATTTGGCGGGTGTAATAACGGAAATTGCAATAGAATGTGGCGTGTCGGAACAGGCAGTTCGTGCATGGTGTAGGCGAAACCATGTTGCGAAAGATGCGAAAGGAAGTTTCGCAATCAGCGAAAGTCAAAAAACCGCCATATATCAGCATTATTTAGGTGTTGAACGAAAGCAAGTTTCGCAACCGGCGAAAGCAAGTTGCGAAACTTGCGAAACCACTTTGATCGCTATGCTGCAGGGAGAATTAGACCGGAAAAGCGAGCAACTTGCTGTAAAGGACAAGCAGATCGAGGAACTGAACGCAAGGTTGGCGGAGGTCAGCTCGGCGTTGGTGACGGCACAGCAGACCGCGGCAGCGGCCCAGGCTCTCCATGCTGGGACGATGCATCAGCAGCTTCTTTCCGGCAAGGCCGGAGCCGATCAGCCGGAGAATGAGACAGAACCGGTTCAAAAGCGTAGCTGGTTTAGTAGGTTCTTTGGGGACTAAACAGAACGATAAATCGAAATTTGGTCAAGGAGTGTGATTGTATGAAAAAGAAAACATTATCAGTTCTTTTATTTGTGATTACTTTTATTGCTACCTACACCATTCTTTGTTTTGTCCTGCCAGGTGCAAAGATGGCATTAGGGACTACAACCCTTGATCGCATCTGGGTAGCGATTACTTGTATGGCATTGTTCAAAGTAGTTGTATCCTTGGTGGTTGCATCTATTGTTGGAGTGCTCCCGATGATCGTTGGTAAAAGAGAATAACATACTTCAATTTGGAAATTCCAGTTTGCCGTACTTGATCCCAACAGGGCTTGAGGCGGGCACGCCCCGACAGGAAGCTGTCCCAAAGAGACAGAAATTTTCAAGAATTGAAAATTTGCGGCCACGGGACGATCCGCGCTCTTGTGAACAATAGAAAAACCAGAACTGCATGGCTGATTCAGCGAACGGTTCTGGTTTTTCTTGACGGGCGAAGGCCTTTCTGATAGGGTAAAGGCAAACTGGAGAACTGGCGCCCGACGCACTGCGTGTCGGGCGCGGGGAGGGAAAAGCGTGGAAGAAAATCTGTTTCGTTCCATCCCGCGGGTGGACGAGCTGCTCGGTCGGGACGAGCTCAAGGTGTCGGCGCTGCCGCCGGTGCTGCTGCGCGAGAGCGTGCGCGAGGAGCTGGACGCGCTGCGAGACGAAGTGCGCGGCGGCCTTTCCGCGCTGCCGGAGACAGGCATACTCTGCGCGCGCATTCTGGCACGTGCAGAGGAAAAGCAGCTGCCGACGCTGCGCTCGGTCATCAACGCGACCGGCGTGACGCTGCACACGAACCTTGGCCGCGCCTGCCTGAGCGAGCGCGCGGCGAACGCCGCGGCAGAGGCGGCGAGAGATTATTCGACGCTTGAATACGATGTGGAAAACGGCTGCCGCGGCTCGCGCTATCAGCACGTGGAGGCGCTTTTGTGCCGCCTGACGGGTGCGGAGGCGGCGATGGCCGTGAACAACAACGCCGCGGCGGTGCTGCTCATCCTGTCCGCGCTCGCGGGCGGGGGAGAGGTCATCGCCTCGCGCGGCGAGCTCGTCGAGATCGGCGGCTCGTTCCGCATTCCGGAGATCGTGACGCAGTGCGGCTGCACGCTGTGCGAGGTCGGCGCGACGAACAAGACGCACCGGCGCGACTATGAAGCCGCCATCGGCGAGCAGACGAGAGCGCTTTTGAAGGTGCATACAAGCAACTACCGCATCGTGGGCTTTACCGAATCCGTACCGCGGGAGGAGCTGGCGGAGATCGCGCATGGGCACGGCCTGCCGCTCATTGAAGACCTCGGCAGCGGGGCGATCGTCGACCTCGAACCGTTTGGCATCCGCGGCGAGCCGACGGTGCAGAGAAGTCTGCACGCTGGTGTGGACGTTGCGTCGTTTTCGGGCGACAAGCTGCTCGGCGGGCCGCAGGCGGGGCTGATCGTCGGCAAAAGGGAGTACATCGAACGGATCAAAAAGCACCCGCTTGCGCGGGCGCTGCGGCTCGACAAGATGACGCTTGCCGCGCTGCACGCGACGCTCAGCGCCTATCTGGATGCCGAGATCGCCGTGCGAGAGATCCCGACGCTCGCGATGCTGTCGGCGAGCGAGGATAAGCTGCACGCCAAGGCGCTGCGGCTGCAAAAGGCGCTCGCGGACACGGGCGTTTCCTCGCAGCTCGTGTGGACGGGCGACGCTGTCGGCGGCGGCAGCGCTCCGGCGCAGGAGCTCACCGGCTGGGCCGTCGCGATCGAGCCGGGGAGGCTCAGCGTGGATGAACTGGAAGAGAAGCTGCGCCTTCGCGCCAAGCCCATCGTCGCGCGTATCCACCGCAGGCAATATTTGCTGTGCGTGCGCACGATTCGAGAGGAAGACTTTGCCGAGATCGCCGCGGCGGCTGCGGAGGCCATCCGATGAAGCATGTTATCATCGGCATGGCGGGTCATGTCGACCACGGCAAGACCGAGCTCGTCAAGGCGCTCACGGGCGTGGACACCGACCGGCTGGCCGAGGAGAAAAAGCGCGGCATCACGATCGACCTTGGCTTTGCGCGCCTCGACTTTCCGGACGGGAGCTGTGCGAGCATCGTCGATGTGCCGGGGCACGAGAGGTTCATCAAGAACATGCTCGCCGGCGCGGGCGGTGTCGACCTTGCGATGCTTGTCGTGGCGGCGGACGAGGGCTTCATGCCGCAGACAGTCGAGCATCTGGACATCCTGCAGCTGCTCGGTGTGAAGGACGGACTCATCGTGCTGACAAAGACCGACTTAGTCGACGAGGACTGGCTGAACATGCTCGAAGAGGACGTCAAAAGCCGCGTCAAGGGCACGTTTTTAGAGGATAAGCCGATCCTGCGCACATCTGTTCGCACGGGCGAAGGCGTTGGGGCACTGCGCGAAGCACTGCACGACTTGACACTGCACGCGGAGGAAAAGAGCGCGCGCACGCCGTTCCGCCTGCCCATCGACCGCGTGTTTTCCGTCGACGGCTTCGGCACGATCGTCACCGGCACGCTCATCGACGGGCACATCGCCGTCGGCGACGAGGCGCAGCTCATGCCGCTCGGGAATAAGTGCCGCGTGCGCAATTTGCAGGTGCACGGGCGCGACGTGTCGGCGGTGTACGCCGGACAGCGCGCGGCGGTCAACTTAGCGGGCATCAAAAAAGAGAGCATCAGCCGCGGCGATGTGCTGTGCAGGACGGATTCGATGCAGCCGTCGCTGATGCTGGACGTGAAACTGCAAAATCTGCCGGATTCTAAGCGGATCATCGAGAGCGGCTCGCGCCTGCACCTCTACCACGGCGCGGCGGTGCGCCTTGCAAAGGCGGTGCTGCTGGACCGCGACGCGCTGCGTCCGGGCGAGAGCTGCTATGCCCAGCTGCGGCTGAGCGAAGCGCTCGCCGCGCGGCAGGGCGACCGCTTTGTCGTGCGCTTCTACTCGCCGCTCGAGACCGTCGGCGGCGGGGTGATCCTGGACGAGCATCCGTACCGGCACAAGCGAAACGACGCGCGCGTGATCGCCTCGCTCGCCGTGCGCGAGAGCGGATCGGACGAGGCAAAGCTCGTGCAGGCCGTCGGCGAGCGCGGCGCGGATGGCATGACGCTTGCGGACCTTGCCGCGTGCTTCGATGAACCGGAAGAAAAACTGGTGGAAATGCTCGCCGTGCTCTGTGCGCGGGGAAAGCTCGTCGAGATCGCGCCGTCGCGCTATCTTACATCGTCGACGCTGGACAGGCTGTGGACAGACTGTGAGACGATGCTGACAAAGTACCACCGCGAGCATCCGCTGCACGCGGGCATGCGCCTCGCCGAGGCGCGGCAGCGGCTTCTGCGCGGCAAAGCACGGGAAAATGCGGACGCGATCCTCGCCTGCTTTGCGCGCGAGGGAAAACTCACGCTGACGGCGGAGCACTGCGCGCTTGCGGACTTTTCCGTGCATCTGACCAAGCGGCAGAGCGCCATCCGGGAAGAGCTGCTGCGCACCTGCCGCGCGGCGGGAATTCTTGGCAAAAAGCAGGACGCGCTCTGTGCGCTGTTCGACAAAAAAGACCGCATGGAGTGCGCGCGCGTGCTTGAGAGTCTTTTATCTACCGGCGAGCTTGTGCTGCTCGCGCCAGAGCTCTGCGTCGAAAAAAGCGTTTTGGATGCGGTCGACGCAAGGGTGAAGGCGTGGTTCGAAACGCACGACACGCTCACGCTGGGAGAATTCCGCGACGCGCTCGGCACCTCGCGCGACCACGCGCTGCTGGTGCTGGAGTATTACGACCGGCGAGGGATTCTTCGCCGCGAGGGTGATGTCCGCAGGCCGGGCGCGCAGTTTGGCGAGATAGAAAAATGAGGCGGCTTTTGTCGCCTCTCACATGGGAGTAGATGGGTGCTGGTGTGCCCCCCGGTCTTCAAAACCGGTGAGAGGGGTGAAGAGCCTCTCGGGTGAGTTCGATTCTCACATGCTCCCGCCAGAGCCTCGCGGCCGTGTGCCGCGGGGCTTTTTGAAAAATGTGGATTTCCCTCTTGACAGAACGGAGGGAAGCTCATATAATACTACTGTTCGCGACGTGAGCCGTACAACTTCATATCCGGGTGTAGCGCAGTTGGTAGCGCGCATGGTTCGGGACCATGAGGCCGTGAGTTCGAATCTCGCCACTCGGACCATGCGGAGTGTCCTTATAGGATTTGAGTATCCTGTAACGGACACTCCGTATTTTTGTTTTCTGCAAAATTTATACTGCAATTTGTGCCGGGGCGTAGCTGACAGCTACGCCTTTTCTCGTTTCCATGATAATGTCGGCCTCCGGGATTTTCTTGCGGTCTGGCACTTCAAAGGCCCCGATGCAGTTGTAGTGGATGACCACCTGCTGATTGGTCACGCCATCCTGCTTTTCGGCGTGGTACACATCAATGTGGTCAATGAGTTCGGATACCATGCGCCGGGTGATTTTCGTCACATGGGTGTACCGCCTCACCGTTTCCAGAAAGTCCTCCATATCCATCTGCTGGCCTTCAGCCTTTTTCAGTTCCAACCGCAGAGTTTTGACCTTTGCGCCGATTTCGCCCTGTTCCTGTTCGTACCGCTTTGACATCCTGGCAAACCGGGTATCGTCGATTTTGCCCGCTGCATTGTCCTCATACAGCCGTTCAAAGAGCATATCCAGTTCCTTGTCGCGGGTCAGCAGTGTGTTCAGTTCCCGCTGTTTTCTTGCCCGGTCATTTTCGGCCACCTTTGCGGAACGGCCCATCATAGCTTTTACAAAGTCACGCTCGTACTCATTGGCAAAGGTCGCCAAGCGGTTGACCTCATACAGTACCACCTGTTCCAGAAAATCCAGACGGATGTAGTGCGTCGCAGAACACTTCCGCAAGCCGGAGTTGTGGTTTTGACAACTGAAAAACTTAATGTCGTGGTTTTTCTGATTAAAATGGAAGTTGAGGTTGCCGCCGCATTCGGGGCATTTCAGCCGCCCGGAGAACACACTCGGCTCTTGGGTAACAGTCGGCTTTTTGCGCCGTGTTCCTTTCTGCAAAGCCTGTACCTTTTCCCATGTGACCCGGTCAATAATCGGCTCATGGACATTGAGGAAAATCGCTCTATTCTCTTCCGGATTTTCAATGCGCCGCTTCATTTTATAGGATTTGGAGTAGCTTTTGAAGTTGATGACATCGCCGCAGTACTCCTGTAAGGTCAGTATCTTCTTGACGGTGGTGTGTCCCCATTTGGTAGGCTCCAAGGTGCTTTTGGAGCCGCTGCGGTTGACACCCTTGCTTCGCCAGTAGTAGGTGGGATTTACGATGCCATCTGCACCCAAGGCGGTGGCAATCTCTGCCAAGCCATACCCCTCCAAAGCCATATCATAGATACGCCGCACCACATCGGCGGCCTCCGGGTCGATCACCCAAACCGAGGATCGTCCGGGTTTTTGATGTACCCATAGGGCGGCTGTGACAGCGGGATACCCGCATTGCCTTTCATCTTGTTGACGATCTTCCGCTTTTTCGAGATGTCCTTGGCGTACCACTCGTTCATAATGTTGCGGAACGGGGTAAATTCATTGTCACCCTCATCGCTGTCCACGCCATCGGAAACGGCAACCAAACGCACATCGTACTGCGGAAAAAATTCCTCCGTCAGCTTGCCGACCTCTATGTAGTTACGGCCAAGGCGGGACAGGTCTTTCACGAATACAGCCGATATGTATCCGGCCTCGATTGCGGTCAGCATTTTCTGAAAACCGGGCCGTTTCATGGTGGTGCCGGTAATGCCGTCGTCCACAAAAAATAAGGTGTCTGTGTAGCCTTTGTCCCGTGCTACCTTTTGCAGTAATTTCTTTTGATTTTGGATGCTGTTGGACTCGGCGTCCATGTTATCATCACGGCTCAGCCGGCAGTAGAGGGCAGCAGTGCCAAACTTGTGATTATCCGATAGTTTCAAAATATCCTCCT
>ERZ1106954.3351-NODE-3351-length-10498-cov-2.650675_pt1 | contig 10498 bp, 8 predicted proteins | sample MGYA00403678_ERZ1106954 | MGnify/ENA primary metagenome ERZ1106954 (study PRJEB35170, sample SAMEA104062445) | human gut metagenome | biome: human gut; feature: human-associated habitat; material: faeces | place: Denmark | collected 2012-08-20 ... | reverse complement strand
GGACTGAAAAAATGCCAAAGGATATGATTATGCGAAAGCTGAGAAAGACCCTCGGCGTTGACGGCAAGCACGTTATAGTTGTCGGCGACGGCCGCGCGGAAATCTCGGCGGGCGTTGAGATGGGCGCGCTTACGCTCAGCCGTCTGCCTAAGGAGGCAGAGGTGCAGAGAAGGCTGCACCGTGAGCTTGGCACAAATATAATTGTCGAGGACTATACAAATCCGGAGCTTTATGAGATTCTGAAGTAGAAACACAGCTGTTCCAATGTGAATTACATTATTTTTAAAATGAAAATTCCGTATTGTTAAATGCAATACGGAATTTTTTTATGCCCCAAAACAAAAAGTAGGATTTTGCATATAAACCGTTGGTTTATATCCAAAAAACAAAATACTTCGCACATAGGCTAAACGGTGTTCGAAAATCAAAGAAAACGCGCCGCGGGAGCGGAAAAGGAAAAAATCTTTAAAACGCGTAATATCGGCGTTTTGCGGGAGATAACGGCTCCGAAAAGTCGGATTTTGATGATTGGTAAAAAATAGAGATATACAATCGCGCAAACCTGTGATGGGATAAAAATGTTGGAGGACGCAGCTTCGATTTTCAAAACGGTATTGAAAACCGAAACAAAAAATTGCGTCTAAAAAAAATAAAAAGGAAGTGGAGGAAAAGAAAATGATTTTTAATATAGTAGGTTTGGTAATCGGTTTGGCAATTTTGAATGCCGGGGGCGTTTTATCTGATTAGGGAAAAAACATGATAAGGAGTCGGTTAAAATATACGGCGTTATCAGCGCAGTCGGCGGAGTGATTTTTGTTGCCATGCTGCTGAAAAGCATATTTGCAGTTTGGGGATAGGCAATATAAACCGACGGTTTATTGACATCCGTTTGCCGTAGCCGTATAATAAACTCAGCCGGAGCAAATCCGAAGGTATTGATTTAAAGCTGCGCTGAGATTTATAAAGGGATGTGACATAATGGATTGTGTTAAAATCGGACAATTTATTGCGGAAAGAAGAAGGGAACTGGGCTATACGCAAAATGCCGTTGCGGAAAGGTTGGGAATATCCGACAAGGCTGTTTCAAAATGAGAAAGAGGTCTTTCGCTGCCGGATATAACCCTGTTCGGTAAAATTGCAAACTTCCTGAAATGCAGTATCGGCGAGCTTATGGAAGGAAAAATGCACCTCTTTAACAGCAGCAAAATATCAGACGGTCAGGACAGCGTTTAACCGCTGCCGAGCCTTGACTGCGATGAATCGGCACAGTTTAACTAAGATTCTGCGGTTACGGTATCTCCGCTGCTGTTCGGCGACAATCTGGAGCATACCAGAGCGTGCATTAACGGCGGTCTGTCGGTGCAAATGTTCAAAAACCGTAAATTTGCAGGCAAGCCGCACCGTGACGGCTGCGCTCATGAATGGTATCGCGTCGGTGACACGGCGTATCTGCTTTTTGAGGAAGGCTATACAAAACATTCGGAGGATTACCACATGAATCGCATGGGCGAGCAAAACAGCCTTGCGATTGTGAATTTTGACGCGTCAAGGTGCGGAGTGGGGCAAAAGGGTATCTTTTTTGATGAAAACACAGAGTATGAATTCAGAGCCGTAGTCAAAAGCAAGGAGGACGTTACGGCATATATCTCCCTGAAGGATAATTGCGGAAATACCGTTTCGGAAGAAACAATCGGTATCGGAAAAGGCGGCTATACTACATATACCAAGGTGTTTAAGCCGCGCGTGACGGGGGAGATGTCGCTTGAATTTTATTTTTACGGTAAAGCGACGGTTACAGTCGGCGCGTTTTCACTGATGAACAACGATAATTTCCACGGGATGAGAAAAGATGTTATAGAGTGTATGAAGCAGATTGGTATAAAAATCCTGCGCTGGCCCGGCGGAAATTTTTCGGGTGAGTATAACTGGAAGGACGGACTTCTGCCCGCAGATATGCGTTCTCCGTTTGAATCGTATCTGGGAATCGAAACGCAGCCGCATACGTTCGGATATGATTTTCATGAGATAAATACCGATGATTTCTGCGCGCTGTGTAGGGAAATAGGAGCAGATCCGCTTATTACGATAAACCCGGCATGGAATACCCCGGAGGAAAGCGGACAGTGGGTCGAGTATTGTAACGGTGACGAAAATACCGAATACGGCAGACTGCGCAGTGAGCGCGGCTTGTATAACACAGCCGAATATCACTCTAAAGAGATGCTTTTCGGGCGGAAAGGCGGTATTTCAGCGGCGTTATTTCCATAATGCTTTTAAAATTCTTTCTGTAGGCTCGCACATCGCTATAGCCGACACGCTCTGCAATCTGTTCGACAGACATATTTGTCTGAAGGAGCAAATGACAGCTTACGCGAATCCGTGTTTGCTGAATATAGCGGGTGTAGGTAATGCCGACTTCGTTTTTAAAAAGGTTACTCAGTTTGGAGCATGAATAATTTAATTCACTTGACAGCTCGCCGAGACATTTTCTTTTGTGAAAGTTTTTGTTTGCGTATTCAATCATTCGGCGAGTTATTGCGCCGATACCGTTTTTCCGACGGAATTTTAAGCTGTATTTCCCTTTGAATTTATGCGCAACTTCCATAATGTTTATTCGCTTGCCTTTGTAAATTACATCTCTGTTCTTTTTTGCGCGGATAACAAATTTTTCATCGCGACCGATTAAATAACCATAATATCTGTTGTTGTCATAACCTCTGTCAAATGCTCTTATGTTGTTTTGGGAAAAGTGACAGCTTAAAAATTTAAGAGCCTTCATTGTTTCTTCATCTCCGCTGACAAAACCGTTTTCTTTGGCAAAAAAGATTTTCGTATACACAGGTATTGGCATTTTCTTTTTCGGAGTAAGTGCTGTCACTCCGACGGTGTGATAGCCGAGTTTGCATTCTCCCGTACTGCCGTCGCGAACAGTTGCTATACCTTCTGATTTTGTAGAATATTTCTTTATAATATCACTTCCGTCAACTATCAATATTGTATTTTTGTTAATTTGAGATTTTACTGCATACAGATATTGTTCAAACCTTCTCTTGATTTTTGGGGAAACTCAAAATTTGACATAATCACCCTGTTTACCAATCTTTTACAACCCTCGTGCTACCCCCTGCGGTGTTGCCGTTTCACTGCGGACGCGGGAGCCGTCAACGCACTCCGGTTATATCCTTTACAACCTCGCCCGCAATTATCAGTCCCGCAACAGACGGCACAAACGACACACTGCCCGGTACGGAGCGTTTGGAGGTTATTTCCTCGGTCGCTCTCGGGCTAAGCGCCTTTTCGGTTGAAAAAACAACCTTCAAAGCCTTTACGCCGCGTTTTCTCAGCTCTGTGCGCATGACCCTTGCAAGCGGACACATGGAGGTTTTGTAAATGTCGCTTACCTCTAAAAGACACGGATTCAGTTTGTTTCCCGTACCCATACAGCTTATAATCGGCACATCCTCACGCTCGGCACGCACCGCAAGCTCCAACTTTGCGCTTACCGTGTCTATCGCGTCCACAATGTATGTATAGCCGCCGAGCGGGTATTTGTCCGCGTTCTCCGGCAGATAAAAATCGTTATGCACCGTGACCTCCGCATCGGGGTTTATATCATGAATACGGCTGCGCATTACCTCTGTTTTTTGCATGCCGACCGTCCTGTCGGTTGCGACCGCCTGACGGTTAATGTTTGTCAGCGACACAGTATCGTTGTCAAAAAGCGTGAGCCTTCCCACGCCGCACCGTGCAAGAGCCTCCGCGGCATGACCGCCCACTCCGCCTATCCCGAATACCGCAACGTGAGAGCTGCGGAGTTTTTCCATTGCGTCGCCGCCCAAAAGCATCTCTGTGCGTGAAAAACGGTTTATCATAATCCAATCTGCCCTTCTTTGCGTTAAATTTCAGTTATCTGCAATGCAATTATAGCACATTTCCGAAATAAAATCAATTAAAAACGCAGTAGTATATTGATTTTGCGGATTTTTTATGCTACAATAGCATAAAGAACGTACCGATTCGGGTGCGGCGCAGCGGAGGTTTGATTTAAAATGATACTTACGATTGATATAGGTAATACTAATATTGTTATCGGCGGATTTATCGATGACGAGCTTACGTTTGTTGCGCGGCTTGCGACAAACGCCTTCAAAACCGAGGACGAATACGCGACAAAAATCAAGAGCGTGCTTGCCCTGCACGAGGTTGACAGCAAATCCGTCAAAGGCGCAATAATTTCATCGGTTGTGCCGCCGCTTAACACGGTAATGAAAAAGGCTGTCGGTCTGGTCTACGGAGTTGAACCGATCATGGTCGACCCCGGCATAAAAACCGGGATAAACATACGCTGCGACAACCCATCTACGGTCGGCGCGGACCTGATTTGCGCGTGCGTTGCGGCGCATTATTTATACGGAAGTCCCTCGCTTGTAATCGATATGGGAACAGCCACAAAAATGATGGTTATTGACAAAAGCGGCGCATTCATCGGCGTTGCTATAATTCCGGGCGTGGAGATTGCACTCAAGGCGCTTTCCGGCGGGACTGCGCAGCTGCCTCAGATAAGTCTGGAGGCTCCCAGGTCGGTAATCGGCAAAAACACGGTCGATTGTATGCGCTCCGGAGTAGTTTTCGGAAACGCGTCCATGCTTGACGGAATGATTGACAGATTCAACAGTGAAATGGGCGAAAACCTCCGCGTCATAGCGACCGGCGGACTTGCACCGACTATAATACATCACTGCATTCACGAAATAACCACCGACAGCGACCTCGTTCTGAAGGGTCTTAACATTCTTTATAAAAAAAATAAAATAAAATAAATCTAATTTATGCGTTGTATCACAAAAGGGCAATGAATTTGCTCCGAGTGAACGACAGCAAGGAGGAATTAAGATGAATTCAAAAAAAAGTAACTCAACGGAAAAACTGGCGCTTTGCGCGCTGCTCACCGCAATAGTTGTGATATTTCAGCTAATGGGTGCGGCAATCAAGTTCGGACCGTTCTCGGTCAGTTTTGTCCTTGTTCCGGTAGTAATCGGCGCGGCTATGTGCGGTGCGGCGGCGGGAGCATGGCTCGGCTTTGTTTTCGGCATAGTTGTCCTGTTTACTGATGCGGGACTGTTCCTTTCGGTCAGCGTTATAGGTACGATTGTTACCGTTCTGCTTAAAGGCACGCTTTGCGGACTTTGCGCCGGCGCGCTCGAAAAGCACAACCGATATGCGGCGGTTGCGGTTGCTGCGGCGGTTTGCCCGATTGTGAACACCGGCGTTTTTCTGCTCGGCTGCTCGGTATTCTTCATGGACACCCTTCGCGAATGGGCAGGCGGCGACATTATGACATATATTATATTTACTCTTGTAGGCGGAAACTTTCTTTTTGAAGCGCTTTCAAATATAATTCTCAGTCCTGTTATCGTAAGAATTCTTAATATCAGAAACAAGCAGGCTTAAACAAAATCAGCAAATCTCAAAACGAACGTATTTCTTCGCTTTGACAAAAACTAAATGAGGTGACAAAAATGGAAAAACTTATTGACTGGAAAACACTTGAAGAAAAACCGTATGTCCCGGCTGCACAGGTTGCGCGCCGCGCCGCAGCTGACGGCTGTGTTCTTCTTAAAAACGAGGGAAACATCCTTCCTCTCGGAAAGGAGAACGTAATCTCGCTTTTCGGACGTACCCAAATCGACTATTACAAAAGCGGTACCGGCTCGGGCGGTTTGGTGCGCGTTGACTATGTGGTAAACATCCTTGACGGCATCATGGCAAACAACAGCCTCACCCTTAACACGGAGCTTGTTGACATATACAAAAAATGGATAGAAAAAAATCAGTTTGACGCAGGCGAGGGCTGGGCAAAAGAGCCGTGGTCGCAGAAGGAAATGGTTCCGGACGAGGAAACGGTCGCTGCGGCAAGAGCCAAGTCAGACACAGCCGTAATAGTTTTCGGAAGGACTGCGGGCGAGGACTGCGACAACAGCGAGGACAAGGGCAGCTGGCTGCTCACCGATGACGAGGAAAAACTCCTTGACCTTGTAAGCCGCCATTTTGACAGAACGGTAGTCCTTTTAAACGTAGGCAACATAATAGACATGAGCTGGGTAGAAAAATACAACATCAAGTCCGTAATGTATGTATGGCAGGGCGGTCAGGAGGGCGGAAACGCCGTAGCTGACGTGCTTTCGGGCAAGGTTACGCCAAGCGGTCACCTTACCGATACAATCGCAAAAGACATAAAAATGTACCCCGGCATAAAGAATTTCGGCAATCCCGACCGCAACCTCTATCAGGAGGATATCTATGTCGGCTACCGCTATTTTGAAACCTTCGCGCCGGATGATGTACTTTATCCGTTCGGCTTCGGCCTTTCGTACACCGAATTTAATAAGGATTTCGGCTTTGTCGGCGAACGCGACGGCAAAATCGTAATAGAAGTAACAGTTAAGAACGTCGGCGCATACAACGGGCGCGAGGTTGTTCAGGTATACTTCGAGGCTCCGCAGGGCAAGCTCGGCAAAAGCGCGCGCGAGCTGTGCGCATTCGCAAAAACCGCACTGCTCGCCCCAAACGATAGCGAAACGCTTACCGTTGAATTTGATATTGACAAAATGTCCGCATATGACGACAGCGGCATAGCCGGTTATAAATCGGCATATGTAATGGAGGCGGGCGAATATAACATCTACGTCGGCGGTTGTGTTCGCTGCGCAAGGAAGGTATATACATACACGGTCGGCGAAACGCGGGTTACGCAGCAGCTTACCGAGGCTCTTGCTCCGACTGCGGATTTCGAGATAATGTACCCTGTACGCGACGGCATCGGCTACAAAACCGCATACAAAAAGGTATCGCAGCGCACCGTTGACTATGACAAGCGGATATTTGACGAACGTCCGCAGGAAATTGAGCAGACGGGCGACAAGGGCATAAAGCTGATTGACGTGAAAAACGGAAAAAATATAATTCGGGAGTTTGTTGCACAGCTCACCGACGACGACCTTATCTGCATAGTAAAGGGCGAAGGAATGTGTTCGCCTAAAGTAAGAGCCGGCAGCGCAGGCGCTATCGGCGGCGTTACCGAGTCATTGGCAAAGCTTGGTATTCCGCTTATCGCAGTTCATGACGGACCGTCCGGCATAAGAATGGACAGCGGCGAGAAGGCAACAAGCCTTCCGAACGGAACCGCGCTTGCCTGCACATGGGACACGCAGCTTGCGGAGGAGCTTTACCGCAACGTCAGCGTTGAGCTTTGCACCCACAAAATCGATTCGCTGCTCGGTCCGGGTATAAATATCCACCGCGTTCCGCTCTGCGGCAGAAACTTTGAATATTTCTCCGAGGACCCGTTTATCACGGGAAAAATGGCGGCGGCTCTGATTCGCGGAATGGCAGCGTACGGAAACTCCGCAACCGTTAAGCATTTTATGGCAAACTCACAGGAATATTCGCGTGCGCGCGTTGACGCCGTTATGTCGGAGAGAGCCGCGCGTGAAATTTACCTTAAAGGCTTTGAATATGCGGTTAAAGAGGGTCATGCGACCTCGCTCATGACCTCATATAATCCGATAAACGGTATCTGGGCGGCGAATAACTATGACCTTAACACAACAATTTTAAGAGGTGAATGGGGCTATGAAGGCTTTGTCATGACCGACTGGTGGCCGACCCTCGCTCCCGTAAAGACCGATACAATCAACCTTAAAAATCTTGTCGAAGCGCAAAACGATGTGTATATGCTGACTGCGGACGTGCTGACATGCCGCGACAATATCAGAGAGTCCCTTGAAAACGGCTCAATCACGCGCGGACAGCTGCAAAGAAACGCAACAAATATTTTGAAGTATATTGCAAATTCACACGCGCTTGAACGCTTTGTCGAGTTCGGCGGCAGGCTGACAAAATCGCTCGCCGACAGGCTTGACGAACTTGAAACCGTAGCGGTATTTGAAAACCCCGCAAACGGCGCGGAGTTTGAGCTTGATTTGAAGGGTGTTGGCGAGCGGCTGTTCGCGGTTGAGTATTCCTCCGTCGAACCGGAGCTTACGCAGATGATTGTAAATATACTTATAAATAACGTCAACGCAGCAAGCATAACTGTAAACGGCAACGGCGGCAAGACCTCCGTTGTGTACCGCGACGCGGCTGTCGCGTTTGAGAACGTAAAGCTGAAATTGGCTTACCCGGAGGATATCCTTAAAATAACAAAGCTCACCGTACTTAAATAAGCGCATATCCCGCCGCGCGAAGCGGACCGGAAAGTTGCACATATCAGCAAGCGGGCGGGCGAAAGCCGCGCGCGCGTTGCACATCAATAAACATACCAAAGGCTAAAGGAGAATAACAAATGTCGGTTAATTCAAAGCTGCAATACCACAGGCTGTCAACGGAGCTTCAGGAACGGATAATCGCCGACCTTGAACGCGGTCGTGTAAATCCGTACCGCTGTGACGATTCGGACGCATTGCGCCGCGACACAAACCATGACAGTCCGAACCTTTGGCGGCCGACATTTGTCCGCGATACCGAAAAAATACTTCATCTTCCCGTATACAACCGCTATGCGGACAAAACGCAGGTTTTCTCGCTGTACAACAACGACGACATAACCCGCCGCGCTCTGCACGTTCAGCTTGTGTCGCGGATTGCAAGGAATATCGGAAAGGTACTCGGACTTAACCTTGATTTGATTGAGGCAATCGCGCTCGGACACGATATAGGTCATACGCCGTTCGGTCACGCGGGCGAGCGCTTTTTATCGGAGCTTTTACACGCCGAAACGGGACGCTATTTCAATCACAACGTACACAGCGTCCGCGTTCTTGACAAAATCTTTTCGCGCAATCTGACCCTTCAGGCGCTTGACGGAATTTTATGTCATAACGGCGAATTTGAGCTGAAGGAATACAAGCCTAACAGGAACAAGGACTTTAAAACGCTCGACAGAGAAACCGAGGACTGCTACATAAACGGCGATAAAGCGATAAAGCGGCTTATTCCGACCACTCTGGAGGGCTGCGTTGTGCGTATCTGCGATATGATTGCATACATAGGCAAGGACAGACAGGACGCAAGGGTTGCAAACATTATCGACCGCAGCTACAAATTTTCAAACGAGTACATAGGCACGGAAAACGCGGCAATAATAAACAATCTGACCGTTGACATTATCGAACACAGCTACGGCAAGGATTGTATTCTGCTGAGCGAGAGCGCGTTCAACGACCTTAAAACCGCAAAGCGTGAAAACGCGCGGGTTATATACATGAACGAAAGCCTGACCGAAACCTATGACAACGTAATAAGGCCTATGTTTTGCGATATGTATTACAGTCTGCTCGATGATGTCGTAAGCCGCAATACCGACTCGGTTATCTATAAGCACCATATTCTGTTTACCGAACGGGCAAGGTGGTATTATACCGACGCCGACCGTGTCAACGAGTATGCGTCAGAGGAGCCGAATCAAATTGTGACCGACTTTATCGCAAGCATGACTGACGATTATTTTATCGCTCTTTATGAACGTATGTTCCCCGACAGCCGGTATAAAATAGAGTATAAATCGTATTTTGAGGATATAGACACAAAATAAGCCTTGCATTTTGGCTAAATTCAAAAGCACACAGCCGTTTTTTTACGGTTGTGCGCTTTTTTGTATGCAATTTGCGATTATGGTAAAATATATTCTTGAAGGGGCGTGATTTGCTGTGCAATCAGGAATTATTACAAGCAAGGATATTGAAAAATTCGGTCTGTATCTGTCCGATACCGAAAAAAGTGCAAATACGGTTGAAAAATACCTCCGCGATTTGCGCCGCTTTATGCGGTATATGTCGGGCAGAGCGGTTGAGAAAACAGACGTGCTTGAATATAAGCGCGAGCTTTGCGAAAAATACGCGCCGCGGAGCGTAAACTCCATGCTGTCCGCGCTGAACGCGTTTTTTGTTTTTATGCAGTGGTACGAATTGAAGGTAAAGGCGCTGAAAATCCAACGGCGGATTTTTGCGGATAAGGAAAGAGAGCTTTCAAAGGCAGATTATGAGCGGCTTTTAAGCGCGGCAAAAAAACGGAAAAATCAGCGGCTTTATTATCTTATACAAACTATAGCCTGCACAGGACTTAGGGTATCGGAGCTGAAATATATAACCGTTTCTGCCATAAGTTGCGGCAAAGCGACCATAAGCTGCAAGGGGAAAATACGTCAGATTCTTTTGCCAAAGCCGCTTTGCCGTGCGCTGAAAAGGTATGCCGAATCGCTCAGAATAAAAAGCGGCTCGGTATTTGTGACAAGGCGCAAAACTCCGCTTGACCGAAGCAATATTTGGCGAATGTTAAAGGATTTGTGCAAAAGTGCACGGGTCGCGCGTGAAAAGGTGTTCCCGCATAACCTGCGCCACCTGTTCGCGCGGACGTTTTACTCTGTGCAAAAGGATATTGTAAGGCTTGCGGATATTCTGGGACATTCGAGCGTAAATACAACACGCATTTATACAATGGA
>ERZ1106954.3350-NODE-3350-length-10502-cov-2.979707_pt1 | contig 10502 bp, 8 predicted proteins | sample MGYA00403678_ERZ1106954 | MGnify/ENA primary metagenome ERZ1106954 (study PRJEB35170, sample SAMEA104062445) | human gut metagenome | biome: human gut; feature: human-associated habitat; material: faeces | place: Denmark | collected 2012-08-20 ... | reverse complement strand
GAGCCGCGTTCGCGACCTGTTCGATCAGGCGAAGAAGCACGCGCCGTGCATCGTCTTTATCGACGAAATCGACGCGGTGGGCCGCAGGCGCGGCGCAGGCATGGGCGGTGGCCACGACGAGCGCGAGCAGACGCTCAACCAGCTTCTCGTCGAGATGGACGGTTTTGCGGTGAACGAGGGCGTGATCGTGCTGGCGGCGACGAACCGCAAGGATATTCTCGACCCGGCGCTGCTGCGTCCCGGCCGGTTTGACCGGCAGATCACCGTCGGCTATCCCGACGTGCGCGGCCGCGAGGCGATTCTGCGCGTCCACGCGAAGGAGAAGCCGCTGGCGGATGACGTCGATCTGGCGAACATCGCCAAGCGCACGCCGTATTTCGCGGGCGCGGATCTGGAAAACATTATGAACGAGGCCGCGATTCTCTGCGCGCGCGAGGGCAAGGAGAAGATCACCATGCGCCACCTGAACGATGCGATTGAGCGCGTGCAGATGGGGCCGGAAAAGAAGAGCCATATCGTCAGCGACGAGGACAAGCGCCTTGTCGCCTGCCACGAGGCGGGTCACGCAATTGTCGGCGAGCTGCTGGGCGGCTGCGACGACGTGCATCTGGTGACGATCATGCCGCGCGGCGGGAGCGGCGGCCACACGCTGCTGCTGCCGGACAAGGAGAGCGATTTCACCACCCGCACGCAGCTTCTGGACTTTGTGGCGATGGCGCTTGGCGGCTATGCGGCCGAAACGCTCGTCATGGGGCAGATGTCCACCGGCGCGAGCAGCGACTTGCAGCGTGCGACCGATATCTGCCGCCGGATGGTGACGCAGTACGGCATGAGCGACGACATGGGGCCGATCTATCTCGGCGGCGACCACGACGAGGTGTTCCTGGCGCGGGATTACGGCCAGCAGAGCCGCACGTACAGCGAGGACGTCGCGGCGCGGATCGACGCGGAGGTGCAGCGCAAGATGAACGACGCGCTCGCCCGCGCGACGGCGATTCTCAAGGAGCATCGCGCGCAGCTCGACGGCCTCTCCGACCTGCTGGTGGAGAAGGAGACGATCGACCGCGCGGAGTTCGTTGCTTTCCTCAAGGGCGAACCCTGCCCCGAAAAGAAGGAAGAAAACGTGCTCAGGGAGCCGGAACAGGTTTAACAGACAGGCGGACGCCGTGCCGAAAAAGGCGCGGCGTCTGCTTTTCCCTATCGCGCGGCAAAACTGCGCGACACGGAAAGGCATGACCATGGGAGGAACGACATGAAAGCGGATTTGCACCTTCATTCCACCGCGTCGGACGGGACGCTCGAACCGGGCGAGCTGGTCGCGCTGGCGGCCGAACTGGGCTTTACTCATCTGGCGCTGACGGATCACGACAGCGTAGACGGGCTTGCGCGCGCGATGGACGCAGCGCGGGATTGCGGCGTGACGCTGATCCCCGGCGTGGAGCTGAGCTGCGGCGCACAGAAGGAGATTCACATTCTCGGTTACGGGTTTGATCCATACGACGAGCGGGTGCTGGAATTCTGCCGCACGCGCACAATGGAGCGGCAGGAGCGCGCGGCGAAGATGGTGCGTCAGCTTTGCGAAAACGGCGTGGAGATTTCGCTGGATCGCGTGATGGAGCTGGCGCGCGGCGTGGTGGCGAGGCCGCACGTGGCGCGCGTGCTGGTGGAGGCGGGCTACGCCAACTCGGTGAGCAGCGCGTTTGACAAGTATCTGCTGCCGGGAAAATGCGGCTACGTGCCCAAGGCGGAGGTGAAGGTCGCGGAGGCGGCTAAGCTGATTGCGGGCGCGGGCGGCGTCGCCGTTCTGGCGCATCCGATGGAATTGAAGATGGGCGAAATGACGCTCGAATCGCTCGTGCACGAGTGGCACGGGCAGGGGCTCGCGGGGATCGAGGTATATCACCCGAGCGCGGCGAACAACAGCCTGCCGTTCCTGCTGCATTTGGCCGAGCGGGAGGGGATGCTCGTGACCGGCGGCAGCGATTTCCACGGGCCGCAGGTTCGCCAGAGCTGCATCGGCGATGGGCTTGACCGCTGGACGACGGCGGAGGAGGATGTTCAAAAGCTGCTGAGCCGAATCGGGCTTTGATGGGGCTTGAACAGAGCTTGAATCGGGCTTGAATGGAGCTTTTGCGGAACGGTGAAATGAAACCACACGGATACGCATAATATGGAATCAAAGGCGAGGTGATCGAATTGCCGACGATGACACAGGCGGGCTACACGCCCCCACAGAAAAGCGCGCCGACGCGGGCGAACCCGCCGGGAAAGCCGAAAAAACCGAAGAAAAACAGAAAACAGAAAAAGGGAATCGGCGCGGCCGGCATTGTTTCGCTGGTGATCTTTCTGATTGCGGTGCTGATCGGCTCCTGCGCGCTGTTTCTGTATGCGCAGACCGCGCCATACAGCGACACGTTTTTGCCGGGAACGACGGTTTCCGGCTATGCGCTTGGCGGGTTGACGGCGCAGGAGGGGGCGGCAGCACTGGCGATGCTGACCGACGACGCGGTTGACGCATGGCGGTATACGCTGACGTGGGGCGACCAAACCTATACGCTGGACAGCACGGCGATTTCGCTTTCCGTCGATGTCGCCGCGACGCTCGATCCGCTCTGGCAGATCGGACGTGACGGGAATATGCTCACGCGGTATCTGGCGATGCTGTCCCTTCGCGGGGACGGACGCGCGGAAAAGCCGGTGCTGACGTATGACATGGACGCGGTGGATGCGTTTTTGAGCGATATCAAGGCGCAGGTTGACCGTGCCAGCGTGGATGCGACCGTGACCTATGTGCAGGGCAACAGCGAGCCGTTCCGCTTTACGGATGAGCAGACCGGGCTGGAATTGGACACAGACGCCATCCGCGCGCGGATGGAAGCGGCCATTTTGAGCCTGTCGCCGGGGACGGAAGCGCTTCAGCCGAAGGAGATTTCGCCCAATGTCTACCGCGCGGAGCTTGAAAACGCGACGGTGCTGCGCGCGAGGGTGGTCATGCCGCTTTCCGGCAGTGCGGCGGCGCAGGAGAACGCGGCGCTGGCGGCGGCGCAGTTCCAGAACGTGCGGCTTGAAGCGGGCGAGCGCCTTTCCTTCAACCAGACCGTCGGTCTGCGCACGGATGAATCCGGCTATGTGCAGGCGGAAGAACCGGCCTACGGGCAGGATATCTCCGGCGTCGGCGGCGGCGTCTGTCAGGTGTCCACGGCGCTGTATCGTCTGGCGCTGCTCGGCGGACTGGAGGTTGCGGAGCGCAGCGCGGCGGTCTATCCCGTTCCCTATTGCGAGGCGGGGCAGGAGGCGGCGGTCTCCGATCAGGGGCTGGATCTGGTCTTTGTCAACAATACGCAGACGCCGCTGTTCCTGACGGCGCGCGTTTACGGCACGGACGACGGACAGACGATGGAGCTTCAGCTCATCGGCCAGCCGACGGACGGTCGGTTTGCGCTTGAAAGCGAAATAGAGACGATCGACGCGCCGGATGAGCCCGTCTATGTGCGCGACAGCGAGGGACGCTACGCGACGTATACCGACGAGCGCATCCCCGTGGGCGAAGCGATGCCCGGCTGCCGCGCGACGGTGAAGCGGGTCAATGAAGGCACGGGGCAGACCGAGATCATCTCGGAGGATACATACGACGCGGCGGCGCAGATTGTCTACGTCGGCGTTCAGCGAAGGGATTAAGGAAAAAAACAAATCAAATATACAGAGAGGAAAACAACATGGAAAAGGTTTGCTTTAAGACGAAAAAGGGTCCGGCGGCGCTCGGACCGTATTCCACGGCGCCGGAGGGCGGCACACTGGCGCAGGCGGCTCAGGCGTTTGAAAACATCAAAACCGTGCTCGGCGAATTGGGCGCGGACACGGCCGATGTGCTCAAGACGACGGTTTATCTGACCAACATGGCGGATTTCGGCGAGGTCAACAAGCTCTACGCCGAGGTGTTCGGCCCGGATTATCCGGCGAGAACCTGCGTGGAGGTTTCCGCGCTGCCGATGGGGCTTTCCATCGAGGTGGAGTGCATCGCCCGCGCTAAGTAAACCATGAAAAAAGCGTCCAAGGCAAAACAGACCGCTCGTCTGTTTTGCCTCGGACGTTTGCTGCAAAAGGGGAAAACGCGCTCGGCTTTTATTTCGGCTCTTACGACGACGGATGTGAAAGCGGAGCGTTTCGCATGCGGCGAGCGCCGCGTGTGTCAGAAAAAAGGAGGCGTCCCACTGTGAGAGAGAGCTTTTCTCCGCAGGAAATCCGCTATTTGAAGCTGCTGCGCAAGCAGTATCGAACCATTCAGGAGGCGTCCGCCGAGGTGGCGCATCTTCGCGCCGTGCTGCGCCTGCCCAAGGGCACCGAGCATTTCCTTTCGGATCTTCACGGCGAGCACGCCGCCTTCCTGCATATTCTGCATAACGCGAGCGGCGTCATCAAGCGCAAGATCAACGACCTATACGGCGATATCCTGTCCAGCCACGAGCGGGACATGCTCTCCACGCTGATCTATTACCCGGACGAGAAGCTGGCGCTGCTCAAAAAGCAGGGGATTGTCAATGCGGAATGGTATCGGCTGACGATCTATCGGCTGCTCGAGGTCTGCCGGATGTGTTCGGTGAAATACACCCGCAAGCGCGTGCGCGACGCGATGCCCAGAGGGATGGGCGCGCTGATGGAGGAAATGCTGCTCAGCGACAACACGCCGGACAAGGAGGGCTATTACCGCGAGGTGATGCAATCCATACTGGAAACCGGGCAGTCCGACGCGATGATTATCGCGCTCAGCGGCGTGATTCAGGCGCTGGCCATCGACAGGCTGCACATTATCGGCGATATTTTTGACCGCGGGCCGCGCGCCGATCTGATTATGGACGCGCTGGAAAACTACCATCAGGTCGATGTGCAGTGGGGCAACCACGACATCGCGTGGATGGGCGCGGCGGCGCTCTCGGAGGCCTGCATCGCGCAGGTGATCGTGACCTCCGTGAAATACGGCAATCTGGAAACGCTCGAGGTCGGCTACGGCATTTCGCTGCGCCCGCTGGCGACGCTGGCCGCCGCCTGCTATGCGGATGACCCGTGCGAGGCGTTTTTGCCGCGCGACAACGGCGAGGAGCTGCACGAGGACGAGATGGAGCTGGCGCGCATGCACAAGGCCGCCGCCATTCTGCAATTCAAGCTCGAAGGGCAGCTGCTCAGCCGCCATCCGGAATACCGCATGGAGAGCCGTCGGATTCTGCACCACATTGATTTTGAAAACAGGACGGTGGAGATCGACGGAAAGGCGTATCCGCTGCGAAGCTGCGCGTTCCCGACGATTGACCCCGCCGATCCGTATGCGCTCACGCCGCTTGAACGCGAGGTGATGGAGCGCATGGTGCTGGAATTTGCCCATTCCGAAAAGCTCCAGCGGCATGTTCAGTTTTTATACAGCGCGGGCGGCATGTACCTGCGCTGCAACGGCAATCTGCTCTATCATGGCTGCATCCCGATGGAGAAAAACGGCGATTTTGCGGCGGTTCCCGTCCATACGGACGAGGCGCTGCGCGGGCGCGAGGCGATTGACGCGGCGGACGTCAAGGCGCGTCAGGGCTATTTCTCCACGCCGGGCACGCTGGAGCGCGAGGACGGGCAGGACTTTCTGTGGTATCTGGGCAGCGGTCCCAATTCGCCGCTGTTCGGCAAGGACAAGATGGCGACGTTCGAGCGCTATTTCGTCGCGGACAAGGCGACGCACGTTGAAAACAAAAACCCCTATTACGATTTCCAGAACGACGAGCAGACCGCGCTGCGGATTCTCGGCGAATTCGGCTTATCCGATTCGGGGTTCATCATCAACGGTCATGTGCCGGTCAAGCTCGGTCAGGGTGAAAGCCCGATTCGCGCCGGAGGCCGCCTGCTCGTCATCGACGGCGGCTTATCCCGCGCGTATCAGCCGGTGACGGGCATCGCGGGGTACACGCTCATATTCACCTCGCACGAATTGAATCTGGTCGCACACCAGCCGTTTGAATCGACGGCGGCGGCGATTTCCGCCGAGCAGGACATTCATTCCGTGCAGAGCCTGGTCAAGCGGATGCCGCATCGCCTGCTGATCGACGACACGGACGACGGCGAGGATCTGCGCTGCCGCATTGACGACCTGATGCGGCTGATTACGGCTTATCGAAAGGGCGTTATCAAGGAAGCGCGCAGCTGATGCGGCCTTCTGGCACAAAGCGCGAGTCGGCGGAAGTTGGCTTTTCGAACGCGCTGCGCCCGAAGAATCATTTGGTCAAGGCTCTGGCTCATAAACAGCAGATTGTCGTCATCGACGCAGAGATATGCGTTTTCCAGCTGGGAACGCTGGAAGGAAAGCGTATAAAGTGGCGGCATAAAGTGCTCCTCTCTGAAACGGATGGGAATATGCAGCCGACCGCGCCCGGCCGGCCTTTACAGCCGGGCGGGCACGTCGAGAGTCGATGCGGCACATGTTCCTGATGGAGTACATGTATGATAACAGACTTCGGGGAGCGGCTCAACCGAAACCTTTGTCGAACAGGGTCGAACGGAAGAATTTGGCCGTTTCACAAAAAACGGGGCTGAAATAATCCCATAAATCACTCAAAAAATAAAGGAGGCCGAGCGGGTTGGAATCTACGAGAATGCACAGCGGCGAGGAATGCGGCGCTTATCTGCGCGCGGCAAAGCACCCGGCGCTCATCGTCTTTGATCTGGATGGAACGATTGCGGACAGCCGCGATATGGCGCGCGAAAGCTATAAGCGTGTGTTTGCGATGATGGGGTACGGCATGATTACCGACGAGCTGGCGGACAGCTTCAACGGGCCGGACGCGGACGAGGTCTGCCGCGTGATGGGCATCGGGCCGGACAGGCGCGAGCTGTACGATAAGCTGGTCGATCAGAACGACGTGGAGCTGACGCGCACGATGGGGCGCATGTTCCCCGGCACGATTCGGATGTTCGACGAGCTGGCGCCCCATGCGACGCTGGCCATTTTGACCAACGGAAGCCAGCGATACTGCGAGGCCAGCATCGAGGCCTTCGCGCTATCGCCGTATATCGTGCTGCACAGCGGCTTTGTCAGCGGCGTGACCAAGGCACAGCGAATCCGCCAGTGGCAGGGCGAAACGGGCGCGACGATTGTGATTGTCGTCGGTGACCGCGTGACGGATATCGAAAACGCGCGCGCGGCGGGCGCTTACGCCATCGGCGTGACCTACGGCATGGGCGACCGGGAAGAACTGGCCGGGGCGGATTGCCTGTGCGACACGCCGCAGGAGGTTGCGGCCTGCTGTATGCGCCTGATCGACGCGCAATGAGCGGTTGCTTTTTTCCCCGCCACGCGGTACAATAAGAGGCAGGTTTTGCCGCCGACCGGGCGAGCAGGCATGCGCAGAGCAGAGGAGGACATTCCCATGGATAAAAAGAATAAGGCGGTTGTCACCGTCGTCGGCAACGATACCATCGGCATTATCGCCCGTGTGAGCGCGGCGCTGGCCGCGCACAACGCGAACATCTTGGATATCTCTCAGACGGTGCTTTCCGGCATGTTCAACATGATGATGATCGTGGATGTTTCGCTCAGCGATTTTGACACGCTCTCCGCGGCGCTTTCCGCGCTGGGCGCGGAGCTCGGGCTTCAGGTTCGGATTCAGCGCAGCGAAATCTTCGACGCGATGCACCGCATCTGATGGAGGAACGAGATGATCAATACATCTGAAATTTTGCAGACGGTGCGGATGATTACCGAGGAAAAGCTCGATATCCGCACGATTACGATGGGCATTTCGCTCTATGACTGTGTGCATCCGGATCGGGATATTCTCTATCGGAACGTCTACGACCGCATCACCACGCAGGCGAAGGATCTGGTCAGGACGGGTGAGGCGCTGGAACGCGAGTTCGGTATTCCGATTGTCAACAAGCGCATTTCTGTCACGCCCGCGAGCCTTGTGGCGGCGGCCTGCGGCGATCCCGTGGTGGTTGCGCGCGCGATGGACGCCGCGGCGAAGGAGACGGGCGTGAACTACATCGGCGGCTACACCGCGCTGGTGCAGAAGGGCATGACCGCTTCGGATCGTGCGCTGATCGCGTCCCTGCCGGAGGCACTCTCCACGACGGAGCGCGTCTGCTCCTCGGTCAACGTGGCGTCCACGCGCGCGGGCATTGACATGGACGCGGTTCGCCTGTGCGGGCAGGCGGTGAAGGATATCGCCGCCGCGACGGCGGACACGGACGCTTCCGGCTGCATGAAGCTGGTCGTCTTTGCCAACGCCGTGGAGGATAACCCGTTTATGGCGGGCGCGTTCCACGGGCCGGGCGAGGGCGACTGCTGCATCAACGTGGGCATTTCCGGCCCCGGCGTGGTCAAGCGCGCGCTGGAAAACGAGGCGAAGGGGCAGCCGTTTGACGTGGTGGCCGAGACGATCAAACGCACGGCGTTCAAGATCACGCGTGTGGGTCAGTTGATCGCCAGAGAGGCTTCCGCGCGGCTGAACGTGCCGTTCGGCATCGTCGATCTCTCCCTTGCGCCCACGCCCGCGATGGGCGATTCCGTGGCGCACATCCTCGAAGAGATGGGGCTTGAGGTCTGCGGCTGCCACGGCACGACTGCGGCGTTGGCGCTGCTCAACGACGCGGTGAAGAAGGGCGGCGTCATGGCGTCCAGCCATGTCGGCGGGCTCTCGGGCGCGTTCATCCCGGTCAGCGAGGACGCGGGCATGATCGCCGCCGCCGAGGCAGGCGTGCTCACACTGGAAAAGCTCGAGGCGATGACCGCGGTCTGCTCGGTCGGTCTCGACATGATCTGCATCCCCGGCGACACCACCGCCGAGACGATCAGCGGCATCATCGCCGACGAGATCGCCATCGGCATGGTCAACGGCAAGACCACCGCCGTGCGCGTGATCCCCGCGCCCGGCAAGGGCGTCGGCGACCGCGTGGAGTTCGGCGGTCTGCTCGGCTATGCGCCGGTCATGCGCGTCAATCCGGTTTCCTGCGCGAAGTTCATCGCCCGCGGCGGCAGAATCCCCGCGCCAATCCATTCGCTGAAGAATTAAAGGCGGCGGGGACAACCTCGCCTGTGCGGTGTGTAGACAGTTGCCGCTAACCTGTAGGGGCGACGTCTCGGTTACACGTTTATATCTGTGCATATTCTAACATAGCCTTCCCCCTCTGGGGAAGGCTAACCCTCGCTCACTTCGTCAAAGGAGGTCCCTATGGACGTCAAGATCTACGTCAACCCCGAATACAAGGACGCGCTCTGGAGTACGCTTGCGATCAAGGCGATCAACGCCGAGATCATGCGCAAGCGCTATACCCCGGTCTTTATCGACGCGCCCGAGGTCAGCGAGATCGACTTTGACAACCTCTATGAACCCGGCGAAAAGCGCCTGATGGTCTACATCGGCGCGCAGCTTGCGATCACGCCCGCCGTGCTGGCGCGGTTCAACGATTACGGCGTGCACGTCGTCTTTCTCAACTACGAGTCGCAGAGCCTCGTGAGCGGGCACTCCAAGATCCTGCTCAACTACAAGGACGGCATGCGCAAGACCATCAACTACCTGCTCTCCTGCGGCAGGGAAAACATCGCGCTCTACGGCATCAACCCCAATTCCTCGACCGACATGATCAAGGACGCCTTTTTTGCCGACTACCTCGCGTTCCGCGGCGGCAATCCCTCGCGCGACATCTACTACAACTACGCCTCGCAGCGCGGCTGCTATGCGCGCTTCGCCGAAAACTGCCGCAGCTACGATGCGGTGATCTGCGCAAACGACGTGGTCGCCCTGGCGCTGATCTGCCACCTGCACGAGGAGGGCGTGCGCGTGCCAGAGGATCTGTTTGTCGTCAGCTTCGGCTCGACGGTGCTCGCCTCGATGGCAAACCCGACCATCACCTCGGTCTCGGTCGACCACGAGGAGCTGGGCAGGCAGGCAATCCTTGCCTATGCGTACCTCTACAAGAATCCCGGCGACATCACGCTGACCGCCAAGGTGGACGCCAAGCTCCGGATCCGTGCCTCGACCGCGCACATGCCGGATCGCGGCAAGGATATTTTCGACTCGTTCCTGCCGCAGACGCCCAACGTCAATTTCTACGACGACCCCATCACGCAGCGCGTGTTTGAGGCGGAGACGCTGCTGCTCGGCTGCGACGAGCTGGACTTCGGCATTCTCAAGGGCATCCTCCGCGGCGAGACCTACCCGCACATCGCCGAGCGGCATTCCGATGGCCTCAGCGATGTTGCGCCGCAGCGTATGGGGCACCTGATTGCAGGAGTACACCACCATGCGGCGGCCGTCCATATACGCAAAACAGGTGTTGTTTTCCAGGTGGCAGGCGTGCACCGCGGGCACCGCGTAATGCTCGCCGCACAGATCCTCCCGACCCGCAATTTTTTCGTCGGTAGAGAATGTACCGGTGTACCAGCTAACGTCTCCTTCCGGGGAGATCGAAAAGTCCGTGCGGGCAAGCTCGTTGGTCGGACGGAATGCGTGCATCACGTTATCGGCTCC
>ERZ1106954.3345-NODE-3345-length-10512-cov-6.322942_pt1 | contig 10512 bp, 9 predicted proteins | sample MGYA00403678_ERZ1106954 | MGnify/ENA primary metagenome ERZ1106954 (study PRJEB35170, sample SAMEA104062445) | human gut metagenome | biome: human gut; feature: human-associated habitat; material: faeces | place: Denmark | collected 2012-08-20 ... | reverse complement strand
AAGGCATCACCAGCCCGGACGGCCGCGTGTTCGGCAAGATGGGCCACTCCGAGCGTTACAGCAACGGCACGTTCGTGAACGTGCCCGGCGAAAAGGACCAGCCGCTGTTCGCAGCCGGCGTGGAATACTTCGCCGCCTGATCGCGCGAGGCCGCCTAGAGGCCGATTCGATATAAACCGCCTGTGAGACTGAGAGGGTGTGTTCGGAATTGCTTCGGATTCCGGACACACCCTCTTCGCGTTTTTGGTCCGCCGTATAGAAGTGTGACAATGAGACCCGTTTTATGCTCACGAGTATGATGCGCATAAGCATAAAACAATTAGAGATCGAATCGATATCTGCATAAAACATGTTCGGGGATACGCAATAACGAATCATTCACACCAGAACATCGTTGGCATCATCACCACACTTCGTTCCCACGCCGATCTCATACCCGGATATTCCGAAAAGCATTACGCCTTGTTCGTCAAGACGGATAAACTGGCCGCCGCCGCACGCGAGCGCCACGAATCCGATCTGACCGTCATCTGCGCAAACGATATGTTCCAGGATGCGCGGTGATCGGTTTTCTGGGCAAGCCGTTAACCTCTGAAAATCGCTAAGTGGCTTATTGGTGGCATTCAAAAACGCATTAACCCGAGTGCAAGCCGCAGAATTGCAGCTCGTACTCGGGGTACCGCGAAAAAGATGCCACAAACAAGCGAGATAGCGTCACGCTCCAGCCTGACCACAGATCAAAAACCTGCTTCTCTGGGCGAAATAGCACCCACATGGGGATAAACCCTATAACCGGATGAAGGATTCCATCAAAAAGCGGAACGCCTATTCGTTACTTCATAGTCTGCACGTTGGCATGAAAATACTAGCAGATGACCGGCTGGTACGACTCCGATAACTGAACTTTCATATCAGCCGGCGCAACGACAAAAAGCGTCCCCTACTTCACCACGTCGTAGTTACTGACCGATACCTTGACCTGTGCGGCGTTCACATCAGTACCAGCCTCGAACCGAACCTTCTCACCTGCCGCCCATGAACTGGTGTCGGCAAAAGTCTCCTCGACCTTCACACCGTCAGCATCATAGAGCGCCAACAGCAGCGAGACATTGCTGAAATTGATTTTACTGGTGTTCTCGATGACTGCGGAATACGTGTAGTAACCACCATATTCCGCTTCTGTTCTGTCAAATTGAGCCGATGAAACCAGATTATTGATCACCTGATCCGTCTCGTTCTTCTCCTGAACGGAATTGCCGTTACGAACCAGATCGTCAAGGGTGTCCTGGTATTTCGAATCAACCTTAAGCCCGTACTTATCCACGAATGTCTTCAGAATCGTGGACCGCTTATCATATACCTCGTTCCACGCGTTGGTATATTCAGCACTGGTACTCGAGTATTTCTTGACTACGGCCAGTTGATCATCCAGCGAATTCAAATAGGCGATGATCTGCTCCTGGAGCTTCGAATCCTTGAACTGACGAGCCTTCAACGGCTTATCATTATCGATCTCAGCCTGAATAATCTGCTGAAGATTCTTTGATTCGCTTGTATCCTTGCCCTGTCCCTTGAGCTTATCGATAAGAGAGGAACGCTTGCTGAAACCCTCCGCGATAATGGACATCGCCTCGTCATCGGCATAGTCTGGCCCCTCGGCCTTCTTCTCGCCACATGCGGATACACCAGCAATCAATGCAATGCTCAGTATCGCAGCAAAGACCTTCTTCATCATATTGTCCTCCTTATAAATCTATAGACCAAGAATCTGTTTCTTCTTGGAATCGAACTCGTCCTTGGTCAAAATCCCCGCGTCAAGCAACTCCTTGAGCTTCTTGACCGCGTCCAACTGTTCACCGACCGACATGGAAGGCACAGCCACGGTCGAAGCCGACTGTTGCGCCGCCATAGGCTGCTCCGCAACTACAGCATTGGTCTGCGCCCCGGTCACAGGATTCACGCCCTGCGCGAAGGCCGCGCCGAACATCATCGCGCCCGCATCACCGAACCCATGTGCCTCAACACCATGCGCAATCTTCTGCTGCGCCGCCACATTCGAAGCGTGCTGCGACACATCCTCATACGCCTTCAAATCCATCTTGTTGGCGGAATACTTCTGCACAAGTTCACGCGAAGCATCCGAAAACTCGATGTTCTCGATACCGATCTTGACGATATTGAACCCGAACCGGGCAGGCCACGTCCCCGCGTTCTGCCCATCATTCGCCACCTTGATAGCAATATCATTCGCCTGCGCTGGCAACTGCGAGATTCTGTACTGCGTTGACAGCGCATTCAGCGCCACTGTGAACGACTGCAGAAACTCAGCCAGAATCTGCGAACGTGCTCGCTGATCATCAAACGAGTAGTAGGTAACGTTCGCCGGAACGAAATTACGAATGAACCGCACCGGGTCACCGATTTGGATGGTGAACGAACCATAGGCGAAAATCTCAAGATCCGTCCCATAGAACAGATCGTTATATATGAGCGGGCCGCGCGTGCCAAACTTGATGTCACGAATCTCACGCAGATTTACAAAGGCAATCTGCTTGTAATCGGACGTGATACCACCATAGCCAATGCGTTCGCCGATCTGTTTGAAGATCGATTTCCTTACTCCGTCGCCATTGAAAACACTGTCCTGCCCGTCATGATATTCGTAGCCGCCCGGCTGGGAGATGATGTTCTCAATGCCAGACTGGTTGAAGATGAACGCCGCCGTGTTCTCCGGCACGTAAATCTTTGAACCGTTGGTGATGACGCCTTCCGAGCCACGCCCGTTGGAGCCGCGGCCGTTGTCTTCATCCTTTAGAACGCCGGGCACGACCGCGGAATGCTCGTCAAACCGACCAGCAGTGATGACGTCCTTCCACTGGTCGGCCAGAGTTCCGCCTACTGCTCCTCCGATTGCGCGTAACATGCCCATGTCTTATTCCTCGTTCCCGTTTAGCCCGTTATCCGTTCCAGTCACAGCGTCTGCACCGTATCGCAGTATTTGCATTGCACGGTCATACCGGTCCACCCCGAAAGCGGAGCTCTGCATCCAATGCATTTTGCCGTGATGGCTTTTCTTACGAAAGCGCTCCGCTGATTTGTATTTGGGCCGGCAAAAGTCGTTTTGACCACATCGAACGTGTCTTTCAACGCACCAGCTAGCATTTCGACTCCAGGAACGCTTCTGCGTAAAGCCATGGCTGCGGAGGATTTGGTTCCTGTCACCGCCATATTGATTGCGTCCAGCCATGCGGCAGCCACCTTACGGCTCGCGTTTTTCTCCGGGCTACGGAAAACGAAGGAGACTTCCTCCCCGGCTGGGTGGAGTTTGAAGCTTGTTTCATAATCTGAAGTTTGGCAATCCGCTCGAATCTCATCTTTCTGAGTCGCCAACTCGTTCAACGGGTAGGACAGGCATGAAAGTTCATCTCCCATCCGCGTTTTGCTGCTCCACTCGTATACCAGGCGCATATTGGTGAGCATCAGTTTGGCATTATTCTGCTCTCCGTCGATGTTCTTGCAGCGCGCGCAATGGCTGGTGAGCGTCACCGTCTCATTGGGGAATGGCATGTATCCAGGCATGGCGATTCTCATCTCATCGTGATGGAAACAGGTTTGAGCTCGAACAAGCCGGATGCGGAGTCATAGCTTTCGATTTCAGCAATGACATGAATGTTAAGCCCCTCAGTAAACGAGCTCGGAACATTGCCACCGGTCAAATGAAGATCGTAATAATTCACATCACTGAAATGAAAGTTCGGACCGTGCGTACCCCCTACATTTCCGGCAAGGATCAGATAGTCGAATCGTGTCTTGTTTGAGTCATGCGGTAATACCGATGCCGTATAGCCATCGAATTCGATATTGCGCCCCTGATACTTGTTTGCAAAACTCTCGATGGCCTGTCCGGAATCTCCGCCCGCAAGTATCTGGGCGAATTCCTGGTTGTTCTGCACTGTGATATTTTCCTTATCGGTTTGCGGCGTATCGTCCTTATTCCCCGCAGAGTCGGAAGATTCAGAAGAATCGTCCTCCGCATCGTCTGTTTCCGTCTCCACCTTCTTTTGGGTTGCGGAATCGCTGTCTCCCGATGATGATTCGTCGCTCGTTGAATACGAATGATATCTGATAACGATTTGCGCACCCGGACTGAATCTCTGATGGGAGCTATAGCTCGTGCTTCCATTGACCGACACTGTCTTGACATCCCCATCCTTATGGAAGAATCCTGTGATCAGATCGCCAAGGCCTTCGGTCTCAATATTGGTGAAACCCGCCGATTCCAGTCTTGTGACCACGTCCTTATAGTTTTCACCTTCGAATTCGGATGAAGACTCCGGAATCGCTATCTTCCCATCATTGGCCGCTTTGGACGAAGCCCCGCACGAGGCGATGCCGCAGATAAGACCTATGACGATAAAAAGAACGACAAAGCCTACGAGAATTTTCGTGGTAAGAGGTGCATTGGAGACACGTTGCGCCAACTCGGAGGCAACAGCCACAAATCCGCTTCCGTGTTTTGTCCCTTTCCTTGCATCCGCTCTCCGCGATGCCGTTCGATGCTCATGGCCCAACTGCACTGAAGCCATGCCGATTTGCGCCTGGTAGTCCCGGAGAAAATCACCGATACGCCGTACAGCACGATTCGTATCCCGGCTATCCGACGTTACCCTGACCTCACATTCGGATTCGGATTTCTCATGAATCACTGCAACAAGATCGATATCATCGAAGGAACTGAACGAAATCGACCGCTCTTCGTCATTCCAACGTCTCATCATGAACATCGCGCTGCAGGAAAGCATGTTCTTCAGCACGTCATAGGCGTGATCAGCCGGCAGAGTCAGCTGCATCGTCCGATTGATATTCGACGGCTGCCGCTCGTTTTTCACAGCCATGTCCTTCTTCCTCTCTCAGATAGTTCACATGCAAGTAAATTTATTGCTTTTCGATATTCACAGCATTTCCGTCAGCCATAGCGAAATCCCACTAAAGCAAATAGACGAATACGCGCAAAAACATCTTTTTGCCAAAGGCAAGGACTTGAATTACCAATACTGGATTCAAGTCCTTGCCAGCTTAAACATCAATCTTCTTTACTTATCTCCTTAATTCTTCCGAAATAGCTGCGTCGCCGTTTCGCAAATCGTGTTCCCATTTCCCGCTGCCCCGATATAGAGTCCGCAAGCCGTCTTTCCCGGCTCGTCATCGAATGTCATTGTCGTTCCCTTTCTTGTGGGAGTTCTCGCCGCGATGGTGTCCGCTCCGTGCCTCGTTGCAATCATCGGGGCGATTCATCTCGGTCGGCGTGGTGTTCTTTGCCGCCTCATCGAATATGCGTACGCCGTGCAGAATCGTGTTTGCCAGTTGCGCGAACATGACCTTGCTTCCTTCCTGACGGCGTTCCCTATGAGAAACGACTGACCTTCAGCCATTCCAAGACCATGAATCGGCCTTGTTCCGGAACCCGTCATCAGGGGGCGTGTTTTTTTCGCGAGCGGTTTCTCCTTTCTTTCACAAGACGCGAAAATGCGGCGTTGAACCCCGCAGCAGATGAGTTCTCTCCTTTTGGTGTCTATCCTCTTTCATCCCTGCTATGGCGTCAATGACGTAACATGTTATAATTCACTCGTATTTTGAAGGGGGTTTATACCATGAGTGGTATATCAGCACGAAGCAGCGCCTGCTGGAGAGCACGACTCAGGCAATGCATGGATGAACGAGGCCTCACGCAACTGGATTTCGTACGCGCATTAAACCGGCAGTATCTCACGAAATTCCATCAAAAGGACGTCAGCAGATGGCTGAACACCGGCAACCGCACCTCATCGGGCGAAATCGGGTTCCCCAAATATGAGACCATGGCAACCATCGCTGACTTCTTCGGCGTGGATGTCGGCTATCTAACCGGCGAAACGGATGAGAAAACCTATGCCATGAGCCACGCCTGCGCATTCACCGGGCTAAGCAGCAGCTCCATCACCGCCATCCAGTCATGGATCAGAACATCGCCGGCACCGCAGAACACTAATCACGCGCACGCAGATGACCCGATGCACGAATACCGTGCCGCCACCATCAACCGGCTTCTGTCGTCGCCGAAATTTCCCGAACTGGCAACGAAGCTGCTGACATTACAGGAGATGTCAGCGATCTGGAACAACAATCCGCAGAAATTCGAAGGCATTCTCGGCTCCCTTGCCAATGACAACGATCTGCCGGATGATCTGGCTCTTCAGCTCCTGCTCGGCGCGTTCTACGGTATCGCAAAGGAGAGTTTCACCTCATTACTCCACGACGCCTATCCTCTGCCGGAATAAGACACCAACAGCGCAGCCTTCACTGCCACCGAAAGCGCAACCCACATGCCGCCAGCGCTTTCGGCAAAATCGGCAGGTCATACCCACATCAGGCGGGCAAGTAGCCGTCCGCCACATCGACCGGGGTATTGGCCTTGGCGATGGCCTCCTCGTTGGCACGAACCGTGCGATCGAGTACGTCCTCGTACCCGGTCAGTGCCGCGAACGGCATGAACTGCGCCGCCCTGGTCTGCAATGGCATATGCGCATGATGCCGCGACTGGCGGTGCGGCAAATCGATGATGTCGTCATAGTCGTGTGTTTCCGTAAGCGCCATGCGTCACTCCCCGCTCATTCCAATAGCGTTCCGCCACATACAACCCATCATGCGGCGTGGCCTCCGATCTGATTATTGCGCTGCCGCCCAGTCGCCCCGTCGAACATGTCCATGGCTTTGATCACCGAGTTCTTGCCGAATTTGCGTTTGATGTCGAGCAATGTCTGCTGCACGGCCTGTTCGGAATCCTCATCCGCTTCGCCGTGGTTTCCCTGCTCCCGCAAACCCGTCTGTGCATCGTCGTTCTCGCCCCCATCGGCAACGGAGAACAGGTCGGGCTGCTCATAGTGTTTGCCAGCCGCCAATGCCGCCGGCGTCGCCACATCAAGCGCTGTCACATTCAGCCTGCGCACCAGCAGTCGCGAATCGACAAGCCGGCAGAACAGTCTATCGATTGCAGTACGGATTGTTGACGCCGACGAAGTGAAGCCGTCAAGATCAATCGACCCCGACACGGGTTTGGGCACGCGTCTGCCGTAATGATCCGCGCCTACCGGCCCCGCATACGATGCGGCAGCGGCTTCGGCTGCACGTTTCAACTCGACCGGCGCACAAGAGTCCAGTCTTCCCGGGTCAAGACTTGCCGTATCATAGCCGACCGCGAGCGCCACCCTGTTGGTTTTCAGTCCTTTACCGACCAAGTCCAGGGCCAGGCTCTCCGCCATTTCCTTCGCGATGAGACGTGCGGTGTCGAACAACGCCACGCTGGTCAGCACCTGCCCGGACCCCACGCTGTGTTCGGCGGGCCTGTATGCCTTGATGTCGGCGATCGTGCACGGTTCCCAGCCCCATGCGTGGTCGATGAGCAGTTCCGCGTTGACACCAAACAAGTGGTAGAGCAGTTCCTCGTTGTAATAGTCGGAGGCTCGCCCGAGTGAGCAGCGGGCGATATCGCCCATGGTCATAAGCCCGTGGGCTTCGAGCTTCTTCGCATACCCGCGCCCGACCCTCCAGAAGTCGGTAAGCGGCCTGTGCCCCCAGAGCAATCTGCGGTACGATGCCTCGTCGAGTTGGGCGATGCGCACGCCTTCGGTGTCGGCGGGGATGTGCTTGGCCACGATGTCCATGGCGACTTTGGCCAGATATAGGTTGGTGCCGATGCCTGCGGTGGCGGTGATGCCGGTCTCGTTGTAGATCGCCCGCACGATGTCGCGTGCCAGTTCGTGCGGGCTTTTGCCGTAGGCGCGTAGGTACCGTGTGGCGTCCATAAATACCTCGTCGATGGAGTATACGTGGATGTCTTCGGCGGAGGCGTACCGCAGGTAGATGCCGTATATCTTTCCACTGGCGTTGAGATAATGCGACATTCGTGGTTTAGCGATATATACGTCGACGGCCAGGCTCGGGTCGGCTTCGACCTCATCGGCGTAATAGGATTTTCCGTGGAATCGACGCCCTGGCGCGTGCAGTTGCCGTTCGGTGTTGATCTGGCGCAGTTTCTCTTTGACTTCGAACAGGCGCGCGCGGCCGGGCAGTCCGTAAGCCTTCAACGATGGCGACACCGCCAGGCAGATGGTTTTGTCGGTGCGTGATTCGTCGGCGACGACCAGATGCGTGCGCAACGGGTCGAAGCCCAGTTCCACGCATTCGGATGATGCGTAGAAGGATTTCAGATCGATGGCGATATATGTGCGTTCCACACCTACACCCCCTTGCGACGCTATCTTCCGTTCCATTTACTTGCACAGCCAACATCATGATTCGAACATACGTTCGATTTCTCTCATCATACACGCCATACCGTCTTGACGAGACGCACCGTGCGATTGTAGCCGGCGCTTGATAGGGTTGAACCCAGTAGAAATCCCCTGTCTCCACAGTTTCGGAAGGAGCTTTGGCGTGTCAGCAGAACTCGAAGACATCCACGAGGAATGCGGTATTTTCGGCGTATGGGGGCATCCCGACGCAGCTAGACTCACTTATTTCGGCTTACACGCTTTGCAGCATCGCGGGCAGGAAGGCGCCGGCATCGTGTCGAACGACAACGGCAACCTGATCGGTCACCGCGGCAAAGGCCTGCTCACTCAGGTGTTCAGCGACGAACGCGAAATTCAAAGGCTTAAAGGAAGCCACTCCATCGGTCACGTGCGTTACGCCACGGCCGGTTCCGGCGGCAGCGACAACATCCAGCCGTTCATCTTCCGTTTCCATGACGGCGATATGGCCCTGTGCCACAACGGCAATCTGACCAACTGCCCCTCTTTGCGCCGCAAACTCGAGGACGAGGGCGCGATTTTCCACTCGAACTCCGATACCGAAGTGCTGATGCACCTCATCCGCCGTTCCTCCAAGCCCACGTTCATGGACAAGCTCAAGGAGGCGCTCAACACCGTGCACGGCGGTTTCGCCTACCTGATCATGACCGAGCATGCCATGATCGGCGCTCTTGACCCGAACGGGTTCCGCCCCCTGTCCCTAGGCAAGATGACGAACGGCGCCTACGTGCTCGCCTCCGAGACCTGTGCGCTCGACACGGTTGGCGCGGAACTGGTGCGCGACATCCGCCCCGGCGAAATCGTGGTCGTCGACGACAACGGCTATCACATCGACCACTACACCGATCAGACCCAGCTGGCCATCTGCTCGATGGAGTTCATCTACTTCGCACGCCCCGATTCCAACATCTACGGCGTGAACGTGCATTCCGCCCGCAAGCGCATGGGCGCACGCCTGGCCCAGGAGTCCCCCGTCGACGCGGATATGGTCATCGCCGTGCCGAACTCCTCCCTGTCCGCGGCATCCGGCTACTCGGAAGAGGCCGGCCTGCCGAACGAAATGGGTCTGATCAAGAACCAATACGTGGCCCGTACCTTCATCCAGCCCACGCAGGAACTGCGTGAACAGGGCGTGCGCATGAAGCTGTCCGCCGTGCGCGGCGTAGTCAAAGGCAAGCGTGTGGTCGTCATCGACGATTCCATCGTGCGCGGCACCACGCCGCCGAATCGTTCGTCCAGTGCCGTGGCCAGTCCGATGAGATGCTGGGTTTTCGAACGATAGAACCCCAGCGGATGAATGATGTCTTCGACTTGGGCCGGGTTTGCGGCCGCCAAGTCACGGGCGGTGGGGTAGGTGGCGAACAGTTCCGGGGTGACCGTGTTGACACGCTTGTCGGTGGTCTGGGCGCTGAGCACGGTGGCGATCAGCAATTCGAGCGGATTCGAGAAATGCAGTGCGCAAGCGGGTGCCGGAATCACCTGGCGCAGAATGTCGTATTCGTCATGCATGCGCGTGAGACGCGCGGATTTGGTTTCTCTCATCGTATGGACCTAAGCGGCGTAATATCGATGATTGATAGTTTGCAGCGCCGCTGGTCTGTCAGGCGACGGTGTTGAGATCGGGAGTATCGTCATCGGTGTCGATGGCGGCAGAGGATGCTTTGGCGGCCTGCTGTGCGGCGGCAGTTTCCTTATCCGTCTCCGGCGGGTCGAATCGGTAGCCCACGTTGCGCACGGTGCCGATGAGGTGTTCGTATTCGCCGCCGAGCTTGGCGCGCAGACGACGGATATGCACGTCGACCGTACGAGTGCCACCGTAGTAGTCGTAGCCCCATACTTCCTGCAGCAACTGGGCGCGCGTGAACACGCGGCCGGGGTGCTGGACCAAGTACTTGAGGAGTTCGAACTCCTTGTATGCCAGATCGATGGGGCGTCCATGCAGGGAGGCGGTATAGCCGTTGGTGTCCACAATGAGGTCGCCGGAGCGAATCTGGCCATCTTCCACCGTGGTGGTGGATTCGGCGGGAGAACCGGCTGCTGCGGCTGCGGGAGCGTTGCCGCGCTCGGAGACCAATCGCAATCGGCCCTCGACTTCGGCCGGGGAAGCGGTGGCGACCACCACATCCGCAATGCCCCACTGGGAGTTGACCACGGTGAAGCCGCC
>ERZ1106954.3339-NODE-3339-length-10527-cov-7.359626_pt1 | contig 10527 bp, 10 predicted proteins | sample MGYA00403678_ERZ1106954 | MGnify/ENA primary metagenome ERZ1106954 (study PRJEB35170, sample SAMEA104062445) | human gut metagenome | biome: human gut; feature: human-associated habitat; material: faeces | place: Denmark | collected 2012-08-20 ... | reverse complement strand
GGCAGCTCAGCGCGCACTTGCCGCAGCCGATGCACGCATCCGAGACCGTGAACGGTCCGGACTTGACGAAGAACTTGTAGAAGATCCCGTTCACCGGGTGGGTCTTGAAGCGGTCGATGAGGCTGACCTTCGGCGCGGGGAACGGCTCACCGCGCTGCACGCAGGCGATGCCGCGGTCGATCGACGGCTGTGCTGCCGCGATAATCTGCGCAGACTCCTCCGCGCCCGGCACATAGAACATGGCAACGTAGTTTTCCGGCATGACGACCTCCAGCACGCCCCGGTAATCGAGTCCGATGTCCGCGCACAGCGCCGCGATGCGGCTGCCGGCGTTGCCGATCTCGGTGCCGCAGGTCATGACAAAGTAAGCCTCCCGGCTGCCGGTGAAGCTGCCGCGGCGCAGAAAATCGGCAAAGATGTGCGGAATCTGCCAGCCGTAGGTCGGCGAGACGAACACCCACGGCCGGTCGGAGTGCAGTGCGGCAGGCGTGTCATTTTTGATAGATTCATTCGCGGTGATCAGATCGTCGCCGAGCGCGGCGGCGAAGCGCTGGGCAACATAGCGGCTGTTGCCCGTGCCGGTGTAATAGACGATCATAATACTTCCCCCAAAGTACGATTTTTGCCCAGTATAGCACACCCGCGCCCTGATTTCCAGCCGGACGTTGTGTCCGCGCGCCCGGTGTGCTACAATGGAGAAAAACCGCGACTTATGGGAGGGACCGCATTTGTATTGGTATACCATCGGGCAGACGCTCACGCAGCAGGAGCACGCGCCCGCGCCGGAGCAGCCCGCCGTCGTGCTGCTGACGTCCGAAGAGCTGTCGCACCAGCCGGCGCTGCCCGGTCTGGAGCGGACGCTGCACCACACACCGCCGGCACGCGACGCACGTGTGTGCAAAGCCGAGGTGCGCTCGGACTGTCTGGCGGGCACGCTCGTGCTGCCGCGCCAGGGCAAGGATGGCAGGCCGCTCGCCTGCGGCTATCTCGTCACGGGCACGCGCGTCGTGCTCGTGGACGACGAGAATGCGCTGCAGGGGCTGCTGCGCCGCATCGCCCGGGAAAAGCGCTGGACCAACGGCAGCGTCGGCCGGTTTCTCTACGACTTTTTTGAGCAGCTCATCGCCCGCGACCTGCACCAGCTCGAAAAGATCGAGGACCGCATCGAGGCGCTCGAGGATCAGGTGCTGGCGCACGAGCTGGACGATTTCTCCGCGCCGATGACCGCGCTGCGCAAGGAGACCATGGCGTGGTTTCGCTATTACTCCCAGCTCGACGACGTGGCGTGCGAGCTGCGCGAGAACGAAAACGGCTTTTTCACCGACAGCGAGCAGCTGCTGTTTCGCATGTTTGAGGACCGCGTCATCCGCCTGCGCGAGGAGTCGCAGCTGCTGCGTGAATCGTGCGCGCAGCTGCAGAGCCTGTTCCAGGCCGAGATCGACACGCGGCAAAATCGCATCATGCAGATTCTGACGATCGTGACGACGATCTTCCTGCCGCTGACGCTGCTCGTCGGGTGGTATGGCATGAACTTTGTCGGCATGCCGGAGCTGACATGGAAGTACGGTTACCCCGTTGTCGTCGTCGTGAGCATCGTGACCGTGGGCATCAGCCTGTGGGTGTGCAAGAAGAAAAAGTTCTGGTGACAAAAAGCACCGGCTGAGGGAAAACCTCAGCCGGTGCTTTTTATTTCCCCGCGCGCTCGGCAAAGTGCTCCGGGTTCTCGATCGACGTCAGCCGCAGCGGGAACGCCTGCTGCCCGAGGTCTGCGTAGGTGATGATCCACTCGCCGGAGTCGATCATCATCGCCATCGACAGCAGGTCGGCACAGTCGACCGTGCCCTGCGCATCCACCGGGAGCGCGCCGACGTTCACCCCGTCTGCATCGCCGAAATCGAGCACTTTGACCTCCAGCGTTTTCGCGTCCTTGTCGCGCGAGAGCACCTCCACGCGCAGGTAGGCATAGCCCCCGTCGAGCGGTAGGTCGCTCATGTCCGGGGCGGGCGTGGGCTCCGCCGCGCCGCCGGCGGCGCAGCCCGTGCACAGCAGCACGAGCGCGAGCAAAAGGGTCAGGATACGGATATGCTTCATGCGTTTTCTCCTTTCAAACCGTCGCGGTGCAGTTTGGCCGAGCGCAGATACAGCGGGATGGCCGCCAGCTGCGCCGCCACCGACACCGCCACCATGGCCGGGATGCTCACATCGTACAGCACGCCGAGCAGCCAGCTGCCGAGAAACCAGAACACGCCGAACGCACACTCAAACACGCCATAGCCGGTAGCACGGCTGGCCTTAGGCACCATCTGCGTGACGGCGGCCTTCAGGATCGACTCCTGCGCGCCCATGCCAACGCCCCAGAGCGCGACGCCTACAAGCAGCGCGCCGACACCGCGGCACGCGAACACGAACACCGCAAACGGCGCCGACAGCACCGTCGACCACACGAGCGCCTGCACGCCCTTTTTATCATACAGCAATCCGAACACCAGCGCCGCCACGGCGTCGACCAGCATGGCCCCGGCATACAGCAGCGGCAACGACCCGCTGCTGACGAGCGCGGACGTCTGCGCAAGGCCGGAGGCGAGGTGCGTGTACGTGCGCGAGACGTGCATGAGCACGAGCGAATAGTCGATGAAGCCGAACGCGAACAGGCTGATGCCCGCAATGTAGAGCACGAACTCTTTTTTCATTTTGAAGGGCACGTATTCCTTCGGCTCAGGCTCAAAGTGCTCGGGGTTCGGGAATTTCCGCTTCGTCACGAGCAGCAGCACGAGCGTGATCGCGCCCGGAATGGCCAGCACTGCAAAGCACGTGGAATAGACCTGAAACGTCGTGCCGTCCGTTTTGAAGAGCATCACCAGATACAGCAGCACCGGGCCGAGAAACGCACCGATCTGGTCGAGCACCTCCTGGATGCCGAAGCTCTTGCCGACGCCCTCCTGCGAGGCGGCAAAGGACAGGATGGTGTCCTTCGCGGGCTTTTTGATGGCCTTGCCCATGCGCTGGATGACGAGCAGCGCGCACGCCCAGACCCAGCCATGCTCGCCGACGAGCGCGAGCGCCGGCACGGCCAGCACATCGAGCACGTAGCCGACGATCGTCATCGTCCAGTAGTGCTTGGTCTTGTCCGTGAGCTTGCCGAACACGTAGCGCATCGAGTAGCCCACGAGCTCGCCGAGGCCGGAGATGAAGCCGATCGTCCCGGCCGAGGCGCCCAGCAGCGTCAGATACGCGCCGCGGATGCTCGACGCCCCCTCGTGCGTCATGTCGGAAAACAGGCTCACGATGCCGAACAGCACCACGAACGCCATGGCCTGCGAGTATTTCCGCTTCTGCTTATTCTCCATCGGTTGTCCCCTCTTTCACTGCGGCCGCCACGTTGGGAAAGCCCGCCTTGCTCTCCGCCTTACAGCGCTGATAGAGCACGTCGAGCAGACGCGCGAACTCTGTGCGCTCCGGCTCCGTGAGCGGGGCGAGCAGCCAGTCGTAAAACTGCGTCTCGACTTTCTCATTTGTCAAGCCCTATTTCAGCTCGGCTGTGAACACGATCGTGCGCCCGTCGGGGCTCTCGGCGCGGATGGTGCCGCGGTGCCCCTCGGCGATGCTGCGCGCGATGGACAGGCCGATGCCGAAGCCGCCGGTCTCGGCGCTGCGGGCGGGGTCTGCGCGGTAAAAGCGGTCAAAGAGCCGGCCGAGCGCAGCCGTGTCGAGCGCGTCGCACTGATTTTCCGTGCGGATGACGACGCCGCGCCGCCCCTTTTCGAGAGAAAAGACGATGGGCGTGTCGGGCGCTGCGTACTTGACGGCATTGTCGAGCAGGATGGACACGAGCTGCCGGATGGCGTACTCGTCGCCGCAGTAGGTCAGCCCCGGCGTCACGCGCACGTCGAGCGTATGCCCGGCGGACGCCGCAAAGTCGCGAAACGACTCTGCCGTCTCTGCGAGCGCATCGCTGACCGGGAAATCCGCCATCTGCAGGGGCGACGATTCCTCGTCCATGCGCGAGAGCGTGACGAGCTCGTTGACAAGCTCCGTGAGCTTTTCGGTCTGGTTTTCCGCCTTGTCGATCCACTTCTGCTGCCCGACCTCCATCTCCAGCACCTTCAGGCTCGTAGCGATGACGGTGATGGGCGTTTTGAGCTCGTGGGAAGCGTCCGTAATGAATTGCTTTTGCCGCTCGGACGCCTGAATGACCGGCGCGATGGCCCGGCGCGAGCAGAGCACAATAATCACATACACCAGCGCCACGCACACGGCTGCGGCGGCCAGAGACATCCACGCGAACGTCACGACCGCGTGCAACTCCTGATAGCTGTCGAGGAAGATGGCCATCCAGCGGTCGGTGCCCGTGTGGACGACGTAGTATTTATATCCCGCCGTGTAGCCGAAGCCCGCGCCGTGGCGCAGCGCAGCGGTGAGATACTGCGCCGTGTCACCCTCGGACACGGCGGCGATGTGCGTCAGGTCCGCCTGCTCGAGATCGCCGTCGCCGTCGTAGCGCAGGACGAAATAGCGCGTGGAATACGGCGTCTCGGGTGTGAAGGGGCCGTCGGGCTTCTGCCCCGGCTTGCACCCGTCGGGCGGGAAGTGCGGCACCGTGCCCTGATTGTTGCAGATCATGCGCAGCATCTGCGTCAGCTGCCGGTCCACGGAGACATAGTTTGCCGCGTTCACCGTCACGCACAGCAGCAGCAGCACGCCCGCGACAGCCAGCGTCGCGATGCGGATGAAGCGTTTGCGCAGCCGCTCAATCATCACTGACCTCCAGCACATAGCCCAGCCCCCGGTTGGCGCGGATGGTCACGGTCGAGCCGATGCCCTTGAGCTTCTTGCGCAGGTTCGAGATGTGCACCCAGACGACGTTGATCTCCGCGTCGCTGTCCCAGCCCCAGACGCGCTCTAAAATGCGCTCAGCCGAGAGCACGACCTTCGGCGCGCACAGGAACAGCTCCATGACCTGAAACTCACGCCCGCTCAGGCGCACGCTCTGCCCCGCGCACGAGAGCATGCCCGTGCTGCAGTCGAGTCCCACGTCGCCGAATGTGAGCACCGTCGGCCGGTACTCACCGCCGCGGCGCAGCATGGCCCGCACGCGGCAGATGAGCTCATCGGGTGCAAAGGGCTTGGGCAGATAGTCGTCCGCCCCGGCGTTGAAGCCCGTGATGCGGTCGTCCTTCTCGGCCTTGGCCGTGAGCATCATGACCGGCGTGCGCACCCCTTCGGCGCGCAGCCGCTCGAGCACCTCGACACCACTCAGCTTCGGCATCATGACATCGAGCACGATGGCGTCATAGTCGCCCGTGACGGCGTATTCGTAGGCGTCGAAGCCGTTGCAGACGGTATCGACCGTGAATTGATTTTTCTCAAAAAAGACGCTCAGCGCCTCGGCGAGGTCGCGCTCGTCCTCTGCGATCAGCAGTCGCATGGTGCATCACCCGGCCTTATTTTAAAAGTTTTCTGCCCGGAACGCAAGCATTTTCACAGCGCCTCGCCCGTCTGCTCACGTCCGCAGGAGATGTTCAGGTTGCCGTTGCGGCAGCGCAGTGCGTCGAGAAAGGCCTTGGGCACCTGCGCGTCGCGCAGCGTGACGCGGTAGTGCAGCTCGTAGAGCGTGCCCATGTTGGTGGTCTTGACGCGCTCAAGCGTGTGCGCGGTGGTGTAGATATCAAACAGGTCATCGAACAGCCCGTCGTAGTCGAGGTTTTCCGGAATGGTGATCTTCAGCAGGCGCTCATCGGTGCGCCGCGTGCCGAAGCCCAGCCGTGTCAGCAGCAGGAGCGCCGCCGCGATGATGACGAAAAACACCGCCGCGAGCGCGACATAGCCCATGCCGGTCGCAAGACCGAGCGCCATGGCGAGGAAGATCACGCCGATCTCCCGCGCCGTGCCGGGCGCGGAGCGAAAGCGCACGAGGCTGAACGCCCCGGCAACGGCGACGCCCGCGCCGACGTTGCCGTTGACGAGCAGGATGACGATCTGCACGATCGCGGGCAGCACCGCGACCGTGACGGCAAAGCCCTGACTGCACTTCGAGCGGTACATACTGAGGAAAGCCGTAGCGATGCCGAGCACGAGCGACACCGCCGTGCAGATGAGGAAAGCCGGGAGCGTAAGCCCGGATGCGAGGATGGAATCAAGCACTGCAAAGCGCCTCCTTTGAAAACGATTCGTTGGGGAGAATGTGGGTCTTATAGCACGCGCCGTACTTGGAAAACGACGTCTGGCGCGCATTGATATCCGTCAGTGCGCGGCTGAGCCACAGCGGGCACGCGCTGGGGAGCTTGAGCTCCATGAGGATCTGCTCCGGCGGCAGCAACGGTGCGCCATAGTCGCCGCAGCGCAGGTCGAGCGCCGTGGTGCGCCAGCGGATGTCCGTGTCGAACGTGATGCGCACGGCGGGATCGTCCGCGCCGGAAAACGCCGCGCGGTCATAGGCAAGAAACACCTTTGGCCCGGCGTGGTAGGTATGCTGAAACCATGCGATCTCGCGGCCGATCTGACCGAGCGGCTGTGTGCTTTTCCCGGTGCGCAGGAATGCTGCCGCGTCTGCGGGAGACGCCGTGATGCGGCGCTTATAGACCACGCCGTCATACTTTTTCTTGATCTCGACAAAGACGCGCCCGCCGTCCGTCGGGACGCCGTAGCTGCGCACGCGCAGCTTTTCCTTATACGCAGGCTTTTCGAGCGACGCGCGGATGAGCCGCCAGTCGTCCGTATCATAATAGAGGCTGCAGATCGTGTAGCGGCCGTACACGTCGCGCCGGATGTGAGGTGCGATGCGCTCGAGCAGAGCCGCCTGCTGCTGCGGCGTGAGAAAATACTTCTGCTCATAGCGTGCAAAGCTGTACTGTGTGGTATCGGCCATGTCGGCGGCCTCCTTTCTGCCGGCAGGATACCCCCGCCGCCTAAAGAGAACCTAAAGAAAATTTCCGTCTTTCCTTTAGGCAGCCTTTAGCTTGCCGCGATATGCTGACGCCAGAAACGAACAAGGAGGCAAACGGCATGAAACCAGCCAGACGCATTTTGGCCATGCTGCTCGGCGCGGCGCTTCTGCTCGGCAGCCTGTGCGCCTGCACAAGCACCGCCGGCACGGACGCAGATACCGATACAAATACCGAAAACTCCGTCGCGCAGCAGCTCTACGATGCAGACGTAACCGCGCCGGATCTCACGAACGCAATGACAATCACGCTCTCGGGAACGGACGACGTGACCGTTACGGACGGCGGCGTGTACGTGCTCACAGGCACGCTCACGGACGGACGCGTGCTCGTCAACGCGCCGGACGCGGACGTGACACTCGTGCTGCAGGATGCGGATATCACCTGCTCCGACAGCAGCGCGCTCTATATTTATAAGGCGGCGAGCGTGCTCGTCTATCTCCCGGACGGCACGGCCAGCACACTAACGGACGGCAGCAGCTACGACTACGGCGACGGTGTTTCCTCCGCCGCCGACGAAGAGCCGAACGCCTGCCTGTACGCGAAGAGCGACCTCATCATCGCAGGCGGCGGCACGCTCACCGTGACGGGCAATGCCGGCAACGGCATCACCGGCAAGGACACCCTGAAGATCGAGGACACGGCCGTGTCCGTCACGGCGGCAAACCACGGCATCAACGGTAAGGACTGCCTCGTGCTCAGGCAGACGGATGTGACCGTGACGAGCGGCGGCGACGCGCTGCGCGCCACCAACGACAGTGACAGCGCGCTCGGCTGCATCCTCATCGGCGCGTCCGTGCTCACGCTCACGGCGGGCGAGGACGGCATTCAGGCCGAGACGACGCTCACGCTCTTTGACACCACCGGCACCGTCATCTCCGGCGGCGGCAGCGGCGGCGCACTTGCCGACGACACGAGCGCCAAGGGCATCAAGGCCGGCACGGACATCATCGTCCGCAGCGGCAGCTACACGCTCGACTGCGCAGACGATGCCGTGCACGCAAACGGCAATGTGACCGTCTCCGGCGGCACGTTCACCGTCACGACCGGCGACGACGGCGTGCACGCGGACAACGCCGTCACGATCACGGACGGGACGATCGACATCCCGAAATGCTACGAGGGCATCGAGGGACAGACGATCGACATTTCCGGCGGCACGATCGACATCGTCTCGAGTGACGACGGGCTCAATGCCGCGGGCGGCGCGGATCAGAGCGGCTTCGGCGGCCGCGGGCCGGGCAGCTTTGGCGGCGGCTCCGACAGCAGCATCACGATTTCGGGCGGCACACTGCGCATCGACGCGAGCGGCGACGGCATCGACTCCAACGGCGCTCTGACCGTCTCCGGCGGCGAGATCTACGTCTCCGGCCCGACGAGTGACGGCGACAGCGCCATCGACCATGACGGCTCGGCCACCGTCACGGGCGGCACCGTCATCGCGGCGGGATACAGCGGCATGGCGCAGAACTTCGGCACGGACTCTACACAGGGCAGCATCCTGCTCACAAGCCGGAGTACCTCGACCGAGACCATCCGCGTCACGGACGCGAGCGGCAGCGTGCTCGCGGAGTTTGCGCCCGCGAAGGCTTACAGCTGTGTCATCGTGAGCACTCCGGCGCTCAAACAGGGCGGCACATATACCGTCACCATGGGCGGTGAGAGCACCGACGTCACGCTCGAGAGCCTCATCTACGGCACCGGCGGCACGGGCGGCGGCATGGGCGGTCAGCCCGGTGGCGGCAATATGGGCATGCCGCCCGACGGGAACGGCGGCGGCATGGGCACGCCCCCCGACGGAAACGGCGGCAAAGGCGGCCGTCCCGGACAATAAACAAGTTTCCTTTCTCCCTCCAAAATAGACAAAGGTGCGCCCCTGCACGAAATGTGCAGGGGCGCACTGGGTGGTTTATGGGACAGCTCTTGTGCTATTCTGAGATCAAAGAACAGAAGTTTTGATTTGAGGAGGGGTTTTTATGAAGCATCCGATCGGTTTTTGCGTGCAGCCCAAAGCGCCCGAGGCGGCGCCTCCAACCCCGGCTGTGCAGCCGGAGGCGGCGGCTGTGCCGTCGGTCGTGCGCGTGTACTTTCCCGAACGTGACCGCGCCTACAGCTACTATAACGACCGCTTTGATCTGCACGAGGGCGACGTCGTCTACGTCAGCGGCAAGCTCGCCGGTCTGCCGGGACACGTGGCGGCGGTGGACTACAACTTCCGCATCCGGCTCGCCGATTATGAGCGCGTGATCGGCGCGGCGGACAGGAACGTGCGCGGCACGTTTTACGTGTTCGGCTCGCATATGCTCACGCTCGATCACGGCGCGCTGCCGTATGCGCAGGTGCGCAGCTGGTTTTTCCCGCCGGAGGCGGACGGGGAGTTTGTCACCGGGCACGGTCTCGGACCGACGTACACGCTGGACTTTCTCGATCAGATGCCCCTGCCGGGCGAGACTGCCGGCAAGGGACACGCCTGCTATGCCGAGGGGCGGGTGGCCTACCTGTCGGTCGACGGCACGCAGGGGCACGCCATCGTTCAGGGCACGGTGCCGCATGAGCTCACGTTCACCTACACAGGCGGCACGGTCAGCGCGCTCACGTGCACCTGTTATGAGACGGGACTGTGCAAGCACGGTGCTGCTCTGCTGCTGCAGCTGCGCGAGACGGTCGACTTCCTCCGCGAGGAGCACGAGGAGGCATTTGCTGCGAGCGATCGGTTCGCCGCCGTGAGCAAGCGCATCTTTTCTCACTTCGCGATGGACGGGTCGGCGGGTGGGTGCATCACGCTGACATAACGCAAAAGCGCCCGAAGCTGCACGGACACGCAGCTTCGGGCGGCTGATTCCTTTATTGCTCCGCTGCGGGCGCCTGCCCGTACACGCGCGTGTGCACGAGCGTCTCCATCGCGCGCAGTTCGCAGGCCGTGCATGCGCCGCCGGTCGTGAGCAGGTGCATCGGCAGCGGGTCTCCGCCCGGCGCGAGCGCCGGCTGGAAGTAGGCATAATCCGCATTGACCGTGAAGCCGTGCCGCTCGTAAAAGCCGATGCGCCGCGCGGCCAGCTCCGTCTCCGGCAGCTCGGCCTCCAGACAGGCACGCTTGCCGCAACGCGCCAGCATCGCATCGAGCATCTGCCCGCCGATGCCGCCGATGCGGCAGGCGGGGTCGACGGCAAAGTGCTCGAGAAAGACAAAGCCGTCAAAATCCCACGACGCAATGAGCGCCTGCACGCCTCCGTCCGGCGCGCGCAGGATGTCAACACGGTACGCGCTGTCGGAAAACAGCGCGCGCTGCCCGGCCGCGCCGCGCCGCTCCGTCGCCGGAAAGCTCTGTGTCAGCAGACGGTAGACCGCGTCGAAGTCCGCCGGCTGCATCCGCTCTATGTTCATGTCTCGTCCTCCTGTGTCATCTCGCCGCGCTCGCGGTAGCAGTCGGCAAATGTGTGCTCCACGCCGCCGGTCTTGTAGCCGACCATGGTGTCAAGGCAGACGGAATGGATGCTGTGGAAAATGCTCTTTTCCACGCCCGGATTTGTCCGCCGCAGCTCGCGCAGCAGCAGCTTGACCTCCTGCCGCTTGGAGCTGCTGCCGT
>ERZ1106954.3338-NODE-3338-length-10530-cov-3.347112_pt1 | contig 10530 bp, 9 predicted proteins | sample MGYA00403678_ERZ1106954 | MGnify/ENA primary metagenome ERZ1106954 (study PRJEB35170, sample SAMEA104062445) | human gut metagenome | biome: human gut; feature: human-associated habitat; material: faeces | place: Denmark | collected 2012-08-20 ... | reverse complement strand
TGTGTTTTGTTCATAACAAAAGTGTGTCAAAACAATCTGCTATATAGTTCAAGATGAGCTTTACCCCTTTAGGGGAGATTTGTGCAAAACATGAAATGCAAAGCAACAAAAGCTGGGAAAATGAAAGAGCGAAGATCTAGGCTAAATGAGGTTGAGGAAAACAAGGTGCAAAATAGATGCTTGAATGCAATAGACGCTATATTTTCTTGATAAATATCAAAATTGCATTGATAAAACACAAGTTCTATGATATAATTCAAAAAAAGGAGGCGCTTCATGGCTGTCAATTACAATAAATTGTGGAAAAGGCTCATCGATGAAAGAATGAATCGAACCCAGCTACGAGTCGCCGCTCATATAAGCACAAATGCAGTTGCGAAGCTAGGTAAGAATGAGCCAGTTTCCTTTGAAACGCTTGAAAAAGTATGTCGCGCCCTAAAGTGTGACATTGGGGATATTATGGAAATTGAGTTTCCTGATTCCTCGGAAGGAGAGAAATAGAAAATGAGGCAATACACCCACGTTGATTGCTTTAGTGGCCCCGGTGGGATATGCACAGGTTTTCACGCAGCAGGGTTTAAGACACTTGTTGCTATTGAATATATACAAAGTTGTGTAGATACATACAGAAAAAATCATCCAGAAGTTCATGTGATTCATTCCGATATTCGCAACGTCACTAGAGAACAAATTTGTCCATACATTCCCGAAGAGGGCGTTGATATAGTTACTTCTGGAATGCCCTGCGAAACCTTTTCTACGGCTGGAAACACCTCACGGTCTTTTTATGACGACAGACAGTTCTTGTTTAGAGAAGGGATTCGGATAGCGCAGATTTGTAAGGCTAAAATGATTCTGTTTGAAAATGTACCTGCGATTCTAACGAAGACTGTAGCTAAGGATTCTAAGGAACGGATAGTTGATATACTGAAAAATGAACTAATAGACGCGGGATACAAATATATGATCCAAGTGGTGTTGGACGCCACCCATTATGGTGTTCCGCAGAGACGCAGTAGGTTTTTCATCCTTGCTGCACAAGATGAGAGATACACTCTGGAAGCTCCTGCGTCAATAACGGAGAATAGCGTCACTGTCGAAGAAGCATTTATGGGTTTGCCAAATGTCACCCCGAATACTATTGAAGAGGCAAAAAAATACGATGGTTATGATTCTGCATATGCAAAGTTGATGAAAAATGATACTTTTTGGAAGAGAACCGAGTTCCCGGCAGGTCTTACATACCAAACGCCTATGAAGCACCGTGCGTGTACCATAGAGAGGTTCAGCCTTCTTGGCCCCGGTGAAGGCCTTAAGGATCTATTTGATAGGTATCAAGGTAAAACAAGAGAAGAACTCCAAAGTCGGCGGGTATTACCAAAGAAGATGTTCATTAAGAGAAATTACCGATTGAAAATGTATGAACCATCGCCGACGGTTACAAGCCACTGTTTGGATGAATTTGTTCATCCAATTTATAATCGCGCATTGACTGTTCGAGAATGTGCGCGATTGCAGTCGTTTCCTGATTCCTATGATTTTTGTGGAGGCCCATTCCTGACACCACACCTCCACAATGATATTCAGGATAAGTATGAGCAGATCGGTGATGCGGTACCTCCGCTGCTGGCTTATGCTTGGGGAAAGAAAATTGCGGCTATACTGAAGTAATACAGTACTTCTTCAGTTTACTGGTAATAAAGCACGGAGCCACCTCATGTAGATGATGTGGTTCTGTATCTCTTATATGGGGGGTTAATAATGCCAAGGCAAAACAATCGAATTGATGAGGCTGTTTTACTCGAACTCGATACTTATAGCCGTGAACAGTATATAAATTGCTGGCGAAGCGTTTATAATCAACGTGTTTCAGTTGATTCAACAGATGCCACTCGAACGAGCGCAAGAAGAGAGGCGCAGCGAAATGCTGTAGATTCCACATTTGTTGCCTGCCTTTTGCGTTTTTATCCCACTGTTGATGAAAAAACAATCTGGAATGCGATAAGCAAAGTACACAAGCTAAATATGGCAAATCTGGGAGAACTTGGCGTTGCTGAAACTGTTCAACAGGAGGTTTACGACAGATGTATTTCTGCTCATCAGAGCTGGATTAAAGCAAGCGGTCATTCCTTTGAGCGGTACATTGCCAATTTAGATCACCCTAGTTTAACACAAAATGGAATTCGTTTTATTCTCCAATCCGAATTAACGGACCTTATTCGGAACGGTGTGCTTCGTAATACAGATGAAGACATATCGGGGCTTCAGGGATGGGGAAAGGATTTTGATCTTTATGCGGTACAAACCATATACGGTAATACTAGGGTTTTTGGATGCATTCAGTCCAAAACAAGCATACGAGATCGAATCGGTAGAGATCGTGCCTTCTCCGAAAATGCTATGGATGCACTGTTTTGGTCTGCAGCAGTAACGTTAGATGGAGATTTTTTAAACATGCCAGAGTTTGTCCATATGGTAAATGGTGGTGGCTCTTATCCGACAAATAGTTGGCACGGAATGTACGCTATGAGTGGTATTGTCGAAAACAACGATCGTATTTATAAAACGAATGAACACTTGGACATTTTTGTGCAACACGCTGTGCAGGCTGCAAATCAACTCATTGCTGATCGAAGAGACCTGAACCGTAACTGGAAAGCACGATAACATTTAATGATGGTACAGTCTTAAGAGCGTTAGATACATGAGTTGGAGGAACGTTAATGAACCGTGAAAAAAGCCTTAGTGTTGAAGAAATGAGAAGGTTGTGCTGCTATGCAGTATTAAAGTCTGGTTACTCCGGCAGCAATTATCTGTATGCACATATGAGACTGGTGGTTTCTCTTATCTATAAAAAAGGGTATAGAAAGATTGATGCGCAAGAACTCGTTTACGATTTCTTTCAGGAATATAAGTATCACATCGATTTTTTCCCAATGAAAGAAATTCTCAGTTTAGCTGTGAAAAATGGATATATAAAAAAGGAACGGAATAGGCGCTACTATCATGCAACAGATAGAATAGGTGAATTCGCTCAGGTAGAGGCCGATATAACAAGCAGCCAAACTGAACTGGATGAACTCATTAAGTCTTTCCAGCAATTTGCTAAAGAACAGGGGGTAGACTATACTCTTGATACTGCGAGAGATATCGTTATTGCTTATGTAAAAACACAGAAACTTGAACATATTACTGGCCATATTGATGCAGCAATTAACGACAAAAGGATTGATTATCTATTCGGTCGGTTCGTTTTTTGTATGCGTGAAGAATCTCCAGCAATGTTTTCATATTTAAATAATGTTGTTACTGGTAGTATCTTATCTGAGTGCTTAATATATCATGAGAATATAACCAATGGCCAACAGCTTAGCGGGTTGACAGTCATTTTAGATACAGCCTTGGTATTCATGGCTTTGGGGATTGATGTTGCTAACAGAAAGGAATACTATCTTCAGCTTATTTCAGATCTGCAGGATAAAGGGGCAAAAACGGCTATTTTTTATCATACTTATGATGAAATGGATTTTGTTCTGTCAAGCGCTGAAGATTGGATATGTAATGCCTATTATGATCCCTCAAAAGCATCGGATACAACCGAATATTTCAGAAGCATAAATGCCACTAAAGCCGATGTTGAAGAATTTCGACTCATGCTTAAGACAAAGATTGAAGGGCTTGGAATACAGTTTATTGAGGCTGACTATGAAAAAAAGACTTATAAAAGTGTAGAAAACGAAAAACTGATATATGAAAAAATAGTAAAGAGATATAAAGAAACGAATTGCTCATTTAATGAGGTGGTTCAACATTATACTATCGAACGAGATGCCAGTTCTATAGCTAAAACATATCTATTACGCAATTCAAGAACACCGATGAACCTTGCAGATGCAGGTTATATTTTCGTTACAGCAAATCAAACGCTGGCGGCAGCTGCGTCAGAATACCACAGGGGGATTGGAAGGCCAGAAAAATCTATGCCTTCGACTGTAACAGATACGTTTATTGGTACATACCTGTGGTTAAGTGATCCCGTAAAAATATCTGAAATGAACGAAAAGCAGATTCTATATAATGCTTTCATGGCTTTCCAACCTAATACTACGCTTCTTCACAAATTAGCAACGACTATCAACGGAATGCTTGATGCGGGTGATATTAGTCCAGAACAGTGCTATGCGCTAAAAGGAGATAAACTGGTATTAGAAAAACTCTCACAAAAAACGCTGGGCGATCCAGATGAATATACTGATGTAACTTTTAGTGACATAATTCAGGATATACAGCAAGAAGCTGAAAGAGAAGGCGCACTAAAAGAAAGAATAAGAAATGAAGCCGCTATGGAAGAACAAAAAAAGGCAAGCGATGCGAGGATTCAAAGAATAGAGGCAGCCAATCGAGAAATGTATTCTGATATTGTGCGTCATCTTAACGCATCTTTGAAAAGTGCCGAAGATGAGCTTAAGGCTCAGCAGCAGCGTTTAGAGAAGGTTGAACGCTCTGTAATAAAGTTCAAAAAACGATTCAACATAGCTATTATAGTATGCGCCGTTATAATTACAATCACTATTGCTTGTATGATTATTATTAGCGATGTTATATATGCGATAGCTTCCATTGCTGTTACAATAGCAATATACACGATTAGCGCAATTAGTTCAAAGGAGTTTAGCCCCAAGAGCATCTACAAATTTGGTGTAGAGAAATATATGCTGTGGCAATGCAAAAAGATAGGGTGTAGTGCTGCAGAAAAACAGCTGATAGAAGATAAGATACAAACTATCAAAGCGGAGATTGAGAAATACGAAGATCATTCAATCCCCGCATGATACTATATTCTTTGAAACGAAGGCTGTAAATACGTCTTCAACACCTCCCCAGCCTTATACCTTACATTCAGCCAGTCATTCTTCACTTCAGAGGGAAGGATGATTGGCATTCTGTTATGCGAGAAAGCGATGTTCTCCGCAGCCGCCTGCGTCAGGATGGAGAACGCCGACTTTCCGTCTTAAGAAATGGCCAAAGATTTCGTGCTGTTCGTGCAAAAGATCGGCATAGGTCGATTATGACTTGTGAAATGTGGTGGTGCGTGATATACTGATGATTGTGAATGGATGAATATAATATGAAAATCATGTAAATGGCGCAATAAATCAATTCTGCATGCATGTCATTTACTGTCGAAGTTAAGGAAAAACAAGCTGAACAGGTTGCTGCCAGCGTTGATCAAGAAACTTATATAGGTAACAGAAATACGAAAAATTCCACCATGCATGGTGTAGCTCCGTAAGTCGAATGAAGGAATCCAATATGGTGGAATTAGTTGGACGTGACAAAGCTATTAGCAAAGGGTACAGCCCCTGCCAAAAATGTTGGCCTTAAGGAGAAAGTGAATGGAAACTACTGCATGGATTGTTCAAGGTGATGGTGAGCTTATTGATTTAGTGAAAATCATGGATTTTTTGATTCCAGAATATGTGCGGATATTTGGCAAAGATAAAATGTATGGCGAATCGTGCGTTGTTTATAACGACACAAAGGCTGAATGTCCGATGCTTATTACCGATTTAGCACCCGTAAGAATTAGGTTAGCACAAGAATCCTTGAAGTATTGGTCACAAACGATTTTTCAGTTGTCACATGAGCTGTGTCATTATGTCATTAGGCAGAGCAAAGAAATAAGAGACGACACACTTTCATGGCTTGAAGAGGGCATGTGTGAGGCAATGTCTTTATATGCTTTGCGATGGGCAGCAGATAATTGGGCTAATTGTGAGCTATATGAGGATGACTCTAATTATGATACTAAAATAAAAAAGTACTTAAATGATCAGTTGAATTTAAGCTGCTCTGATGGATTGGCACAATGTACAAGTATTGAGGGGTTAAAAAACTACATCGCGAATGAAAATCGAATCTCTCATCGCAAAGAGAGAAATTACCTGTATCGTGCGATAGAAGAAGATCCACTTAGATGCTGCTGCTTTTGTGATTATCAAAAATACATTGATGAAAACAGGATAACTATAGATTTTGATGAATGGGAACAAGAAGATAATAATCCGCTGATACGAGTTTTGCGCAGTGTGCAACCGTGCGAGAGGAAAACGGCCTAGATTTTTTGAAAGTCAACTCGTGAAGAAGCACTATTCAATATATCCTCCGCTGTATACTTGATATTAAGCCAGTCATTCTTCGCCTCAGCGGGAAGGATGACTGGCATTCTGTTATGGATGAAAGCGATGTTCTCCGCAGACTCCCGCGTCAGGATGGAGAACACAGGCGTTCCATTCTCGATGCGGTACACACCAGCCATATAAAGTATAGGGGAATCGCACTCGCGAATGGCATACTTGATCCTGTCCCTTCCCCGCTTTTCCCACTCAAAATAGTTTGTGGCCGGTATCAAGCAGCGCCGCTGCAGCATACCGTCGCGGAACAGCGGCTTGTCCGCAGCGGTCTCGCTTCGAGCGTTTATGATCTGTTTTCCATCCGAAAGAGTGTATCCCCACTTCATAGCGAAGGGCGTTATTACCATCGACTTGTTGTTGGCCAGCACGGGTACTGTGTCTGTTGGGTAGATTTCTCCCGTCTTGACTTCTGCACCGCGCCGATTCAGCTGCTCTATGATTTCCTGCAGTTCAGCGGCGCTGTCCTCTTCAGCAATGTAATAACGCCCACACATATAGAATCACTCCTGTTCGACCACTGTTGTATAGAATTTCTGAATCTCGCTAATAGTGCTTGTCTTGTTTTTGATCGGAAGCGCTTCAAACACGGTCTCCCTGTATGGTGTGTGGTAGGCTTCCGAAAGGCGGGGGTCGAGAATCGAGATGATTCCTTTATCATTTTCGGAGCGAATAAGCCGCCCAATTCCCTGCTTGAGCTTAACGACCATTTCTGGTACAAGCACATCCATCAGTCCATTTGTGGCTGCTTTTGTCTTTGCGTCAATAATCGGATCAGGAACAGGAAAAGGCAACTTGAAAATGATTACATTGGTGAGCACGTCACCAGCCAGATTGATGCCTTCCCAGAATGCGCCGGTTCCAAGCAAAACAGCATTTTTTTGCATTCGAAAAGATTCGAGCGTATCAGCCTGTGAAGCACCCGCATATGGGCGCATAATCGGGTATGGCAGATTACGTTTTGACAGTTCCTCATAAACGGCGTTGAGATCTGCTTTAGCGGTAAATAAAACCAGGGCGCTACCGTGAGAAATTTTAATCAGCTCAATGATCCGATCACACGCTTTCGATAAAAACGACTCTTTGTCCTTCGTGGGATGAGGAAGATCATCGGCACAATACATCATGGTATGATGTTCATAATCGAACGGTGATGGCTTTGGCTCTGCAAAATCCCCCTGAAAGCGCGAAAAGCCAACATTGTCAGCAATATAGCGATACATGTCCCGCAAAGAGCCAGTGCTTTGACTGGTTAGCGTCGCGGAAGTAAGAATCGTAACGCCTTGATTCGCCAGCAGCGTGTCATGCAGCCACCCGCTTATATCGTTTGGACACAAAGTAAATTGGAGATGACGAACGTCCTTGCTGTCCGATTCTATCCAGAAAACGCTTTCGTCGGGTAAAGAGGCTTGGGTAAACATGCTTGAAATAGAAGACAAGCGGTCGGCTGCGTTTTCAAATGTCTGGTTTGCATTATCGCGCAAACGTGTCTGTACACTATTCTGCAATTCATGTAGCGACTGACTCAAGCGCTGAATACAATCCTGTGTAGTAGCGGTTGAAGTATAGAAATACCGATTGTTTTCGCGGTCGGCTGCGTTTTCGATGCGCTGTTCCTGCACCTGCTGGTACAGCTCTCTAAACAGCTTCTCCAGTGTACTGCGGATGCGATCTGCCTGACGTTCTAAGTCTTCGAACCTGCTTACACCGTTTCGCACAGTAGATATGGCCCAATCATAATCAGAAAGAGAGCACCGCATGGTCAGTTGGTTGCGTGCCGTATTTTCAAGATTATGTGCTTCATCGACGACGATGAGTGGAGCATCAGCCAGAATCGGTGTGCTGTATGATTCGATTTTTTTCAGATTGGCGATGAGCAAGTCATGATTGCACACGATGAAATCACAGTTTTGCTTTTTTAGCTTGTTACGCATAATAGAGAAGAAGCATTTTGAATGATAAGGGCAATTTTTGCAATAGCGCTTGCCATAGCCGGAAATAGCAATTTCCTGCCACTGCACATCGGTGATTTTCAATGATACAAGGTCGCTGCGCTCTACTGCCTTGTTATCCATAGCTTTGCATACTTGTGAACGCAAAGACCGATCTTTATGCTCCTCAACTTTTCTACGACAAATAAAGTGAGACTGTCCCTTTGCAATGATTGTTTGTACAGGAAAGTTCAGCAGTTCACTTATCGTCTTTATATCTCCGCGCAGTTGTTCCTGCAGAGTAATCGTTGATGTGGAAATGATAACAGGGCGACGAAACTGTTTTTTAAACAGCATCAGAGGAACGATATAGGCAAATGATTTACCAATGCCAACGCCTGCTTCAACCATTAGATGGCGCTTGTTTGCTATGGCTTCTCCAATATCGAGCGCCATGTTTTCCTGCCCTTCGCGGCTCTGGAAGCCATACCTGTCGATATCCTCACAGAAGAATTCCCAGATGCCTTGATTCATTCGCTGTAGACGCGCTTTTTCTGGAACCTCCTGATAGAGCGCATTAAAGAGTGTGTCGTTATCATAGCTGAACTCCATAGCGATAACCTCCTCGGTATAGGTTAGTTAGCAGGTTGCAATACCAGCCTTTTCCGTTGGTTGCCTTTATTACTACATATCCAGAGTGAACATGGCAGCTTTTCAATTCCCATGAACCGCTGTGCTGCTTCCAGCGTGGGATAACGGTATTCATAGGTTTCACCGTAGTCCTGCACCGTGACAATGTAGTATTCGTCCATGGTACCCTCCTGTGTCTTTTATTGTTGGTCGGGGCGGCAGTTCCCACAGGGCGAATATCCCTGTGCTTCCAGCTCCGCTATGGTTTCACTGGAGTGCGCTTTGTTCTTTTCCTTCATCTGTTCTACCGACGCGCAATCCGGAAGATGGATTTTCTTGCTTCGGGTATTGAGTACATATTCCGATTCGCCTCGATCAAATGTGCTCATCGGGCCAGCCGACGCGATGACCATCGACTTGTCCAGCGCGTCTGCAATTCTGTTCTTTTCTGTTTCAAAGGTTACGGTGTGCCCGTCTGAGAAACAGGTTATCGTACCCTGTAGATCGGTGCGATAAACCTGTGCGCCCGCATCGCGTAGGCGGCTGAGTGTGGCTTCGGATGGATGCCCATAGGAGTTGTCCTTGCCCACGCTTATGACCGCGTACTCCGGCATTACCTCGCGTAGAAACACATAGGAGCTGGAGGTGTTGCTGCCGTGATGCCCAACGCTGAGCACGGTAGCAGATAGGTCGGCTTCGGATTCCACCATGTCGTGTTCTGCGTCCCATTCTGCATCGCCTGTGAAAAGGAAGGACGTTTCTCCGTACTGGAGGCGCACGACCAGCGAGAGGTCGTTGGTGTTGTCATACGGCTTTGCGGGCGATAGGAATATAGCCGTCGCGCCGCCGATGGTGAACGTGTCGCCGACGGAGGGAATAGTAAGGGAAAGTCCCTGTTTCTCGGCATACTTGAGCAGCGAAGAAAACTGCTTGCTGTCGTACTCGGCGACCGGAGAGTAAAGCGTGTCCACCGAGCAGGCGTTTAACGCGCTGGAAAGACCGCCAATGTGGTCTGCATGTGGGTGCGAAGCGATCATTGCGTCGATGTGCTCGATGCCCAGCGTGTTGCGCAGGTAGGAATAAACCAGACTGCTGTTGCTGGAATCGCCACCGTCAAACATCATCACTTGGTCGTCGCACTGGATGATGGCTCCTGCGCCCTGACCTACGTCAAGAAAGGTGACGGTCAATCCAGTGCCTGCAAATGCAGGCGTGTATATCAGAAGGTGTGCCAGAAAAAGCAGCACACACGTGAATTTCTTTATCAGGCTGCGTAAGCCCATAGTGTGCCTCCTGTCATATGGACAGTTATCGTTTGATCTGCGCGTACTCTTCGCGTGTTAAAAAATGTCCGTCCAAAGCCATCACATGGCGCAGAATCACGCGATGGTGGGGAAAGTGAAAATGCACGGACTTGATAAACTGCGGAAAGCGGTTGCCGTCCGCAAAGGGATAGTCGGATACATAAAACACATAGATGGACGCTCGAACCCCTTTGACACGGATGATCTGCATGGCATAGCCCGCCTCATCCGCATAGGATTGGAATAGAATTCGCAACTCCTCGAAGTATTCAGCTGCGTTGGCCTCCTGCTGCTTGCGGGTGGCTTTTTTCTGTTTCGTTATCTCCTTTTGACGCTGCCTGTTCTCATGCTCGATCCAGTATCCAGCCTCTGCGTACTTTTCAAAAAAGCGACACTGCTTGCCGAGGCAGTCGTGCTGTTCCATAATTTTGCGCGTCAGCTTGCCGGGATGCAGCTTGTAATGGCAGCAGCCCA
>ERZ1106954.3336-NODE-3336-length-10531-cov-4.813097_pt1 | contig 10531 bp, 8 predicted proteins | sample MGYA00403678_ERZ1106954 | MGnify/ENA primary metagenome ERZ1106954 (study PRJEB35170, sample SAMEA104062445) | human gut metagenome | biome: human gut; feature: human-associated habitat; material: faeces | place: Denmark | collected 2012-08-20 ... | reverse complement strand
CCGTTCTGCGAATTCCGGCTGCTAAAGCTTGCGCTCTCTCCGCTACCGGATAGAAAGAGTGATGTAGTTACTTGGAGTTACGGTTTTAACTCTGTATGATTGCAAATAAAAAATGAACAAAACGAAGTTAATTTTGAATCAGATGTGTACAATGGCGATGTTTGGAATCAAAAAAGGTACTTTTCTGATTTGAAAGGCTCATTTTTGGACTGCCGGAAGGCTGATATCTTCCGAAAATAGAATAATTCATCATAATTACAGGATATAAAATGAAAAAGTGCCATCTCAAACTCCATTTTCGGAATAAAATATCGGAAAAAGCCTTGACAAACGGGGGAAAATGTGGTATCATATTCCCGAAGAGATAAACGGGCGGCGGGTAGGGGGAAGGATTATGAAGGTATTTCTCTCGAAGAAGACTATATCTTCTGCGGTTTACCCGATAGGATTCCCGTCGGACGATACCACTCCTGGGTAGTGGATACGAAGGACTTTCCCGAAGCGCTGGCCATTACCGCCATCAGCCCCGAAGGACAAATCATGGCGCTGAAACATCGGGAGTATGACATACACGGCATCCAGTTCCATCCTGAATCGGTACTGACACCCGACGGAAAAACAATCGTAAAAAACTGGCTTTTCAAATGAGGCACTTCAGAAAAAGAGTAACTTCAATCGTCAAATCGTAAATCGTCAAATCGTAAATAAAAAGATGAAAGCAATACTCACCCGTCTCTTCAACCACGAAGAGCTTACGTCGGAGGAAACCAAACAAATCCTCCTCAACATCACCAAGGAAATGTATCCTGAGGCGCAGATAGCAGCCTTGCTCACTGCCTTCCAGATGCGAAGCATCACTGTGGACGAGCTTATCGGTTTCCGCGAAGCACTGATGGAGACACGCCTTCCCATCGACTTCGCCCCCTATCGCCCCATCGACATTGTAGGTACGGGCGGCGACGGAAAGAACACCTTCAACATCTCCACCTGCGCTTGCTTCGTGGTGGCGGGAGCCGGCTACAAGGTTGCCAAGCACGGCAACTACGGAGCCACTTCCGTGAGCGGAGCCAGCAATGTCATCGAGCAGCACGGCGTACGCTTCACCAACAACCCCGACACGCTGAAACGCAGCATGGAGGAGTGCAACATCGCTTACCTCCATGCCCAGCTTTTCAATCCGGCGATGAAGTTTGTCGGTCCCGTACGCAAGACGTTGGGAGTGCGCACCTTGTTCAATCTGCTCGGCCCGCTGGTGAATCCATGCTGCCCGGCATACCAGCTGCTCGGTGTGGCAGACCTCTCGCAGATGCGCCTATACACCAACGTATTCTATAAACTCGGCATTGACTTTGCCGTAGTCAACAGCCTCGACAGCTACGACGAAATCTCCCTGACGGACGAGTTCAAGGTGATGACCCGCAACTACGAGCGCATCTACCGTCCGCAGGCCCTCGGCTTCAAGGATGCCCGTCCCGAAGAACTCTTCGGCGGCGCATGCAAGGAAGATGCCGCCCGCATCTTCGACAATATCCTTACGGGGCATGCCACACCTGCACAAACGCAATGCGTCATTGTCAACGCCGCCTTTGCCATCCAAGTGATGGAGCCGCAGAAAGAGATTGAAGAGTGCATCGCCATCGCACGCGAATCACTGGATAGCGGACGGGCGCTGGCGACACTGAAAAAATTTATCGAGATTAATAAATGAAGCAATGAAAGATATACTGTCCGAAATCATCGCCCATAAGCAAACAGAGATTGAACTGCAAAAGCAGACCGTCTCTCCGGAACAGTTGCAGGAGCAGGCCGGAATCATCATCCGGGAGAATGCGGCACACCGCCGCAGCATGAAGCAGGCCCTTGCCGCTTCTTCTACAGGAATCATCTCCGAGTTCAAACGCCGTTCACCCTCCAAAGGCTGGATAAACGAGGCTGCCCGGGCAGAGGAAATACCTGCCGCCTACGAAGCCGCCGGCGCCGCCGCCCTCTCCATCCTGACGGATGAGAAGTTCTTCGGCGGTACGCTGCGCGACAGTCTGTGGGCCGGTCTGCTGGGCCTTATCATCGGCTTCGTCACCCGCCGGATGGACAAGCTCGAGGCCAACCCCTTTTTCAGCACCATCGCCGCCGCCTTCGCCATGGCGGTGCCCGCCTACCTCGCCGCCGCCTTCGGGCTGGTCGACTATGCGGACGCGGTCATCATCGGCTCGCTGATGATCCTGGTCCCCGGTCTGCTCATCACCAACTCCATGCGCGACATCATCTACGGCGACACAAACTCCGGCGTCAACCGCATCGTGCAGGTGCTCCTCTCGGCGCTCGCCATTGCCATGGGCACTGCGGCCGCGTGGCACATCACATCCTCCCTCTACGGCCAGACCGCCGCCAGCACGCTTTCCTATCCCTTCTGGCTTCAGGCCATCGCCATCGCGGTCGCCTGCACCGGCTTTGTTATCCTCTTCAACGTCCACGGCTGGGGGCGCTGCCTGTGCGCGCTCGGCGGCGTCGTGACGTGGATGGCGTATCTGCTGTGCGGCGAGCTCGGTCTCGGTCCCTACGGCGCGAACTTCATCGCCGCCGCGGTCGCCGCCGTCTATGCCGAGGGCATGGCCCGCGCCCGCAAGTATCCGGTCACCTCGTATCAGGTCATCTCCGCCGTACCGCTGCTGCCCGGCGCCGGTATTTACTACACCATGTCCCTCGGGCTGAACGGCAGCACCCAGCTCGCCCTCCAGCGGGGCTTCGCCACCGCAGGCATCGCCGGCAGTATCGCCGCCGCGATCCTGCTCGTCTCATCCGTCGTCCGCCTGTTCACCGCGCAGCGGAAAAAATAAGGCAATATAAGGCAAAGGGAAGACACGCGCTGCGTATCTTCCCTTTATTCTTTCTTCGCGCGGCGGAATGAAGAAAGGGGACGGGCATTGCGCCCGACCCTGCCGGTATGGCGGAGCGTGACTCGCAAGCGGGCCGCTCAATCCAGAAAATACATATTCATCTGCGCGCAGGCGACGAGCGCGCCGGTGTCGTCGGTGATATTGACTTCAAAAAAGCCAACGTGTCCGCCGACCTTGATCTCGCGCCCGACCGCCGTCAGCGTCCTGCTGCGCGTGGTGGGCCGCAGGTAATTCATCGAGCCGTTGAGCGTGACGTTGCGCCGCCCGTACTTGATGCGCGCAAAGGCTCCGGCGGCGGTGTCCGCCATCGTGTAGAGAAAGCCTCCGTGGACGCTGCCCCAAACGTTGCGGCTGTTGTCGGTGATCTCGGCCTCCAGCACGCTCCTTTCCTCATCAACGGAAACGATGCGGATCCCGTTGTGCCGGATAAATCCATTGGATTCGTGCTTGATTTTTTCTGCATAATTCTCTATCATAGCTATCGTGCTCCTCTGCTCCTTGGCTGTGCTTCTGCCAAAGATCATAGCAGAAGTGCGCGCGGCCTGCAAGGCAAATTCAAAAGAAATCACTACCGGCAAAGAGAGGTCAGATCACCATGCGCTCCATTCCCGCTCAAATCAAAAGCTACGCGCCGGGCTTCGCGCTCGCGCTCGTCATCGCGCTGCTCGCCAAGGGCATCGAGGCGCTGCTGCCGTTCGACGTCATCGGCGCGTCCGTCATCGCCATGTTCATCGGTATGCTCATCAACGGCTACCGCAAGCCCGGCAAGACCACCGCGCCCGGCGTGAAGTTCACGGCGAAGAAGATCCTGAAATTTGCCATCATTCTCCTCGGCGCGAGCCTGAACGTCACGACCATCCTGAACGTCGGCAGAATGTCGCTGACCGTCATGCTCTTTACGCTCCTTACCTGCTTCGGCGGCGGCTACTTCATTGGCCGCGCGCTGGGGCTGGACTGGAAGCTCTCGAACCTCATCTCCGCGGGCACCGGCATCTGTGGCGGCAGCGCCATCGCGGCGGTCGCACCCGTCATCGACGCCAAGGACAGCGACATCGCCTACGCCCTCTCCGCGACCTTCCTCTTTGATATGGCGATGATCGTGCTCTTTCCCATCATGGGCCGCGCGATGGGCCTTTCCGACATGGCCTACGGCCTGTGGACGGGCACGGCAGTCAACGATACCTCCAGCGTCGTCGCCGCAGGCTATGCCTTCAGCGAGGGCGCGGGCGACTTCGCCACCATGGTCAAGCTCACGCGCACGCTCGCCATCATCCCGACGGTGGTGGTGTTCTCGTTTGTGAGTATGCACCTGAAGAAAAAGGAAGCCGCCGCGTCCGGCGGCGCAGTGCAGATCAAGTGGAAGAGCGTCTTCCCGTGGTTCATCCTCGGCTTTCTCGCCATGGCGGTGCTCAGCAGCGTGGGCGTGATCCCCGCGGCAGCCGCGGCGGCGCTCAAAAAGGTCAGCAAGTTCCTCATGGTCACGGCGCTCGCCGCCGTTGGACTCAACACGAGCTTCGCCGAAATGAAGAAATCCGGCGCGGCGCCGATGGTGCACGGCTTCCTGATCTCCGCGCTCGTCGTCCTCGTGGCGCTGGCCGTGGAGTATTTCATGGGCATCCTGCCGTTCTGACATACCGCAGCGCCCGGGGAGATCGCCCCGTGAGCGGCGCTTACAAGGAAAGGAGAACCTCCAATGAAAAAACAGTTATGCTCTCTGCTGACCGCTCTCGCTCTGGCCGTCGGCCTTCTGCCGTCCGCGGCTCGCGCCGCGGAAAATGCGCCGTCCTTTGCCGACGTTCCCACTGCCGCGTGGTACGCGGACGCGGTGCAGTACGTCTATGAAAACGGTCTTATGACCGGTGTTTCGGAGAGCGCGTTTGCGCCGGACGGCACAGCGACGCGCGGCCAGATCGTCACCATTCTCTGGCGTCTCGCGGGCAGTCCCGTCGTCAACTATGCCATGCGCTACGCCGATGCGGACGAGGGCGCGTGGTACGGCGAGGCCGTGCGCTGGGCAGCCTCCACCGGCGTCATCACCGGCTATACCGAGAGCAGCTTCGGCCCGAACGACGCCATTACCCGCGAGCAGCTCGCCGCGATCCTCTACCGCTATATTAAAACGCAGGGGCAGGGCTTTACCGGTATGTGGTACTTCCCGCTGCGCTATGACGATGCGGCCAGCATCAGCGATTGGGCGGACGAGGCGATGCACTGGTGCGTGATGAAGGGTGTCCTCAACGGCACGGGCGAAACGACGCTCAGCCCCCAGCTTACCGCGACGCGCGCGCAGCTGGCGGCCATCCTCCGGCGCTTCTGTGAGCTGCCCAAGGAAACCGTAAGCGGGAGCGCCGCGCAGACCGCCTATGACCGTGCGTCGGCCTACCTGACCGCTGCCGTGAGCGCGCCGCGCTACGGCAGTCTCGGCGGCGAGTGGACGGTGCTGGCCCTCGCCCGCGGCGGCGCGGACACCGAGACCGCTTATTTCACCGGCTACTGCGCCGCGCTCGAGCAGACCGTGCGTGAAAATAAGGGCGTGCTCAGCGAGCGCAAGTACACCGAGTACAGCCGCGTCATCCTCGCGCTCTCCGCGCTCGGGAAGGACGCGCGGGACGTCGCGGGCTTTGATCTGACGCTTCCGCTCGGCGACTACGAAAAGACGGCGGCGCAGGGCGTGAATGGCGCGATTTACGCGCTCCTCGCGCTCGACAGCCGCGACTATCCCATGCCGCAGAACGCGGCGGCAAGCACGCAGGCGACGCGGCAGCTGTATGTGGATGCCATTCTCGCCGCGCAGCTGACAAACGGCGGCTGGAGCTTCATGGGCGAGGACGCCGATCCCGACCTGACCTCCATGGCCTTACAGGCGCTGGCGAGGTATCGGGAGCAGAGCAGCGTCCGGCCGGCAGTCGACCGCGCGCTCGTGTGCCTGAGCGCCATGCAGAACGCGGACGGCGGCTTCTCCTCCTGGGGAAGTGAGAACGCCGAGAGCTGCGCGCAGGTGCTCCTTGCGCTCAACGCGCTGGATCTTGGCACGGACGACAGCCGCTTCGTAAAGAACGGCCACAGCGTGCTCGACGCGCTGCTGACCTATCAGAACGCGGACGGCGGCTTCTGCCACGAGCGCGGCGGGGAAACGAATCTCATGGCAAGCGAGCAGGCAGCCTGCGCCCTCGCGTCGCTCGTCCGCGCCGAGCGCGGCGAGAGCAGCTTCTACCGGATGGCGGCGCTGACGCAGCCTGCCGCCTGATGGCATAGCAGCACCGAAACGAAAGGAGGGAGACGGACATGAAAACGGCAAAGCGCCTTTGTGCGGCGCTGCTGGCGCTTGCACTGATATTCACTCTTGCGGGCTGCAATGCACAAACGACGGAGCCGACGCCGACACCCACGCCGGCGCAGAGCGAAACGCCCGCGCCCGATGCGGCGCAGGATGCGCCCGCCACGTCCGCTCCCTCTGAAACCGAACGGCAGGAGGCAGAGACTCCTGCCGCTCCGCCGGTCGGAGAACAGCAGCCAGTGGAAAGCGGCGCGCCGGAGGGAAACGCCTCCGACGCATTGCCGACAGGCGGCAGCTCCGACGCACAGGACAGCTCTTCCAACAAACCCGATGCATCACCGGAGAGCACCGTGCCGACGTGTACGGTCTCCATCTCCTGCGCGGCGATTCTGGAAAATCTCGACCGGCTCAACGCGGAGAAGGCTGATCTGATCCCTGCGGACGGCGTTCTGCTGGCTCCGACCGCAGTGGAATTTACCGAGGGCGAGAACGTGTTTGACGTGCTCAAGCGCGTGTGCCGCGAGAACAAAATACACATGGAGTTTTCCGAAACGCCGGTCTATCAGTCCGCCTACATCGAGGGCATCGGCAACCTTTACGAGTTCGACTGCGGCGAGGGCTCGGGCTGGATGTACCGCGTGAACGGCGAATTTCCCAACTACGGCTGCTCGCGCTATACCCTCGCGGACGGCGACACCGTCGAGTGGGTCTACACCTGCGACTTCGGCGCGGATGTGGGCGGAGGGCTCGGCGCATGAAGCATCACGCCTTTCTCGCCTGCCATCCGGCGGTGAATCTGCTCTATTTCGTGCTGGTACTGACGTTCTCCATGTTTTTCCTGCACCCGCTCTGCCTTGCCGTCTCGCTCTGCGCTGCGCTCTGGTGTGCCGCGCAGTTAAACGGCGGCACGGCGGTGCGGCGCACCGCCCTGTGGCTGGCGCCGACGGCGATTCTCGCCGCGCTGGTGAACCTTGCCTTCAACCATCAGGGCGCGACCATTCTGGCCTATCTTCCCTCGGGCAACCCTCTGACGCTGGAGTCCATCGCCTACGGCTTTGCCGCGGCGGCGATGCTCGCCGCCGTCGTGCTGTGGTTTTCCTGCTGGAACACAGTCATGACCTCAGACAAGCTCATGCACCTTTTCGGGCGCGTCGTGCCCGCCCTCTCGCTCCTGCTCTCCATGACGCTGCGCTTTGTGCCCCGCTTTCAGGCAAAGCTCCGCGAGGTGACAGCGGCGCGCCGCGGCATGGGGCTGTACGCGGAAAAGGGCCGGCTCCAAAAGCTCAGGAGCGCCGTGACGGTCTTTTCCGTTATGGTGACATGGAGTCTCGAGAATGCCGTGGAGACGGCGGACAGCATGAAAAGCCGCGGCTACGGACTGCCGGGCCGCACGGCCTTTTCCCTCTATCGCTACAGCCGCCGCGACAGGCTGCTGCTCTTGTGGCTGACGCTCTGCGGCGCTTACATCGCCGCGGGCTGGGCGCTCGGCGGCGTGAAGTGGCGCTACTATCCCACGGCGCGCGGCGTGCTGACGCCGTATTCCGCGAGCGTGCTGCTCGCGTATTTTCTGCTCTGCCTGACGCCGGTGCTGCTGCAAAGAAAGGAGGCGCGCACATGGAGCTCTATCGCGTCGAAAGCCTGACCTTTACCTACCCCGGGCAGTTCGCGCCCGCCCTGCGGGATGTGAGCCTGACGCTCCGCGCGGGCGAGTTTGTCACGCTCTGCGGACTTTCCGGCAGCGGTAAAAGCACGCTCCTTCGCCAGCTCAAGACCGCGCTCGCGCCCAACGGCGTTCGTTCGGGCGCGGTCCTTTTCGCCGGCCGCCTGCTCTCCGACGTTTCGCCGCGCGAGCAGGCGGAGCGCATCGGCTTTGTGCAGCAAAGCCCGGAAAACCAAATCGTCACCGACAAGGTCTGGCACGAGCTGGCCTTTGGGTTGGAGAGCCTCGGGTACGATACGCCCACCATCCGCCGCCGCGTCGCCGAGATGGCGGGCTTTTTCGGCATGGAGAGCTGGTTCCACCGCGAGACAGCGTCGCTCTCCGGCGGGCAGAAGCAGCTTTTGAACCTGGCCGCCGTGCTGACCCTGCAGCCGGACGTGCTCATTTTAGACGAGCCGACCGCGCAGCTCGACCCCATCGCGGCGGCGGACTTTCTCGCCGCGCTCGCACGGGTCAACCGGGAGCTGGGCACAACGGTGCTGCTCTCCGAGCAGCGGCTGGAGGAGGCGCTGCCCCTCTCCGACCGCGCCGTTGTGCTGGACGGCGGGGCGGTCCTCGCGGACGGCGCGCCCCGCGCCGTGGGCGCGCAGCTGCGCACGGCGGGACATGAGCTGTTCCGCGCCATGCCCGCCGCCATGCGCGTGTGGGCGGCAGTGGAGAACAGCTTTCCCTGTCCCGTCTCCGTGCGGGAGGGGCGGGACTGGCTGGCAGACTTTGCCGCCTCGCACCCCCTCAAGAGCGTGCCGGAGCGCCCGCTGCCCGCGCCATCGCAGGAGACGGTCGTGACCGTCTCGGATGCGTGGTTCCGCTATACGCCGGACGCGCCGGACGTGCTGCGCGGGCTGGAGCTGACGGTGCGGCGGGGCGAACTTTTCGCCATCCTCGGCGGCAACGGCGCGGGCAAATCCACCACGCTCCGGCTGCTGGCGGGCCTGCAAAAGCCCTATCGCGGGGAGGTCCGCGTCACCGGCAAAACGGCGCTTCTGCCGCAGGAGGTGCAGACGCTCTTTGCCAAAAAAACCGTGCGCGAGGACCTTGCCGAGGTCACCTCCGACGGGGCGATGCTCGCCTATGTCACCGCCCTCTGCCGTCTGGAAACGCTGCTGGACCGTCATCCCTACGACCTTTCCGGCGGCGAGCAGCAGCGCGCGGCGCTGGCAAAGGTTTTGCTCACGCGGCCCGATATCCTGCTCCTCGACGAACCGACGCGCGGACTGGACGCGGCCTTCAAGGCGGAGCTGGCTGAGCTGCTGCAAAGCCTGCTCGCGCAGGGCGTGACCGTCGTCCTGGTCAGCCACGATGTCGAATTTTGCGCCGCCTACGCGCAGCGCTGCGCGCTCTTTTTCGACGGCTCCATCGCCTCCGACGGCGCGCCCCGGGAGTTTTTCGCGCTCAACCGCTTCTACACCACGGCGGCGAACCGCATGGCGCGCGGCCGGCTGCCCGAAGCCGTGACGGCGGAGGACGTCATTGCCGCCTGCGGCGGCAGGGAAGCGCCCCCAAAAGAGCGGCGGGAGCCCCCACCGCAGCCGCCGAAGGCGGCGGACACACCCGCCGCGCCGCCGGAAAAGCGAAGGCTTTCCCCGCGCACGGCCGCCTCCGCTCTGGTCGCCCTTCTGCTCATCCCCCTGACGCTGGTGTTCGGCCCCAAGCTGCTGGGCGACCGGAGCTACTACGCCGTTTCGCTGCTGATGGTGCTGGAGGCCATGCTGCCGTTCTTCCTTACCTTCGAGGGGCGCAAACCCCGTGCGCGGGAGCTGGTCGTGACCGCGGTGCTCTGTGCGCTGGGCGTGGCGGGCCGTGCGGCCTTTTTCATGCTGCCCCAGTGCAAGCCCGTGCTGGCATTGACGATCCTTGCGGGCGCGGCCCTGGGCGGGGAGACGGGCTTTCTTGTGGGCGCGGTGACCATGCTGGTCTCCAACATCCTCTTTTCGCAGGGGCCGTGGACGCCGTGGCAGATGCTGGGCATGGGACTGTGCGGCTTTCTCGCGGGGCTGGTGTTCCACAGGGGCGGTCTGCCAAGGAAGCGGGAGGCGCTTTGCGCCTACGGCGCGGTGAGCGCATTCCTCGTCTATGGCATTCTGCTCAACGCCTACTCCGCGCTGCTCGCCACAGGCGCGCTGACGTGGCAGAGTCTTGCGGTCTACTGCGCCTCCGGCTTTGCAATGGATGCGGTGCAGGCCATCTCCACGGTGATTTTCCTCTGGTTTTTCACCGAGCCGATGCTCGATAAGCTCGAGCGTGTCAAAATCAAATACGGCTTCGCGTGTTGACCGCTCGCCGCATCGCCCCCGAAGCTGCGGCTGGGGACAACAACGAGCCGTTCTACCCAGCCGCACAATGCCGGCAGCGCGTCACGCCACGCCGATACTCGCAAAAAATGCCTGTGATGCTGTAACATCACAGGCATTTTGTCATGGCATATCAGTATGGATGCCGACCGAACCGGGACCCCACAAGGTGGGGCGGCGCGGGTGCGCCGTCACAAGTATTTTGCGCAGCAAAGCCTTGGCGCAGGGGCAATTCACTTGCCCCGAGCATGTTCGATTTCCTTGGGGTGGAGCGACCACAGGGAGCGGAACCCAAAAATAAGACCATCTGCCAAAGGCAGATGGTCTTATTTTTGGCGCAGCGGGTGGG
>ERZ1106954.3335-NODE-3335-length-10532-cov-55.283669_pt1 | contig 10532 bp, 10 predicted proteins | sample MGYA00403678_ERZ1106954 | MGnify/ENA primary metagenome ERZ1106954 (study PRJEB35170, sample SAMEA104062445) | human gut metagenome | biome: human gut; feature: human-associated habitat; material: faeces | place: Denmark | collected 2012-08-20 ... | reverse complement strand
CGGGCGTATATATTCAGTCATATGTGCCGAATATTCGGGGAAAATAGAAGCTTTCCCTCAGGGTTATGAGTTCTACGGAAAGCTTGATCCAAACGATGATATCGCGCGAAAACTCGTTGAGAGACAGCATAAGCGGCTGAAAATACGCGCGTCGTCTCTGCGCGAAGCGAACTTCAAACTCGACGAGGCGGAGTACTGCGAAAAGGCCTGTCTCGGTATGGAAAGTTTTTTGAACGGAGGAGAAAAGTGATGGCTGTTGTCGGTGATATTTATAACGCTCTTGATGCGTTCTGTCCGTTTGATGTCCATGAGCAGTGGGACAATGTCGGTCTGCTCGTCGGCGAAAGCTCGGCGCAGGTCACAAGGGCTGCCGTTGTGCTCGATATAACGCCAGATGCCGTTGAAAGAGCGCACGAAGCCGGGGCACAGCTTATAATAAGCCACCACCCGGTCATATTCCATCCGATAAAAAATCTCGGGGCGCACGACCCTGTATATTTGTTGGCAAAATACGGCATGAGCGCTATCTGCGCCCATACAAATCTCGATTGTGCGGACGGCGGCGTCAACGATGTTCTGGCGCAGTGCTTAGGCCTTGAAAATGTCCGTAAGATTCCGTCCCCGAATGCCGGAACAATGCTTCTCAGAGCGGGCGAGCTCAGAGAAGAGCTTTCGCCAAAACAATTTGCGGAGCTTGTCTCGCAGAGACTCTGCTGCCATGTGCGCTATTGCGACGGCAGCAGAAGCATAAAACGAGTCGCCCTGTGTGGCGGCGCGGGCGGCGAATTCTTCTCCGATGCGCTCGCGTTCGGCTGTGAAGCGCTTGTCTCCGGCGATGTTGCGCACCACGAATTTTTGGGTGCGTCCGCCTGCGGAGTCACTCTTGTTGCCGCCGGGCATTTCGAGACCGAAAATCCTGTAGTCAAAACAATTTTTGATTATCTTGAAAAGACTGTCACGGATGTCGACTTCTTTGTTATACCCCAGCAGTCTCCGACCCATTTTATCTGATATATTAGTCTGGAGTTTTACTTATGCCGCTTGACGGATTTACATTGCATTTCTTAACAGAAGAGCTTCGCCGCGATATCGTCGGATGCCGTGTCGAAAAGGTGCATCAGCCCTCAAAAGATGAGCTTGTCATGCATCTGCGCGACAGAAACGGCGCGAAGAAGCTCTTTCTCTCCGCGTCCGCAAACAGCCCGCGCGTCCATCTGACTTCACGCGCGCCGGAGAATCCGGCAGTGCCGCCGATGTTTTGCATGCTCATGCGAAAGCATCTGACGAGCGCACAGATAACCGATGTGCGCCAGAACGGGCTTGACCGCGTGCTCGCAATAGATTTTTCTGCCACAAACGAGCTCGGCGACAAAGTTGCACTCACGCTCTACGCCGAAATTATGGCGAAACACAGCAACCTGATTCTCGTCTCGGAGTCGGGGCGGATAGTCGATGCCGTCAAGCGTATCGACTGCGCTCAGTCCTCCGTAAGGCAGATACTGCCAGGCGGCGAATACCATGACCCGCCCGCGCAGAATAAACTGAGCCTGCTCGAGGAGACTGCCGAAAAGACAACCGAAACCGTGTTCTCTTTCTCTTCAAAGATGCTCTCGTCCTCGCTGCTCAGCTGCGTCGAGGGCGCGTCGCCGCTCATATGCCGCGAGATAGCGGAGATGAGCGGGGGAGATATCCAAACAGGCTGCGCCGACGAAGCACAGCGTGAGCGTGTATGCGCCGCACTTGAGAGCATAAAAAACAGGCTCGATTCAAATTCCGGCGAACCGACTATGCTCAAGGACGAATCCGGCAAGCCGTTCGATTTCTCTTTTGAAGAGATACACCAGTACGGCACGGCGTATACCTCCGAGAGCTATGACAGCTTTTCTCAGCTTCTCGATGAATTCTACAGCGAGCGCGACAGAATAGACCGCACGCGCCAACGCTCGTCCGATTTGCAGAAGCTTCTGAGCAACGCAACTTCGCGAATAAGCCGCAGACTCAACAATCAGCGCGCCGAGCTTGCCGCCTGCGCCGATAAAGATGAACTTAGGATAAATGCCGAGCTGATAACTGCGTATCAGCACACGCTCGGCAAGGGCGTGCCGTTCTACGAAGTGGCGGACTATTATAACGAAAACAAGCCCCGCCGCATAAATGCCGATCCGGCACTCTCTCCGAGCGCAAACGCGCAGAAGTATTATAAAGAATACCGCAAAGCAAAGACGGCGGAGCAGATGCTCGCAACGCTCATCGAACAGGGCGAGGCGGAGCTTCAGTATATAGATACTGTCTCCGACGCGCTTAGCCGCGCTTCGGGCTTCGGCGAGATAAACGAGATCCGCGCCGAGCTTGCGGCGTCCGGATATATAAAGAGAAAGAGCGTCCAAAATAAAAAAGGTCTGCAGAAGCCGAGCGCTCCGATGGAGTACCGGTCCACAGACGGATTCAAAATTTTGGTCGGCAGAAACAACGTACAGAATGACAAGCTTTCGCTGAAAACCGCCGCAAAGGGCGATATGTGGCTCCATACGCAGAAGATACCCGGCTCTCATGTCATAATCTGCGCCGAGGGTATGGAGATACCCGACTCGACGCTCGAAGAGGCGGCGCGCCTCGCGGCTTATCACAGCAGAGCGAGGGAATCGTCAAATGTGCCTGTTGATTATACGCGGGTCAAGAATCTCAAAAAGCCCGTCGGCGCGAAGCCCGGCAAGGTTATCTATCATGTGTATAACACCGCTTTCGTGACTCCCGACAGCGCCGAGGCGGAGAAACTTGCCGTCAAGGTATGAGCCCGATGAGCCAGAAAATACCGCTCAGCGGAGCGGGCAGAAAATATAAATAATCCCTGTACTTTTCCGGCAGTGACAGATTGAATGTCACTGCCGTCTTTTCGTTTATATTGAGTTCGAGCTTTTTTTCGTTATGGGCGAGTGCCACCGTGCTGCCGCTCTCTCCCATGGCCATGTGCCGCGAGTTGCCGCCCGCATATGATATCCCCGCCGCGAGCCCGGTCATGCTCAGAATGAGTATGCAGCTTATCATAAATCGCTTCGCGGTGACTGTGAATGTTTCTGCCTTTTTATTTTTGCGTCTTTTCATGGAATACCTCCGTTCTGCGGGAAGTATTCCCTTTTTTATGCGGAATATTCGTCGAGCAGCTTTGCGATGGCTGTGCCGACAAGCCTGCCGGAATATGCGGCTTCTTCGAGCGTGTTTGCGTCGCTGCCCATTTCGAGCAGAAGATTGCAGTGCGACAGATTCATGTTGTATTTGCGCTGCGAGAACAGGATGGGACGCATCAGTCCGGGATACATCGTCTCGCAGGTCTGCTGCAATCTTACCGCAAAGCGCAGATTCTGTTCCCAGTCGGGGAAGTCTTTGACCTTGCCCTCCTGCGCTCCGGTGATTATCATGATTTGCGCCGCCTTTTTGCCGTTTATCTCTGCAGTAGGCTTTATCTTGTTGCCGTTGCTCAGATGTATCGCGTCGCGGTGGATATCGAGCACGACTTGAATCGACGGATATTTCTTGAGATAAGCCTCGACATTGACTCTTGAGTGGTCGTATGCGCCGGTGTATTTTCTGTCGTGTATTTCTGTGTCGTGGATTACTTTGTATCCGGATTTTTCGAGCATTTTTGTAATTTCATCGCCGACGCGCACCATGTTTCGACTTTTGTCCTCTCCACGCCCGGTGTAGCTGTTAGTGTAGAATCCGCGGCCGAGCATCTCATAGCCCTCGGTCGTGTGCGTGTGGAAAATGAGCACGGCGGGCTGCGATTTGTCAACGGCTTTCAAATCAATCGGCTCGTTCAGAACTTTTTCTATGTTTATTGATTTTGTCTGCGTCGTGTTTTTGACGCAGATGTTTTTGTACGTGTTGGTCGCGTTGGCTTTTCCGTATTTTGTTTCAACTATCTTGCCATCGCCTTTTTCGGAACTGTGCTTCGATTCAAATTCCGCCATCGCCGCTAAAATATCCGAGGGTGTCGCCGTGATGTCAAAGCTCTTTTCCGTTTCGCTCGCTTTCTCTTCCGATTCCGGCGCGTTTCTGCTCTGTACTGTGGCGCTCGCCTGAGCTTCGCTCTCTGTGGTCTCTGTTTTGTCTTTGACGGAAGGGGAGTTCTCTTTTATGTATTCTATCCCGCCTTCGGGCATGGCAAGTCCCGCGCTTATCAGCGCAAGCTTCGTTCCGCCGACCCCGAACAGCAGCAGCGACGCCGTGAGAATGACCGTTATTGCGAGGGCGGGCAGCCCGCCGGCAAACGACGGCAGACGGAATGTGCGGTATATTTTTGTCTTTCTTCCTTTTTTCATTTTGATTATCGCGCCTTTCATCATGCTGTGAAAATTATATGATGAAATTTCCGCGGTTATGTTAGTTTGACTTCAAACAGGGTGAATATTCACTGAATGGTATATTGTAATTGTGAATAAACAGTTAACAAGCAGCGCTACGAATTACAAAGATATATTTATATCAGAATTAAAATGACGAGTTTTCAACAGTTTCCACACAGTTATCCACATTGTCAAGTGATTTGCTTTACACTTTTGCTATATTCATCGAGACTGAATAATATCCGCAATATTCATTTATCCCGCCCATTCCTGTTTGATAAAAGAATATTTCTCGAGAGGCTGTTCATGCGCCGCGAAGCTATAAAAAGAAATATAAGCTCCACCGTCAGCACGGCTGCGGCAGTCCACATTCTGATTATTTTTTCGTTCGGATTTTGCCGCATATTTCTCCCGCCCTTTCTCTTTTGCTATTCTCTGCACGGTATTCGGCAAAATTCAATGTAAAATATTACTCTTGACGAAAGCATAAAAAAGATATATAATATGTTTGAACAAATGTTCGAGCTGAGGAGGCGAACACCGATGGGCGACAGGGTTATTCTGCACTGCGATCTCGATAACTTTTTTGCCTCGGTGGAGTGTACCTTCAGACCCGAACTGCGCGATGTGCCGATGGCAGTCTGCGGCAGTGAGAGCGACAGGCACGGAATAGTGCTCGCGAAAAATCAGCTCGCCAAAAAGGCGGGCGTGAAAACCGCGCAGACCGTCTGGCAGGCGCGCTCGATTTGCCCTCAGCTCGTCTGCGTGCCGCCGCATATGGATAAATACCGCGAGTTTTCCGTCCTCGCAAGACAAATATATCTAAGATATACCGACCTCGTCGAGCCGTTCAGTATTGACGAGTGCTGGCTCGATGTGACCGGCAGCTCTCTGCTCTTCGGCTCGGGGGAGGAGATAGCGCAAAGAATCTCCGCCGATATGCAAAACGAACTCGGGATAACAGTCTCGATCGGCGTCAGCTTCTGCAAATTTTTCTCAAAGCTTTCAAGCGATATCAATAAGCCGAACGGCATATTCTCTGCAAAGCGCAGCGATTATAAAGAAAAGCTCTATCCGCGCCCGGTGACGGAGCTCATGGGCGTCGGCGGCTCAACGCGCGACAAGCTCTTTTCGGTCGGCATATTTACTATCGGCGACCTCGCCGCCGCATCAAATGAACTTGTCAAGCAACTGCTCGGCAAGCCCGGAGATTATCTTTTGAAGGCCGTCCGTGGACTTGACTGCGATCCTGTCCGCCGTTATGGCGACAAGCCTGCGCCAAAAAGCATCGGGCGCAGCGTGACTCTGCCCGAAGATGTTACAGACGCTCTGCGCGTGCGCGGAATTTTTGCCGAGCTTGCCGATGATATATCCTCGAAGCTGCGCCGCGAGGGGATGCTCGCCGGTGCGGTTCAGGTGCAGATAAAGGACAATACTTTCAAAACTTCGCAGTATCAGAAAAAGCTTTCAAACCCGACCCGCATCGCCGATGAGCTTCTTGCGGCGGCGATAGGGCTTGTCCGCTCGAATAACGCTCTGTGCGTGCCCGCGCGCCTTGTCGGCATGACCGCCTGCGACCTTACCGGCGAGGACGAGGGATTTCAGCTCTCTTTTGACTTCGATCAGACTCATGCCGACAACATGGAACAGCTCGGCAGCCGCGTCGACGGTCTGAGGGACAAGTACGGTAAACAGATAATCAGGCGCGCGTCCCAGCTCAATAGTGAACAAAAAGAACTAAAAGATGAAAAATAGTTATATTTTCATAAAATCCACGCCAAAAAATGATGAAATTGCACGAAAAAATGTTGACAAAATTTTTAAATTTGTTATTATAAACCTAATGATGCTTATCAAAGGAGTGGAATATGGATCGCGATCTCGGCAAATTCAGCGATGAACAGCTCTGCTCTATGGCTGCCTCGGGCGATGATTCCGCAATGGCGGAGCTCATCAGCCGTATAACGCCGCTCGCCGGCGCAAAGGCCGCAATGTACAACAACGGCGATATCCACAGGGACGATCTTTTTCAGGAGGGCATGATAGCCTTCATAACGGCGGTCAATACCTATGACCCGAAGAAAAACGCATCATTCAGAACATATGCCGCCGCGTGCATCAATAACCGTATTATCTCCGTGCTCAGAAGCAGAAACGCACAGAAAAATATCCCGCAGGACATGATGCAGAACATCGATGACGGGGAAGAGGTTCAGGACTTCTCCGCCGACCCGCAAAATATATATTCCGCGCAGGAGGACGACGCAAGGTTTGAGGATCTGCTCAGCGAAAAGCTGACCGATTTCGAACGCCGCGTTCTTACTCTCAGAGCGGAAAAGCTGAGCTATGAAGAAATAGCCGAGCGCCTCGGCACCAACCCGAAAGCTGTTGACAATGCTCTTCAGCGCATAAGGCGCAAACTCGCTTCCGACAGCCGTCGGTAATCGCAAATACATCCGACCGGCGCTGTTCAGATAAATGCCCGCGTAGCTTAAAAGCAGAGCGTTGAAGTTCAAAGGCGGCGGTGCGATTCCGTCCAAGGGCGACTATACTATCAAGTGAGGTTAGACAAATGTACGAAGACAAGACTCTCATCTGCAAAGACTGCCATAAGGAATTCGTTTTCACGGCCGGCGAGCAGGAGTTCTATGCTGAGAAAGGCTTTGTAAACGAGCCGCAGCGCTGCAAGGCTTGCCGCCAGGCTAAGAAGGCAAGCACGATGTATGAGGCAGTTTGCGATGATTGCGGCGGAGTCGCAAGAGTTCCTTTCAAGCCCAGCGAGGACAAGCCTGTTTATTGCAGCGCTTGCTTTGAGAAGAGAAAGAACAACGCATAAGGATATTTTAATATAGTTCTATGCAAACGGAGCAGGGCGGTTTATACCCGTCCTGCTCCGTTTTTGTGCTTTATTTGTGCGCAGAGGTTATTTGCTTCGGTGCTTTTTTATTTCAGCCTTTCTTCAAAATCAACTATGCGGCAGTTTGAATATCTCTTGAGACATTCGTCAAATCCGCAGCTGAGAAAATCCGAATCGTGGCAGTCGGAGGAGAGAATGAACTCGCCGCCGCGCTCGGTGATATATTCGGCAATGTCCAAAGCAGGGTATGGAGTCACGCGGCAGTTTCTTGCGATAGCTCCGGTGTTTATCTCGAACGGCACTTTGAGCTTCAGCAGCTCGTCTGCGGCTGCCTGCCATGCCTCAATATATCGCGGGTCTTTCGTCGAAAACAGGCAGTCGTTCTCGTTGAACTTGGTCACAAGATCAAAATGCCCGATGAACGACGGATTTATTTTCTCTCCGAGCTTCGCGACATTTTCATAATATGCCTGCGAAAAGCTTATAAACGAGCCGCCGAAATATTTGTTGACATAGTCGATTTGGTGCTGCGCCGGCGACTCGTCAACGGGAACATAAACATCTCCCGCCTTCACATAGTGAACCGAACCGATTGTGTAGTCAAATTCAGACAGATCAGTTTCGTCAGTGTAAAGATCGGCTTCAAGACCGATGTATATCCTGATCTTGTCCGCGTATTTTTCGCGCAGGGCTTTGAGCTCGTCTATATATCTGCGCGTCTCGTCCGTCGTCATGCAATATGACGGGTCAATCGATGTGTGAGAATGGCCGGAAAACCCGAGCGCCGTGAAGCCCTGATTTATTGCGGCAAGAATCATTTCCTCTGCGGTGTTCTTCCCGTCGCAGTATGTTGTGTGAGTGTGAAAATTTTTCAGTTCCATGTCTTTGCCCTTACTTTCTGAGTGATCTGTTTATTGCGCAGAGTATGCCGCGTATCGAAGCGTAGTTGATGTTGTGCGAGATGCCGACGCCGAACAGCTGCTTGCCGGCAGGCGAGGTGAGGTGAATGTAGGAGACAGCCTTTGCGTCCGAGCCTATCGATATAGCGTGCTCTGAGTAGTCGACGAAGCTGTATCCCGTCACGCCGACTGTCGCGAGCGCGTTGAAGAATGCGTCGATAGGACCGTTACCTTTGCCGACGATTTTTCTGTCTCCGTCGCCGTCGTGGCGGAGCACGCCCTCAAACCTGACCTTCGGCGATGTGTCGTTGACTTCGTTCTCTTCGTAGAACTTGTGGCTGATGAGCGAGTAGGGGCCGTGAATGTCGATGTATTCGCGCCTGAACAGCTCCATGACCTCGTTGGCGCTTATCTCCCTGCCGACCTCGTCGCAGTAGTGCTTAACGGCGCGCCCGAATTCGGGATGCATGGCCTTGGGCAGATTGTAGCCGAAGCTGTTCGCCATGACGAACGCCGCGCCGCCCTTGCCGGACTGGCTGTTTATGCGGATTATCGGCTCATATTCGCGACCGAGATCGGACGGGTCTATCGGAAGATACGGCACTTCCCAGTAGTCGCCGCCGTGGTCTTTCATATACTGCTCGCCCTTGTTTATCGCGTCCTGATGCGAACCCGAGAACGCGGTGAAAACAAGCTCGCCGGAGTACGGATGCCGCGGCTCAACGTGCATATGTGTCGTGCGTTCGTATATGTCTTTTATCGCGTTTATGTCGTGCAGGTCAAGCTCAGGGTCGATGCCCTGAGTATAAAGATTGAGCGCAAGGGTTATGAGATCGACATTTCCAGTCCGCTCGCCGTTTCCGAAGAGCGTGCCCTCGATTCTTTCAGCTCCCGCGAGCATACCGAGCTCTGCCGCGGCGACTGCCGTTCCGCGGTCGTTGTGCGGGTGCAGGCTGATTATTGCGTGTTCGCGGTGGGGGAGACAGCGGCAGAAATACTCTATCTGATCCGCGAAAAGATTCGGCGTGCTGCTCTCGACCGTCGAGGGCAGATTCAGTATTACTTTGTTATCATCATCTGCGCCGAGCGCGTCCATGACCGCCGCGCAGATGTCTGCGGCAAAGTCCGTCTCCGTGCCCATGAAGCTCTCTGGCGAATATTCATATATAATGTTTGTGCCGTCGGCTTTTGCTTCGTCGCCGAGCTGCTTTATGAGCTTTGCTGCGTTGACGGCAATATCAGTAACGCCTCGCTTGTCTGTGTGAAACACGACTTTTCTCTGCAAAGTGGAGGTGGAGTTATAGAAATGGAAGATGACATTCTTGGCGCCCTTTATCGCCTCGAAAGTCTTTCTGATAAGATGCTCGCGCGACTGCACAAGCACCTGTATCTTCACGTCGTCCGGGATATATCCGCCGTCTATCAGCGCGCGGAGTATCTCGTATTCTGTCTCGCTCGCCGACGGAAACCCGACTTCTATTTCCTTTATGCCAATGGCGCAGAGCGTCTTGAACATCTCAAGCTTCTCCGGCAGGTTCATCGGATCGATGAGCGCCTGATTGCCGTCCCTCAGGTCGACACTGCACCATGTCGGCGCGCGCTCGATTTTATTGCACGGCCATGTGCGCGATTCAAGCTCAACAGGCTTGAACGGTATGTATTTTTTGCAGCCCTCTTTCATTTTGAAAACCTCCAAAAATAAAACACCCCTACGCAAAAGCATAGGGGTGTGAAGCTTCACACGGTACCACCCTAATTCGGCGAAAACGCCCTCAGAGGTCTCTGATAAGACCCGGCATATAACGCTGCCAGACGGATCGCCCTATACATCCGCAGACTTTGAGGCGGTCGACTCCGGAATGAGCTATACATCTGCATCGTGGCACCGCTCTCAGCAAACGCGGCTCTCTTGGGCTCGCAGGTGCAGATCTTGTTTCCTTCACAGTCTTTGCATTTGAATTATATCAAATCTTGGTATTTTGTCAAGAGTTGGTAAACCGATAAGTGGTTACTCGTTATTAATGTATATATAATAACGCCCAACTAATAACGCCCAACGTCACTGAACGCCCGGATAAGTGTAAAAGAAGTTGATAAAAAGACCAAAAAAGTTGGAAAAAGGTGTTGACAAACGGAGCTGGGAGTGGTAATATAGTCGAGCACTTGAGGGACGGGTCAAGCGAAAGCGAGAGCCGGACGGAAAGGAAAGTGCCGAGTACCTTGAAAATTAAACAACGAAAGAAACAAGGAACCCTGAGATTCGCGTCTGAGAAGACGCAACAAAGTAATTCCGGGAAACGAAAGTTTCTTGGTAAAGTAAAGAGCAGAACAAGCTCTGAAATTGATTGTAGCCGCATAAGCGGATATGATACAAATTTTAGAGAGTTTGATCCTGGCTCAGGATGAACGCTGGCGGCGTGCCTAACACATGCA
>ERZ1106954.3332-NODE-3332-length-10551-cov-3.384051_pt1 | contig 10551 bp, 6 predicted proteins | sample MGYA00403678_ERZ1106954 | MGnify/ENA primary metagenome ERZ1106954 (study PRJEB35170, sample SAMEA104062445) | human gut metagenome | biome: human gut; feature: human-associated habitat; material: faeces | place: Denmark | collected 2012-08-20 ... | reverse complement strand
CACTTGCAGAAGCGAGGCTTTTAGGAAAACCGGATTTTAAGATAATAGGCGATGCTTTCGTATTCTCTTATCTTAGAAATTCAGGTGCAGCATGGGGAATGCTAAGCGGTAGGATTAATCTGTTTCTTGTGTTTACAGTTATAGTTATGCTTATAGTAACTTATGTAATTATTAATCTTCCTGCAACAAGAAAGTATATGCCACTTCTTATAACATGTACATTACTTGTATCTGGTGCAGTAGGAAACTTTATTGACAGGGTAAGATTCGGATATGTAAGGGATTTTATATATTTCAAGCTTATTAATTTTCCGGTATTCAATGTGGCAGACTGCTATGTTACTGTTTCAGTTGCACTGCTTATAATTCTTATTCTTTTTGTCTATAAAGAAGACGATTTCGGATTCTTAAAGTTATCAAAGAAGGGTGATAATAATGAGTGATTCAGTACAGAATTTAATTGCTGAACCAGAGGATAAGGGGACAAGAATAGATAAATATCTGTCGCAGGAGTTAGAAGATGTGTCAAGGTCACGCATACAGAAGCTGTTAGATGATGGAGATATTACGGTTGATGACAAATGTGTCAAGTCCAACTATAAGCTTAATGGAACGGAACATATCACAATAACAATTCCTGAACTTATTGTGCCACAGATACTCCCGGAAAACATACCTCTGAATATAATATATGAAGATGATGATGTGATACTGATAGATAAACCGAAGGGAATGGTTGTACATCCGGCTGCAGGACATTATACAGGAACAGTTGTCAATGCACTTATGTATCATTGCAGGGATAATCTGTCAGGAATTAATGGCGTTATGCGTCCTGGAATAGTACACAGAATAGATATGAATACCACAGGTGTTATTGTTGCATGTAAGAATGACAAGGCACATAATGATATTGCTGCACAGCTTGCTGTCCATTCAATAACAAGAAAGTATTATTGCATTGTCCATAACCGCTTTAAAGAGGAAGAAGGCACAGTGGATGCACCTATAGGGCGTAATCCAAAGGACCGCAAGATGATGGCGGTTGACAGAAAGAATGGAAAACGTGCTGTCACACATTACCGTGTACTTGAGAATTTTGACAAATACAGTTTTATAGAATGTCAGTTAGAGACAGGCAGAACTCATCAGATAAGAGTACATATGGCAAGTATAGGACATCCGATACTTGGAGATGATGTGTATTGTCATGCCAGGAGTGGATATAAGCTGCAGGGACAGACACTACATGCGGGTGTTCTTGGATTTATACACCCGTCAACAGGTGAATATATGGAGTTCAAAGCACCATTGCCCGGATATTTTGAGAAGCTGCTTAAGGATTTAAGAAATGGAGGTAGCAATTGAGACGCAGGGAATTTATAGATATGATATTGAACAGTATTTCAGATACATTTGATATATACCATAATTACTGGTTTGAAGGTAGAAAGTTTGTTATATATGCTTACAGCTATAATAAGAAAGACAGATTTTCTACAACAGATGATGCCAAGTTATGGGACTCAAAATGCTATGAGCATCTGTTTTTCATTAATTGTGATACGCTTGGCATGAAAGAGCTTGATGATTTATATGATTTTGCTGTCAATAAGATTGAACCGCATTTTGTAAGAGGTGACGGAAAGCTGCCTGCTAAGAATCATATGTATACACACATATCATTTATAATAATCACAAGAAATCAGGTGCTTCCTGATGTCGAGAAAGCACTTCAATCTAAGAATTTTAGCAAGAATTATATGTTTGGTGCAAGAGGCTTTTCTAATATCAGACTGGCTTGCGTTACACCGAGCAGATACAGTGTGATATCTAATAAGGCTGGAACTAAGATAGCAGAATTTCTTACAGAGATACTCTTGCATATAGACCATTATGAAGAGTAATTATTAAAGATTAATTTAATTATGCTTAATATGTAGATTTTACCACAAAAATAATGTATAATATATCTAAAGTATTTCGTATACAATTGAAACTAGGAGGTAGGAACTATGGATGAGAGAACAGTTATTACTATCGGACGAGAATTTGGAAGCGGTGGACATGAGATAGGCATGAAACTGGCAGAGAAGCTGGGAATAAAGTGCTACGACAAGGAACTGCTTGAACTTGCAGCTAAGGAGAGTGGACTTTGTGAAGAACTTTTCGCATCTCAGGACGAGAAGCCTACTAACAGTTTCCTTTATTCTCTTGTAATGGATACATATTCACTGGGATATACTAATTCATATGTGGATATGCCTATTAATCACAAGGTTTTCCTTGCACAGTTTGATGCTATCAAGAAACTTGCAGAGAGAGAATCATGTGTTATTGTAGGAAGATGTGCCGATTATATTTTAAAAGACAATCCGGATGTTATTTCTGTATTCTGTTACAGTGATGTAGAAGAACGTATTCAATGGTCGATTGACGAATATCAAGTGCCTGCCAAACAAGCCAAGAAAATTGTGCAGGAAAAAGATGCACAAAGATCTAGATTTTATGAATTCTATACCAATCAAAAATGGGGAAATCCACGTAACTATACATTGATGATCAATACATCGAAGATGAGTACAAAAGAAACTGTACAATTACTTGCTTCATTTTATGATGCAAAAAAAGGCATCCTCACATTTAAGAATGCCTTTGAAAATCAATATGAAAAAGATAATAAGTATTAAAAAAGTCGGAAACCCGACTTTTTCTTTTACATAATGTAAGGTGTAGCGAAGTATAATACGAAGATGATCATTAATGCCCAAACAGTCGGGTGAACTTCTTTCGCTTTACCAGCTGCAATCATGGCAATTGTATAAACGATGAATCCGCATGCGATACCATTTGAAATAGAATACATCAAGATCATCATAATAACAGTGACAAAACCAGCAGCTGCAAAAATCATGTCATCCCAGTCAATACCTTTTAACTGTTGTGCCATCATAATACCAACAACGATCAATGCTGGTGCAGTAACTGCGTTCGTAACTGTACTTAAGATAAGTGGTGATAAGAATACAGCTAGTAAGAAGCAAACACCAGATGTACATGCAGTTAAACCTGTACGTCCACCAACACCAACACCAGAACTAGATTCAACGAAGCTAGTTACTGTACTAGTACCTAAAACTGCACCAAATACTGTACCAACCGCATCAGCAAGCAATGCTTGTTCAGCATTTTCTAGTTCACCTTTATCGTTGATTAAACCAATACGGTTACCAATCGCAACAAGTGTTCCAGCTGTTTCAAAGAAGTCAACAAATAAGAATGAGAAAATAACTACGAAAGCTTGGAATGGATTTGCGAATAATTCAGAAATTCCTGAGAAGCAAGCTCCAGCAGCTTGTAATTCAAAATCAAACGAAATGAAATGTTCAGGTAAAGTAGGCATACCAGCCATTCCCATGAATCCAAGGATGATTCCAATCACAGCAGTGATAACCATACCTACGAAAACGGCTGCAGGAACATTTTTAATAACTAACGCAATTGTGATCAACAATCCGACAATCGCAAGTAATACAGTTGGATCTGTTAAGTTTCCAATTGTTACAAATGTTGAAGGACTAGCTACAATAATACCCGCATTTTTTAAACCAACAAACGCAATGAAGAAACCGATTCCGGCTCCGATTGCCAATTTTAATTGTACTGGAATCGCATTGATAATAGCTTTACGAACACCAGTAACAGAAATAAGAATAAAGATAACACCTGAAATGAATACAGCACTTAATGCAGCTGCCCAGCTAAGGCCCATTTGTCCACAGATTGTGTAGGCGAACAATGCGTTTACACCCATACCAGAAGCCAATGCAACTGGGTAGTTGGCAACAAGTCCCATAATGATACTTGCCACACCAGCAGAAATAGCTGTCGCAAGGAATACAGATGCTTTATCCATACCAGCATCTGCCAATACTGCAGGGTTAACCCCAAGAATGTAGGCCATAGCCAAGAATGTTGTAAGACCGGCAATAAGCTCTGTCTTAACGTTTGAACCTTTCTCGTTCAATTTAAAGAATTTTTCCATGAATCTCTCTCCTTCTCTCTTTTTTCAAAAGACCCCTCCATTGTAGCATAAGTTATTATAAAAGGATGCATTTAAATAGAGAAAAAGCATAAATATATGTTTTTATCGGTGAATCCGTTATTCTTTCCATTGAATGTTTATAAGTTTGAAGCTGAGCCGCATACATATCAATTAATTTATTTTCATTATCCGTGGTATCTGTTTTAAAATCAATGATAATTATTTCATCTTCTTTATAGATAACTAAGTCCATAAATCCATGAACGACTTTGTTTTTTTCTTTAATAATATAGCTTTGTTCAAATACATGCTTTTCGTTCATCCATGAAGCATAGAGTGCATTCGAATTTAAAGCTAGAATCTGTTTGATATCATAATCCTTTAAAGTATATCCATAAGAATTCGCATAAGAAATAATTTCTTCTTGTTGATAAGGATATGAACATTGCGCCACAATTTCATGGAATAAAGTACCACGAAGCGTTCCTATATTTTTAGTAAGAGAAATATCTTTCCAGTCTAATTTCATTTTGGCCCCACTAGCCGTCTGACTCGAGAACACATCGGATGTTTTTGTATAGACAGGAAGCTTGTAAGACTTATTATTTTGACGCACTTTTAATGGTCTTTCATACAATTCTGATTTTTTATCAAAAACCACTAGAGAATCACTCGTATTGGCATATGTATGTAAAAGCCATCCTGTATAACTCTCATCTTCTAATAGAGTATAGGCGTTTAATGGACTATAAAAATCTTCAATGCTTTCAATCGTATCTACAATGACCAATTCTTTTTGAGGACGTGTTGTCGCAACATAGAATACGCGCATTTCTTCGGCAAGATCATCCAATTTTTTTTTGGTTTGTAGAGCTAAATGATATATTGAATTGTACTTATATTTATAATCATTACTTAAGCCTTTTAAAGATAATCCTAATATTGAATCAAGTAAGATGCATGAACTGCCATGTTTATCTCTTTGTTCATGTTGCGAAAGAATATATACAACAGGGAATTGTAAACCTTTAGATTGATGCATTGTCTTTACTTGAACTACATCATCTTCTTTGCCATACAAGCTTGCTTCCTGAGTTTGATCTTGCGTTGCATCTTTAGATAGTTGTAGGACAAAACCATGGATGTCACTCTGATTTTCATACTGGGTTGCTAATTCTAATAAATAATCCAGGTTGTTCTTATCTTGAATTGTTGTAGAAGCATAATAGAAATTATTATAGGCATAGATGTATTGTAGAAGTTGTACAATCGTTTGATTTCTATTTACATATAATTCAAAGAAAGGCTTCATAAAATCTTCGTTTTTAATACTCATATATAAAGATGTGCCTTTTTCTTTTCCAATGCAACACTTCGCAATTTGAGAAAAAGATACATTAAATAATGGGGACATTAAAGAAGCACATAACGCAATGTCGTCGGTTAAATCTTCTAAAGCTTTTAAAGTGGAAAGTACAATTTGGATGGCAGGATTTGTGTAGAATCCATGATCAATGGTAATCATAGCCGGAATGTTGTAGGCCTCAAAAACTGTTTTCAGTTTTTCTTGAGGCGCATGATTACGGGTTAACACACACATAGATTTATAGGACATGCCTGCTTTGTGCTTTTCGATAATATCTTGTGCAATCAAATCAAAACGATTCTCATTGTGATTCTTTTTGATGGTAGCTTTGTTGCCTTCTTCATCTTTATATTCTGTATATAAGAAACGAACTGGATATTGAGGACTTTCCATTTGTCCTTTCGTACCTACATTGGCAATATCAATCTCTTCAAATTGTTTTCCCAATAATTCATTGTTCATGATCTTACTATAAAAATCATTGTTGAATTGAATAACACTCGCATTGGAACGATAGTTTTCCTGCAATAATAAAGGGGTGTTGTTGATATCTTCCTTTTTCATCCAGTCCTGCATAATTTTTGGATTGGCTTGTCTAAAACCATAGATGGATTGTTTAATGTCACCCACTCTAAATACGTTGTTTTCATGGCAGAAAGACGCAATGATTTTTTCTTGAAGTTCATTGGTATCTTGAAATTCATCCACAAGAATCATCTGATATTTATTGTACATTTCTTCTTTGATCATCGGATCTTGAAGGAGTTGATACGCAAAGTGCTCCATATCATTAAAGTCAATCACTTCCATTTTCTTCTTTTCCAATTGAAAGTATAACTTTACTTTATTGGTTAATTCAAATAAGGTATCTACTAAAGCTTTATGATTTTGAATGTCCTTTAAATAGAATTCTTCATCAAATAAGTTTTCTACGATCTTTGTTTCATGATCTTTAAAAGAAGTTTGATATTTTGAGTAATCCACCTTATCAATTGTCTTCTTAAAACCGATGGTATTTTTTAAATACAATTCAAATTGAGCTTTAAAATCTGAATACGAGTTGGCATCTAAACACTTTGATAAATAGTCCTTTTTGACTTCATAATCTTCAGGCTTTGCGATTTGATCGATTACTTCATCTAAAATTTCTGACATAGCCAAGCAATGGTTATGAAAGTATTTCAATGCATATTCCATTAATTCTGGACTTAAATATGTATATGAATCTTGAATGTTTTTAATCCATGTCTTTGCGTCTTCTTCGGATTTAGAGTTGAGGATTGCCAAAATATCTTCAATGTATTTTTGAATGTCTTCTTCTGTTTTTCCAAAAGAGAGAAAATACATTTTTAATTTTGTGTATGCAGCTAAGTGTAAATCTTGAATCGCATGTTTGTAGGCGTTGTCAAAGGCGATGCGTGTTTGGGCTGAAGATGCCGTTTGTTTGGACATCGTATAAGAAATAGGAATCTTATAGTAATAATTTTGTACAATCGACAAGCAGAAACTATCAATAGTTGAAATACTGGCTGTTTCAAGTAGAGCCATTTGCTGAAGAATGTATTCTGTTTTTGGCTGCTCTTTTAATTTGGAAAGAAGACGTGCCTTCATTTCAGCTGCCGCATCCTTTGTGAAAGTCATTGCCAGGATAGAATCGATTGAAATATGGTCTTTTAATACAAGCTGACATAAACGTTCTACTAAAACAGCTGTTTTACCACTTCCGGCACTGGCAGAGACAACGACATTTGTATCTCGAATGTCAATGGCTTTTTGTTGGGGAATTGAAAAATCCATGTTTATTCTTCCTCCTTTTCTACACGAAGCATTGGTTCAACTTCATTCGCTGAATTTCGACAAATAGATCTGTAAGCACAGAATTTACATGCATCTTGGACGTGATTAGGTAGAGCTTGTCCACTTTTAATGTCCTTTAAAAGACTGTCAACGACTTGAGTCCATTCCTCTTTGATGGTTTCTAAACTTGGATTGGCTCTTTTTACAGGCATGTATCGTTTTATGTCATCACAATAAATGCTCGCATCACTAAAGTGCCATCCATTTAATCTTCGATTGACTTTAAATGTATCCGCAATATCTTTTTCATCGTTCACAGTGAGTTCAGGTATTTTTTTGCGATAATTTAATTTTCCATAAGTGAGTGTTTCTGGGGTTGTCCTTAGTGCAATATAGAAACATCCTACAGGGATTAAACCGGATTCTTTTTCGTAAGCTAACGTATATGTGGCTAACTGCAAAGATAATCCTTTTTCATAGTCATCGATTTTAATATCTTTATCACTTGATTTATAGTCAAAGATACAAAAAGATGTGTTTGAACTGTCGATTCGATCAATATAGCCATATAAATCAATGGTATATTCATTCCATGGGTAGGAATAAGAGAACTTATGTTCTTGTTTATCCATGTTCATGTGCCAGTTGGATTCAAAATTATGTAGTTGTTCAAAAATCAACATAAGTTTTTCTGTGATTTCTTCAATTTGAGAATCAAACCATGGAATTTGTTGTAAAAGCACTTCTTTTGCGAAGGAAAATTCATTTTCAACATAGTGATGAATTTCTTCTTTGGATAAAGACGTATATTCTTGTCTATCTTTAGAAATCACTTCTAGAACATGATGTAATATGCTTCCACGAATTCGAATGTCTGTGATGTCTTCTTTTTCTTTTAAATATAAGCCGTATTTTAGTGCATGAGAAAAAGGACATCTTGCATAAGATTCGAGTCTTGAAATAGATCCTTTAAAATGATCATCCTTAAAGAATATGGATTTAGCTGTTGTTTCATTTAAATCGATAGTTGGGGTAGTCCAATTAAAAGAATCGGGCGTAGTGATAAACTCAGCCTTTTGTTGGAGCCAATTTTCTATGTCGGAGCTAGGTTCATAATTCTTTCCTTGATAATCACTTTGTGGATAGAATACATAAAGAATTTCACACAAAGACAAACAGTCAAAGATTTGTGACTGCTGGTTTTGAATGCGTGTTTCAAGATTTGGTAAATCCGTGTTTTGTACATAGGCCTCATCAAAGATTCCAGTATGTAACTTTAAAGCAGGAAATGCACTGGCATTTGTGCCAGTTAAAAAGACGATAGGTCTTAAATTTGTGATGTCTTGCCTAGATCCAATGAATGCCCCTTCAATGGAATTGGCTTTCTGATTGGCAGAAAGATTTTGGATTTGGTGAATCAAGATGTTTAAATCATTCGCATTATGAATGTGTGTATGCACATCTTGGATAAGTGACATGACATCGTTGAAGGCATTCAAATCTTCTTTTGTGACTTGTTCATGTAGATTTTGAATGTGTTTGGCCATCTTGATAAAATCGTATGCATCAAATAAGAAGGCATGATCGTGTATCCATTCTAAAGTGTCTTGTTCTAATTTTTGGTAGGATGCGAATTGGTAGGAATCAATGATTTCATTATCTTTGTATGGAAGTGTAGTTAAGAAAGGTTCAAATTTTAAAAATTGTTCAGGGAACAATGTGTAATACTGCAAGAGATAATTGTCATTTGGATATAAGGTTTGAACTACGTTTAAAAAACTTTTTAAATCCATATCTTTAGCCCATGTTAAATAATGGATCCACTCGTTATATATAGATGTAGTATGAACTTCTTGTATAGTTGTGAATGGAATCTTATGTGCTGTAAGAATCTGGGTTAAAACATTGATGTCACTTGGGTTGTTTAGGGCAATGAAAATATCATCGGCTGAATAGTCATTTTCAATAATAAGATTTGCGATGACTTCCATTTGTTTGCGTGCGTTGGCAACACTGTAGTAGTGTGTTGTTAATAGTTGCTTATCGCCGAGCCATTTTGCGCCATGATCAATCAACACTTGAATCCAGTAACTGTCTAATTGAGAGTATTCTTTTTTTAGGATATAGATGTTTTCTAAATCTGGTAAACTTGAAAAGACATCTTGCGTTTGGTCTTCTTTGAGTTGAATTGGATACAGAAGATTTAAGATTTCGTGTAAATCTTTTTCTTTTTGGGTTGAACAAGGAAAATCATGAATCTGATAGGTTTTTGCCATTTTTATAAAGTCTAGACAGGCATTTAAAAAGTCATAGTCTTCTTTACTGGAATAGAAGGCATTGGAAAGAGAGATATTCTTTAAAGCGTCTTTGTATAAATAAAGAATTTCAATGTCAGATTTATTTTGTCCATGATAAAAAGAAGATAGCCAGCTAGACAAGGTTAAAACTTGTATGCCAAGGCAATCTTTTTTTTGTTTTAAAATTTCTTTGTATAAAGCTAGATGTAGGGTAGCCGGAGCTAATATTGTACTGTTGTCTGGAATTTGTATCATAAAATTATCACCTAGATTATTATACCATCATTATTATTAACTCGAGAGTTATTAACTGTGCAGTTAATGAAAAAAAGTGGATCATTTGATCCACTTTGTGTTGTATTATAGATTTTCTGTAATGTGTCTTGCAACATATACACCAGATGCACTGGCATGACTTAATGAGTGTGTTACACCTGAACAGTCTCCGATAACGAATAGTCCTTTGTGTTTTGTTTCTAAGTTTTTATCTACTTTTACTTGCATGTTGTAGAATTTAACTTCAACACCATATAGTAATGTGTCATCACTAGCTGTTGATGGACATACTTTATCAAGCGCATAGATCATTTCAATAATGTCATCTAATTGACGTTTAGGGATAACTAGAGACAAGTCTCCTGGTGTAGCCTTCAATGTAGGAGTTACGAATCCTTGTGCAATACGACTTGGAGTTGAACGTTGTCCACGAATCAGATCACCAAAGCGTTGAACGATAACGCCACCACCTAACATGTTTGATAGGCGGGCAATACTTTCACCATATTGGTTACTTTGTGAGAAGGGTTCTGTGAAATGATTTGATACTAATAAGGCAAAGTTTGTGTTGTTTGTGAAACGAGCTGGATCTTCATAGCTGTGACCATTTACAGTGATGATTCCGTTTGTGTTTTCGTTTACGACAACACCTCTAGGGTTCATACAGAATGTACGAACGCGGTCTTGATATTTCTTTGAACGATATACGATTTTAGATTCATACAATGAGTCTGTTAATTCTGAGAATGTATCGGCATTTAGTTCAACAC
>ERZ1106954.3330-NODE-3330-length-10555-cov-3.000381_pt1 | contig 10555 bp, 9 predicted proteins | sample MGYA00403678_ERZ1106954 | MGnify/ENA primary metagenome ERZ1106954 (study PRJEB35170, sample SAMEA104062445) | human gut metagenome | biome: human gut; feature: human-associated habitat; material: faeces | place: Denmark | collected 2012-08-20 ... | reverse complement strand
AAATGCAGGACTTAAACAGCATCAGGCATCATCTTGGCAGGTGGAAGGCGACCGCGTCAAGAATTTCATCAATAGCAACTGATACGGTTTTAACATCAATAGGTTCTTCGCGTTCAATTGCTTCATCGCGAATTTCTCTTGCTCTCTTTGCAGTACCTACTACAAGACTGTAACGGCTATTGCAGCCTTTTAATAATTTTTTCAAATCCGGGTTAAACATATAAATATCTCCTTTAAATTTAATTATTTGGATTCATTGCGTTTTTTTAATTCTTCGCAAAGTATTTTTTCTATATCATTAACACAATCATCAAGATTGTCATTAACTACTTTATAATCATATTCATCCTGACATAAAAGTTCTTTTTTAGCAATGTCAAGCCTTTTCTGTATCATTTCTTCCTCTTCCGAATTTCTGGCTCTTAGTCTTTGCTCAAGTGTTTCCCAGCTTGGCGGAACCAAGAAAATCGAAACGCTGTCAGGATATAACTTTTTAACATTTTCCGCACCCTGAACATCAATAATCAAAACGCAGATTTTACCGTTGCTGATTGCATCATTAACACCTTTAATCGGCGTGCCATAATAGCAATTATTATATACAGCATATTCAAGAAGTCCGTTATTTTCAATCAAATCTTTAAATTCATCTTCGCTTAAAAAGAAATAATTAACGCCTTCGACTTCACCTTCTCTCGGCTTTCGTGTGGTAGCTGAAACAGATTCAACTATATCATTTCTTTTTTTGCGAATTTCTTTAAATACTGTGTCTTTTCCGCATCCGCTCGGTGCCGAAACAACAACAAGCATACCATTATTATTCATCCTCAACCTCCACATCAAACTTCGCAGCAACCTGCTTTAAATCAAGATAAGAAAGTACAACATTTTCGCTGTCCGTAACAATTACGCTCATAGTTTTTCTGCCGTGCGTTGCATCAATCAGCGTTGATTTAGCCTTACTTTCCTTAACAATTTTTTTAACCGGGGCAGATTCGGGCGATAAAATTGCAATTACCCTGTCTGCATTTATTAGGTTTCCAAAACCAATATTAACTAATTTCATAATAATTACTCTATATTTTGAATTTGTTCTCTGATTTTTTCAATTTCAGCTTTTACTTCTACAACCTTGCGTGCAATTTCAACATCATTGCACTTTGAACCGATTGTATTTGTTTCCCTGTTAATCTCCTGAATTAAAAAGTCAAGCTTTCTGCCAACTGCTTCGTCACTTGATATAAAATCACGAAGTTGAGAAATATGGCTGCGAAGTCTTACTGTTTCTTCAGCAACTGCCACTTTATCTGCATAAATTGCAACTTCCTGTAATATTCTGCCCTCATCAAGAGTAACATCACCAAGTAAATCGTGAACTCTTTCAACCAATTTATCATTATATTCTTTAACGGTTTGCGGTGAGCGTTCCTCAATAAAAGAAACAGTATCAAGAATAAACTGACTGCGTGAATACACATCGTCATACATTTTCTTGCCTTCGACTTTTCTCATATCTATGAACTTTTCAACAGCTTCATTTGCAACCGTTTTAACAAGCTGCCAAATTTTTTCTTCGTCTTCCTCCGATTTTCTGACAATCAATACATCAGGAAAGCGAGCAATTGTAGACGCACCGAAATCTTCTTTTAAATCATAATTAGTTGAAATTTCTTTAAGTGCTTTTACATATGCATTAGCAAGGGTGTTATTCACAACAACATCAGCACTTTCTGTATTAAGTGCTTCAATGCCAACATAACATTCAATCTTACCTCTTGCTACTTTAGAGTTTACAAACGATTTAATTTTATCATCAATAAAGCCATATTGCCTCGGGCAGCGGCACAAAAATTCAAAGTATCTGCGATTAACGGATTTAAGCTCAACCGTAATCATATAACCGTCAATTTCTCTGCTTGCTCTGCCGAAACCGGTCATAGATTTAACCATATCAATTACCTCTACACATTATTTTAAAATATATTATAAGTAGCTAAAACATATAAGTCAACGCTTTGTTAATATATTGTTTACAATATTCACACATTATTTACAATCAAAAAACACCGTCAAAAGACGGTGTTTTCTTATTTATTATCAATATTTCGAATGGCAAGTGTAGTTAACTTTTCCTTTTACGCTTCTTTTCAAGGTGAATTTTTTTCCTTTTTGAGTTACATTTAAGTTTACTTTTTTAGGCCTTACCTTTTGGCAAGTGTAAAAAGTACAAGTGATTTTGCCGCCCTTAACTGTCATTCCAACTTTAATGGCGTATTTAGTATTATTCTTCCATTTAAAGTTTTGTACATTGCCTGATATAGCTGCATCCCTGCCAAGAGGAACATAAGAAACCCTTTGGCTGTGTTGGTGGCGTTCAACAATTTGAACATTTGCAAGCAAAGCTGCGTTAAATGCGGTTGAAGCAACTTGGCAAATACCTCCGGCAAGACCCATTGCCACACCATCGCCTCCGGTAAACACATGCGCTTTTTTATAGCCATTTGAGCTTGTTCTTGAACCTACAACTTTATTAAAATCAAATGTTTCACCCGGCTGAATAATTGTACCGTTAATTTTTTTAGAAGCAATCTTCAAATTAGTTGTTCTGTCCTTATTATTTACATAATATGAACAATAGGTGGAATAAACATTTGAAAAATAAGAGCTGAGCATGGTGCTTTTGCTACCATAAAGCTTTTTACCGTTATAAACGGCATATGCTCTTACTTTTACATAATATTTTTTACCTTTTTTTAGTTTCTTGATAGCCTTTTTAGTTTTATTTGAATTTTTGATTTTTACAGTTTTTAAACCTTTTTTAAACTTACTGTCAGTTGTATAAATGATTTCATAACCTGTGCAATCAAGCTTTTTCCATTCAACATTAAGTGTTGAATTTTTCATGGTTACAGAAGTAAGCTGTGCTTTAGCCGGCTTTATAAATACTGATACAGCATCACTTTGCTCACCGAAGTATTTATCACCGTCAATAGTTTTATAAGCTTTAACTACATAAGAATGTAAAGCTGAATTTTGAAGTTTTGTAAACTTATAAGATGTACTATCGGCAGAAGCGTAAACAGCATGAACAAAGCTGTTCTTGTTAGCATCATACTTTAAAATTTCATAACCGGAAACTTTATCAACTTTGCCCCAACTTACTGTTGCTGTTGTAGCAGAATTTTTTGCAATTGAAACAGAGTTTACTTTTTGCGGTGAAATTATAAATGTTTTTGACACACTTGCATTAAAATTTCCTATACCGGTGATTTTAACGGTTGCTCTGCCGGGTGCGTTATTTTTAGAATAAGTAACCTTATAATCAACATCCTGCAACAATAGTTGACCATTAAACGAAACATACATAACAGGATGAACAGCACTGTTGTAATATACAAGCGAAGTTTTATCAAATGTGACAGATAAATTTTTACTGTTAAAAGTTATTGGCTTTATTGTATATTCCTTTGTAACAGAGCCGTTATATGAATTCATACCGGTAACCGTAACCTTAACTGTTCCTGCAGAAACGAAATCCGAAAATTTCAGCGAATAATCAACATTTTCGCTAAGCAAAACTCCGTTATAATAAACAGAAACAGTAGGCTTTTTAGGTGTACCATCATACACATAATTTTGTTCAGAAATTGAAATAACCGTATTTGCATCATTTAAAGCAGTAACATCTTGTGCATATGCATTAAATGCAAAGCCCAAGCAAAGTGCTGCGAAGAGCAATGAAGAAATAACGCTCAAACTTTTTTTCATAATTACACTCCTATTTACTTTGTCCGTAATATGCGTTTTTACCATGCTTTCTTTGGTAATGCTTATCAAGTAAATATTGCTCAATTCCGATATTTGAATCATTGTCAAGTGAAGCAATCTGTTCTGTTTGATAAGCCATTTTTGATACTTCTTCAAGAATCAAGGCATTTTCAACAGCTTTAAACGGATCTTTACCCCAAGTAAAAGGTCCGTGCCTATGAATTAACACAGCAGGGCATTCTTCTGGTTTAATTCCCCTTTGCTCAAATTCTTCTACAATAACTTTACCTGTATTAAGTTCATATTCGCCCTTTACTTCTTCCTCACTCAAACCTCTGGCACACGGAATTGCACAGTTTGCGAAATCTGCATGAGTTGTACCGTAAGCATTTACATCTCTGCCTGCCTGTGCCCATGAACAAGCCCATGGTGAATGTGTGTGTACAACTGCGCCTACATTATCAAAATTTCTATAAAGTTCAAGATGAGTAGGAGTATCGGAAGACGGATTTAAGTTGCCTTCTACTTTATTACCTTCTAAATCCATTACTACCATATCCGATGCCTTCATATCATCATATGGTACGCCGGAAGGTTTTATTACAAATAATCCTTTATTTCTGTCTATGCCCGAAACGTTACCCCAAGTAAGCACTACAAGACCGTATTTAACAAGCTGAAGATTAGCTTCAAAAACCTGCTCTTTAAGTTCTTCTAACATTTTAAATCCCCTTACATACCGAGCTTATATGCAACATCGTTGTAGAAAAGTTCTTTTTTAAATTCGTTAATTTCTGTGTCTTTGTTAATATGAATAAACTCAATACCCATAATTTCTGCAAAATCCCTCATATGATCTGCTGTAAGAGTATACGAAAGCACAGAGTGGTGAGCACCGCCGGCATAAATCCAAGCTTCAGCAGAAGTTTGAAGGCAAGGAAGCGGCTTCCAAAGAACACCTGCAACCGGAAGATTCGGCATATCATTAACCTGCTCCTTACACTCTACATCGTTAACTATCATCCTGAGCCTGTCACCCATATCAACAAGAGTTACAACAATTGCATCACCTGTTTGTGCCTTAAACACAAGTCGCGCTGGGTCTTCCCTATCACCTATACCAAGAGGATGAACTTGAATTTTTGGTTTTTCAGCAGCAACGCTTGGACAAACTTCAAGCATATGCGAACCAAGAAGCATTTCATTTCCCGGTTCAAAATGATATGTGTAGTCCTCCATAAATGCAGTACCGCCGTTCATACCCTCTGCCATAAGCTTCATAATTCTTGTCATTGCGGCAACTTTCCAGTCACCCTCTGCACCAAAGCCATATCCCTGGCGCATTAAATCCTGTGCAGCAAGTCCCGGAAGCTGACGAAGTTCCTGCAAGTCCTCAAAATTTGTGTGAAATGCTCCAAAACCGTTTTCATCAAGGAATTTTTTTATTGCTACTTCTTCCCTTGCTTGATAACGGATGGAATCAATATTGTTTGTATCAAAATCATAATTTTTCTTGTATTCATCCATTTGAGCATCAATTTCATCTTCACTGACAGCGTTAACATATTTGATAATGTCACCGACACCGTAATGGTCTACCTGCCAGCCGAGTTTGATCTGAGCCTCGATTTTATCACCGTCGGTAACTGCAACATTTCTCATATTATCAGAAATACGAAGTACACGAAGCTTTCTTGATTCATTTGCGCCGACTGCCGCTCTCATCCAAACACCCATTTTGTTTTGAAATGTTTCATCTTTCCAATAACCTGCAATAACCTTAACCTTTTTTCTCATTCTTGCGTGGATATAACCGTGTTCTCTGTCACCATGCGCTGACTGATTAAGATTCATGAAGTCCATATCAATTGAATCCCAAGGAATGTCACGATTAAATTGAGTGTTAACATGAAGATAAGGCTTGTTAAGTGCATTAAGTCCTGCTATCCACATTTTTGACGGAGAAAATGTATGCATCCAAGTAATAATACCTGCGCAGTTAGTTGTATTATTTGCTTCTTGAATAACATTCAAAATTTCAGATGAAGTTTTAACACAAGGCTTTGCAACAACCTTGCAAGGAAGTTTAGCACTCCATTCATCACACATTTCTTTTGCGTGTGCGTTAATGTCGGCAAATATTTCTTCGCCGTAAAGGTGCTGTGTACCCACAATAAACCAAAACTCATAATCTTTAATTGCCATAATATTTCTCCTTATATGTTTTCAACAGCCGATTTTTCAACTGCCAATGATTTTTTATAAAGTTGCATATATTTTTCAAAACCGCTTATATCCTTTTCATCAGGAACAGTGGTTTTAATTTCAAATTTTGAAAATACCTTTTCGTCAAGGAATTCATCAAGTGATAAGCCAAAACTTTCTTTTGCAAAGCTTGCAAGAACAGCTATGCCCCAAGCACCGCCTTCACCTGCTGTTGAAAGAACGGAAACAGGTGCTTTCATTGCACCGGACATAAGTTTTTGACCTACATATTCAGTCTTAAACAGGCCACCGTGGCCCATTAACTTATCAATTACAACATTTTCTTTTTCAAGTATTTCCATACCGATTTTAAGCGTAGCGATTGCCGAATAGATATTTGTTCGCATAAAATTAGCTAAAGTGAATTTTGCATTTTCGCTTCTTAAAAACATTGGCCTGCCCTGTGTAAAACCGGTAACAGGTTCACCTGAAAAATAGTTTGATGATACAAGACCGCCACAGTCTTCATCAGCATTAAGCGCTTCGTTATAAAGCATATCATAAATTTGTGCTTTAGTTAAAGAACTGCCCGAAATACTTGCAAAATCAATAAATAACTTAACCCAATAATCAAGATCAGTACAGCAGTTATTACAATGCACCATAGCAACCGGTTTGCCGGTAGGCGTAGTAACCATATCAATTTCTTCATAAACTTTTGAAAGTTGCTTTTCAAGCACAATCATTGAAAAAATCGAAGTTCCGGCAGAAATATTACCGGTTCTTTGCGCAATACTGTTTGTAGCTACCATACCTGTTCCTGCGTCGCCCTCAGGTGGACACATTAATGCGCCCGGTTTTAATGTACCTGTCGGGTCAAGAAGCGAAGCTCCTTTTTCAGTAAGTGTTCCTGCATTCTCGCCTGCAACTAAAATTTTAGGTAAAATGTCTTTAATGTTCCACTTGAATTTTTTAACTTCATCAAGCGTACTGAACTTATCAAGCATTTCGTGATTATAATCGTTAATATTACTGTCAATAGGAAAAATACCTGAAGCTTCACCTATGCCGACAACCTTATTGCCGGATAACATATAATGAATATATCCCGCCAAAGTAGTTATGTATGATATTTTTTCAGTATGTTTTTCACCGTTTAAAATTGCCTGATACAAATGAGCAATGCTCCAACGCTGCGGAATATTAAAATTAAAAAGTTCGGTTAATTTCTTTGCTGCCTCGCCTGTTGTAGTATTTCTCCAAGTTCTAAACTCGGCAAGTAAATTATCATCCTTGTCAAACGGTAAATAACCGTGCATCATTGCGGAAAAGCCGATTGACGAAAGGCTTGTTATCTTAGCGGAAAAGTTATTTAAGCATTCATCGTTAAGTGCTTTATATGCATTTTGCAAACCACTCAAAATATCATCAATACTGTAAGTCCAATATCCGTTTTCAAGTTTGTTTTCCCAATCATGACTGCCGGAAGCTAAAACATTATATTCGCGGTCAATCAAAACAGCCTTGATTCTTGTTGAGCCAAACTCGATACCTAAGCATTCACTGCCATTTAATTTATAATCCTGCATAAAATACCTCTTACTTATTTAATTACACTTATAATACAATATTAAATTCGCATTTTCAATAGAAGATAAGGAAAAATCTGCAATATTTAAAGAAATAAGAGTATTAAAAAAGAGCAACCAAAACGGTTGCTCTTTGGTGCTGGTGACCGGACTTGAACCGGTACGGTATTTCTACCGAGGGATTTTAAGTCCCTTGCGTCTGCCTATTTCGCCACACCAGCGTACAACAGATATAATAATAGATTTCAAGTCCAAAGTCAAGAGTTAATTTCAAATAATGATTAAAATTAACTCTTGTCTTTGATTATTTAATCTCTTAAAAGTTTTTCCCTTTGCTTGTAATCCGTCATAAATATTGATATATAATTATAAAACTCTTTGCTGTGATTGTGGTGTTTTATATGTGCCAGTTCATGCACAACTACATAATCAATCGCTTCTTTCGGATAAAGCATTAAATAATATGAAAAGCAAATAGAATTTTTACCATTGCAGGAGCCAAAGCGCTTTTTTGCAGAAGTGATTTTTAAACCTGTTGGCTTAACATTCATAATATCGGAATAATATTCTACCCTTTTAGGCAGGTAATCATTTGCTTCTAAAATCAAGCGTTTCTTATCTTCTTCGCTAATATTATATTTATCAATATGCTTTTTCTTTCTTGACACAGCCTTTTCAAGCCATTCGTTGTTTCTATCTATAAATTCTTGAATTTGATAATTTGAAACATAATACGGTGCTTTAACTATTGCGTTGAGTTCATCATCAACACTGAGAGAAATTGTTTTTCTGTTACTTTTAATTATTTTGAAATTCATTATTCTTTAGGCTTTTTCATAGATAAAACAATACGCTTTTTATCCACATCAACTGAAATCACCCAAACTGTTACTATATCCCCAACTTTTAAAACATCACTTGGGTGCTTAATATATTTATCTGTAATTTGAGAAATATGCACAAGTCCGTCTTGGTGAACACCAACATCAACAAACGCACCAAAATCAATTACATTACGAACAGTTCCTTTAAGTTCCATTCCGACTTTTAAATCTTCAATATCCATAACATCTGTGCGAAGCATCGGGGCCGGCAGTTCATCCCTTGGATCTCTGCCCGGTTTGGCAATTTCTTTTGTAATATCAATAAGAGTCGGCTCACCGATATCAAGTTGTTTTGCAAGTGCAGATGTGCCTACTGTTTCAACATATTGCTTAACAGCAGAAACATTACCGCTCCTTACATCTTCATCAGTAACCGAGCATAATTTAAGAAGTTTGCGTGTTGCATCATAACTTTCAGGGTGAACGGCTGTATTATCGAGAACATTTTTGCTTTCGCTCACTCTCAAAAATCCTGCACATTGCTCAAATGCTTTTGGACCAAGCATTGAAACATTCATAATTTCATCGCGTGATTTAAAAATACCGTGTTCCTGCCTATATTTTACAATATTATCAGCGATTTTTGATGATACGCCTGCAACTCGGTTTAAAAGCTGCGCAGATGCAGTGTTAAGGTCTACTCCGACTGTATTAACACAATCTTCAACCACACCGTCAAGTGCGCTTGAAAGCCGGTTTTGCGGCATATCGTGCTGATATTGGCCTACGCCGATTGCTTTAGGGTCAATTTTAACAAGTTCGGCAAGCGGGTCTTGAAGGCGGCGCGCAATTGAAACTGCACTTCTCAATGATACATCATATTCAGGGAATTCCTTTGCAGCGAGTTTAGAAGCCGAATAAACCGATGCTCCCGCCTCACTTACAACCATATAAGTAATACCGCAGTTGAGTTCTTTAATAACTTCGCAAGCAAAAACCTCTGTTTCGTGTGATGCAGTACCGTTGCCGATTGCAAACATTTGAACATTATGTTTTTTAACAAGGTCTTTAATTATTTTCTTCGCCTGTTCAACTTTATTATGCGGAGGAACGGCATATATTACACTTGTATCCAATACTTTACCCGTTGCATCAACTACCGCAACTTTACATCCTGTTCTGTAACCTGGGTCTAACCCTAAAGTAACTTTACCCTTTACAGGCGGTTGCATTAGCAAATGGCGCGTATTTTCCGCAAAAACTTTTATAGCCTTGTCATCTGCATTTTCAGACAAAGAATTTCTTAGTTCACGCTCAACAGACGGAAAAATCAAGCGGGTATACGAATCTTCGATAGCTTCCTTAACAAGTTCTTGAGTCGGTGAACTATCCTTTATATGAAGATTATAAAGAATAGTCAAAGCGGTAATTTTATCATAATCAATATTAACTTTTAAAAAGCCTTCTTTTTCACCACGGTTGAATGCAAGAACTCTGTGTGACGCAATATTTGAAATCGGCTCGGTATATTCCCTATACATTTCATATACGCCAAGCTCATCCTTCGCCCCTGTTACAACGATATTACCATGATTTTTAATTGAATAGCGCAGCATCTTTCTGCCTGCCGGGTCATCAGAAACAAATTCAGCAATTATATCTTTAGCACCGTTTATTGCGTCTTCTACGCTTTCTACTTCGTCATTAAGATATTTTTCTGCTTCAACAAGCGGTTGATTTGAATTTTTGTCCTGTGCATAGAGAAAATCGGCAAGCCCCTGCAAACCTTTAGCTTTAGCGACTGAAGCTCTTGTTTTTCTTTTAGGTCTGAAAGGTCTGTAAATATCTTCAAGTTCGGTAAGAGTAGACGCACTTTCAATTGACGCCATTATTTCATCCGTCATAAGTTCCTGCTCTTCAATTGAAGCAATTATTTTTTCTTTTTGCTCCTCCATATTTCGCAAATATGTGAGCCTGTCTGATAAATCTCTTAATAGCTGGTCGTTAAGTGAACCCGTTGCTTCTTTTCTGTATCTTGCAATGAACGGAATAGTATTTCCGTCATCAATAAGTTTAACGGCATTTTCCACCTGCCAAAGCTTAACGGAAAATTCCTGAGTAAGTTTTTGTAAAATATCCATAATTAGTCCTTTCAAAGTAATATGATTA
>ERZ1106954.3326-NODE-3326-length-10561-cov-6.905292_pt1 | contig 10561 bp, 11 predicted proteins | sample MGYA00403678_ERZ1106954 | MGnify/ENA primary metagenome ERZ1106954 (study PRJEB35170, sample SAMEA104062445) | human gut metagenome | biome: human gut; feature: human-associated habitat; material: faeces | place: Denmark | collected 2012-08-20 ... | reverse complement strand
TTTTGTTGCTCAGGTGCTTATAAAAAATATTAAATTATAGTGTTGCGGAAATTAGAGCTTTGTATTTATTTTGTGTATTTTAATCTGGCTTTCTTGTTTGCTGTTAAAAATAGAGCTTTTGATAGTTTATGGGGGGGCAAATTGATGTATTTGGTTTTGGTGTTATCCCTCGCATCTGTTTATGTGATTAATGGCATACTCATTGGTGAAGACGCAACTTTTATACATTTCTCCTTTAGAATTTATAAAATGGTAGTAAGCTTGTTCTTGTGTATTTTCTTGATGAGATTATTTAGCAGTTTTACACATCAGCAGTTTTCTTTATTGAATTCTTTAGACCAAACTTCATTTGGAATATACTTGATACATCCCTTCATTATGTTTGCATTATTATATCATGTAGATTGGGTTTATGAGACATGTCAAATATCACCATATAAGTATCAAGCCTGTATGTTTTTCTTCTTGGTACTAGCATCTTACTTAGTTGCTAGATTACTAAAGAAAATGTGGTTTTTTAATCAAATTTTATGATGTCAAAAATAGTATTTATATCTTTTGCTAATAAAAAGTATAGTGCAGCGTTAAGGCAAATCAAAAATAATGTGAAGCCTTTTAGCTTTAATGAAATTAAAATATTTACAGAAGATGACCTTCCTATTGAAATCAAACATAAGATGAAGGTTTGTTTATATCATCGAGGATATGGTTATTGGCGTTGGAAACCTTATCTTGTGAAAACAGTTTTGGAAGATTTAGATGAGGGGGATATACTGATTTATTCCGATGCTGGAAATCTATGGAATGCTTCTGGAGTAGATAAGTTTCATGAGTATGTTTCTCTTTTGAAAGATAGTAGTGATTCTTTCTTGGTTTTTAACCAGCCTTTTCTAGAAAAGGATTGGACAAAAGGGGATGTATTAAGCACACTCGCAGTAATAGATAGGTTTGACCTATTAATGTCTTTACAGCTATGGGCTGGATGTTTTTTTGTAAAGAAAACACAAGAATCTATTAGTGTTGTGAATATGTGGAATCATTATGTTAATGATTTTGATGATTTGGTTACAGACAAATCCTCTTCTTATCCAAATCTGTTAGGATTTCAAGAAAATCGTCATGACCAAAGTGTTTTTTCTCTGTTGGTAAAACAATCCCATCATAAATTGATTTCTTGGGAAGAAATTCAAACGATAGATGGAGATTGGAACAAGATAGTATCCCAACCAATTTTGGCAAAGAGAGCATATAAACAGAAAAGTTACAAAAATTTCAATTGGTTGATAAACAAAATACAAAACTACCTTATAGGACTATATTTGTGTCATATAAAGGGGTTTTATTTTAAAGATAAAATTTCCTGGTAATAAAATTGTAGAGGGCAATGGAAAAAATTATAATTGTTGCAGCATGTGATGATAAATATTCATCGCATGCAGGAGCTTTGGCTGCATCTGTTTTTGCTAATAATCAAGATGTAGTAGTGGAATTTAATTTATTGACAGATTTTATGTCTGAAGAGAATCAACAAAAGTTTTTGCAGCTTGCTACGACTTTTAAGCAAGTTGTGAAAATTATACATGTAGATAAGTCTCGTTTTGAGAACCTGCCTATAGGACAGGCTTTCGAAGATCATATAAACATAAGTACCTACTTTAGATTGTTAATTCCAGATGTTTTCTGTTCAGAGGACAAAATTCTATATTTGGATTCAGATATGATAGTCCGAAAGAGTTTGTTGCCTTTATGGAATTCTGAAATACGGAATTATGCCTTTCTTGGTGTTAGAGATATAGAGGAAATGCAGCAAACAAATCCTTTGCGTTTAAATTATCCTATAGAAGATTCATATTTTAATGCAGGAATGGGATTATATAATCTTGATTATTTAAAACAACTTGGGTTTAATGAAATCGTGTCTGAATTTATAGCCAATCATTCTAATTTAATAATTTGCCATGACCAGGATATATTAAATGCTTGTTTCCATGGTAAATTTAAACCAGTTTCTGAAACATGGAATATGTTGAATGATTTCTTGACTTATCGATACCAATATTATGGAGAAGACAAAACTTCGTTCGAGTCAGCGAAGAAAGACTGTTGTATTGTCCATTTCACCACAGCCATAAAACCTTGGCATAAGGAGTGTCAAAACCCATATAAGTCGGATTATTGGAAATATTTAAAAATGACGCCATGGAAGGATGAAAAACCTGTATTTTTTTTCTCGAACATTTACCAAAGATATATGTATTTGTTAAAGTGGAGAATAAAAAAAATAATTTCAAAAATAGGATTTAAAAGAGGATATATTAAAAGATGAAACAATTAAATTTGTCGGAAAAAGTAGGTGCGTTATTTTTCTTGCTTTTATCAGGAAGTTATGCATTTGTAGATATTAAATATGTAATGCTTTATCTTGTTATTTCTTTTATTATATTTATTTTAAATAAAGGTTATAATAACTGGTATATTAAGCAGAACTTTCTAATAACGATTATTTTGGCATTTTGGGCAACTTTTACAACTCAAATAATTCGTAATGATGCCATTGACAATACATTTCTGCTCTATGTCTTATATCCAATGGCTAATTTTTTTCTTTTATCTTCTTATACATTTAAGAAATTCAGAACTGCAGTTTTGATTATGATATCTTATATATTATGTGTGAGTATTATTGTGCATTTTTTATATATGTTTCACATTGTTGCTGCAGAATTCGATCCATATGCTTACAAGTTTATTGCCTTTAAAATCTTTAATGTTCATAATGGTGATGATGCTTTTTTAGAATTACCTTTAGGTGATTATTATCGATTTAGTTCTATTTTTGGAGAACCAGGGCAATTAGGATGTGTATTGATATATATATTGGTTTCTTTTACAGATAAGATTGCTCAATTAATATATACACCAGCTAAATTAATAAAACAGTTTGGGGTTATATTTGTATCAATAGTTTTAAGTTGTTCAACAACAACTTATCTTTGTATTGCAATGTATTTTGTTGGAATATTGATTTTTAATAACTCTAAAAGAAAATATAATTTTTTTATTTATATACTTTCTTTTGCTATAACTTTTGTCTTTGCAATAGCAATCTTTCAAAGCAGTGTTGTTACAGAAAAATTTAGTCAGAAGGATTCTAAAGAAGACACTTCGTATTCTATACGAATGGCTGATAATTTAGCCTGTTTAGAAATGACAAAAGAACATCCTCTATTTGGATTAGGAAGAAATACTAAAGAACAGAGAAAGTTTTTCTTGTCTCGTGATAATAGAACAAGTTCTAATGGTTGGTTACTTGCATCTGCATCTTTTGGAATATTTTATTTGGTCTATTTCTTGTATGTTATGTATAAAGGTATAAGGCATATAAATTTTAAGGTGAATAATTATTTTATTCTTGCTGTATTAATTTTCCAACAATGTAATGAAGCAGCTATTTTCTTACCCTATATTTTTATGTATATTTTTATGTTTAAAAGATATGAAGCTAATCAATTGATTGACTCAAAATAATTTAATAAAAACTTTAAAATATAAATCGTTAAATAACAATACAATGAATATAATATTTCTTTACCCTGCTGTTCGCAATGTGCCGAATGGTGGCCTAAAGGTTGTTTATGATTATGCCAACAGACTTGCAAATGATGGGTATGATATTTCTATAGTGTATGCTTCGTATTTTCCTGATAACGATAAAGGATTCATGGGAATGTTTAAAAGCGTCTTGAAATATATATACCAAATAGGCTATAGAAAAATTAAGGGATGTTCTTGGTATAAGCTACATCCTAAAATTAAAGAGTTGTTCGTTTGGAAGTATAATCAGAAAAATGTACCAAGTGGTAATTACATATTGGCCACAGCTGTAACTACTGCTAAATATGCAGATTCTTTACCAAACTTTGGTAGAAGACTTTATATCATTCAAGACTTTGAAACTTTTATAGCAAATTCTGAGGAATATATTTATAATTCTTATAGATTGCCTTTGATAAAAATTGCTATTTCAAACTGGATAAAAGATTTGGTAGATCAGTATTCTCCTTCTCCAAGTGAACTTGTTGTCAATGGGTTCAATTTTAAAAAGTATTATCTTACTATTCCTATTCAGAATAAAAGTAAACATTTGGTATCGATGCTCTATCACATAAGGCCAGCTAAAGGTACCCCAACGGCTTTTGAAGCATTGAGGTTAGCTAAGCAAAAAATTCCTGATCTAGAGGTTAATATGTTCGGTGTATATAATGCTCCAAAAGAATTGCCAAAGTGGATTCATTATATTCAGAATCCTACAGAAATGCAACATCTTGAGATAAATAATCAAGCAGCTATATATCTTGGCTGTAGTATTATGGAAGGCTGGGGATTAACTATTGGTGAAGCAATGATGTGTGGACAAGCTGTGGTTTGTACTGATAATAAAGGATATCTTGAGATGGCTAAGGATGGTTATAATGCTTTAGTTGCTCCAGTTGGTGATTCTCAAACTTTGGCAAATAACATCGTTAGATTGATAACTGATGATAATTTGAGATATCAAATTGCATCAAATGGATTGACATATATTAAGCAATTTGATATTGAAGAATCATATCGTAAATTAAAAAATATTTTAAAAAAATGAAAGTAAGTATTATTACTGTTAACTATAATAATGAGTCCGGTCTTAAAAGAACGTTGGAAAGTATTAAAAGTCAAATCTTTACGGATTATGAACTTTTGGTGATTGATGGGGCAAGTAGTGATGATAGTATTGCTGTTATTAATGCTTATTCAAAGCAGATAACTTCTATGCGTTTTGTATCAGAGAAAGATGAAGGTATATATAATGCCATGAATAAGGGCACAGATATGGCTATTGGTGACTATTTGATATTTATGAATTCTGGAGATAGATTTTATGACGATCAGTCTTTGGAACAATCTGCTAAATTCTTAGATGGAGAAGTTGATATTGTATCAGGAATAGCAGTAAGTGATAAATATGTGATGGATCCCGTCAAACCTAAAGCTCTTTCAATGTCCTTTTTCCTGAAGAACAGTATGAACCATCAAGCTACTTTTATAAAGAGAAATGTGATGCAAAATTATCATTATAGTGAAAACTATAAGATAGTTAGTGATACGGAGTTCTTTTTTAAAGCAATGATTTTAGGTAATTGTTCGTATAAAGATATTCCTGTGAAGATTTGCTTCTGTGAGGATGCTGGCGCTAGTGGAAATTTGAGTGCATCTATGCAAGAAAGGTATAAGGCAATAAAAGCATTAGTTTCACCAAGAATGTCGTATGACATAGACTTTATCATAAAGTATCATAATCCGATTTCAATGAAAGTAGGTGGATTGCTTTATAACAGATATTTCAGGTGGCTATTTGATAAGTTTATTAGAAGAGGAGGAAGATAGTGATTAGTCCATTGTATGTTTTTGATATATGTGGTACAATCTTTAAGTCGAATACAACTTTCGATTTCTTGACTTTTTGGTTGTCACCTAGGAGCAAATATTATAGTTCTTTTGATAAGATACGCAAAACATTTATTTGGAAAGTTATCAATAAGATAACTCGCACTTATTTACATATTGATATAACTCGTGTTATCGCATTGCGTTTTTTAAAAGGGTATAGTCGTTTGCAATTATTGGAAGGTGCTGATGTGTTTTACGAATCATATCTCATGAAACATCTTAATGACTATGTTGTTGGTAAACTAAAAGAGTTGATCGTTAATCCTTCTTGTAATGTATTGATTGCTTCTGCAACTATAGATGTGGTAGCAGAAGTAATTGCAAGAAAAATGCAAATTTTGGATTGGTATAGTTCTGAATTATGTTACGTAGATGGTATATGTCAAGGTAAGTTGTCTAAAGACTTGTTGGGTAAAAAAATCGATTTTATACAAGAGATACAGAATCAAACTATTGACTCTGTATACACTGATGATTTTACAGACATACCATTACTGAAAGAAGCTAGACAAAAGAATATTGTTGTTTATCCTAAGACCGATAAAAAATGGAAAAAAATAGTAAAGAAACTGAAATGGGATGTAAATTTCATCGAATATTGATGTTTTTTGTACCTTTGCTATATGCATTAGAAACTCGTTTCTTGAAACGTAGTAAGTTGGGCGCTATAGTATGGGCAACGGAGTTTTTGCTACCAACAATTATTGCATTATGGCTAGTTAAATACAATTTTGCAGAGTGGTATTATTGGATAGTATCTATTCTTTCTGTTTATAATTTATATGAAATTGGTTATATTCAGAATGATTGCGAAACAATTAAGCGTGAGCAAAAACCGACTCTAAGGGTTTCGACAAAAGAATTGCTCTTTTATGAAAAAAGGAAATATTCGATTTATGGATTACGATTTTTATTTGGCTTATTAGGTTCTGTCTTTTTTCTTTACCATGGCTCTAATTTCAGTCATATACTTATATTTTGGCTTATTGTGCCAATTTATGCAATTTATAATTATTTACGTGGTAGAGTAAATCTATATCTCATTTTTATATTAACTTCATATCGTTATTGTATGCCGTTAATACTAGTTTGCGATATCGCAAAATCTGAAAAAATGGAAATAATATTAGCAGTATTGATAGTATATCCTGTTTTAAAACTTATTGAAATATGTGCAGGTGGTAAGTCTTTACCACAAGAAAGGTGGACAAAAATATTTATGGCTAATTACGAATCTCGCTTTGTTTTTAGAATTAAATATTATTTTTGTCTAACTATACTTTTTGTTGTATTCCAATTAGTCGGGAATGCAAATTTACTTTGGCTACTTCCTGCCTATTTCCTTTTGTTAAGAGGTTGTCAGTGGAAAATGCCAAAATTGGGAGCTAGGTAAAATACTTATGTACTTAATAATGAGTATAGAATAATAATGAACATAAGGATATTCTCCAACTGTTAGATGCAACTCCTACTGTGCTATATTATATAGGTAAGCATATTGAGAAAAACATTGTAGGTAAGGCTATTGCATACGTTGGAAAGGAGTCTTTCTATGTTATGGCCTTGCACTTTGTTGGCTTTAAACTTTGTACTTTAGCCTTGCAAGGCATAGGTTATAGGGGGGGCAAGTCTTAGTGATTTGACACCAGGTGTTGGTGGTAATATGCTCTTACTTTTTGTGTACGCATTCTTTGGCGTAGGATTCCCATTGGTTTTTATGTGGGGATTTAGAAATGTTAAAACTTTAATTAAATAATTAGGGTGTCCAGTTCTGTGTTCCAGTTTTTAGTATCAAAAACAATGTAATAACCATCTAAGTCATTGATAATCATTCACTAAATAAACTATAATCTTGTGCGAATCTACATCAGACTTTTTGACAGTTAAATTTGTCTTATATTTTGTGCTTAATTTACTGATTTACAGTGTGCTAAGTTGCTAAAACATAATCAAAAACGAGAACATGGAACTGGACACCCTATTAAATAATATAATTATGGAAAATCCTATGGTATCTATCGTTACGGTAGGTATGAATCATTTAGTATATATAAAGGAGCTTTATAAATCTATTTATTCGGGAGAAATAAAACCAAATGTTTCTTTCGAAGCCATTTATGTAGACAACTGTTCTAAAGATGGTAGTGTGGAATTTCTTCAAAAGGAATATCCACAAGTGAAAATTATCAGGAATACAACTCCTAAAGGATTTGGTGAGAATAATAATATTGGTGCATTAGCATCGACAGGTAAATATCTTGCCATCATCAATCCTGATGTATCTTTTTGTAAGGGAAGTCTTGATTCACTTTACGATTTTATGGAAAAGAATCCCGAGGTAGGTATTGCTGTTCCTCACCTTTTTAATAAGGACTTGACTCATCAATTTTCTATTAGAGGATTTATTACTCCAATGATTTTTGTTAATCGTGTACTGTCGCATGGTAAGGATGATGCAACAAACAAGGCTGTGGAGAAATATCTGTGTAAGAATATTGATGTGGAAAAGGTTCAACCTGTAAATTGGGCAGTCGGTGCAGCTCTCTTTATTTCAAGAGAGGTTTATAGCAAACTTGCTGGATTTGATAAAGACTATTTCCTATATATGGAAGATGAAGACCTCTGTTTAAGGTCTTGGCTAATGAATAGACCTGTTGTTTATGTACCTCAATCGCAGATGATACATAATCATCTGCGTGCTAGTGCAAAAATCGGTAAAAAAGCTTTTATGCATTTCAAGAGTTTAAGGACTTTCTTTAAGAAGCATGGATATTCTATACCGGATTTTGCTGGTGCTTGTAAGTTGAATTTTATTTTGTAATTGCTATTATGGAAGTAATAAAGACTGATATTGAAGGCGTGCTCATTATTGAGCCTCGTCTGTTTAGAGATGCTCGTGGCTATTTCTTCGAGAGCTTTAGCGAGCGAGAGTTTAAAGAGAAGGTAGAGCCATTGGTGGGCTATAAAGTGGAATTCTGCCAGGACAATGAGAGTATGAGCAGTTATGGTGTAATGCGAGGCTTGCATTTCCAAAGACCTCCGTTTACACAGAGCAAGCTGGTGAGATGTGTGAAGGGTAGGGTGCTGGATGTTGCCGTAGATATCCGTAAGGGTTCGCCGACATACGGTAAGCATGTGGCGGTGGAACTGACGGAAGATAATCATCGTCAGTTCTTTATTCCTAAGGGTTTTGCTCATGGCTTTGCAGTATTGTCAGAAACGGCTGTATTTCAATATAAGTGTGATAACTTCTATCACCCTGAGGCTGATGGGGGTATCTCTATCTTGGATGAATCGCTTGGTATCGATTGGCGCATTCCTACGGAACACGCTAATCTTTCGGAAAAGGATACGAAACATGAGGTGTTGAAGGACTTTGATAGTCCTTTTGAATACTAAATGTAGATTTATACAAATAGGAAACAAATACTAATCATTTAATATTAAGATAATGAAAGGAATAGTATTAGCAGGTGGAAGTGGTACACGCTTGTATCCTATCACTAAGGGTATCAGCAAGCAGCTGATTCCAATCTTTGATAAACCGATGATATATTATCCTATCTCGGTATTGATGTTGGCTGGTATCCGTGAGATACTAATTATCTCAACTCCATTCGACTTGCCTGGCTTCAAGCGATTGCTTGGTGATGGTAGCCAACTGGGTGTGAAATTTGAGTATGCTGAGCAGCCTTCACCAGATGGCTTGGCACAGGCTTTCATAATCGGTGAGAAGTTCATTGGTAATGATTCTGCTTGCCTTGTTTTGGGAGATAACATCTTCTATGGTGCTGGTTTGAACCAGATGTTGCATCAGGCTGTAGTAGATGCAGAGCAGAATAACAAAGCTACTGTATTTGGTTATCGTGTAAGTGATCCGGAGCGATATGGCGTGGCAGAGTTTGATGAACAAGGCAATTGCCTGAGTATCGAAGAGAAGCCTGAGCATCCAAAGAGCAATTATGCTGTAGTGGGCTTATACTTCTATCCTAATAAGGTGGTGGAAGTAGCCAAGCATATCAAACCATCTGCTCGTGGTGAGTTGGAAATCACAACAGTAAACCAGGAGTTCCTGAAGGATAAGCAGCTGAAGGTACAGACCATGGCAAGAGGATTCGCCTGGCTTGATACAGGAACCCATGATTCCCTTTCTGAAGCATCTACCTTTATCGAAGTCTTGGAGAAGCGCCAGGGCTTGAAGGTAGCTTGCTTGGAAGGAATCGCATACCGACAGGGTTGGATTACGGCTGAAAAACTGCGTGAGGTGGCACAGCCTATGCTCAAAAATGATTATGGAAGATATCTGCTTTCGATATTGGATGAAGGCAATCAAACATTAAAGAAGAATTTAGAATACTAGGCCATGAATATTTTAGTAACAGGAGCTAACGGTCAGCTTGGAAATGAAATGCGCATCGTTAGCCAAAATACAACAGATCATTATATCTTTACCGATGTTAATCAGGTGGAAGGTTTGGAAACTACTTTCCTTGACATCACCGATATGGATGCCATCCGTAAGATGGTGAAGGAGAATGATGTGAAAGCCATCGTGAATTGTGCAGCATGGACCAATGTGGATGCCTGCGAGACGGATGAGAAACTGGCTGCATTGGCAGAAAAACTCAATGCGGAGGCTCCTGAGAATCTGGCTAAGGCGATGAAGGAAGTGGATGGTCTGCTCATCCAGATCTCTACTGATTATGTCTTTGGTAAGGAACCTTATAATGTGCCATGTAATCCTGACCAGAAGGGTACTCCTACTGGCGTGTATGGATCAACGAAGCTTCATGGTGAGCAGAAGATTATGGCTACTGGCTGTGATTATGTGATTATCCGTACGGCTTGGCTGTATTCTGAGTTTGGCAAGAATTTCTGCAAGACAATGCTTAATCTGACGGCAACCAAGCCACAGTTGAAGGTTGTCTTCGACCAGTGTGGTACTCCAACATACGCACTCGACTTGGCTAATGCCATCATCACCATATTGGATAAGGTAAAGGCAGCCCAGAGCAAGGATGAATATGTTGGAGTATATCATTTCTCAAATGAGGGTGTCTGCTCCTGGTATGAT
>ERZ1106954.3311-NODE-3311-length-10584-cov-3.662551_pt1 | contig 10584 bp, 6 predicted proteins | sample MGYA00403678_ERZ1106954 | MGnify/ENA primary metagenome ERZ1106954 (study PRJEB35170, sample SAMEA104062445) | human gut metagenome | biome: human gut; feature: human-associated habitat; material: faeces | place: Denmark | collected 2012-08-20 ... | reverse complement strand
GCCCTGTCACCGCAAAGCCTATCCCTACGCGACGACGCAGAACGCCGAGCGTGCCAAGACGGGCAGACGCGGTCAGAGTGAGCGTAGGACGGGATCCCGGAAGGTTGGTGTAAAAGTATGCCGCAGAAAACGCAGGTTCCCGCGCTCCTGCGATTCACTCCATAAAAACGCGGCGGTCTGGCTCACGCCCCAAGCCAGACCTGCTAACGAGGGGCAAATTACTTTACGACAGCGACGACCGCTCTTGGACAGTTTAACCGGACGGCACGAAAATATGAACCACAATTTTATGGGATCATACCGCCCCAGTTGGGGACGGTTCCTTTGTCACAGCTTGCTGGGACGAAGGAACCGTCCTCAACCTGAGCGCCCCCGCATCGAGAACGGTTCGTTTGTCCCACCGCTGGTGTGACAAACGAACCGTCCCCGCTGCTCATTACTCGCGGAAAAACCGCGATTGTGTATTTGCAGCGACGAGCGCTTTCTAATCTGCAATGGGCATGGCAGCCCAACGTCGCTGATTTCATGGTGAAATCGGCGCATTTTGTTTTCAAAGACAACATGCGCCGGTCCAGCCGGAGGTCAGCTTTTTTCGCCCCCTATACGGTGATCCGGCCTGCGCAAGTGGGAACGGCGCAGGCTGGAACGCCGCTTAAAAAATTGCGTTTTTCATCTCTGTTTTTCCTTTCTTTCTCTTTGGGCTGCGTTCGCCCGCGCAGTCCGGGAGAGAAAGGGCAGCAAGGTGTTACCGGCGAAAGCCGTGGACATATTTCCCCGCACTAACGGAGCGGATGCTCCGACGCAAACCATAGACAACGAATTGAAAGGAAGGTGTGATGCCCGACAAGCAGAAGGTAAATATGTAGGTCAACCCGTCACAAACTGAAAAAATCAGAACTGATCGGGGCACCGTAGGTTCCGCAATCCTACGTTCCAATCCAAAAATGCGGACAGCTTGGATAGTCCCGGCCAAGCTGGCAGACTATGGGACAAAAAATAAAACGAAGGAGCGTATCAAGATGAAAAACTTCAAAAAATTGACTGCTCTGCTGCTGGCACTTGTCATGATGTTCGCACTGAGCGTCAGCGCGTTCGCAGCCAACGTCACCACGAGCGACACGATCACGGTCAAGTTCACCAACAACTACAGCTATAATCAGGACGATGTATACACATGGACGCCGGAAAACGGCAGTGATCTCTTTACGACGAACAGCACAGTGCAGGTGAATCTTACTACATTGAACGGTCGCTCTTTGGCTGAGTGCAAGGCTGTCTATTCCGAGCCGACCGATCACGCGATGTACAACACCATTTCCGTACTGGACGTTGTTGCAGCTGCGGCGCTCTCGACCAACCGTGTCCTTCAAGGCGGCTGGGATGCAGCACCGATGACCGGTGCTCCGGGTGGCTATATCCATAACATTGACAATCAGAATCTCATGTTCGACTACGGCGACAACGGCGACGGAACGTACTGGCTGTCCGGTATGGGTTTTGTAATCGGCACGGATACGACTGCTGACGCTTCCTTGGCAAACCCGACTTTCTCCAGCGTTTATCTCAGCAATGTTGCTATTACTTCTCTGCCCGCTGGGACTGTGATTTATGTTGACCTTGGCACATACTTCTACAGCGCCGAAGTTATTGACTAATAGTTGAATAGACAATGATTGAGTAGTGGTTTTTTGGAGGTAGCGATGAAGAAAATCCTAACAGGTGTTCTTGCGCTTGTACTTGCACTGGGATTTACGATATTTACCCAGCCAAGTGCGGTCGCGGCCGATTCTCCCGGAACTGTAACAGCGCATCTGACCGTTTCTGTTCAAGACGATGCCGGAAAACTCATCTTTGCCAAAGCGCGCGATGGAAGTGACATGGCAGTAAAAGAGGTGCAGGTTTCCGATCAGGACGGCGATGGTATATTGACGGTATACGATCTGCTTTCCTGCGCCCATGAACAGCTTGCGCCGGGCGGCGCAAGCGATTTTTCTGTTGCACTTGGCAGAAAAAACACAGCAACGGCCAAAAAAATCTGGGGTATTGAAGGTACGTTCTATTTCCTTGAAGGTAAAATGGTAAATATGTTCAAGGAATTTTCTAAAGACCTGAAATATACCGGATACACCATAAACGAGTTTACGCATCTGACCGTTGTTCAGAGCGCAAAGACCGACTTTTTCTCTAATGCCATGCTTCCCTCCTCTGCTGTTGGAAATTTGGTTAATAGTAAGACAGCCTGTATTACCGCGATTGCAAACCAGAAATTCACTGTCGGGCTGTATACTACAGATTTCACACAGGGAAGCCCGGTAAAAATCGTACAAAAAGCTACAAATAGAGAAGTCTATTACACAAAAGTTGGAAGTACGACTGAAACGAGCGCTGGGAAAATAAACGCCGCTGGACGGCTCAGCATTACGATTCCGGAAGCTGGAGAATATCTGCTGTATTCCAAAGACCCGAGCGGCAGCTCCGCACCCGCCGCATGTCTGCTTCATGTTCTGAGTGAAAAGGCGGAAATCAACCAGCTGCGGCTTTCGCTGAGCGAGGACGGCGACGACCTTCTCTCGGATTACAGCCCAAAAGACACGGCATACACCATTACCATTCCAGAGGATACAAAGAGCCTGTACGGAGCCGCCGAATATGATGGTGCAGCTTTCAACATGAGATGGCGTTTTGATTCCACTTCCAATGGCGAGAAGTGGACTGCCAGTACGGTCAGCTATCCGTTCGGGACAGAAAATATCGGCAGTCTTAACATTGGGAGTGCTTCGCAGATCAGAATTTACGCGCATGACTATCAGCTGCTGAAAACGAATGATACGCCGCTGTCGGAGTATTATACGTTCAACATCAAACGTCAGGTTCAGCTGAGCAATTTGACCACGAGCGGCGCTGTACGCTCTGATGCCGACTTCAGAACAGGCAGCTTGGATGCTTACGTTGCGTATGATGCAGAAACGGCGACACTGATGCCCACCGCAGCGGACGGCGTGACGATCACCGTGGACGGTCAGGAGGTAACGTCCGGCACAGAGCATACTGTAACGCTGACAGGAACGGATACAGTCGTCAAGATCACCGTCCATCGGGACGGCGATAATTTTGTGGACGGCGAGTATACCGTAACATTCCATAAGGCAGCCGATCAGGCAGCCCCGGTGTTCCGCGAGAACCCTACGTCGGAATTACAGGAATATGTTCAAGATGATAATGTCATTTATCTGAAACCGCTGAATGTCCTTGCCGATGCCAACGGCGCAGTCAGCTATCAATGGTACTACAACACCACGGACAGCACCGAGGGCGGCACGAAAATCGACGGCGAAACGAGCCGCAGCTATACCCCGTCCGTGACAACAGCTGCCATTGGCGACCGCTATTATTATTGCGTTGCGTCGAACGGCGAAAGCAGTACATCCTCCGCGACTGCACATGTGCATGTGTATGAAAAGCCAGTTGTGTCTCTCGAACTGGACACAGAAATTCCCCCGCTGCCAACAGACGAGGATAAAGTTATACTGTTTGAAGGGCATACGGAAGGCTTTTACTACCAAAAAGGCGATATTGCAACCCCTTTCAAACTCAATGTGACTTTTGCAGATTGGGTAGAAAGTAAAAATCCAAAAATTTCCTACCAGTGGTTCAGACACAGTTATGTTGAAACAACCTACGAACCATTCTTTACGCCGCCGACAGATATTGTATATGGCGGTCGGGAGTGGGATACTGTTTCTGTCCAAGTTCATTTCTTAGGGCGACAATATGTGGTTACTTTAAGCGATACGGGGCTTTATGTGTATGTAGATCGTGCAGGCAATAGTTATCCGAACACTGTGGATTTTGCAGGTGATGGTACAAAGCTATCTCCTTGGGAGCTTGCCACGCAAAAGGATTTGGAAACCCTCCGTAGTTATGTCAGTGAAGGCTATGACTTTGCCGATACCTACTTCTGCATGGTAGATAATATTTCACTGGATGCTTCGTGGGTGTCGATTGGTGAGGGTGACGATAACAGCAAGGGCGTTGAATGGTGTCCATTCTCCGGTACTTTGAACGGCGGCGGTCATACGCTGACATATGCTGAAGACACGGATCAGCCGCTGTTCAAATACGTCCGTGAAGCAACGGTGCAAGACCTTGTAATCAAAGCACCACATCTGAAAAATTACGGTTTGGTCAGTAATTACGCTGTTGACTATGGTGAAGAGGGAGATTACTCTCTTGGTACTGGAGGCAGTTATCAGGCGGGAACACCGGATACGATTGACATTATCAATGTGACCATCAAAGAAGACTCCCGCATTGATAAAGCCGGGTTTATCGGCGGCTTTGCATCCGGTGCAAATATTGTCAATATCCGGGACTGCACCGTAGAAAAAAACGTTACGATCGGCACGAGTGAAGAAACAAACGTCGGCTCCTTCGGCGGTCTGTTTAACGGCACGATCTCGAACTGCGTCAGCTATGCGGATGTATATGGCATAGGCTATGTTGGCGGTATCGTCGGTCAGAAGGGGCAGAGCATGGGATCGTATGACATTACTAACTGTGCGTTCCTTGGCACCGTGACCGCGACAGGAAATTACGTTGGCGGCATTGCTGGCGGCGGCTATTATGCGCCTTCTGCGCCGAACACGCCGGGTGCGATCATTCAGAACTGCTATGTCAGCGGCACCATCATCGGTGCGGACTGCGTCGGCGGCATTTTCGGCGGCGAACCCAGTCAGCTTCAGGCTTGGAATCCGTCAATCATTCAAGATAATGCCTTCTACGGCACGGTGAAAGCAACCGGTGAAAACGCAAGCTGCGGCGGCATCATTGGCAGCATGGCTTCGCTGAATCAAAATAACATCATTGAGAACAACTACTATGCCGAAGGCTGCGGCGCTGACACAGGCATTGGCAATGTTCTCTACCTCGATACCAGCTACGAAAATCCCACGCGTCCCGAAGGATGCACAGTTTTCGATTCAAGTACAGGCAATTTGCCGGAGCCGTGGGGCATCAGTCAGTTGGACAAGAACCGTACAGATGATCCGCTCGGCACGGACGCGGACAAGCTGGCCGCCATGAAAACGGCAGACGAGTTCAAAGACGGAACGGTTGTAGCGTTGTTGAACGCTTCGGATTCCAGCTGGAAGAACTGGACACAGGGAACAAACGGTCCGGTGCAGAGCAGAGAACCGATTTTCTACAAGCTCGAAGTCTCCGGCAGCTACAAAGAAACCTATAAGCCGGGCGAGGAGCTTGACCTGACGGGCATCAAGTTTACGGCGTATCGAAGCGACAACATCGTTATGCATCCGGCGCTGAGCGAGGTAAAGCAGCTCTCCACGTTTGACCCGCAGTTTATTGGTGAGCAGGCGCTTATCTTCCAGTACGGCGTTGCCAAAGCTACGATTTATGTCAGCGTTGTGAAGGAGTATACAGATGACGACCGTGAGGATTTCGGTACGGCGACGGTTCTGTTTACCCTGTCTAACGACGACCAATTCGTAACGTCCGACAGCGTAACGCTCTCGAACGTCCCGATCACGGTCACATACTTCGATCTGGCAAACTACGGTCTGGAGCGCTATTATTGCTACGATGATACGGGCAATCCGGTTGAACAGCCGACTATGCTGCACCTGTTCATCGCGGCGATGGAGCAGTATGTGCTTGGCGTGGATGAAGAAAACTGCGGCCGTGGTCTGCTGAAGCAGAGTCCCAACTATGCGAAGCTGCTGAGTACCACCGGTTCTGCCGGGTCGTTGTATTTGACCCAATTCTGGAACCATGACCAGAACCTGACCTATTTCTACAATGGCGACTATCCGCTGGAATCCAAGGGACGCGGCGCGACCGCCGATCAGATTCTTCTGAAGGACGGTGACTTTGTAGATGTGGCGATGTATACAGACTGGTCGTTCTGGTCCGAGAAAATGAGCGGCTTCCACTTCTTCTCCGCAGACGGCAAAACACCGCAGAAGACATTTACCGTCGAAAAGAACGCCGATTTGAAGCTCACATATCTGCGTGCGCGCGCAAATATGAACGGCGATCCTGCGGAATACTTCGTCACTCCGGATACGACGGTCTACTATGCGAAGTCGATGAGCAGCGGCACCACCTACACCGCAGTTACAGATGAAACTGACGGCACGGTTACGCTGACCTTCCCCGAAACCGGCACATGGTATGTCTGGACGTATGGCGCAAAGGGCGGTTCTAAAAATTCCGTCATTTCCGCGCCCGGCTGCGCGACCGTAACTGTCACGCCGTCGCAGGCAGAACTCGATCAAGCAAAGGCTGATGAAGTGAAAAAGCTGATTGAAGCCATCGGTGAGGTCACAGAGAACAGCGGCAGCGCCATCGACGCCGCCCGCAAAGCCTATGATGCTCTTACTCCCGCACAGCAGGAGCTTGTTGACAACTACGAAGACCTCGTAAATGCCGAAAACGCCTATCAGGCAATTCTCGACAAGAAGGCAGCGGAGCGCGTTGAAGCGCTGATCGACGATATCGGCGTTGTCACAAAGGACAGCGGCGATGCAATCAAGGCAGCACGCGACGCTTACGATGCTCTTACTCCTGCACAGAGGAAACTTGTTGGGAATTACAAGACGCTCTTGGCTGCTGAGAAGCGCTACGAAGATCTGACGAAGCCTGTCACGCCGGTCACACCTTCCAAGCCGAGCAAGCCGAAGGACGATACTGCAAAGCCGGATGCGTCGAAGTTTGTTGATGTGTCCAAGAACAACTGGTACTTTGATGCTGTCCAGTACGTCCTTGAAAACGGCCTGATGAACGGCACGTCCGCGAACGAGTTCAGCCCGAACGCGAACACGACCCGCGGAATGATCGTCACGATTCTTGCCCGTCTTGACGGCGTGGATACGTCCGGCAGCAGCCCGTGGTACGCCGCTGGCCGCACTTGGGCAATGAACAACGGTATTTCGGATGGCACGAATATGGAGGGCAAGATCACCCGCGAACAGCTTGCCGCCATGCTCTACCGCTACGCGAAGCTGAAAGGCTACGACGTGTCTGCATCCGCTGACATTTCCGCCTACACGGACGCTTCCAGCGTTTCCAGCTGGGCAACCGACGCGATGCGTTGGGCTGTCAGCGCTGGCCTTATCAACGGCCGCACCGCCACCACCCTTGCCCCGCAGGGCAACGCAACGAGAGCGGAAGTAGCCGCAATTCTCATGCGCTTCGCGCAGAAAATCGCAGAATAATCACTTCCCAAAGACGGGAGGGGCGAGTTTTCGCCCCTCCTTCGTTCTTTTCGGAAGATTTCATTATAAGCGCGTTTTGGGGGACAAAGAAACCGGCAAGCAGGGCAAGTGTTTATACAAACCACTTGCACAAGCGAGGAAACGGGTGTGCCGTTTCCTCGCTTTGCTTGTTGGGAAGTATCCTCCCCAAGCCCCAAAACACATCCGGTTGACCGGATGGCAGCGCACCTTCGGCGCTTAAACGCAGAACGGTTATCTCTCGTCCTGCTCCAGCCGCTTCGCTCTTGGCGAAGTCTCCTGCGGGGCAAGATATGGACGCAGATTTTCCCGGTGCGTGAGCATTTCGCGCGCCTGTTCCCGCGCGTCGCGGTACGCCGCATAGGCATCTTTTTTCTTCGCAAGCAGCTGACTGTATTCCATGTCGAGGGACTTTTTTGACGGGAGCTTTTGCAGCCCCAGCTCGTTAAACGCACGCTTTGCCGCCCGGTGCCGGTCGATCTCCTGCTGATGCTCTTTTAAGAATTTTTTCGAGTAGCCGGACGCTTTGTACTGCTGAAAAATTTCCCGCGTGCGGGCATAATTGAGGATGTGCCGCCGCAGCACGTCGATCTCCGTCAACCGCTTCTGCGCCGCGTTCATCTGGTCCAGAAGCTCGCGGCAATGCGCGGATGCTTCATCCGCTTTTTGTGCCAGCACATCGTAGCGCCCGCCGCAGACCGTTTGCAGATACAAAAGCGATTTTGATGCAGCTTTTGTATTGAAATTCGTCGCCCAGCGCTCATAGGCATAGCCCTTGTTGGCGGCTTGGATCGCTGCCATGTCGAGGATTTTCTGCACGTTCTGCTGTGCTGGGACCGGCTTTTGTTCGCGCGGCTGCCGCTGCTTCTTGCCGGAGATGGCAGCGCGGATTTCTTCCTCGGTGTATTCTTTTTTGAGAGAATCGAACCGGATATTTTTCTGCCCGTCTTTGCAGAGCGTCAGGTGCTTGCCGCGCTTGACCGTGTACCCGGACTGCTGGAGCAAGTCGAGAAAGGCATCAAAGGTGTGCGGATGCTTGGCCAGCGCGTCGTCGATGGCGATGCGCGCAAGCTCTCTATGTGACACCTTTGCCTGACTGCCCAGCCACTTGCCGTAATGGCTGTGCGTATAGCGTTTCGGATTCTTGACGACAGACAGCTGATGCTCCAGACAGATCAGGTCACTCAGACGCGCGACGCTGCGCCACGAGCCGAGATGGTCGCGGAATTTGTGCTTGCAGTCCAGCGCGACAGCGTTCCAATAGATATGATTATGAATGTGTTTTTTATCTATGTGCGTGCAGACAAAAAAGGCGTGCTTGCCTTTGAGAAAGCGCGACGCGAACTCATAGCCAACGCGGTTCGCTTCCTCCGGTGTGATCTCACCGGGCTTGAACGATTGGCGAACCTGATATAAAATCACGTCGCTCTCCTGTCTGCGTCCTGTGAGCTGAGTGTATTCGCGCTTGGCAAGTAGAAATTCCGCGTCGGCGGTGTGTCGGTCGCAGGCGTATGCTGTGACAAACTCGCCCTGCCCAGTCTTCTCCGGATTCAGACCGTAGCCGGTGCTGTCTGCCAGCATCTGCGCAATGGTCCGTCCCTTGCCGATATGCAGGGTCATAATGCGTGAGGTGGCCATGAAAGCGCCCCTCCTTTCCGAGTAGATTTGTAATCAGAGACTTTATACGCCAGGTATTTTTCAGATAGCCCATAGTCCTAAAGGTGTGGAAATAAGAAAAAGCGAGGGATGATCTTGACGACCATCCCTCGTATTCCTTTTTAGTAAAGCCAGTCTTGAAGGGCATATCGCAGGTCCTGCAATTTCCCAAGCAGCCACATCGCCAGCATCGGCAATCCGAACGGGCTGATGAGGAACGCGAAAACGAGGACGATGATACCGTTCGTGCGGTTGACGGCAAAGAAGATGATCGCCGCCAGAATCGCAAACACGGTCCCTGCCAATGCGAAAATACCAGCGGACACGCTGAGCAGGAACGCCGCAAAATGCACCACCAGAATCAGCGCGAGCATGACCGGAGCGAACAGGATTTTCAAAAGCAGCCGCATGGGAAAGCCCCCCTTCTTTCTTTTTTTCCAGCGTACCAGAAAGTCTTCCCGTTTGCAAGGATGCGGACGGAGCAAATGCCCCATTATGCGACAAGTGCCAGTCGGGCAAGGATCGTATTCGCCGCCTGCCATAATTGTTCCTGCCGCTGGAGCAGATCCTCCATGTCGGCATCGTAAAACCGCCCCGTTTCATTCAGCCGCCGCGCGATCTGGTTGAGGTTGTTGCTGGAGCGGCGCAGCAGCGAGATCATTTCGCGCAGCTCTGGCAGGTCGAGCTTGATAATAAAGCCGTCGATGGCAATTTTTCGCAGGTATGCGCTTAAATTCTCCGTGCCGACCTGTTCCATTTTCTGCGCGATCAGCTCGCGCTCCTTTTCGGAAACCCAAAAGATGATCTGGATATTTCGCTTTCTGCTCATATCACCGCTCCTGCACCGGTTCCTTTGGCGGCTTGCCAGTCTCTTTCTCGGGCGAAGCCTTGCGCAGCTTATCCCGGACAGAGGGCGCACGCTGCCTGACCTTGCGCGGTGGGCGCGACCGGTCTTCCTTCTGATCGACCACAGCGAACACGCCCTTCCTTCCGTCCATGCCTGTCAGCGCCAGCGACGGATACGGAAGACGCTTCTGAAGTGCCGCCGTATCTTTGCTGGATGCCCGCGCACAGAAATCCGGGGAAAGCGGCACCATGAAGTGTGTGCCGCTCGGGCTGTTCGGCTCTGCCAGCGCCGACATCTGCCTGCAAATGCGGAGCGCTTCGTTATCAATATCTACCGCCGTGAGCGGCTGCGTCAAAAGGTATTCGTGGCGCACCTGCCGTGCAAAAACGTCCAGCAGAACAGAATGGCTGCGGTCAACTACATAGTCCAAACGGCGGTCGCTGCCGCCGCCTTCATCCGGTTCTATCGGGATAGTCTTTGCCCATTCCCGGTTATCACCACCGAAGCGGTCGTCCCAGCTCTTGACATTGATCGTATTTGCCAGCACGAACATGGTACGCTCGAATCCGAAGGAACGCACGACCTCTCTGGCTCCCTCCGGACTCAGAACATTGTGCTGGTAGTGATCCGCGATTGCACGCTCGATGGCGTCACGGCAGTCAATATTTGCACGCTTTGATGCCCAGTACTGCTCCAATTCCTCATGCTCCCGTGCATACGAACCGGAATGCGGATAAACCGGCGTTTTCCACCAACGAAGGAGCGTATTGGCGCGGCATGAGCGAAGTCAACGACAAGTATTATGAGGAAGCCGCAAACTACCATTGTAAA
>ERZ1106954.3308-NODE-3308-length-10587-cov-4.213635_pt1 | contig 10587 bp, 9 predicted proteins | sample MGYA00403678_ERZ1106954 | MGnify/ENA primary metagenome ERZ1106954 (study PRJEB35170, sample SAMEA104062445) | human gut metagenome | biome: human gut; feature: human-associated habitat; material: faeces | place: Denmark | collected 2012-08-20 ... | reverse complement strand
AGGACGTCAACCTGCAGGCCGGCGACTATGTGGATATGTCCTATCAGAAGACCGTGGACACCAGCGGCAGCAGCCTGTACCTGCAGACCATGTTCATCCGCACCGAAAACGGCAAGAGCTATGTGCTGGCGCGGGGTGAGGACGGCAAGCTGGAGCAGCGCTGGGTCCAGACGGGCCGCGACCTGTGGGGCAGCTACACCCAGATCCGCGGCGGTCTGACGGTGGACGACTATGTGGCGTTCCCCTATGGCCGGGACGTGAAGCCCGGCGCCGCCACGGTGGAGGCCACGGCGGATCAGCTGTACGGCGGTATGTAAGGAGGGCGAAGGTATGTTAGAAAATATCAATCTCGCCTTTCAGGGCGTTTGGAGCCACAAGCTGCGGTCGTTCCTGACCATGCTGGGCATCATCATCGGCATCGCCGCCATCATCACCATCGTATCCACCATCCAGGGCACCAACGAGCAGATCAAGCAGAACCTCATCGGCGCGGGCAACAACGTGGTGCGCGTGCAGCTGACCCAGGACGGCAACCAGGTGGAGCTGGGCTATATGGCGCTGCCGGAGGGCGTCGCCTGCGTCACATCGGAGATGCGCGACGAGATGAGCCAGCTGGGCAGCGTACAGGACGTGTCCCTGTACCACCAGCGCCAGTGGCCCGACGGCGTGTATGTGGGCAACAATTCCTTCAGCGGCAACCTGTACGGCATCGACAGCCACTACCTGTCCGCGGCGGACTACGCCGTCAACTACGGCCGCGCCTTTATCCAGTCGGACTTTGACACCTGCCGGAAGGTGGCGCTCATCGACGCCAGAACGGCCCAGAGCCTGTTCCAGGGCGAGAACCCCATCGGCGGCACCATGGAGATCTCCGGCGAGCCGTTCACCGTGGTGGGCGTGATCTCCCCGCGGGTGACCTCCGAGCCGGTGATCAACAACCTCAACGACTACTATATGTACACGGGCAATACCTCCGGCACGGTGTTTATCCCCGATAGCTGCTGGCCCATCGTCTATCGCTATGACGAGCCCCAGTCCGTGGCCGTCCGTGCCACGTCCACCAACGATATGACCACCGCCGGCAACAACGTGGCGGAGTATCTGAACGGTCATGTTATCTCCGGCGACACGTTCAAGTACCAGTCCAAGGACCTGCTGGAGCAGGCCAGCCAGCTGCAGAGCCTGTCCGAAAGCTCCAACAAGCAGCTGATCTGGATCGCCGCCATCTCTCTGGTGGTGGGCGGCATCGGCGTCATGAACATCATGCTGGTGTCCGTGACGGAGCGTACCCGCGAGATCGGCCTGAAGATCGCCATCGGCGCCCAGCAGAGCCGTATCCGCCTGCAGTTCCTGACGGAGGCGGCGGTGCTCACCAGCATGGGCGGCATCCTGGGCGTAGGCTGCGGCATCGGCCTTGCGGAGATGATGTCCCACATCATGAGCACGCCGGTGGCCATCAGCGTCCCGGCCTGCATCATCGCCGTGGCCTTCTCCATGGTCATCGGCGTGGTGTTCGGCTTCGTACCGGCGGTGAAGGCCTCCAAGCTCAACCCCATTGAGGCCCTGCGCCGCGAATAAGAAAATACGCAAACAGGAGGGACCTGCTTTCGCAGGTCCCTCCTGTTTGCGTATTCTGTCAGCTTTCCTCCTGTGCGGGGACGAACACCCGCCGGGCCATGTCCGTCAGCCCCGCCGCCGAGGCGCCGCCGTCCACCGTCAGGCTGTACGTCAGCCCCGGCGCCACATCCTTCCAGACAGCGGCGCCTCCGCCGCCCTCCGTCCAGTACAGCCGGGCGCTGCACCAGCGGACGGCGGCCTCCGCTGTCTCGCTGCCGCCGGTAAACTGAGAGATATCCGGGATCTCCTCCGTCACGTCGGCGGTAGGTGCCATGCGGTAATGCCACGTCAGCCCGTCGGACCGGAACGACACCTCCGTGACGGTCATGCCGTCCAGCTCGAAGAGGTCGTACCCCAGCACCTCCGCGCCCTCCGGCGGGGACGGCACCGTGTAGGCCTGGGCGTCCATCAGAGAGAAGGCGGTGACCAGCGGCTCGCCGCCGTCCCACGGCACGCAGTACCACTGGATACCGGCGCCCGCGTCGTACCAGCCCACCGCGCCGTCGTCGTACAGCAGCAGCGTCAGCCCGCTGACCTCCCAGCTGACGGAGGGCGTGGCGCCGTCGGGTGCCGGCAGCGGCTCCGCGGTATAGACCGCGCCGTAGTCGTAGTCCCAGCCGTCCACCGCCACGGTGCAGGACACGGCGGTCACACCGCCGCCCTCATCCGTGCGCAGATCGTAGTCCGAGACGCGCACCGCGTCCGCCGGCAGCGCCAGCGTGGCGCTGAGCAGATCGGTGCCCGCCGCCGGCGCGGCGGAGGGTGCGGGGTCTGCGGCGCCGTCCATGGCGCTGTCCGCCTGGCCCGCCCGCCATGGCTGTGCCAGCAGCAGGGCGGCGGCGATGCACAGGCAGGCCGCCAGCATGCCCCACCGCAGGGCGGGGCGCCGTGCCGGCAGGGGACGCTGGGCCTCCTCCAGCAGCTCGTCGTCGATGGCGTCCATCATCATGCGCAGCATAGGCTCGTTCACAGCATCCCCTCCTTTTCCAGACATTGCCGCAACCGCTGGCGGGTGCGGAACAGGGAGGACTTGATCTTCTCCTCCCCGGCGCCGCATGCCTCCGCGATCTCGCGGATGCTCTCGCCGTACCAGTAGCGGCGGATAAAATATGTACGGCTCTGCCGTGTCAGCTGCCGCAGGAAGTTGTTGAGTACCCTGGCAAATTCCTGCCGCTGAAGGAACGCGGCCGCGGCGTCCTCCGCCGGCAGACAGCCCTCCAGCTCCTCAAAGGCCACCGTCAGGTCGCTGCGGCGCTGGGCAGCTTTGTTGTAGTCGCAGCGGTCCAGCGCCACACGCCGGACGATGCAGGTGATATAGGCCGCCAGACTGCGGGGCCGCTCCGGGGGAATGGCGTTCCACAGCCGCAGCCACACGTCGGAGACGCACTCCTCCGCGTCCCGCCGGTCCGGCAGGATGTGGCACGCCGCCGCCAGGCACTTTTTTCCGTATCGGGCCTCCACGGCCTCCAGCGCCGCCGGATCACGGCGGAAAAACAGGTCGATGATCTGTACGTCCTCCAAGACGCGCTCCCTCCCTTGCGGATGGTGTGTCCCTACATCCTACCACACCGGGCGGGAAAACGCCAGCGGAACCTTTGCGGCAAAACGCCGCCTCTGCTGTCTATGACGGCACGGGGCGGCGTTTCGTTGCGGTATGTCAGCGGGTGGTGGGCGGCGGGGCATTCCAGCCGTCGGGAAAGTTGGCCAGCACCCACCGGCGGGTGTGGTCGATAAAGGCCCGCGTGCTGTTGGACAGGGCGTTCTTGTCCTTGACGCAGATGCCGATGTTCCGGTAAAACGGCTGGGGCAGAGAACAGGCCACCAGCGGGTAGGCACAGCGGTAGAGCATCAGCTCCTCCATGACGCTGATGCCCAGCCCGTTGGACACCATGGCCAGAATGGTCTGGTCCTGCTGGACGGTGTACTGGATCTTCGGCTTCAGGCCCAGCGTGTCGAACACCGCCTGGATCTCGTAGTCGTCGCCCTCGTCCAGCAGGATCAGGGGATACTGCTCCAGCGCCTCCGGCGGGAAGGGATCCGCGCCGGCCAGCGGGTGTCCGCAGGGAACGATGACCTTCCACTGATCCCGCTGCAAAAGCCAGCAGTCCAGATATTTCTCCGCCGGGGCCGGCAGGCTGATGAAGCCGCAGTCCGCCTGCCCCTTCAGCACCCAGTCGCTGATCTCGTTGTTGAAGTTGGAGGGCAGCAGCTCGAACTCGATGCGGGGATAGTGCTCCTGAAACGTCTTGAGGATGTTGGGCAGCCACTTCTCCGACACGCTGGTAAAGGTGGCCACCTTCACCAGGCCCGTCTCCAGCCCCCGCAGGTCGGCGGCCCGCTGCTCCAGCTGGTGCTGCATGGCGCACATCTTCTCAAAGTAGGGCATCAGCTCCCGTCCGTCCGCCGTGGGGGTGACGCCGCCGTGGCTGCGGATCAGCAGGGGCACGCCCAGCTCCCCCTCCAGCGAGCCGATGGCGTGGCTGACGCCGGACTGGGTAAAGTTCATCTCCCGGGCCGCCGCCGTAAAGCTGCCGCACGCCACGGTTTTCAGAAAAATCTGGTATTTCGCCACACTCATGGCCTCACGCTCCTCTCATAGTGCCAGTATAGCATATGCGGCGGCATGGCGCAAAGTATTTTTCATGGTTTTGATGAATATGATGCGTTTTACAAATCGCTCGCGTTGTGCTACATTAAAAACACGTTAAGAGAACTGCAGGAAAGGAGGCGCTGAAGCATGGGTCTGAACATTCTGTTGGCTGCTCTGGCCGGTCTTCTTGTGGTAGTCGGCATCGTCAGCAAGGTCACCAATAAGTAACCTGTTTTTTCCATTCAACTTTTCTTCCTTCTAAAATTTTTACCTCCCACATCCGGCGGCACCCTCTCCCCAAGCCGCCGGCACGGAAACCCCGCGCGATGCGCGGGGCTTTCGTTTTTCCGGGAAAGCGGCGCGCCTTGCTTTTTCGCCGCCGCTGTGCTATAGTGAGCGCCAACAAGAAATGAGGTATCCGGATATGACACAGAAAAAGACCCACACCCTGTCGCTGCTGGCGGCCATCACCGCCGACGTGATCTTCGGCATGAGCTTTATGTTCTCCAAGCTGGCGCTGGAGGTGGCTGCGCCCACGGTGCTGCTGGCCTTCCGGTTCACGGTGGCGGTGGCGGCCATGACGCTGGTGGTGCTGGTCAACGCGCTGGTGGGAAAGCTGCGGGGCCGCCCGCTGTTCGCCTTCTCCCTGCGGGGCAAGCCGGTGTACAAGCTGCTGCTGCTGGGCATCGTGCAGCCGGTGGCCTACTTCATTTTTGAAAACTACGGCATCCTGTACACCTCCTCGGCGGTAGCGGGCACCATCATCTCCGCCGTGCCGGTGTGCTGCATCCTCATGGACGTGCTGGTGCTCCACGAAAAGGTGACGCTGAAGCAGGTGCTGTGCGCCGTGGGCGCCATCGGCGGCGTGGCGCTGATCTCCGCGGGCGGGGCGGTGATGGTCTCCGCGCTGGGCATGCTGTTCCTGCTGCTGACCATGCTCAGCGACACCCTGTATTACGGCATCAGCCACGACGCGGCCAAGCGCTTCACGCCCTTTGAGATGACCTATGTCATGTTCACCGTGGGCATGGTGGTGTTCATCCCCGTGGCACTGCTCCACGCTGGCGGGCTGCACAGCCCCCTCATCACCGGGCCCATACACGACGGCGGCTTCTGGGTGGCGGTGCTGTATCTGGGGCTTTTGTCCTCGGTGCTGGCCTACGGCCTGCTGAACTTCGCCAACAGCCACTTGTCCGTGTCGGAGACGTCGCTTTTCTCCAACGTCACCACGGTGGTGTCCGTGCTGGCGGGCGTGGTGCTGCTGAAGGAGGCGTTCAGCATCTGGCAGATACTGGGCGTGGCGGTGATCCTGGTGTGCGTCTACGCCGCCAACGCAGCGCCGAAAAAGAAAGCATAACCGGGAAAGCCGGTCAACAGGCGGCTTTCCCTATCACCAAAACAGGCTTCACCATGCATAGGACGGTGAAGCCTGTTTTTCACATTTGGGTGATGATTTTCCCACATTTTTCCCCGGTCAACTGCCCGTTGCGGATCGCAAAAGCACCGTTCACCATCACATGAGTCATCCCCTGTGAGGTCTGCACAGGGTCGGTATACGCCGCCCGCGCATGGAGCGCGCCGGGGGCAAAGACGCACACATCCGCGTCATATCCCGCCGCCAGACAGCCTTTGCCCCGGATCCCCAGCACCTCTGCCGGGCCAAGGGTCAGCTTGTGGACGGCGTCCTCCCAGCTCAGCACCCCCTTTTCCCGGACAAAGTGCTCCAGCAGCCTTGTGCAGCTGCCGTATACCCGCGGGTGGGGCTGCCCCTCCGTGGGATAGGTAGCGTCGGAGATCAGGCTGCTGTACGGGTCGCGAAGAATACCCGCAATGTCCTCCTCCGAAGCCATAAAGTCGATCATCGTCACCTGGCAGTGCTCGCGGATCAGCAGATCGCAGCAGGCGTCCAGCGGCGTCTTGTGCTCCATCTCCGCCAGCTCCGCCACGCTCTTGCCCAGATAGATCTGATCCTCCGGACAGTGCAGGCTGGTAAGCAAAATGCCGTCCCACCCCGCCAGCCGGGCGATGTCGTCAAAGCCGTCGCCGCTCTCGATGCGGCGGGCCAGCAGCTCCCGCTGGCGGGGATCGGCCAGACGCTCCGCCACCGCGTCCATGCCGCCCTCCAGAAACTCCGGCGGCAGAATGTGCAGCAGCTGGGTGGAGCCGGCGGTGTAGGGATACACGTCGCAGCTCACATCCAGCCCCTCCCGCCGGGCACTTTCCATCAGAGCCAGCGCCCGGGGTATCTTCGTCCCCCAGTTCTCCCGGCCCATGGCCTTCAGATGGCTGATATGCATGGGCACGCCCAACGCCCGGGCCACCGCCAGCATCTCCTCCACGGACTGGCATACGCCGCCGCCCTCCTGCCTCATGTGTACCGTCACCGGCACGTCCTGCCCGGCGATGGGCTGCAAGGCCCGGATCAGCTCCTCCGTGGTGTAAAAGCACTCAGGCGCGTAGCCCAGTCCCAGGGACACGCCCAGCGCACCGTCGGCCAGCGCCTGCTCCAGCGCCCGGTGTATGGCCCGGTAGTGCCGGTCCTCCAGATGCTCCAGCTCATAGCCCGCCGCGTCGGCCCGCAGCACCCCCGCGCCGGCCAGCATACCCATGTGCAGGGGCAGCGGCGGCAGCGACGCGAAGTAGTCCGCCAGCGATCCGGTGGCCATCTCCGCCGGGATCTCTCCGGTGATGGGCCGCAGATAGGCCCGGATGGCGGCGGCGTGGGTCTCGCCGAAGGGGGCGGCGGACAGGCCGCAGTTGCCGTTGACGATGGTGGTCAGCCCCTGCCGAAGCTCCAGCTCCCCGTAGCCGGGGCGGAAGGCCGCGGCATCGGCGTGGCGGTGGATGTCGATGAAGCCGGGGGTCACCACGCGGCCCGATGCGTCGATGACGCGGGATGCCGGGGCGGCGGACAGCGCGCCCACCGCCGCGATCTTCCCGGCGGTGATGCCCACGTCGGCGGAAAAGCCGGGGCGGCCGGTGCCGTCGATGACCGTGCCGCCGCGGATCATGGTATCAAACATGGTATCGCCTCTCTATTTTCCCTGCCGGCAGGGAAGGGTAATGGTAAAGCGGGTGGTGCTGCCGCCGCTGTCGCAGCGGATGGCGCCGCGATGGGTCTCCACGATGGCTCTGGCAATGGGCAGGCCCAGGCCGAAGCTGCCGCCGTCGGTGCGGGAGGCGTCGGCCCGGTAAAAGCGGTCGAAGATGTGGGGCAGCTTGTCGGCGGGGATGGGGTCGCCCTCGTTCTCCACCCACAGGCAGGCGTTTTTGCCCTGCCGCGCCGCGTCCAGACGCACCTCCGTGCCGGGGGCGGCGTATTTGATGGCGTTGTCCAGCAGGACGGCCACCGCCTGCTCCAGCTTGCCGCTGTCACCCCGCACCAGCAGCCCCGGCGCGATGTCGTAGGACAGGGTGTGTCCCGCCTCGTAGGCCACCGGCTCGAACCGGAGGGCGGCGTCCGCCGCCGCGTCCGACAGGTCCGCCGTGGTGTCCGGCAGGTGTTCGCCGCCCCGATCCACCCGGGACAGGGTGAGCATATCCTCCACCAGACGCTTCATGCGGCGGGACTCGGCCCGGACGTTGTCCACATACTGCTTCTGCTCCGGCGCGGCGCTCTGCTCCAGCAGCTCCGCCGAGGACAGGATCACCGTCAGGGGCGTTTTCAGCTCGTGGCTGGCGTCGGACAGGAACTGCTTCTGCTGCTGCCACGCGCGGTCCACCGGGCGCGTCACCGCGCCGCTGAGCACATAGCTGCAGGCGAACAGCACCGCCAGCGCCGCCAGGCCGATGAGCAGGCTGCCGGTCAGCAGGCTGCGGAGGGTGGCCTGCTCCAGCGTACTGTCGGTAAAGGCGATGCGGGTGGACAGCAGCCCCGTCTGCCGCAGGTAGCGCAGGTGGTGCTCCGCCAGCACGCCCTCGTCGCTGTCCGCCGAAAGGGCGGCGGTGACGATATCCACCAGCGCCGCCTTGTCCGTCAGGTCGTAGTAGCTGTTGCCGGAGACACGGACGGTGCCGCTGGCGTAGACCTCCGCCACGAAGCAGGGCACCCCCTCCTGTCCCGGCTGGGACAGGTCGTAGCCGCTGCCGGTCTGGAGCACCTGCTGCAGCTGCTGCTGGACGCTGCGGGCGATGACGGCCCGGGAGGAGAAGTACACGGCGGCGAATACCGCCAGCAGGACGCAGAACACCATGCCCATATTCAGGCCGATGACCTTCCAGCGCAGTCTGCGGATCATGCCGTCACCTCCTCCAGACAGTAGCCCACCATGCGCAGGGTCCTGATGCGCACACGGGAGTGCAGATGGGTCAGCTTCCGCCGCAGGAAGGAGATGTACACCTCCACGTTGTTGTCCTCGGCGGCGGAGTCGTAGCCCCATACCTTCAGTATCAGCTGCTCCTTGGATACGATCTGGCTGCCGTTTTTCATCAGCAGCTCCATGAGGTCGTACTCCCGGCGGCTCAGGCGGACGAACCGGTCGCCGCAGGAGAGGAGGAACGTGGTCATCTCCAGGCGCAGGTCGCCGAAGGAGACGGCGCCGCTGTCCGCCGTCTCGCCGCCCCGCCGCAGCAGGGAGCGGATGCAGGCCAGCAGCTCCTCCGTTTCAAAGGGCTTGGTCAGGTAGTAGTCGGCGCCGCAGTCCAGACCCCGCACGCGGTCGCTGAGGTCGCTGCGGGCCGTCAGCATCAGCACGGGCACCGTGTCGCCGCCGGCGCGGAGCTGCTGCAGCAGCGAGAAGCCGTCCAGCCCCGGCAGCATGGCGTCCAGCAGCACCAGATCGTAGATGCCGCTGCGGGCGTTGTCCAGACCGGACACGCCGTCATAGCTGACGTCCACGGTGTAGCCCCGGCGGTGCAGCAGCTCCGCCAGCGTGCCCGCCAGACGCTTTTCGTCCTCCACGATGAGTATGCGCATGGGCAGCCCTCCTTTTCGTCTCCTCTTATATCACAAAAAGGTGCGTTTTGCAACGCACCTTTTTGTTTTCAGTTCAGCCCCGTCTCCGCCAGCGTCAGCAGCTGCACCAGAGACGTCTCCTCCATGCGGTAGATGGTGGCGTCGCCGCCGAGGGTCATATAGCGGCCGCCGTCCCCGATGGGCAGGCCCACGGTGACGGTCAGCGTCTCCTCCGTGCCCACGGCGTTGGCGTAGGTCAGGGTCAGCACCGCCTCCGGTGCGTCCAGTCCGCAGACGGCGGCGGCGCCCTCGGCGGGGTCGTAGTCCACGCAGGCGGTGACGGCCAGCTGGGACAGCTCGTCCATCAGGGCCGCCGTCTCCGCCGTCACGTCGCGGCTGCCCACCTTCCGGACGCCGTCCACCACGCGGAGGTTGATCTGGACGCCGCTGGCGCCTGTGATGGCGGCGGTGTGCAGCGTGTCCATGGTGATGGCGGGCAGTGTGGGCAGCACGGCCATGTCGTAGATGCTGCCGTCCAGCAGCTGGAACACCTTTACGGTGTCGTCGGATACCGTCCGCACGGTGCCGTCCTCGGTGCAGCGGAGGTACCAGTCGCCGGAGGCGGCCTGGTCGCCCCGGGTGAAGGTCAGCGTCTCGCCGTCCGCCGTGACGGACAGGCTGGTCTTGGCGTCGTCCAGCCCGTAGGCCGACAGGTCGTCTCCCGCCGGCACCGACGGGGCGGCGGTCATGGCGGCGGCCGCCTCCAGCAGGGCGGGCATGGACGCCTGATCCAGCGGGAACGTCTCGTCATCCTGCCAGTACCAGATGTCGCCGTCCCGGCGGAAGCGCAGCACCTGGGCATCGTCGGACAGGGTCAGGGCGGTGATGCCCTCCGGCGGCAGAGCCGTCTGCACGGCGGCATCCGCCTCCTTGGGCTGCTGGGCCTTGCTGCCGCAGCCGGTCAAAAGCGCTGCCAACAGCAGCACCAGTAAGCGCGTGTGTCGTTTCATCGGAAAAACTCCCCTTTCTTGCAGGAACCACGTCAGTATACCAGCTTCCCGGCCAAAAGTGAAGAACAAAACGTAAACAAATGAAAAAATCTGCTTTACAAACGGGTGGGTTTATGGTAACATACCAAGGTACGCGACTATGTCGCTGCCCCTTGCCTTAGCTGCGCGGAGCGGTCCATCTCTCCCACGGCTCAGGATGCGGGCGTAATTTATGAAAGGTGGAAACACAACCATGATGCTGAAAGACCAGAAGACCTCCATCATCGAGGCCAACCGTACCCACGAGACCGACACCGGCTCCCCCGAGGTGCAGGTGGCGATCCTCACCGAGCGCATCAACCAGCTGACCGCGCACCTGAAGGTGCATCCCCATGACTTCCACAGCCGCCGCGGCATGCAGATGATGATCGGTAAGCGCCGCCGTCTGCTGGACTACCTGGCCAAGAAGGACATCGAGCGTTATCGTGCCCTGATCG
>ERZ1106954.3304-NODE-3304-length-10590-cov-6.186236_pt1 | contig 10590 bp, 10 predicted proteins | sample MGYA00403678_ERZ1106954 | MGnify/ENA primary metagenome ERZ1106954 (study PRJEB35170, sample SAMEA104062445) | human gut metagenome | biome: human gut; feature: human-associated habitat; material: faeces | place: Denmark | collected 2012-08-20 ... | reverse complement strand
CTTCGCTACGGCGTTGATTTTGAGCACGGAATACCCGATCTGCTCCGGCAGACAGCAATAATGTAAAATATGAAACGAAAAGGAGAAACTCATGATAATTGATTTTCTTATCTCAATACCTCTTATTGCTATTTTCATTTTAGTAATAAAACTTATAAAAACTTTAAGAAGTAAAAGTTCTTGGAAGAATTTTTTTGACTATGAAATGTTAGCTGTTTTTATAATGTCTATATTTATTGAAACGATATTTTTAGGATTGATTCATATAATATTTTTAAAAACAAATACTGTTGAATTGCTATTTTTGGGCTTTTTTTCCACTATTTTTTCATATGTTGTTGATCCTTATAATATTTATTTATTAATTCATCATAAAAATGAAAAAAAATATAATAAATCCCGTTTTGCTCTTATTGGAATTTTTTTATTGAGTTTTGCTTTGGAAATTTCTATTTTTAATACTCAAGGATTTAATAATCATCTTCAGGAAGAAAAAGTATCTTTTGTTTCAGAAAGAGTTCATTTAGAAAATGGTGCGAAAGTGATGGATGATGGGACTATTTATCTTCCTAGCAAAAGTAAAATAACTATAGATTTAAATGAGCAAAAATATAGTAATATTTTTTTAAAATTCAATGATGTTAGCTTGGATTTAACAACTAATTTTTATACAGATAAAAGCAACTTTTCTTATTTGACGAATCCTAAAAAAGATATTTACAATTATATGGAATTAAAAAACGTTGATAATTCAACTTCTTTAACGATAGAATTTAAAATAAATTATAGTCATGAAGATCCTTATTTTACTTTTGATAATCTTTATTTAAAAGAGATATCATTCAATTCACAGATGCCTTTATCTTTTAATTTTATAAGACTGATGATGATGACTTTATTGTTTTCGTCAGTTTTGTTCTTTCCAAAAATATTTGTTCATATTAATAATAAAACCCAAGATAATACAAATTCATATAAGCGTTTGGAATTAAAACTATTGGTTATTTTCGGAATAACTATGGTCTTTTATATTTCTTCGTTATTTATTTTTAAAAATACATTTTTAGTCAATTATAGAAGTTTAGATATTGCAGATACTAATATTTATTATCAGCAATTTGATGCTGTTTTAAAAGGACAATTATATTTGGATATTCCTGTCGATAAAAGATTATTGGCTATAGATAATCCATATGATCCAGCTAATCTTTATGGAATTTCTTATTATTGGGATCATGCTTTTTATAATGGAAAATACTATATTTTCAACAAATGTATTTGATATTCCAAGCGGATTTAAATTGCTCAAATCGTGATGTTCTAAATTATACTCTGCTCCTTTTATCGACAAGCCTTGTACTTTTTCAGTATATGCAAATAATGAAAAAGGGGTTCCACTTTTTCTTTTTATTTCTATATTTCTTGGTCCAGAGATTATTTGCAAATAATAGGAAAGATCAGGACTATATATTTTTCCATTTAAGCCTAATTTTCCTATCTTTGCTAATACTTGAATATTTGCTAATGAATGTTCAAATCTATTTCCACCTAGCATGCCATATAGTTCAAATTCATCATACCCTTTTTCTATTAAATAATTTATTGCATAGGATGTATCTGTATCATCTTTATGCACTGGTAATGTAATAATATTCTTGCAAATTACTCTTTTTTTATCTTCTGAATCAAAATCTCCTAAAACTAAATCTGTTTTTATTCGATATTGTTTTATATATTTATATCCACCATCAACTGCAACAATATATGCTTTTTCTTCTATTTGCGGTTTTTGGAATAAGTCACCATTTCCTATTACTATAGCTTTTTTCAATTTATTTTCCTCGTTTTTTTGCTGATTTAGTTGTAGTTATTAAAACTATATTTTCTGGAACAATTTTAGAAAGAAAAGCTAACATTTTTATTTTGACAGAGGGTAAAATAACTTTTTTATTTTTCAAAAGATTTTTTACAGCGATTGCAGCTATATATTTTGGCGATTGTGGTTTCATTGAAAAATCACAATTTGCTGTTTTTTCAAAAGAAGTTGCAACTGGTCCTGGACATAATAAAGATATACTGACTTTGCTCTTCATAAGTTTTAATTCTTGTTGGTATCCACGAACTAAACGGTATTCATAAGCTTTGGTAGCATAATATGTAGACATATAAGGTGCTGATGCATAGGCGGCAATAGATGATGTTACCAATATTTTTCCTGAATTTTTCTCATACATTTTTCTTAGCATCGCTTTTAATAAAATTTGCATTGCTTTACAATTCAAATCAATCATTTTTATTTCTTTTTCATCATCTGTAGTTAAAAAAGAACCAAAGTCACCAAATCCAGCATTATCTATAAATATATCAAAGTTATCATTGTCGATAATTTCTATCAGTTTCTTTATTTCACTTTGGCAAACTAAATCACAGGCAATATATGATGCTTTTTTATATTGCGATACATCGTAATTTGATCTGCTTCCTACTATTAGTAATTCATATCCTTTTTCATCAAGAATATTCGCTATCTCTTTTCCAATTCCTGATGTTCCACCAGTAATCAACGCTTTCATAATAATTCTTTAGCTATAAGGCCAGCTAAATAAGCGTTATTTTTTATCAAAGCAATATTAGCTTCAAGTGATTTTCCTTCAGTTAATTTAACAATTTTTGAAAGTAAAAATGGTGTGACTTCTTTTCCTTTTATTCCTAATTTATTCATTTCTTCGATAGCTTTTTCAATTTCTTTTTCTATATATTCTCCATCTAATGAATATTCTTCAGGAATCGGATTACAGATAAGTGAACCCATATTGAAACCAAGCGTTTCATTAACTTTTATTATATCTGCTATTTCTTTCGGACTGTTTACTGTCATCGGAGCTTTATATTTAGACTCTCTAGTAAAGAACATTGGAATAGTTTCTGATTTATAAGACATTACTGGAATACCTTTAGTTTCCAAATATTCCATAGTAAGTGGAATATCCAAAATTGCTTTCGGTCCGGCACAAACAACATTTACTGGAGTTTTAGCAAATTCATCTAAGTCTGCTGAAATATCCATTGTTTCTTGAGCACCACGATGAACTCCACCTATTCCTCCTGTTGCAAATACTTTAATACCTGCTAATTTTGCTAGCATCATCGTTGCAGCAACAGTTGTTGCTCCACTTTTTTTATTAGCTATGCAATAAGCTAAATCACGTCTTGAACATTTCATTATATCGTGACGAAGACCGAATTCACGAATTTCATCTTCTGTCATTCCAACGCGAATTTTTCCATCTAAAATTCCAATAGTTACTGGAACAGCTCCTGCTTTTCTAATTTCTTCCTCAACAGCTAAAGCAGTTTCAACATTTTGAGGATAAGGCATGCCATGAGAAATAATCGTTGTCTCTAAAGCAACAGCTGGAACTCCACTATAATCTTTGATTTGAAAATCTTTAATATTCATTCTAAAACCTCACTTTTTTACATTAATATTATAGCAAGAATTTTTAATTTTTTTAATTTGTTAGAATTGTTTATTTTAAACTCACTCATTATAATAGACGCAGGAGAAATTTAATATGGATATAAACGAAAATATTAAAGCTTGGTTAACTAATGATGAAGTTCCCCAAGAGCTCAAAAATGAAATAAAGAAAATGGATGAGACAGCATTAAAGAATGCTTTCTTCCAAGAAATGCAATTTGGAACTGCTGGATTAAGAGGAATAATTGCTCCAGGCCCAAACTCAATGAATGTTTTAACTGTTAAAAGAGCTACTATTGGATATGGATTATTTATAAAAAAACATTATTCATATATGGAAAAACCTATTGTAGTCATCGCCCATGATAATAGACATATGCATGATGAATTTACTAATATTGTCGCTCAGACTTTAAACAACATGGGTATCAATACCATTGTTTTTGATTCTTTACGCCCAACACCTCTTCTTTCTTATGCTATTAAATTCTTTAAAGCCCAGGGTGGTGTTATGATTACTGCTAGCCACAATCCTAAAGAATATAATGGCTATAAAGTATATGACAATAATGGATGTCAACTTTCTACTGACAACTCTATGGAAGTTACCAAATTAATTGATGATAACAATATTCTTCCACCATATAATGAACATATTGTTGAAAATAAAGGAACTAATAGTATTGCTAATCATGATGTCGATGATTGTTTCATCAACGATTGCAAAAAAGTTTGTTTAAACCCTCAAGAAGAAAAGAAAATCAAAGTAGTATTCACTCCTCAACATGGTTGCTCAGCTGTTTTAGGAGTTAGAATATTGAAAGAATTAGGATATGATGTTTATCCTGTTGAAGAACAAATGGTTCCTGATCCAGATTTCGGAGCCACTCAATCACCTAACCCTGAAAAACCTGAAGCTTATATCAAGGCAATTGAATTAGCAAAAAAAGTTGGAGCTGATTTAATAGTATCAACCGATCCTGATGCAGATAGATGTGGCATTGGATATCTTTCTTCTAATGGTGAATATGTTTTACAAACTGGTAATCAAACAGGTGCAGCATTAATTCAATATATATTAAATGAAAGAAAGAAAAGAAATTTAATTCCTTCGGATAACCCAGTAATAATTCAAAGTATTGTTACCGCTTCTTTAGGATCCAGAATAGCTAAAAGTTTTGGTGTTAATACCATTAAAGTATTAACTGGTTTCAAATACTTAGCAGGAAAGATGGAAGAAATTTCTACAGACGATCCAAAACGTTTTCAATTCGCTTACGAAGAAAGCTATGGTTATATAGTCCGCGACATTTGCCGAGATAAAAATTCCATTGAATCTTTAGCCATTATCTCCGAAATGATTAATCATTATTATTTAAAAGGACTTCGTCTTGATCAAGTTATGGATAAAATCTATGATGAATTTGGTTATACATTCAATAAAAACATTGAACTCTATTTCAATTCATCTAAAGCATCAGCAGCTGGAAGCAAATTAGATGTTTTAAGAAAACATATGCCAACTTCTTTATTAGGAAGAAAGATTATAAAAGTAGAAGATTTCAAAAATCAATATTCCTATGATCCTTCTAATCCAACTGAAAAAGAAATTATGAATACTCTTCCTGTTGAAAATGTTTTAATTCTCCATATGGAAGATGGTTGCTTCTTTGCAGTTCGTCCATCAGGAACCGAACCAAAAATTAAATTCTATTATGAATGCCGTGGAACAAATAGAGAAGAAGTTCATTCTTTACCAGAAAAGTTCCATGCTGAAATTGCAAAAATTATCGGATAGGATTTGGAAATTCCAAATCCTTTTTTAAAATTATGGAAATAAAAGCTTATACATCGCATGAAGATTTTTCTTCAAACTTATATCTATTAATCAATAATAATGAAATAATTTTAATTGACCCTGGCTTTTTCGATGAAAAAATAATCGAAGAAATAAATAATAATGGAAAACTAGTTGCAATTCTTTTAACACATGGTCACGCAGATCATATAAGAGGATTAACAAAATATCTCACTTATTATAATGTTCCTGTTTACTGCCATAAAAATGAAGAAATATATTTAAGAAATGATGACTATAATTGTGGATATGAAATATATGGCTATTCTTGTTCGTATAAAGGTAATCTAAATTTCTTAAATACTGGAAAACAAAAAATATCAACTTTTGAATTTGAAACCTTTCTTTTCCCAGGCCATACTCCAGGAAGCTTAGCCTACTATTTTCCAAAAGATAATGCCATATTTGTCGGAGATTTTATCATCGGATATAGCGTTGGAAGATGCGATTTAAAAGGTGGAAATGAAAAAGAATTAATGAAATCATTAACAAAATTCAAACAATTAAATTTTCCACCAGAAACAATTTTATATTCAGGACATGATAGTCCTAATTATTTAAAAATACTATATAAAAGAAATCCATTTATCAACAAATAAAAAGCTATTTAAGTTATAGGCCAAAAAATAAATCCAACCTTTGTAGCTCTATATTCAGTTAATTCATTTTCTTTATATTTAGATATATCATTTCCATAGACAACTATCTTTTCACTAGTAGGATTATCAAAGCCTCCTAATATATTTAATAATGTTTATTTATCTGCATCAAAAGACTCTAAGATAGCGACAAATTACCTTTTTCTATTAGTTTTAAAGATACTTCATCTAAAACCTTGTATTTGATTTCACCAACAACATAAATTTTTGTAACTTTATAATAATGATATAAAGACTCTTAATAAATCAGTTAAATGCAACTAACTGTTATATATTTAAGATTATAGTTGTCAACAAAAATAAATATACGAATTTTTAATATATAAAAAAGGTACTTATAAATCTATAAATACCTTTAAAATTAAACTAATTATTAAGACAACTTAGCTATATATGCCTTAGCAACATCACCATTAGTACCAAAAGTAACAATTTTATTTCTATCTACTGTCTTATCATCGTTAATATAATAAGTCCAATAGTTGATATTATTGTTTGTACTATCAACATCAGTTCTACTATTAACAAAGTAAACTAATGTGTGAACACTATTTGAATTATAGTTAAATGCTTTACTTCCAATAGAACCAGTTCCAGCGGTATTACTACCAGTCTTCCATTCGCAATAAATTGTTCCTAAGTTATTTGTTAAAAAAGCTTCATCACCAATTGTTTTTATACTATTTGGAAGAATAATATTTCTTATTTTAAAATTTTGTGCAAATGCACTTACTCCAATAGAAACTAAATTTCCAGTTGATTCAGAACCACCATTATCACATCGTAAATCTAAAACACCATTACTTATTGTTTCTTTTAAAACTAATGTTGTTCCGTCATATGTATAAACTTCTATTTGGTTACCACCCGTATAATCATTCAAATTACTACATCCAACAAAGGCTCTATTTCCAATACCAACTAATGAAGTTGCACTTTTTAAATTAATACTGGTTAATGCAGAACAATTTTCAAATGCACCATATGAATATAAAGCTGTATCGAAATTACCATTATATGGTTTTTGACCCAAACCAGTAGAAGTTGTATTTTCAGCATATGCGTAATTTATATACTTCAAGCCACTTAAGTCACCTTTAACACTTGTCAGTTTTGGGTTTCTATTAAAGGCATAACTATTAATAGTTTGTAACGAACTATTAATAGTAACCGATGTTATATCAGAACCATTAAAAGCTTCAAAACCTATTGTTTTTGTATTTGCATTTAAAACTACATCTTTATTTGCTGCACCTTTGGCATGATAGAATAAAAAATCATAATTTTTTGAATATAAATTATCACCATCTGATGCAAAATAAGCACTGTTTCCATTAACTGAAATAGATGATAAAGTTGACATTATACCATTATTAAGATTACGCTTTGCATTAGAGTTAAAAGCATTAGTCCCTATATATGTAGTTGTTGATGGAATTGAAACTGAATTAAAGTAATTGTTCATAAATGCATATTCACCTATAGAAGTTATTGTTCCTGGAATAATACACGCACGATCAGTTTTATATGTTGTAGATGTTGCAGGCATAAAGCAATAAATAGATCTATTAAATGATGAATCATTATAATCATCCCATCTGCAGAAGAAAGCATAATCGCCTATTTTTTTTAACTTTGTATTTTCATCATATAATATGTAATTTACATAACGATAACCACCAAAAGCACTTGGGCCAATTTCAGTTACTGGCAAATCATTAATTGTTGCAGGAATGTTAATTACAGCTCTTTGTAGTTTTTCTATTGCATTTGTTATTACTATATGATCTGAATATTCTAAATAATCATATTGATTAGAATATGTTTTGACTCTTTCCATACCAGTCTTACCATTAACAGTTTTTCCTACATTAGTATAAACAGGCAATGTAGCTCTTCTTAACGACGTTGTTGTAAATGAGTTTTCGGAATAGTTTGCACCAGCAATTTCTGAATCCCACGTATAATACGGAGGCTCATTATTAGTACTAGACTTTGGATAGTATCCAGAAAGATATACTGTTGCATATGAGTTGTTACCAAAAACTGATGATGACCCAGAGTTATAAATATTTTTACCCCAAGCATTTTCCTCACCTTTTTGCTCGAGATACGTAGTATTTATATAAATTTGTTTTTCGTTTAATTATAGAAGCAATAAATTTAGATTGTGTCGTATTATTTTTATATTCATCATTACCATTTAAATTATAAAGAAAATTTATAGCATCCTTAAAATCCTTTTGAATAATTGACACATCATATTTATATGATATATTAGTATTAAAAAAATGTCAATGAGAGGAGGAAAAGTTTATGCAAAATTTACAAGAAATCAAGCTTTACTCGACAAAAGATGTATGTGAATTATTGCACATAGGAAATGAAAAATGTTTGAACTTATTTCATTCAAAACATTTTCCAAGTATTAAAATAAGCAGAAAATTTTGGGTAAAAGCAGACTACCTAAACGAATTTTTAAGTCATAAACAAATAATGACTTAAAAAAATAAGATTTAAATCTGCACTATTTAAATCTTCTAAACAAACAGGAAATACCCTGTTCAAAATATTTATAAAAGTATTATACATCTAAAATTCAAATAGAGCCAGGTTTTTTCTCCACCAATTTTCGTCAATAAACCATGCTCCACATTTACATTATTAGCTTTTACTACCTTGTAGTTCCAAACAATTTCGATAAAATTTCGTTGCCAAACTATACTAAATTAGAAAATGATAAAGGTAAAATTAAAAGCCATAACTTTGAATGGCTTGACATTCCTCTATTAAAAGATTTTGATTTCAAACCGGAATTTTTAAAAGAAAAGCTAATTCAACGAAACTATAATTTTGAACATATAATAATAAAATAATTTAAGTAACTAAATTTATATATTTTTATTTACTGCATTCAAATCAAATTGCAAAAAAACTTGAAACATTATAAGACAAGCGTTTTAAAAAAGTAAAACGCAAAAATAGCAAGTCATTATAACTTGCTATTATTATTTATATTTTGAACTTTTTTGAGGGATGTTGTTGTGTCACATCATTGACACAACAACAATATATCAATAACCTGTTTTTAAATTATTATTCTTCATTAAAACTTACTCCTTCCATTTTTTTATTACCTCTCGCATTAATAATATTTTTATATTTTGTAATGTTTTGAGACAGTTTCTCAATTACTGATTGTTCATAATTAGTAACATTATTAATATCTAATATATCTTTTCTCTCATCTCCTGAAAGATAGTACCATTTTTTAGCTATATCTGATATTTCCTCCTTTCTTCTTTGTTCTTTTTCAGTAAGTTTTATTTTATTTTCAAAGTAATTATAAAAATCTAAAAATATTGTTTCCACTTCATCTTCTGTAACTTCATATATTTTTAATAGTTCTTCCTTTTCTGTTTCTTCAAAAACATTTGCTTTAAATGCTTCTGCTATTTCATAAAGCAATAATTTTCTTTGTAAATTTTCAATTTCATCATAGCTCTTTATTATACACTCTTCTTCCTGATCAGTCACATAAAATGTATTCTTGAAGGCATCATATTCATCTTTCATATTTTCATCAGTTAATACACTATATAATTCGTGCATCCAATCATAATCCACGTTTGCTTCTTTAGAGTTTTTTCTTAATACATATTCTTCCAATGCATCATTTAAAGATATATTTTCTTTTCTCATATACGAAACTACTCTTTGACTATTGATGTTATTGTTTAATAATAAATGTTTTAATAATATTCCATACTTTTCATATATCCAACTTGATGGGATTTCTTGTCCCTTTTCCCTATAATGTTTAATTGCCTCTTCCATTGTTTTTCCATATGTATGAATTGAATAATATATACACGAAAAATTCAGTCCATTTTCAATACAATATTCAAGTAACGATTGTCCATTAGGTAATACTAATTTTTTATTTGACATTGGAGATTTTCTTGGTTTTTCAGTTTTTAACTTTTTTATGTCATCAATCTTCATTCCAGAATTCAACATATTTAACAATTCAGATTCTTTTATTCCTAAAACAATTGATAAATCTGACAAACTTAATTCTGTATTTCTGATTGTAACTTTTTGATTTCTACTCCTCTGGATTTTTGCCATATAAACTGCTTTATCAATATTACCATATTTTTTGTAATACCTACGCAATGTAGTTTCTGCTACTCCTTCATCTTTAGCTATTGTTCTTAAGAACTTTAATTCGCCTTTATATTCGATTCTACCACTTTCATACTCATCCTTTTTTTGGTAATATTGTTTTATTGCCTCATAGATATCTCCTGTTTGTTCATAATATCTTTTTAATGTGTCTCCTGTTGTTCCCACTCTTTGAGCAATAGTTCTCATAGCTAGCATTTCACCATTATATTCAATCTTTGTTTCTTCTAATTTTCTTCTTATTTCTTTGCATTTATTTACAGCTAAATAAATATCTTTATACTCATCATAATATTTTCTTAATGAGCTTGCTCCTATTCCTTCTCTTTGAGCAATAGCATAAATTGCCAGCATTTCACCATTATATTCAATCTTTGTTTCTTCTAATTTTCTTCTTATTTCTT
>ERZ1106954.3300-NODE-3300-length-10595-cov-12.170873_pt1 | contig 10595 bp, 9 predicted proteins | sample MGYA00403678_ERZ1106954 | MGnify/ENA primary metagenome ERZ1106954 (study PRJEB35170, sample SAMEA104062445) | human gut metagenome | biome: human gut; feature: human-associated habitat; material: faeces | place: Denmark | collected 2012-08-20 ... | reverse complement strand
TAATGTACTTGTAGATAGTTCAAATTATACAAGCAAAAGTGGAAGCACAATAATTACATTAAAGAAAGAATTCGTTGATACATTATCAGTTGGAGAACACACTTTAAAAGTTGTATTCAATGATGGTGGAGAAGCAGAAACAACATTTACAATAGCAAAAAAAGCTGAAAACAACAATAACAACGAAAATAATACTCCATCAAAACCAGAAGATAAAGAAGAAATGAAAGATAATGGTTCAAATCCTAAAACAGGCGACAATATAATGCTTTATGTAGCAATAGCAAGTATGTCAATAATAGGACTTGTAGCAACAACAATAGTTGCAAAAAAGAAAAAAATGAACTAAAATACTACATAAGAGAGGACTAGAACTTTCTAGTTCTCTTTTTAAAAATAAAGGGAGCGATTATATGGCAGGAAAAAGAACTAAAATTAGAAAAAAAATAAAGCTAAATAAAAAGTTAGATAGTCCTTTTTAAAAAAGAAAAGGGCTATTTTAATAAATTTGTAATTGTAGATATAACAAACTCAATCATTTTATTATAATCTAATTGCTCATGTTTGTGGTAAACAATTTCGTGACATAAATTATCTATCATACCAATTGCAATATGAACTTTTTCATTTATATTTTCTGTTTTAAAACCATTTTTTAATAATATACTTGTTACACTTGTTGTTATTTCCATCTCGGCGTTATGAAAAAGTTTAGCAACTTCTTTATCAGAATGGGTCATAGAAATAATTTCTTCATGAGCAGTTTGAGATAACTTGTGATTATTTATGAACTTGTCTATCATTTGTCTTAGAATACTAGGAAAGTTATTAGCAGTTATTTTTACATCAGTATTACTAACAGCTAACATAGGAAAAAAAATAGAATTGGCATATAGTTTAATTCCTTCTATTAATATATCATGTTTATCTTTAAAATATTGATAAACTATTCCAGTTGAAACTCCAGCCAATTTAGCTATTTCAGCTGTATTAGTATTATAATATCCTTTTTCGCAAATTAATTCAAAACCAGAGTGTATTATTTTTTCTTTCTTTTCAATTGAGCGCTTTTGAATAGGTTCTCTTATTTCAGAAATTCCCATATAATCCTCCTTGTAAAAGGCTAATATAACAATATTATATTGAGCAATGAGAAAAAAGTCAAGAAATATGAAAAAGAATTCATATTCTATTGACTTTTTGTAAAACTATATTATAATAATAGAAGAAATGTGAATAATAATTCATATATATGAAGGAGTTGCGAATGAAAAAGTACAAATATAATATAAATAATTTAGACTGCGCGAATTGTGCAAGAAAAATTGAAGAGATTTTAAACAAAAATAAAGAATTAAAAAATGCAATAGTAAATTTTAATACTTCAAAAATTTCTTATGAAGCCGAAAGGGAATTTTCCATAAAAGAGTTAAACGATATTATAAAAACGGTAGAACCAGATGCATATGTTACAAAAGAAGAAAACAAAACAAAAAAAGAATTTCATCTTTCTATTTTGATAATTGCATTGGCAATAGGATTATTGGGCTATTTTATGAGACTAAATAATACAGCTAAAATGATTTTATACATTGTTGCTTATACCTTATTATTGTATAGAACAGGCATAAATGCTGTAAAGTTATTATTCAAAAATAAAACGATAAATGAAAATATGTTAATTACTATTTCGTGTATAGGGGCATTAGCAATAGGAGAAGTAGTAGAAGGAATGCTTGTAATTGCTCTTTACACAATAGGAAAAATATTAGAAGAAAAGGCTGTTAATAATTCAAGAAAATCAATAAAAGACTTAATTGATATAAAACAACCATATGCTAATCTTAAACAAACTGATGAAATAAAAAAAGTTGATGTAGAGGAAATAAAGATAAACGACATACTGGTTGTAAAAAAAGGAGAAAAAATTCCTGTTGATGGTATAGTTATTACAGGAGAAACAATGCTTGACACATCAGCTCTTACAGGTGAATCAGAATTAATGCAAATAAAAGAAGGCGACCAGGTTTTGTCAGGAAGTATGAATATGGGAGAAATAATAGAAATAAAAGCAACTCAAATAGCAGAAAATTCAACAGTGTCAAAAATATTGGAACTCTTAGAAGATGCTACAGATAAAAAAACAAAGACAGAAACGATTGTTTCTAAAATAAGTAAAATATATACGCCAATAGTAATTATATTAGCACTTCTAATTGTAATTTGCTTACCTATAATATTCAATATACCTATGCTAGAAGCTATACATCGTGGACTTACATTTTTGGTAATATCATGCCCATGTGCAATAGCTATATCTGTACCACTTTCATATTTTACTGGAATAGGAGTTGCAAGCAAAAAAGGAATACTTATAAAGGGAAGCAATTATTTGGATGCATTGGATAATACAAAAAATATTGTATTTGACAAAACAGGAACTTTAACAAATGGGGCATTTACAGTAACTAATATAGAAATATTTGATAAAGACTATACAGAAAATCAAGTTATAGATATTTTGATAAAGGGAGAATCATTTTCAAATCATCCTATTGCAAAATCCATAATGAATTTAAAAAATGAAAAAGTGAATAACGATGATGTAAAAAAATATCAAGAGATAGAAGGCAAAGGAATTACCTTTGAATTAAATGATAAAAAAATATCTATAGGAAATAAGTTAATATGTAATTGTGAGGAAGATGCAATACTACACTTGAATATAGATGGAAAACACATAGCTTCTGTTTTTATAAATGATGGTATAAAAAACGATGCAAAAGAAACCATAGAAGAGCTAAAAAAACAAAAAATAAAAACTTTCATGTTTACAGGCGATAAGAAAGAAACAGCACTGAACATAGGAAAGAAATTGAACATAGATGAGATTAAATATGAAATGTTGCCAACAGATAAGTTTGAAGAGTTTGAAAAAGTTTCAAGCAAAAATGAACTTACAATATTCGTTGGAGATGGAATAAATGATGCACCAGTTTTAAAAAGAGCAGACATAGGAATTTCTATGGGAGGAGTTGGAACAGATTCTGCAATTGAAGCTAGCGATATTGTACTAATGTCAGATGATTTAAAAAAAATCCCAGTAGCAATACAAATTTCAAAATATACAAAAAATATAATAAGGCAAAATTTGGTCTTTTCTATTTCAATGAAAATAATTATTTTATTGTTAAGCGTTTTAGGATTTGCTAATATGTGGCTTGCAGTATTTGCAGATACTGGATTAACATTATTAACAATACTAAATACATTAAGAATAATGAAAAGGTTTGCTTAAAAACTATAGGTTTACAATAGATATGTCACAGTAAGTGAAAAAATAAAAAATGAGAAATACCAAAAATATGATAAAATGTTTTTAACCACAAAAACTTTTTATTGGAGGTATTTCTCATGAATAGTATAACACAAGATATTAACTTTAAGCAATCAGTAATTAAATATTCTTATAAACATGGAGTAACAGCAGCATCAATAGTGTATAAGTTGCATAGAAAAACAATATATAGATGGAGAGAAAAATATGATGGAACCTTAAAGTCATTAGCAAATAAATCAAGAAGACCACATAGAAGTCCAAATGCACACACAGAATCAGAAATAAAAATGATAAAAGATTATAAGAATAAAAATAAAGATACAGGATTGGTTGTATTGTGGGTAAAATTAAGGAAAGCAGGATATACAAGAAGTGTAACAAGTTTATATAGAATGATGATAAAATTAGGAATTTATAAAAAAACACCAAGTAAGAAAAAAGTATATGAACCAAAGGCATATCAACAAATGCAATATCCAGGTCAAAGAGTTCAAGTAGATGTTAAATATGTACCAATGAAGTGTTTAACAAAAGAATTAAAAGAGCAAGGAGAACGATATTTTCAATATACAGCAATAGACGAATATACGAGAATGAGAGTATTATGGTTTGCAAAAGAGCATAGTACGTATGAATCAAGTCAATTTATAGATGAAATAATAAAGAAATTTCCGTTTAAAATAGAAGAAATACAAACAGACAATGGATTTGAATTTACAAATAGATTAAGTTATAACACAAGTATACGAGATAGAAAAACGCTATTTGAAAGTAAATTAGAGGATTTGGGAATAAGACATAAATTAATAAAACCATATACACCAAGACATAATGGAAAAGTTGAAAGAAGTTATAGAAAAGATCAAGAAAGATTTTATTATAAGAAAGTATTTTGTAGTTTTGAAGATTTAGTAAATAGAGCTAAATATTGGATAAAAGAATATAATAATTTTCCAATGAGACCATTAAAATGGCTTAGCCCAAGAGAAAAATATTTAGAATATATAAGTAGTTAAAGTTCAAAATTATCATAACAGGTATTTCAACACTAGTGATATCAAATAAGTGTGACATATGTTTGACAAACCTACAAATAATGAAAAGGTTTGCTTAAAAACAAGGTTGAAAAACAATACTGTAGTATGTTATAATTAGCATGCTACAATTTATTTTTTAAGGAGGAAAAATGTTTACTTTTGATAAAAGATTTTTATATATAATAATGGCAATTATAATTATAAGAGGATTAATGCCATACTTTACAGATGTAAATATGTTAATAGGATTATTAATGTCGTTGCCGGCTGTGCTTATAGCAATTACATTTCATGAATTTGCACATGCTTATGTGGCAGACAAACTGGGGGACGAGACACCAAGGCAACAGGGAAGGCTAAATTTAAATCCATTATCACACATAGACCCAATAGGATTTATTCTTTTGATTTTTGCTGGATTTGGATGGGGAAAACCTGTACAAATAAATCCAAGAAATTTTAACAGAGATATGCCAATGAAAAAAGCAGAAGCAATTGTTGCAGCGGCAGGACCAATAATGAATTTTATACTTGCAATTTTATTTACAATAATAAATCTTAGCATTATAAAATTTCTCAATGGATTCTATAATCTACAGATAGGAATGATAACAGTAGGTATTATAGAAAATTGCGTAATAGTAAATTTGGGTTTGGGAATATTTAATCTTATACCACTACCACCACTGGATGGCTCAAAAATATTGAGTAATTTCTTACCGTATAAAGCAAGAGAATGGTTTGAAAGCCGTGAGCAAATATTTTATATTATATTTGTAGCTATATGGGTTACAGGACTTGCAGGTACAATAATATCACCACTTATAAATGAAGCTTATAGAGGTTTAACATACATAATGGCGAAAATGTTTAAAATAATATAATAAATAAACTTAATCCTGTTGTGGATGTAAGTGGTCTAAGGAAGGAATGATGAGCGTGAAAGAAAACATAATTACATTGGGAATTGAATCAAGTTGTGACGAAACTTCTGTTGCCGTTGTGAAAAATGGCAGAGAAGTTCTTTCCAATGTTATAAATTCACAAATAAAAATACATGAAAAATATGGAGGAGTTGTTCCAGAAATAGCTTCAAGAAATCATATTGAAGCTATTTCTGGAGTTACAAAACAAGCGTTGGAAGAAGCCAAAATAACATTTGAAGATATAGACATAATTGCTTGTACATGTGGACCAGGATTAGTTGGAGCACTTTTAGTAGGTGTATCTTATGCAAAGGCTTTAAGTTATGCATTAAATAAACCATTAATTGGAACAAACCATATAGAAGGACATATAGCGGCCAATTATATAACGCATAAAAATTTGACACCACCTTTTTTATGTTTAATAGTTTCAGGAGGACATACTCACTTAGTACATATAAAAAACTACAATGAATTTGAAATTTTAGGAAAAACCAGAGATGATGCGATAGGAGAAGCGTTTGACAAAGTAGCAAGAGTAATAGGACTAGGATATCCAGGTGGCCCTAAAGTAGATAAATTAGCTAAAGAAGGAGTTGCAAATATTGAGCTTCCAAAGCCACATATGGAAGGCTTGGACTTTAGCTTTAGTGGAATAAAAACTGCAATAATAAACTTACATCACAAAAACCCTGACATAAATAAAGCAAATTTATGTGCAAGTTTTGAAAAAGATGTAACTGAAATATTGTTAGAAAATACAATTGAAGCGGCCAAAAAGTTAAATATAAACAAAATAGCCTTGGCAGGGGGGGTATCAGCTAACTCATACATAAGACAAGAGTTTTTGAAATTACAAGCCAAAGGATATGAAATTTATTATCCAGAAATGATACTTTGCACAGATAATGCGGCAATGATTGCATCAGCAGGATATTATAACTTTATGGCAGGCAAAGTATCAGATATGTATTTAAATGCAATACCAAACTTGAAAATATAGGGGGAAAAAATGTCAATATATGCCATAGGAGATTTACACTTATCTTTAGCGAAGGATAAGCCAATGAGTATTTTTGGGGAAAATTGGAAGGAACATGAACAAAAAATAAAAAAAAATTGGCTAGAAAAAGTGAAAGAAAACGATTATGTTATACTGCTTGGGGATTTTTCATGGGCAACATATTTAGAAGAAGCATATGATGATTTTAAATATTTAGATGAACTGCCAGGTAAAAAGATTTTGCTAAAAGGCAACCATGATTATTGGTGGACAACGATTACCAATATGAAAAATTATTTAAAAGAAAATAAATTTAATACAATCGATTTTTTGCATAATAATAGCTATTTCATTGAAGATAAGATAATAGTTGGAACACGAGGATGGAATTTGTTAGAAACAGAAAATAGCGAGAAAATGATAAATAGAGAAAATAATAGATTAAAATTATCAATTGAAGATGGAATTCAAAAGTTTGGAAAAGAAAAAGAAATAGTAGTATTTATGCATTATCCACCAATAACCATAAACAATGCAAATTCGGAATTTGTAAAAACTATGAAACAGTATGAAATAAAGAGGTGCTATTATGCACACTTACATGGAAATTCTCATAAAGATGCAATAGAAGGCATAAAAAATGGAATATATTTCAAATTGATTAGCGCAGATTACTTGAAATTCGACTTATTCGAGATTTAAGTATTGCAAAAAATAAAAAGTGTGATATAATTGAAACGTTAATTATCAGAGAATAGAAAGGAATGTTTAAACAAAATGAGTGTAAAAGTAGAAAAAACAGAAAATACAAACGAAGTAAAATTAAGCTTTGAAATAGAGGCAGAAAAATTTGATGAAGCAATGAAAAAAGTATATTTAAAAACGGCTAAGTATTTTAATGTACCAGGATTTAGAAAAGGAAAAGCACCAATGCAAATGGTAGAAAAGCAATATGGAGCTTCAATTTTTTATGAAGATACATTTAATGAATTAGTTCCAGAAATATATGACGAAGCAATAAAGGCAAATAATGTGGAAGCAGTAAGCAGACCACAAATAGATATACAACAAATGGAAAAAGGAAAAAATTTAATCTTTACAGCGATAGTTCAAGTGATTCCAGAAGTAAAGTTAGGAAAATATAAAGGTATAGAACTAAATAAAATAGAGTATAATGTATCTGACGAAGACATAGAACACGAATTAGGACATATGCAAGAAAAAAATTCAAGAATTGTTACTGTAGAAGATAGACCAGTAGAGCCAAAAGACATAACTGTAATAGATTTTGAAGGATTTGTAGATGGAAAAGCGTTTGATGGTGGAAAAGCAGAAAAACACGAACTAGAAATAGGAAGTAATACATTTATACCAGGCTTTGAAGACCAAATAATTGGCATGAGAATAGAAGAAGAAAAAGACATAAATGTAAAATTCCCAGAAGAATACTTTTCAAAAGATTTAGCAGGAAAAGATGCTATATTTAAAGTAAAATTACATGAAATAAAGAAAAAAGAATTACCAGAATTAGATGACGAATTTGCGAAAGACGTTAGTGAATTTGACACACTTGAAGAATTAAAGAATAGTATAAAAGAAAAAATTCAAACTGAAAATGACTCAAGGGCAAAATACGAAACAGAGGAATCTGCAATAAAAGCTGTTTGCGAAAATACAACAATAGATATACCATCAGCTATGATAGACAATGAAATAGAAAATATGATACAAGACGTTAAAACAAGATTGTCTTACCAAGGACTATCAATAGAACAATATTTAAAAATGATAAACAAGACAGAAGCAGATATGAGAAATGAGTTCAAAGAGCAAGCCGAAAGATCTGTAAAATCAAGATTGGTTTTAGATGCAATTGCTAAAGCAGAAAAATTAGAAAATTCAGAAGAAGAAATAGCAGAAAAGATAAAGGAAATGGCTGAAAATTATGGAAAGAAAGAAGAAGAACTTCTAAAAAATGAACAATTGAAAAACTATTTAGAAGAAAATATGAAAACAGAAAAAGCTATTAAATTTATCGTTGAAAATGCAAAAATAAAATAAAGGGAGGAAAAGCACATTGGAAGAAAATAGTTTAGTTCCATATGTAATTGAACAAACAGCTAAAGGAGAAAGGTCATATGATATATTTTCAAGACTTTTGAAAGACAGAATTATTTTTTTGGGAGAAGACGTTAATCCAACTTCAGCTAGCCTAGTAATAGCACAACTACTTTTCTTGGAATCCGAGGATCCAGATAAAGAAATATTTTTATATATAAATAGCCCAGGAGGTTCAATTACTGATGGTATGGCAATAGTTGACACAATGAATTATATAAAATGCCCAGTATCAACAATATGCGTAGGAATGGCAGCAAGCATGGGAGCTGTACTTTTGGCATCAGGAGAAAAAGGGAAAAGATATGCTACTCCAAATGCAGAAATTTTAATTCATCAACCATTAATAGCAGGTGGAGGATTATCTGGACAAACAACAGAAATTAAAATACACGCAGACCATATGGTTAAAACAAGAGAAAAATTGAATAAGTTATTAAGTGAAAGAACGGGTCAACCATTAGAAATAATAGATAGAGATACAGAAAGAGATAACTATATGACAGCAGAAGAAGCTTTAAAATATGGACTTATAGATGGAATAATGGATAAAAGACACTAAAGTTGCTAAATGATTTATGCTTTTAGAAAGGAAAGAAAAGTTAACATGGCAAATAAAAATATAAAGTGTTCATTTTGTGGAAAGTCGCAAGAAGGCGTGGATAGAATAATTGCTGGGCCAGGAGTGTATATTTGCAATGAATGTATTAAAGTATGCTCAAATATATTAGAAGATGAATTATACGAAGATAGCGAACTAACATATACATTGGACAAAATTAACAATTTACCTACACCAGCGGAAATAAAGAATATATTGGATTCTTATGTAATAGGACAGGAGGAAGCTAAAAAAACATTATCTGTTGCAGTTTATAATCATTATAAAAGAATTAATAATAAAAATAATGTTGAATCTGACGTAGAAATACAAAAGAGCAATGTGTTGCTTTTAGGCCCAACAGGTTGTGGAAAAACACTTTTAGCGCAAACATTAGCAAAAATATTAGAAGTTCCGTTTGCAATAGCTGATGCTACAACCTTAACAGAGGCGGGTTATGTTGGAGAAGACGTCGAAAATATTTTGTTGAAATTGATTCAAGCCGCAGATTATGACATAGCAAAAGCAGAAAAGGGAATAATATATATTGACGAAATAGACAAGATTTCAAGAAAGTCAGAGAATCCTTCAATTACAAGGGATGTAAGTGGAGAAGGTGTGCAACAGGCTTTACTAAAAATAGTTGAAGGCACAACTGCATCTGTTCCACCTCAAGGAGGAAGAAAACACCCACATCAAGAATTTTTACAAATCAATACTGAAAATATATTATTTATATGTGGAGGAGCCTTTGAAGGGCTAGAAAAAATAGTTAAAGATAGAATAGGAAAGAAAACAATAGGTTTTGGAGCAGAAATTGAAAGTAAAAAAGATATAAGCAAATATGAAGTATTTGAAAAACTGCTACCACAAGATTTATTAAAGTTTGGATTAATTCCAGAATTTGTTGGAAGACTACCAATAATAGCAACTTTAAAGGAATTAGATAAGCAAGCGTTAATAGATATAGTAACTAAGCCTAAAAATGCACTAGTAAAACAATATCAAAAGCTATTTGAAATTGATAATGTTCAATTGGAATTTGAAGAAGATGCATTGGAACAAATTGTGGAAAAAGCAATAGAGAGAAAAACGGGAGCAAGAGGGTTGCGCTCTATTATTGAAGAAATAATGAGGGACATTATGTTTGAGATTCCTTCAAACCCAAAGATAGAAAAGTGCATTATAACAAAAGAAACTGTTACTAGTGGAGAACCTCCTAAAATTATAATCAATAATAATAGAGAAGTTACAAAAATGAATACAACAAGAAAAAAAGAAACAACTAAAAAGATAACAGAAACAGCATAAGAAGCAAATAATTTCCTTGCCAAATTCTGAAAACTTGGCAAGGAAATTATTGAAAAAACATCATGGTTAAAGAAGTAAAATAAGAAAAAGAAAGAACTTCAAAAAAATATAAAAATTTTTCAAAAAAAATTAAAAATTGTGTTGACAACAGATAAACGCTGTGCTAAAATAGATATTGTTGTTACCCAAGAAGAGCAACAAAAAAAGTACATTGAAAAGTAAACAATAAACCTTTGAGAAAAGAAACCAATAATAAAGA
>ERZ1106954.3287-NODE-3287-length-10626-cov-14.880333_pt1 | contig 10626 bp, 8 predicted proteins | sample MGYA00403678_ERZ1106954 | MGnify/ENA primary metagenome ERZ1106954 (study PRJEB35170, sample SAMEA104062445) | human gut metagenome | biome: human gut; feature: human-associated habitat; material: faeces | place: Denmark | collected 2012-08-20 ... | reverse complement strand
AGCGCAGCGACTATGTTGAGGGCGAGCTCACTGTCGGCGAGCGCAGCGTGGAGCTCTACTTCGCTCCCTTCTCCGATGAGGAGAGCGGCGGCGTTCTCATCGTGCTGCACGATGTGACCGAGCACCGCAAGACCGAGGAGCGCCGCAAGGAATTTGTCGCCAATGTTTCTCACGAGCTGCGCACGCCGCTCACAAATGTCCGCTCCTATGCCGAGACCATCCGCGAGGCGGGCGACGACTTGAGCCGCGAGACGGAAAACGACTTCCTCGATGTCGTCATCAGCGAAACAGACCGCATGACCCACATCGTGCAGGACCTTCTGACGCTCTCGCGCCTTGACTCCGGCCGCAGCGAGATGAATATGGCGCGCTTCCCGTTCTCCGCCGCCATCGACTCCGTGCTCCGCTCGACGGAGCTTGAGGCCCGCCGCCACAAGCACGAGCTCACGCACGACTATACCGAAAATCTCCCGCTCATCATGGGCGATCGCGGCCGCATCGAGCAGGTCATGCTCAACGTCCTCAGCAATGCCGTCAAGTACACGCCCGACGGCGGCCACATCCGTGTCACCGCGGGCAGCGAGGGCGAAACTGTCTGGATGGAGGTCGCGGACGACGGCATCGGCATTCCCGAGGCCGACCGCAGCCGCATTTTCGAGCGCTTCTACCGCGTCGACAAAGCAAGATCGCGCGAATCCGGCGGCACAGGCCTCGGCCTTTCCATCGCGACGGAGATCGTCCAGCGTCACCACGGCTCGCTCACGCTCGTTGACCGCCCCGGCCCCGGCACGACCGTCCGCTTAGAGCTGCCCATCACCCAGCCCATCGGCGGGGAGGATTCCCATGAATAAGAACGCCACGCTCATGAGCCATCTGCAAAACGCCGCGATCGCCGTTTTGACCGTTACCGCCGTGCTGCTTCTGATCCAGACGCCGCTTGTCGGCGACCTTGCGGGCAAGACGCCCTACGAGCTCGCGCAGGACTGGCTCGCGGGCGACACCTCGACCGATACCGCCGTCACCACCGATCTGACCGAGCTCGCGCTCCCCGTGCGCGTGGTGTTCACGAACGAATACGCCCGCTACGGGCTCAGCGCCATCACGACGCTTGACACAGATTTTGAGCTCGCCGGCACGTTTTTCGGCGAGGCGCTTGGCTCTGCTACCACTTATGAAGCGTGCAGCGGTGAAAAGCTGCTCACCGCACTGCACGCGAGCAGCATCTACCTCGATCTGGAGGCCCCCACGCCGCTCGAAGTGCTCAGCCGCATTCTCGGCGTCAACGACGCGCCGGAGTCCTCGCTCCTGCGCGTCACGCGGCTTGTGCTCTGCCCCGCGGAAAACGGCGCAACGCTCTACTTACAGGACGCCAATCAGGGCTTTTTTGTCAGCCGGACGGCGATAAGCAGCGCGACACTGCGCGAAGCGCTCGCCTCGCTCGATGGCAACGGCACAGATTTTGCGTTCTCGCTCTCCGGCGAGTTCTCTCAGCTCTCGCCCTACACGCTCATTTTCAGCGAACCGCCGCAGCGCTACACGCTCTCGGCGAGCAATGCCCTCACCGATCAGGCGACATTTCTGCGCCTTGCGGAGTTCAACCCCCACACGGAAAGCGGCTACACCGACTCCTCCGGCAGCACCATTATCAAAGAGGTCTACGGCACGCTGCGCCTTGAGCCCGACGGCAGCGTCTTCTATCAGGGCGCGGACGAGGCCGAGGCGGGCTCGATCTACTATGTCTCCGCCGCCTCGACCGGAAAGCCCACGATGCTCGAAGCCGTCGCGGGCGCGCAGCGCCTCGCCTTCACGCTGCTTCGCGACGTAAGCGGCGACGCCGAGCTCTATCTCAGCGAGATCGACAGCAGCAACAAGCGCTTCACCGTGAGCTTTGACTATGCGGTCGGCGGTACGCCGCTGCGCTTTTCCGACGGCAGCCACGCCGCTACGGTCACGATTGAAGACCAGACCATCACGGAATTTTCCCTCCACTGCCGCAGCTATACGCTCAGCGATTCGCCCGCACTGCTGCTGCCCATCCGGCAGGCCGCGGCCATCGCGGACAGCAAATATTTGAGCGCCGAGCTGCACGTCTGCTACGACGAGCACGGCGCGGACACCGTCGGCGTCGGCTGGTTTGCCGACTGATCTTTCCGGAAAGGACGCCCGAACATGAAAACCTCGCGGCTCAAAAATATCGTCATCGTCATTTTGCTGCTCGTCAACGCATTTCTGCTCTTTCTGCTGCTCAGCCGCCGCGCCGAGGAGCGCGACTCGAACGAGCGCCGCGTCGAGCAGCTCTGCACGCTTTTTGAAAAAAACGGCGTCGCCTTTGACCGCGCGCTGCTGCCCGATGAGGAAACGCACCTCTCCCTCTCGCTTGAGCGCGACGCCGCACGCGAAGAGGCTTTCGCCTCCGCCCTGCTCGGCACTGCCGAGAGCAGCGATTCCGGCGGCGGTGTGAGCCGCTTCACCGGCGAATACGGCTCGTGTTCCATCCGCTCCGGCGGCACGGCCGACGCGCTTCTCTCCCGACCGGTCGACGATCCCGAGAGCTTTAGCAAACAACTTTTCAAAACGTTTGGCTACACTTTTCTCACCTCCCAGCTCACGGATGGCAGCGGCAGCGTCACGGGCATGCGCAGCGAAAAAGGTCAGCTCATCTTTAACGCCTCGCTGACGCTCACGTTTTCTGACAGCTCGCTCACCGGCGTTTCCGGTACCTTTCTGCCCGCGCTCGACGAGGGCCGCCGCACAGACGGCCTCGACGCGGTCGACGCGCTTGTGCATTTTCTGGACTATTGCAGCGTTTCGGGCGTCGTATGTACCGAGGTCCGAGCGCTGGACGAAGGGTATCTTCTCCAGACGTCGTCTGCCTCGCCGCTGCGGCTGCAAGGCGTGTGGCGCATCTCCACGGATGTCAGCAGTTATTATGTGAACTGCAAGACCGGCGAGATCACACGAGAATGAAATTTTTCTTGCAGCATTTCTAATTTCTTACTGTGCAGCATTGCTTTTTCTGTTTTTTTTGGTATACTGTTGATGTATTATGTGAATACCATGAGCAGGCGGTTTTCCCCTGCTGTTTTTACGATAACGAAAAGAAGTCTCACCGTCTCTTATTAAGGAGTTACTATGACGAAATACATCGTGCAGGGCGGTCATCCGCTCTTTGGTGAAGTGCGCATCAGCGGCGCGAAGAACGCCGCGGTCGCCATCATTCCCGCCGCCCTTCTGGTCGACGGCGTCTGCCGCATCGAAAATATTCCCCAGATCTCCGACGTGACCGCGCTGCTCAAAATTTTAGAGCAGCTCGGCGCGAATGTCCGTTTCCTCAACCGCAGCGATGTTGAGATCGACTGCCGCCATATTGCCACCACGCAGGTCTCGCAGGAGCTCGCGCACAAGATCCGCGCCTCCTACTACCTCATCGGCGCGCTGCTCGGCCGCTTCGGCGAGGCCGAGGTCTCGATGCCCGGCGGCTGCAACTTCGGCGGCGTGCGTCCCATCGACCAGCATGTCAAGGGCTTCGCCGCCATGGGTGCCGAGGTGCGCGAGGGCGACTTCATCTGCGCCAAGGCAAGCGGCGACCGCATGAAGGGCGCGAACGTCTACCTCGACGTGGTCTCCGTCGGTGCGACGATGAACATTATGATGGCCGCGGCGCTCGCCGACGGCACCACCGTCATCGAAAACGCTGCCAAGGAGCCGCATATCGTCGACCTTGCCAACTTCTTAAACTCCATGGGCGCGAACATCAAGGGCGCCGGCACCGACACCATCCGCATTTTCGGCGTGGACAAGCTCCACGGCGGCACGTATGCCATTATCCCCGACCAGATCGAGGCGGGCACCTACATGGCGGCTGTCGCCGCCTGCGGCGGACAAGTCCTCGTGCGCGGCATCATCCCCAAGCACATGGACTGCATCACCGCCAAGCTCCAGGAGATGGGCGTGCAGGTCGAGGAGCAGGACGACACGCTGCTCGTGCGCCGCTCGGGCAAGCTTCGCCGCACCAACGTCAAGACGCTGCCCTATCCCGGCTTCCCGACCGATATGCAGCCACAGATCACCGTTGCCCTCTGCCTTGCCGAGGGGACGAGCATGGTCACCGAGGGCGTGTGGGACAACCGTTACCGCTACGTCGGCGAACTGACGCGCATGGGCGCGCAGATCCGCGTCGAGGGCCGCAGCGCCGTCATCGAAGGCGTCGACCACCTGACCGCTGCGAGCGTGCAGGCCTACGATCTCCGCGCGGGCGCCGCCATGGTCATCGCCGCGCTGGCCGCTGAGGGCACGAGCGAGGTCTCGAACGTCCACTATATCGAGCGCGGCTATGAGGATATCATCGGCAAGCTCCGCAACCTCGGCGCGCAGATCGACAGCGTCGAGTGCGACGAGACCGTTGAGACCCGCCAGATCGGCTGATTCAATCAAAAAAGCGCCTTGCCGCGGCAAGGCGCTTTTCTTTTGGAAAGGATATTATGTATACCGATATCTACACCGCTTCCCTGCCGCCGGAGCTCCTCGCCATGGCCGAAACGCCCGTGATGCAGCGGCTTTTGCGCGTCGGCATGCACTGCGGCTGCGAATACACGGCCTATCCCATCTACCGCGACGCCGTTGCGCCGTATTCGCGCTATACGCATTCGCTCGGCACAGCGGCCATCGTCTGGCACTTCACGCATGGCTTGAAGCAATCTGTCGCGGGACTACTGCATGACATTGCGACGCCCGCATTCGCCCACGTGGTCGACTTTCTGAACGGTGACCACATGCGGCAGGAATCGACCGAAAGCCGCACACGCATGATGATCGCCTCGTCGCCGGAACTCATGGCGCTGCTCGATAAAAGCGGCCTGACGCTCGACGATGTGGACGACTACCACCGCTATCCCATCGCCGACAACGATTCGCCCCGCCTCTCCGCCGACCGACTCGAATATACGCTCGGCAACGCGCATCTTGTTTTCCACTGTCCAAAAGCAGAGCTGAAACGCATTTTTGACGACATCTTTGTCGGCAAAAACGAGGAAAACGTCGATGAGCTCTGCTTTGCGCACGCGGAGATTGCCGACATCTTTACCCAGCTCTCGCTGCGGCAGTCGGAGTGGTTCGTCTCCGATGAGGACCGCTTCAGCATGCAGGCATTGGCCGATCTCCTGCGTGAGGCACGGCAGCGCAATGTGTTGACGGTGGATGATCTCTACCTCGACGAACCTCATGTCATCGCCCTGCTCCTCTCTGATCCGGTCCTCACCGCGCGCTGGCAGGATTATCGCCGCATCATCGGTACGCGGTCCGGCGCGCAAAAGCCGGAGAGTACTTACGCCGTCAAGATCGCCGCCAAAAAGCGCAGCATCGACCCGCTGGTGCAGACGAGCGACGGCCTTCGGCGCTTCACCACAGTCAATGCGGACTATGCATCAAAGCTCGCCGCCTTCCGCTCGGATGACTTCGACCGCTGGGTCTGGGCCAAATATGAATAAAGGAAGTGCGAAGCCAGCGGCTTCGCACTTCCTTTGCACTTTCGATAATAGAAAAGCAGCAGGCCTTTGCGGCCTGCTGCTTTTTGAAGTCTTTGGATGACCCTCAGTGGATCAATTAGGCCTCGGTCTCGATGACGACGCCGGAACCAACGGTACGGCCGCCTTCACGGATAGCGAAGCGGAGACCCTTCTCGATAGCGATCGGGGTGATCAGCTCGACCTTCATGTCGACGTTATCGCCGGGCATGCACATCTCGGTGCCCTCGGGCAGGGTGATGACGCCGGTGACGTCGGTGGTACGGAAGTAGAACTGAGGACGATAGTTGTTGAAGAACGGGGTGTGACGGCCGCCCTCGTCCTTGTTCAGGACGTAAACCTGACCAACAAACTTGGTGAGGGGGTGAATGGAACCGGGCTTGGACAGAACCTGGCCGCGCTCGATCTCGTTCTTGGCAACACCACGGAGCAGGGTACCGATGTTATCACCAGCCTCGGCGTAGTCGAGCAGCTTGTGGAACATTTCGATACCGGTGACGACGGTCTTGCGACGCTCGTCGGTCAGACCGATGATCTCGACTTCCTCGCCGAGCTTCAGCTGGCCACGCTCAACACGGCCGGTAGCGACGGTACCACGACCGGAGATCGTGAAGACGTCCTCAACGGGCATCAGGAACGGCTGGTCGGCCTTACGGTCGGGCGTGGGGATCCAGGTATCAACAGCGTCCATGAGCTCGTGCATGCACTTGTACTCGGGAGCGTCGATGTCCTTGGACTCGGAGATCAGGGCGTTCAGAGCGCTGCCGCGGATGATCGGGGTCTCGTCGCCGGGGAAGCTGTAGAAGTCGAGCATCTCGCGGACTTCCATCTCGACGAGCTCGAGCAGCTCTTCATCGTCGACCTGGTCGCACTTGTTCAGGAAAACGAGAACGGAAGGCACGTTGACCTGACGGGCGAGCAGCAGGTGCTCACGAGTCTGGGCCATGGGGCCGTCGGAAGCGGCGATGACCAGGATAGCACCGTCCATCTGAGCAGCGCCGGTGATCATGTTCTTGATATAGTCGGCGTGGCCCGGGCAGTCGACGTGGGCATAGTGACGGCCCTGAATCTGGGCGTTGTCCTCGCCGGTCTTGTAGTTGTGGCCAACGCGGTCGAAGGTCTGGTACTCAACGTGAGCGGTGTTGATGGTGATACCACGCTCGCGCTCTTCCGGAGCCTTATCGATGGAGCTGTAATCGGTGTAGTCAGCACCGCCCTGCATGGCGAGGAACTTGGTGATCGCGGCGGTCAGGGTGGTCTTACCATGGTCGATATGACCGATGGTACCAATGTTTACGTGGGGCTTGGTACGCTCGAATTTCTGCTTAGCCATTAGAGTGATCCTCCTATGAAAAAATTTCGTTGTTTGCCGGTGTCATTTACATACACCGGTATTTTACCGTAAAATGCGGTATTTTGCAATACCTTTTTATCAGGCGCGGTTCGTGCGCTGGTTGATGATCTTCTCCTGAATGTTCTTCGGGATCTCGATATAATGCGCGGGCTCCATCGTGTACTGGCCGCGGCCCTGCGTGCAGGAGCGGAGGTCAGTCGCGTAGCCGAACATCTCAGCCAGAGGAACGAAAGCGTCGATCTGCTGCGCGCCGCTGCGGGCCTCGAAGCCCTGGATCTGACCACGGCGGGAGTTGAGGTCGCCGATCACGTCGCCCATGTACTCGTCGGGGACGATGACGCAGACCTTCATGATCGGCTCGAGCAGCGTCGGGCCGGCTTTCTGGCAGGCCTCCTTGAAGGCCATGGAACCGGCGATCTTAAACGCCATTTCAGAGGAGTCGACCTCGTGATACGAACCGTCGAGCAGCGTGACCTTGACGTCCACAACCGGGAAGCCGGCAAGTACGCCGGATTCCATTGCGCCCCTGACGCCCTGCTCCACAGCCGGAATGTATTCCTTCGGCACAGAACCGCCAACGGTCTTGTTGATGAACTCAAAGCCCTTGCCGCTTTCGTTGGGTTCCACCAGAATCTTGACGTGACCATACTGACCTTTACCGCCGGACTGGCGCACGTACTTCGTTTCCTGGGTGACAGCCTTGGTGATGGTTTCCTTGTAGGCGACCTGCGGTGCGCCGACGTTCGCCTCCACCTTGAACTCCCTCAGCAAGCGGTCAACGATGATTTCCAGATGAAGCTCGCCCATGCCGGCGATGATCGTCTGACCAGTTTCTTCATCCGTGTAGGTTTTGAATGTGGGGTCCTCTTCCGCAAGCTTCGCAAGCGCAAGACCCATCTTCTCCTGCCCTGCCTTCGTCTTCGGCTCAATTGCCACACGAATGACAGGCTCGGGGAATTCCATCGACTCCAGGACGATGGGATGTGCGGCGTCACACAGGGTGTCGCCGGTGGTGGTGTTCTTGAGACCGACTGCTGCGGCGATGTCGCCGGAGTACACGCAGTCCAGATCTTCTCTGTGGTTTGCGTGCATCAGCAGAATGCGTCCCATGCGCTCGCGCTGGTTCTTGTTGGTATTGATTACGGTCTTGCCGGACTCCAGCGTACCGGAGTAGACGCGGAAGAACGCGAGTTTACCAACATACGGATCGGTCATAATTTTGAAGGCGAGGGCGGAGAACGGCGCGTCGTCGGACGGCTCGCGGGTCTCTTCTTCCTCGGTCTTCGGGTTCACGCCGGAAATGGCTTTCTTGTCCAAAGGTGACGGCATATACTCGACAATCGCGTCAAGCAGTTCCTGCACACCCTTGTTCTTATAGGAAGATCCGCACGTCACCGGCACGATTTTGTAACCGATGGTCGCCTTGCGCAATGCGGTCCGGATCATCTTCTCGGGGATTTCCTCACCCTCGAGGTAGAGCATCATGATCTCTTCGTCCTGGTCCGAGATGGACTCAAGCATATGATCGCGGTACTGCTTCGCAAGCTCCGCCATATCCGCAGGAATTTCTTCCTCGCGCATATCCTTGCCCAAATCATCGTAGAAGACATACGCCTTCATCTTAATGAGATCGACAACGCCGCGGAATGTATCCTCCTTGCCAATCGGCAGCTGGATGGGAACTGCATTGCACTTGAGGCGTTCGTCCATCATCTTCAGGACATTGTAGAAATCGGCACCCATCATGTCCATCTTGTTGACGTAAACAAGACGCGGGACATGATATTTATCAGCCTGTCTCCATACAGTTTCGGTCTGCGGCTCCACGCCGCCCTTGGCGCACAGAACTGTCACGGAGCCGTCGAGCACGCGCAAAGAGCGCTCGACTTCCACCGTAAAGTCCACGTGACCCGGAGTATCAATGATATTGATCCGGACGCCCTTCCAGTGACAGGTGGTAGCAGCGGAGGTGATGGTAATACCACGCTCCTGCTCCTGCGCCATCCAGTCCATGGTTGCGGCGCCTTCATGTACTTCGCCGATCTTATGAACCTTACCTGTGTAAAAAAGAATACGTTCGGTAGTAGTGGTCTTACCTGCGTCGATATGAGCCATTATACCGATGTTTCTGGTGTTTTCCAAACTAAACTGTCTGTCACTCATCTATTGATACCTCTCTGTTACCAGCGGTAGTGAGCAAACGCCTTGTTTGACTCAGCTACTCTGTGCATTTCTTCCTTACGCTTTACGGATGCGCCGGTGTTATTGTAAGCATCCATAAGCTCGCCTGCAAGTTTTTCTTTCATGGTTTTTTCGCTGCGATTACGAGCAAACGAAACAATCCATCTTATTGCAAGCGTTTGTCTACGTTCCGGTCTGATCTCGATGGGAACCTGATAGGTCGAACCGCCGACTCTGCGGGCTTTGGTTTCGAGCACGGGCATAACGTTTTCCATAGCCTTGGCAAAAACGTCCATGGGATCTGCGCCGAGTTTTTCTTTTATAATATCGAACGCTTCATAAACGATCGATTGAGCTGTTCCTTTCTTTCCGTCCTGCATAACCTGATTGGTAAGCTTGGCAACGACCTTGCTGCCGAACTTCGGATCGGGTAACACGTCACGATGAGGAACTCCGCTTCTTCTTGGCATAGTTAATTTCCTCCTTTAAATTTTTTCTTTTTTTCGATGGCGCTATTACTTGGATCTCTTAGCACCGTACTTCGAGCGGGCTTGCTTACGCTTTGCTACGCCTGCTGTATCAAGCGTGCCGCGAATGATGTGATATCTCACACCGGGCAAATCCTTCACTCTGCCGCCACGAATAAGCACGACGCTGTGTTCCTGCAAATTGTGTCCGATTCCCGGAATGTAAACAGTACCTTCCATCTTGTTTACAAGACGAACTCTGGCAATCTTACGAAGTGCCGAGTTAGGCTTCTTGGGCGTAGTGGTGGTAACCGAAAGACAAACACCTCTCTTTTGAGGATTGTTTTCGAGTATAGGACTAAGCGACTTATACTTTACCTGCTCTCTGCCCTTTCTGATCAACTGGTTAATCGTAGGCATTATTACTCTACCTCCTTTTTTAAGATAGTCTTGCCCGCCCCCGAAAAAATAGGTTAGGACAATCAAATGTGCGACTTATAAAAATTTCGCACAATAGTTATTCTACTACAACGGCGCAAGCAAAGTCAATCGTTTGCAAGTCAAAAACAAAAAAATATGCGTTTGCTTTTGTATAATCGCAACTGTGCAACGTGTAATGCAATATGGATATTCAATATTTATCTTGTTTCTACTCCGTTCGCTTCATAAAATACCTTTCTGCGATATTCCGCACGAATAGTATGCAATACCTGCAATTCCGTTTCGTATGCGCCAAACTTTTACCGACGCTATACCGACGCTATCTTGTTCTTTCTTTCATTTTAATATGTCCGATTGTGTTTTATCTCTTTTACCGGCAGGTCGTCCCGTTATAACAAAATCGGAGTTTTTGTTTTGTCCATCGGTTAATCTTTTTCCGCCGCTATAGCGTGGTTTTCGTTATACAAAACGACGTCCTTCAAAATAAAAGAACGCCGTTTTTCCATATCTATGAGACTATTAAATCATTGTTATAATCGGACTTTGGTAAATTCCGTTGCCGTTATATACGATTAAGGATAGAGGAATCAACCGCTACGCTTTACCTTCGATATCTTACACCGTCCGACATCCGTGTTTATCTCCCCATGCACCCGAAATT
>ERZ1106954.3286-NODE-3286-length-10632-cov-4.575305_pt1 | contig 10632 bp, 7 predicted proteins | sample MGYA00403678_ERZ1106954 | MGnify/ENA primary metagenome ERZ1106954 (study PRJEB35170, sample SAMEA104062445) | human gut metagenome | biome: human gut; feature: human-associated habitat; material: faeces | place: Denmark | collected 2012-08-20 ... | reverse complement strand
CAGCCCGATATTTTATTCTTTTTTACCAGCTCCAGCCGGTATAGCCGCCGCCGAGTACCTTTTCGTGATAAACGTGCGTGAGCTTGCCGTCCTTGACCTCAATGCCGTCGGTGCCGTCGCCCGCATAGTAGATCATGCCGTCCTGAGCGTATTTCTTTACGCTGTTCATGACGCTGCGCATTCCGGCGCTCTTGACCGCTCCGCCCGAGGACTGCGGGACGAGCACGACCGACGCCTGCATTTTGTTGTAGAGCGATTCGATCCTGTTGTACACATGGTGAGCGACCTGAACGATATCACATTTCAGCGTTTCGGCGCTGTTGTTTTTTATTATCACATTTGCCGCCGGAGCATTGATATCGCCGAGCAGCCAGAACGACTTGCCGTTGAATTCGATGTCAAGCACGGTGCTTGAGTTGTTGAAGTCGTTGGCGACATTGCTGACCGCATTGCTTGCGTTGACGATATCCTCGTGAGTGTACATTACATTGATCTTTACGTCGGCAAGGTAGAAGCTCTGACCGGTGTGGACCTGAATGAACTTGACATCGTTGCCGAAATACTTCTGAATGTATGTGATGAGTTTGGAGTGGTTTCCTCTGCCGTCGGTGAATATCGTTGTTGACGTGTAATAAGAGGGAAGATTGAAGAACACGCGCTCAAGTGTGAGTTGGCTGCAGTATTTCTTGAAGAAGAGTGCCGCACCGCCCATATGGTCGCTGTGTCCGTGTGAGACGGACCATGCCGCTATGCGTATCTTGCCGGTCGGCTGCCCGGTTATCTCTCTGAGGAATGCCATAAAGCCGTCGCACTGGGCGTCGTCAAACTGCTGATATCCGCCGCCGTCGAGAATGTATACCGAATTGTCGGCAAGCTTCATAACATACATCATGCCGCAGTTGATGCGCTTTTGTCCATCGGTGTCCACTGCGTTGCCGCCTGCGGCGGTGCTGTGCATGGGCACGCCGTACTGATAAAGGATGGTCCTGTCGCCTTCCTTGGCTGTGTAGGTATACCCGAAGCTGTCGTTGGCGCAGTCGCTGTTTTTGTCGAGAACGACACGCACTTCGGCGGCGGAGGCGGTGTAGTATGTATATATTATCTGACCGTCCTCCGTGTACTGCGCATAGAGGTTGCCGTCGCGCATATTGGTGTATGTCTGCGTGTAGCCGTAACTTTCAAGCTTTTTGCAATAATCGTCGAAGCCGGATGCGTTTGTCTTTGATATGATCGCCATGAGCGATTCGTTTTCCTTGAGAAGCAGCGGATCATCGATGCCCTGACCCGAACGGTAGAGAGCGCTGCTGTATTTGCCGCCCTGATATGAGGGGACGGTCTTGAGCAGCCACGATGACGAAGCATTGCTGCCGTAGGCATGGCACACGCTGCAGCGGGTGTCGCTCGTGCCGGGAACGCTCACATAGTTGTGCGGTTTTGTGTTTGAACCCGCAGCACCGCAATAGGTGCACTTGGAAGGATTCTGACAGCTTTCGCCGCCGACGAAGCGGTGCCCGGAGCAGCCCTTGGTCGTTGAGGTGAGCAGGGGAGAGCTCTTGTCTGTGGGCTCGTCTCCGGTACCTTCCCAGATTATGATATTGTCAACATAGCCGCACTGCTTGCCGCCGGTCTTGAGCACTATCGCTCCGCCGAGGCTTTCGGGCTTGAAATATTCCGTCGCCTTTGCCGAGCCTTTGGAAACAAGCGTCCATTTGCCGGTGCCGGGATATCCGGGGGTGTTCACGCGCATATACACGCTGTTGCCGCGCGTCCAGTCCACAACGTATCTGATAGAAACGTTTACGCCGGAAAATACCTGTGTGTTTTCGGAATAGTTCTTGCCGAGCAGCTTTTTCACTATCGAACCGGAACCGGTGCTTGACGCGGTGCCGCCGTCATAGGTGTACCACTGGCTGAAATAGTGGAGCTGGCTGTTGGCTGTGCCGCGGTTGCGGAAGTGGAATGAGTTGTATGCCTGGCCGTTGTAGTCGCTTACGAGCGCGATATAACGGCTGGCATCCGCCGCGCTGTCGTAGATGAGGTCATACTGATAGGTATAGTTCTTTTCGTGATAAGCGCCGAACTGCGCCGCGGTGAGAACTATTACATATGAGTCGGTCGATTTATCGGAAATGTTTGAGATATAAAGACGGCGGCTGCCGTTGATGACCTTGATCGAATACAGCGACGTATTGTTTTTGTACGCGCCGTTTGCGGTCGTGTCGACGTTCCATCCGAGCTTGGAGAGCGTTGTCTTGCTGTCGGAGATGTCGCCGTACTTGTCAAAGTTCTCGTAGTAAAGGACCTTTCCGGGGACTGGCGCGGGTGTCTCCGATGTCGTAGGTGCGTCAGTTGCAGTTGTTGTGCCGGATGTGGAGGGCGAGGTGGTGTTGTCCGGTTTTGCGGTCGTCGTCTCGCCGCTTGTGGCGGGAGTGTCGGTAGTTGAATCGGGAGCGCTCGTGTCGGGCGCCGAGGTGTCGGGCGAAGTGCCGGTGGTGCCGTCTGCGCCGGGAGCCGATGTTGCGGCATCGGAGGTGCCGGTCGGCTCGTCGGTGCCCGGCGCGGTCGTGTCCGAAGTGGAGAGCGATGTTCCGGGGGTAACTGTTGTGATCGTGCCGTCACCGTCCTTGCGGCAGCCGATCATACCTGTGATGACCGTCAGCAGAAGAAGCACGGAGAGCACGGCGGATAAATGTCTTTTAGTCTTTTGTGACATGGGGCTTATCCTTTCGTTGTTTTAATTTTTTTCGGAATGACGAAACAAAATCTATATACAAATTATATCATTATATGAGGTATAAAGTCAAGGTTTTTGTTAAAAATAATAACAGCATATAAACAACGATCGGGCTGCTGAACATTCCCGTTTTGCTCTTATGTATTTCCGGGTTTAAGGTCATGCGGGGCAAAAACGTTGTTCGTTCGCATGATAGGCGTTTCCCGTCCGCCGATAAACAGTGGGGCTGACGCATAATTGCGTCAGCCCCACTGCTGCATTTGTTATTTATTTTACGGTAACTTTCTTGTATGCTTTTTTGCCGCGGCGGAACACGATGCCGCTTCTGAGAGCGTCGCCGGTGTATTTTGCCTTGAGGTCTGTGACCTTTTCGCCGTCGGCGGAAACACCGCCCTGTTCGACTGCGCGGCGCGCCTCGGATTTCGAGGCAACGAGACCGGACTTTACGAGCACCGTGAGAATGTCGATGTCGCCGTTTGCGTCGAGATCGCCTGCGGTGAGCTCTGTGGTCGGTATTGCGGCGTCGGCACCCGCTCCGAAGAGCGCCTTGGCGCTTGCGTCCGCTTTGTCGGCTTCATCCTTGCCGTGTACGAGCGAGGTGAGCTCGTATGCAAGTATCTCCTTGGCGCGGTTGAGGTCGCTGCCCTGCCACGACGACATTTCGTTTATCTGTTCGATGGGCAGGAATGTCAGCATCCTTATGCACTTGAGCACATCGGCGTCGCCGACGTTGCGCCAGTACTGATAAAAGTCGTAGGGGCTTGTCTTTTTGGGATCGAGCCACACGGCGTTGCCGGCGGTCTTGCCCATTTTATGCCCCTGTGAGTCGGTGAGCAGGGTAATGGTCATGGCGTGAGCATCCTTGCCGAGCTTGCGGCGGATGAGCTCTGTGCCGCCAAGCATATTCGACCACTGGTCGTCGCCGCCGAACTGCATATTGCAGCCGTAGTTTTTGTAGAGATAGTAGAAGTCGTAGGACTGCATTATCATGTAGTTGAACTCAAAAAACGAAAGTCCTTTTTCCATGCGCTGCTTGTAGCATTCGGCACGCAGCATATTGTTGACCGAGAAGCATGCGCCGACCTCGCGGAGAAAATCTATATAGTTGAGATCGAGGAGCCAGTCGGCATTGTTGACCATCTGAGCTTTGCCCTCGCCGAATTCGATAAAGCGGGACATCTGGCGGCGGAAGCATTCCGCATTGTGGTCGATATCTTCCTTTGTGAGCATTTTGCGCATATCCGTGCGCCCGGAGGGGTCGCCTATCATGGTCGTGCCACCGCCTATGAGGGCAAACGGCTTGTTGCCCGCCATCTGCAGGCGTTTCATGAGCGTAAGAGCCATAAAATGACCTGCCGTGAGGCTGTCGGCGGTGCAGTCAAAGCCGATGTAGAACTTTGCCTTTCCCTCATTTATCATTGTGCTGATCTCGGCTTCGTCTGTGACCTGTGCTATCAGACCGCGTGCCTTCAGCTCGTCGTAAATATTCATTGCTGCTTGAAACCTTTCGTTAATGTGCGTTCCGGGCTGCCTGAATCCATCAGACAACCCGGAAAAATCGGTATCTGTGATCTGTGACCGCTGATACTTACTTTGCGAATGTGTCGTTTATCTTTTCAAGGCTGCTCTTGAGAACATTGTTGAAAGTGGAGACCTTGCGGGACCATCCTGCCGCGGTGTTGTCGCGAAGGGTGTTGCGGAAGGGCTGATAAGACATATTCTGCAGAGGAGTGGTGAATATTCTGGAGAGGTCCATGACGACGGTGCGCTTGATGGTATCATACATCAGGCTGTCCTCAAGGTCGTCGGAGTAACGGACCTTCATCGACTGCTCGAAGAGGGCGGGCGTTACGCGGCGATAGCCCTCGGAGGCGAGGCACTCAAGCGTCGCGGCTGCGGCATCGGCATCCTTTGCCTTTACGGAGATGGAGTAAAGGGTGAAGGGGAATGCCATGCAGGTGCGGTAGTCGGACTGCTCTTCATTGTACTTCGGAACGGGAAGCATGCCGTATTTGAAGTCGGAGACGTCCTTCAGCGTGCCGGAGGCGATGTAAACTCTGTCAACCACGAAGAGCGCGCGACCCTCGGAGAATGCCTTTGCGGACGAATACTTGGAAGTTGTGCCCTTTGTGAAGGCGAAGCCGCTGTTGTAGAAGAAGTCGGTGAGTTTTTCGAGCAGCGACATCGTTTTGTCGGATTTGACATCATCGGAGAGTTTGAGAGTGCCGTCGTCGTTCTTTTCAAGGAACTGGAGGTCGGAGCCGATGTAGAAGCAGTCGAAGTGCAGGTCGATGGACTCGAAGCCGTATCTGTCTTCATAGTCGGCGGTACCGTTGGCGTTTTCGTCTCTGTAAACGTTCTGGCACAGCTCTATCAGCTTGTCGATCGTCCACTGACCGTTTTTAACGGTGTTATAGAGGTCGGAAACGGTCATGTCGGGGTGCTCTTCGACAAGCATACCCTTGTTGAAGAAGGTAGCATACATCATGTAGAGCATGTTGGTGGAGATATCGCCCGAAGTGAAGTACAGCTTGCCGTTGACGGTAGCGGTGTCGGTAAGCGATGCGGGCCACCACGGTTTTTCAAAATTGATGTATTTAAGATCGAGAAGGTTCTGAGTCAGACCGTTCATGGCAAGCGTTGCGGCGGTCATGCTGTAGCCGCAGAAAACGTCATATCCGCCGCCGGAAACAACGCTGTTGTTGGCGGTCTCAACGAGGTTTTTCTGGTTTGAGTAGTTGCCCTTTGTGCCGATCCATTTAAGCTCGACGCCGAGGCGTTCCTGGACCTTCTGGTTTCTTTCGGTGATGCGGGTATTGACTATGTTGCCGTCGTCCTTGGATTCCTCAACAAAGAATTCGGGGCGCTCGACGTCTTCCCAATAAAGGAATGTCACACTGTCGTTGATCTTGAGAGATTCGGGCAGATCGTCCTGTATCTCTCCCGATGTAGTCTCGGGGGCGTTTGTAGCGGCGGCGTCGGTGGTCGTTGTGTCGCCGTTGTTGTCCGGCTTGGCACACGCCGCAAATGCTGCGATGAGCATTATCGCCGAAAGAAGCATGGCGATTATTTTGGCTGTTCTTTTCATGATAGATCCTTTCTTAAAAAAATTAAATTAATCTACGTAGATTATAACGCATTTTCGATCGGATGTCAATACAAAACGCGTTCAAAAAGCAATACAAAATGAAAAACGGACGGCGGGCAGAACGTCCGTATAAAATTGCGGTGAACGGCGGCAAAGAATAAAAATTGCCATTCATAACGGCGCGCATGCGGCGCACAATAGTAGCAGAGAACGCAATACGCGGACTCAATTAATATAGATTTGCGGGCGTCCGCGTATGCGGCTGCTCACATGAGGAGAATTTCAAATGGCTAACAATAAGACTCTTGTTCCCGAAGCAAAGGCTGCTCTTGAAAAGTTCAAGATGGAAGCTGCCGGTGACGTTGGTGTTACCCTGAACCAGGGCTACAACGGCGATCTCACTTCCCGTCAGGCCGGTTCTATCGGCGGTCAGATGGTCAAGAAGATGATCGAGAAGTACGAGAACGATATCAAGGCGAGCAAATAAAAGCTTTTCCTCCCTTTTATGACATCTGAGTTTTTACGGTAAAACGGGGCTGTCGCACATTAGTGCGGCAGCCCTTGATATTATTATGCTTTCGTCGTTGTCAGATCATGTCCGGAGCATCCGCATCGGCGGGAAAGTCGTCGGCATCAAGTCTGCGGCGCCCGCGGCGGCGTTTTTCTCCGTCCGGCGCGGGAGGTGTTTCCGTATTGTCGATATACCTCTGAGCCTGTGTGGTGAAGAGCTTGTAATACTCGCCGTGAAGAGCCATCAGCTCGCGGTGGTCGCCTTCTTCAATGACCTCGCCGCCCTTGAGGACGACGATCTTGCTTGCGATAACGGCGGATGAAAGACGATGCGACACGAATATGGTGGTCTTGCCCTCGCGCAGACGGTCGAAGGTGTTGAATATATCCTGCTCCGCCATCGGGTCGAGCGACGCGGTGGGTTCGTCGAGTATGAGTATATCCGACTCGCGGTAGAATGCGCGCGCTATGGCGAGCTTCTGCCACTGGCCGCCCGAAAGCTCGATCCCGTCCTGCTCGAAAATACGCATGAGCGGCGTGTCGTAGTCGCGCGGCAGCGCGCGTATGTATTCGTCGGCACTGCTTTGCCGTGCGCTCTCGCGTATGCGGGCAGGGTCGGGCTCGGCGTCGATATTGCCGAAGGAAATATTCTCGGAGACCGACACTGCATATTTGCCGAAATCCTGAAAGATTATTCCGAATATGTTATAGAGCTCGTGCGTGTCGTATTCGCGTATGTCTTTACCGTCAAGCAGTATCACGCCCTCGGTGGGATCGTAAAGGCGCGTGAGCAGCTTTATGAGCGTGGTCTTGCCCGCTCCGTTGAGACCGACGAGCACCACTGTCTCGCCCGGGCGGAATTTCAGATTCACGTTTTTTATTACATACCGTTCGGTGCCGGGATATGCGAAGCTCACGTTTTTGAATTCGATCGTGTGCGGGGCGCCGTGTGCCACAGGCTCGGGCGGTTCCTTTGTCGGCACGACCGTCTGTTTTTCCTTCATAAAGGACACGAGGTTATCGATGAACAGTGTGCCCTCGTATATCGACGCCGATGTCGTGATGAACGAGGCGACGCAGGTCGCTATCGAGCTGAGTGCTCCGGTGTAGAGGGAATAGTCGCCTATGCGGTAGCTGCCGTCAAAAACTCCGCGCGCGATTATTGCATAGCAGAGGCAGTTTGCGGCGCAGGAGATGACCGCCGACAGCACGAGCCAGAAGCTTTCGTGCACTATCAGCGATTTGAGACCGGCAAAATACTGCTTGAACACCTGACGGTAGCGGTCGATAAAGGTATCCGAAAGGTTGAATATGCGTATCTCCTTTGCCATGTCCTTGTTCACGAGCAGATCGGAATAGTAATTCATCTGCCTGCGGTCCTTGGAGCGGTTACGCATATACTGAAAATTCTTGCGGCGGTAATAAAAGTTTATCGCAGCCGAGGGGAAGGAGACTGCCACGATGAGAAGCGGTATCCACCACATATTCGGTATGCGCGCAAGTATCACGAGATAACCGACAAGGGATATGAGCGTACTTACGATGGAGAAGGTCGCCTGAAGCGTCTGTATCGGGCGCGAGCCCGCCTCACGGTTGGCGTTTTCGAGCTTTTCGTAAAAGCCGGGCATGTCGAACGATGCAAGATCGAGCGTTTTTGCCTTCTCCATTATCTGTATCTTGACCTGCTTTACGACCTTCTGTCCGGCGATGCGGATTATCGAGTTCGATATCCGCGTGACCACACGGTTTATCAGACGGAAGGTAAAAAGACCGATGAGCAGCCCGAGCAGCACCGAGCCGACGAATTGCAGCTCGAGCGGCACGCCGTTTGCCTCGGCGACCGCACGTTCGCTCGTCAGACGCTGCATTTCGTTGGTTATGCGCGCGGTTATCAGCGAGCCTATGATCGGTGTTACGCCGTCAAAGACCGAAATGAACAGCATGGTAAACAAAATGAGCGGGTCTGTCTGCCACACGAGCACGAAGGTATAAAACAAACGGTAAAAGAAACCGCCGAGAAGCTCGCGCAGGTAGCGCGGCACGTCGCCGATATTTTTGGGGAGCGGCACTTTTTCATACTGATATCCGCCGCGTCCGCCGGGCGGGGGTCCGAATCCTCCGGGGCCCATCAAGATCATCACCTTTCGATTTCACGATTGCATATATTCTATCACAAAATAGTTGCGATTGCAACCGTTTCGGCGAAAAAAGTGAAAAAACCGTGCAATATCTTGTTTTGCGCGGCGATATATGATAAAATATATCCTGGAAAATTATTTAACAGCAATAGGAAGTAACTGTCATGCATCTTTATCCCGCAGATATTCTTTTACCCGATTTTAGCAAAACGGACGGCAGGCTCTGGGCGACGGTCGCCTGCGATCAGTTTACGGGCGAGCCCGAATACTGGCAGCGAGTTGACGCCGAGGTGGGCGACGCGCCCTCGACACTTCGCCTTATGCTGCCCGAGGCATTTCTTTCCGAATCGTCGGAGCGAGTGCCGAAGATCCATGCCGCAATGCGCAGCTATCTTGACAGCGGAGTTCTCGTGCCTCACCGACGCCGCGCCGTGTGGCTCGACCGTACGCAGAGCAACGGGCTTGTGCGCCGCGGGCTCGTGGCGGCGATAGACCTTGAGGAATACGACTTCTCCGAGGGTTCGACCTCACCGATACGTGCCACCGAGCGCACGGTGCCGGAGCGCATTCCGCACCGCATAGGCGTGCGCCGCGGCGCGCCGCTCGAGATGCCGCACGTTATGCTCCTGATAGACGATCCCGCCGACAGCATCCTTTGGCGTTTTTCCGAACGCGCCGCAGATGCTTACGATTTTGATCTCATGGAGGGCGGCGGTCACGTGCGCGGCGGCTTTGTCGGCGCGTCCGAGCTGAAGGACATAAATGTTGCGCTTGACGAGCTCGTAGCGCGCAGAACGGGTACCGACGCACCGATACTGTTTGCGGTCGGCGACGGGAACCATTCTCTTGCGACCGCCAAAACGGTGTGGGAGGAATACAAGGCTGCCGGAGCGCCCGCCGATCACCCGGCACGGTACGCGCTCTGCGAGGTGGTCAACCTGCATGATCCCGCGCTTGAATTCGAACCGATATACCGTCTGGCGTCGGGCTGCGACATCCCGCGTCTTATGCTTGAATTCCGCGCTTATGCCGGCCGTCTCTGCGGATGCGAAAAGCCGCAGGAATTCGAGGTCGTGATGAACGGCGGCAGGGAAAAGATAACCGTCGCTCACCCCGAAAAGGCGCTGCCCGTTGCGACGCTTCAGGATTTCCTCGACCGCTATGCCGCCGCCGCTCCGCTCGAGCTCGACTACATACACGGCATCGACTCGCTCGTGTCCCTCGCGGGTGCGCGCGGCAAAGTCGGGTTCATATTTGAAGGAATGAAGAAGAGCGAGCTTTTCCGTGCGGTCGAAAAGAACGGCGCACTGCCGCGCAAGACGTTTTCTATGGGTCACGCGGCTGATAAAAGATATTATATCGAGTGCCGACGCATTGACTGATATAATTTACATATTTAATACAAATATTACCTACGCGTCACATATCCTCTGATAATGTCTGTTATAATCGGGCATTATAGGATGTGAAAGGGGTGCGGGTAATGAAAAAAAGATCGTTCGCGGCTTTTGTTCCGGTATTTGCGGTGATCGCCGCCGTCGTGCTTGTTGCCGTATATTTCGGCGGCAGAAGGTCGGACGCCTTTGGAAAGCAACCTGAGACGACCGACGTATCGCGCCGCGAGCCGGCTGAGCTTGAGGCGTTCCTGGCATATGTCGCAAAGGGAAAATATATGCAGGCATATACAACAGCAATTGTTCTGGCAGCAGGACAGGGCAAAAGAATGAATACCAAAGTGCATAAGCAATACCTGTTAATAGAGGATCGACCCGTCCTCTATTATTCTTTGCGCGCCATGGAAGACAGCTTTATAGATGATATTGTACTTGTAGTAGGAAAAGGTGAAGAAGAATATTGCAGGCGGGAGATTCTGGAGAAATACCACTTTACAAAAGTACATGCTGTAATAGAAGGAGGAAAAGAACGATATCATTCAGTAGCGCTGGGACTTCATGCGATCAGTTGGGAATGTGATTATGTTTTTATTCATGACGGAGCCAGACCTTTTATCAATGAAGAAATTCTACGCAGGGCATATGAATGTGTCATGCAGTGCAAAGCATGCATCGTGGGAATGCCGGTAAAAGATACGGTAAAGATATCAGACCGGAATGGTTATGTGGAAAGTACTCCACCACGGAACCGGGTATGGCAGGTACAGA
>ERZ1106954.3282-NODE-3282-length-10647-cov-4.053625_pt1 | contig 10647 bp, 9 predicted proteins | sample MGYA00403678_ERZ1106954 | MGnify/ENA primary metagenome ERZ1106954 (study PRJEB35170, sample SAMEA104062445) | human gut metagenome | biome: human gut; feature: human-associated habitat; material: faeces | place: Denmark | collected 2012-08-20 ... | reverse complement strand
CTTTACAGGATTTTTTAATTAAAGTGATCAATGCAAAAAGTTTTTGATTTTTCAAGCCTCTCAATAGTTTTTGAATTGTTGCCAATGCCCTCGAAGTTATAAGAACACCAACAAAGAATTCGCAATATAGAATCGGATGAATCGAATTAATGATAAAAATTACTCCCGCTGCAATTAACGAATTAATTATAAGCACCTGTATAGTAGATCTTATGTAAACTTCATTTCCCTTGTCAGTTCTTATCATCCAGCGAAATGCAGCATCCGATATTTGCATTGTTACAATTGGCGTAAGCAAATTTACAGTTGTTAACACCAAGTCGTAATTTCCCATGTCCTCAGTAGAAATATAATATGTATAAAGTGGTACAATAAGAAACACTAAAATTTTTGACCCAAAATTTCCAATGGCATATATTAACATACCTTCAATGAGATTTCTGCTTTTACTTTTTTCCTCTGACATGAAGTTTTTCCTCATTCTTTCAAAATCTCTATCAAATTATCATACGATTTTTTCAACGCGCATGTTGTTTTATAATTAGTAATTGAAAGTAAATTTTCAATCTTATATTTAAGCTTTTCAAACGACAAACCATCATTCAGCATAATTGCCCATTCTTCTCTTTTTATCGTCTCAAAAAAAGATGTAACCTTCGAATCCCATACAAGTCCAATAGACGGAATATCGTAAGCGGCTGCCAAAATCAATGAATGCAACCTAAAAGATATAATGTATTCGCATGTTGCAATAACATCAACGAGTTCAACTGGTCTTGTCGGCCTTTTTTCCAACAGTTTCTCTTTTCCAATAGATCTCAATGCGAAACAAGCGAATTCATAATCATCAATTGCTCCATTTGTAAATACAACGATTTTTCTTTTATGATACTCTAAAAAATCAATCATATGCTTTATAAAATCAATGTACTCATCTTCTGTAATTGCTATATTATTTCGAATAAGCATCTTGTAAGATATAATACCGATGCCTACTCTTCCATCTATTTTTTCTCTTTTACCATACACATTTGCACTATTAATTGCTGGATCAATAGTTTGTAGTACATTCTCACTTCCAAAAAGAGACTTAAATTGTTTCACGCCATCCCTAATAGTAATGCTATAAATGCTATCAGACTGAAACACTTTACATAGTAATTTTACAGATTTTGATGAAAGTTTCCCCATCCCGCAACAGTTGAACACAACCTTTTTATTGTACTTTTCTGCATATGAAACAATAATCGCTATCCAATGAACAAAATAGTCCATAAATAGCTGGCCTCCTGCGAATACAATAGTGTCAAATTTATCCCAATTCAATTTATCAAGATTTTCTTTTAATCGCATTGCCCCTTTTTTCTCAACATATACAGAAAATAGCGGCGTAGCTTTTAAATATTCCTTCACGACAATCTTTAAATTTTTGTTAGATGATTCCACGAAATCGTTTTCTGTATAGCCTTTCTTTCCCGAAATGGACAACCCAAAAGGCTCTACTCCTCTTGCAATTTTACAAGCTTCGGATACTGTATCATAAATAACATCATCACCCAAGTTATTGCTATACCTAGCTGCTACAATCAAAATACTATTTCTATTCATTAAACTTTACTCCAAAAAAATCTATACGGAACCGTTCCCCACATTGCTCCTGCTCTCGTAAATCCCAAATACAGGAAAAAAAATATAATGGCTGTAATCATTCCTATTTTCATTAACTTACGGTTATTCTGATTTTGTACCTTATTAAGGGCGTGTGGAAATGCTATCATTAAAAATGGTATAAAATACAACGAAAATCGTGCTGTAACATTAATGATAAATGCACTGAATCTAAATAATACTGCAAGATAAACAGAATACATCAGCATACTTTCACTCCAGTATACCGTAGTATCTGGCGTTACTCTGTGCATTTTTATAACACCCCCTTTTATCGAAAATGTAGTTCTTCCATATTTTCCACAACGATACGGTCGACATGAAATAACATCGCAATTATATACAGCACTACAATATACAAAAATAATGGCTGCGATGGCGAACATTCCAAGTGTATGAAACGTTATATATCCGCCTGAATCACCCGCCCCTGATGCACTATATAAACCATACAAATTAGAAAGCGATGAAATACTTATAATTTTTTCAAATAAAAATCTATAAACGAGACTGAATCCAACTGTCACAATCGTCAAAATGTAAACAGTATTTTTTTTGAATGTTAATATATCACATAAGATAAAAAGTAGTGCAATGATTGCAGATGTGTGGAAGAATGTCGCTATTACAACATAGATTGCAAATTTCACATACTGTTTTCGCTTTAACGCTTCTAATCCCAGTAGAATAACTCCTACAGCCATCGCTTGACGAATTACATTCATGCTCATCATAAATATATGATAACCCAAAAAAAACACTGTAGAAAACACAACATCATCTGAATTTCTATATATAAAATGTGCGTATGGAATTATTGAGAACAAACTTGTAAAAATCACAAAACACTGTGTACTTGTTGAAATCTGACCTATTATTTTACAAAATGCACAGAATCCAAGTTCCCAATCTCCGCTTATCGTAACACTTTGAAGCTTATCCCAAGATACGTTTTTAAATAATGGATAATACTTATTATAATAATGACTCAAATCAATTCCAATTTGATCACTTCTCAGCATCGCAACTATTACAATTGCGCTAAAAACCAAACACAAATAGCGTTTTCTATTTATTTCACTTGCATTAGCACTAAACGCATACCCAGCCAATGCTAGTAACATCAAAACAATATAAACTGTCATCCTTATCTCCTATTAGCTCGGATCAGCATTTATATAATTTCACAAGAGATTCTACTAATCCTTCAACCTCAAATCCAGTCCCTGCAAGAGATTCTCGTTTTGACTTTACACAACCATTATTTTTAATAATTTCATTGCACCACTCACTCGCAGATTTATTAAGCGGTATTCTATGCATATTGTCACTTACCTGAACATCAATCGGAACCTTATCAGACCCATAACATTGTAGACCTGACATCTGTGCTTCAACGAAAACAATACCAAACCCTTCAAATTTAGATGGTAATAAAAAGACATCCATTGCAGAATACAATTTATTAACATCATCCCGTATTCCGAGCAATTTTACGGATGACATCAAATTCTTACGTTTTACATATTTTTCGACAGCAGTTTTCAAATTGCCTTCTCCTGCCCAAATCAAGTAGGCATTATCTACATGTTTTTTTATCTTCTCAAAAATATCTATAATGAAAAAAGGATTTTTTTGTTCTGTTAATCGGCCTACAACACCTACAACAAATTTATCTTCTATTTCGAGCGTCTCTCTCAGCCTTTTTCTAGCGGTCTCATCATAAATAAAAGATCTTGTATCAATAGGATTTTTTATAACTAAATATGTTTTTTTTCCAAAGAGAGAATCTCCTGCATAACTTGAGCAGGCTGCATATCGATTGGCCAACCAAACACTTGGAATTTCATAAACAAAAGATCTGATCCTTGCTTTTAACGACGATGTTTCTTTTGGATTATGAGCATGATAGATTCTTATTTTTACACCACACTCTTTAGCAGCTTTAAGAGCTTCTAATGCGTTTAATCCACTTAAATTTACATGAAGAATATCATATCTTCTATCAATAATCTTTTTTATATAGCTCCAATTTTCCTTATTTGGTTTATTAGTATCAAATGGGAGCGTATAAATATTACTACCATTTTTCTTTACCGTTTCAGCATATGGTGAATCAATATTTCTGTTCAAAAGAAAATCTATTTGGTACCCATGCTTTACTGTGTATTCATAGTAGTTCATAATGCAGGCTGCAATTCCATTTCCCACTCTAAGATCACGCATTTGAATCAACACTCTTATCGCCATAACATACTCTCTTCCTACTTAAGTCTCGCACCCTTTATATTTTTCAGCCAAATTCTCCCATCAACTAAGAATTTCAGCATTCCATAATTTCTCTTTTTCAGAAAATATACAAAAACTTTCTGAGATTTAGTCAAGCAAGAACCATCAACCTTTTTCAAAGCATCACAATATGGATATTTATCTAGCGTATCATCCAACTCTGTATATGTTGTATTTTTATCTTTCTTATTATCTGGATGAAAATAGTATAGTCTCATACACGAGTACAATCTTGTAACCACCCGTGCGTAATAAGCATTCCAGTATTCTTCAGACAATAAGAACTTATTTATAATTCTTTCGTAATTTTCAAAAGCTACTTCGTTATAGTATTGCGCTTTTTCATTAAATCTGTTGGTCACCGATTCTTGCAAATACCGATAATGATACAATGCTTTATGGATATAAAAGTACTTATCCGTCAATTGCAAACATTCTGCATTAAAAATCACATCTTGACCTTTTCTTGCCTTTGGAACAAACCACATATCGTTATCTTTTAGCAAGGATGTACGATACATTTTGTTCCAGATAACATTCGTCTCATACTCATATGGTTTTCCATTAACAACAAGAAAGTTAAATGGCGCAATTCTTAAATTATGAACCCATTCTTCATCAAGAATTCCGCTATCACTTTTCAAATGCTTAACAATTGTTTTCCCATCAAATTCCTGAATATAGTCAAATAGAAATATATCCATATCTCTATTTTTCTTCTGCGCATTATACAGCGTTGAAACGTGCGTGGGTTCAACCCAATCATCTGGATCAACAAATGTTATCCATTCAGTTTTTGCCTCTTTAATACCATTATTTCTTGCAACAGATACTCCTGCATTTTTTTGGTGAATTACAATAATTCTGTTATCTTTCTTAGCATATTCATCACATATTTCACCGCTACAATCTGGGGAACCATCGTCAACGGCAATAATCTGAAAATTATCATTATCTTGCTTTAACAAACTGTCAAAGCATGCTCGTAGATACTCTTCTTTGATTTTGTAAATAGGTATTATAATACTCAAAAATGGAGTCATTTTCTTACCTTCTATACTTTCCCGCAATAACATTATTATAGAATGCGATATATTTTTTCTTCATAGCTTCGGTGTTATAAATCTCAAGGACATCCTGATAGGCTCTTTCTGCAAGTTCTTTTGGAAATTCCTTCATAGCCGCTTTTATATGTTCAGCATACTCCTCCGCCTTATCACATACATACCCATTAATGCCATCATTGATAACACTCTTATTTCCCATTGTATTGCTAACGAGAATCAGCTTTTTAATGTACATATTCTCAATAAGGCTCATCGCAATGGCTTCACCAAGACTGCACAAAATAAATGCATCTGCACCTTTGGCCATTGCCAAAGCTTCCTTACGAGGTTTCCATCCTGTCACTTCAATATTGGGAGCAGTTAACTCACTTTCAAGTTCTCCGTTACCAATCCAGATAAATCTTGCATCTGGTACCAGCTCAGCAATTCTATTAAAAAGCTGCGGCTGTTTCTGAACGCAGGCACGGCCAAGCGTAAAGACCGTGAATTTATCATTTTTTACAGACTTAATACCATCAAGGGATGCAGAAAGATCTGAGAGATTCACACCCGTTTCAACATGGGCTGTTCTCTTGGAGAATTTCTTTGCTTCTTCATCTTCACTTTCGCAACAGGTAAGTGTAAGTGCTCGATTTCCGAGAACCTTTTCAGCAAACTTGTAGACTTTGCTCTTCTTCCCCGGTCCCATAAGAATATGTGCATATCCATGAGGCGTATACACAACAGTATTATTCTTTTCTTTATAAGCCAGTCTACCTAAGCCACCTGCAACAGAGGAATGTAAATGAATCACATCTGGCTGAATTTCTTTTTCAATCTGACGCAGTTCCTTAATTGCCGCAATATCACTCTTAAAGTTGGTCAAACCCTTGACTCCAACATTTTTCATTTCAATCAGATGTACTCTCTGATCCAGAAAATCTTTGTAATTCTTAGGTGTCTGCGGTCTGAGGGAATATGCAAGATAAATATCAAATTCATCCACCATATCGTTGCAGAGCTGAGATACGTAAGTAAATACGCCACCTCCAAAAGCTTCACAGACCATTAAAATCTTTTTCTTTGCCATTTTTACTCTCCCAGTTCCTTCGCACATTTATCCAATACAGCTGCAATTACCTGATCCATATCATAGTACTTATACTCACCAAGACGACCGCCGAAGATTACTTTTTCTTCTGCGTCTGCCAGCTTCTTATATTCAGAATAAAGCAAGCTATTCTTAGCATCATTAACCGGATAATACGGCTCATCTCCCGGTTTCCACTCGCTACTATACTCACGGCTGATGATTGTTTTTGGCAGATCGTTTTCATTTTCATCCTTGCCAAATTCAAACCATTTGTGTTCAATAATCCGAGTCCACGGAGTTTCGCGGTCGGTATAGTTCACTGCTGCGTTGCCCTGGAAATTAGGCTTGTCCAATGTTTCCGTTTCAAAGCGAACCGAACGATATTCCAACGTACCCAACTTATAATCAAAATAAGCATCAATCGGTCCAGTGTACACAACCTTATCGGCCAATGCATCCAACTCGGCCTTGTTCTCCAGATAGTCTGTGTTCAAACGAACCTCAACACCATCCAGCAGATTTGCAATCATCTTCGTATAACCACCAACAGGAATACCCTGATAAAGTGCATTGAAATAGTTGTTATCAAAAGTCAGACGAACTGGAAGGCGCTTAATAATAAAAGATGGCAACTCTTTACAATCGCGCCCCCACTGCTTTTCAGTGTAGCCTTTGATAAGTTTCTCATAGATATCACGACCCACAAGTGAAATGGCCTGCTCTTCAAGATTCTGTGGCTCGCCAGTAATCTCCTTGCGCTGCTCCTCAATCTTGGCGGCAGCCTCTTCCGGTGTCACAACACCCCACATCTTGTTAAAGGTATACATGTTGAACGGTAACGAATACAATTCACCCTTGTAATTAGCCACGGGGCTGTTGGTAAAGCGGTTGAATTCTGCAAATTGTGTGATATAACTCCAAACCTTTTTATTGTTGGTATGGAAAATGTGAGCGCCGTATTTGTGAACGTTGATGCCCTCAACACTTTCTGTATAAATGTTACCCGCAATATTCGGACGCTTGTCCACTACCAAAACAGATTTTCCATGATTCTTCGCCTCATGGGCAAAAATCGCCCCGTAAAGACCAGAACCTACTACTAAATAATCGTACATATATAACTTTCTCCCTATCTTAATCCTATATAACCTCTATCAATCTCGCTGGAAAATATCTCTCGTGTAAACTTTATCCTTCACATCATCCAGACACTTGTCATAGCGGTTTGCGATGATGGCGTGGCTCATTTCCTTGAACTTATCCAGATCATTAACCACTACTGATCCAAAGAATGTCTCACCATCTTTCAGAGTCGGCTCATAAATCACAACCGTTGCACCCTTGGCCTTGATACGCTTCATGACACCCTGAATAGAACTCTGACGGAAGTTATCGCTGTTGCTCTTCATGGTCAGGCGGTACACACCGATGGTCACAGATTTTTCCTGTTCCTTATCGTACTCGTTATCCTCGTCATAACCATAATAACCAGCCAGCTTTAGGACGCGGTCAGCGATGAAATCTTTACGAGTTCTGTTACTCTCGACAATAGCCTCGATCAAGTTCTCCGGCACATCTGCATAGTTAGCCAGCAGCTGCTTAGTATCTTTCGGCAGGCAGTATCCGCCGTAGCCAAAGGACGGATTGTTGTAGTGACTACCAATACGAGGGTCAAGGCATACCCCATCGATAATCTGCTGAGTGTTCAGCCCCTTGCTCTCTGCATAGGTGTCCAGTTCATTGAAATAAGCCACGCGCAGGGCCAGATATGTATTGGCAAACAATTTGACTGCCTCTGCCTCGGTGAAGCCCATGAACAGGGTGTCGATGTTCTCCTTGATAGCGCCTTCCTGCAGCAAACCAGCAAACTCGTGTGCCGCCTCAACCAGACGCTCATCGTTCAGATCAGTGCCAACGATGATACGAGAAGGATAAAGATTATCGTACAGTGCTTTGCTTTCTCTTAAAAATTCCGGGCTGAAGATGATGTTCTTACTGTTGAATTTTTCACGTACGCTTGCGGTGTAGCCCACAGGGATTGTGGACTTGATGACCATGATGGCGTTCGGGTTATATTCCATGACCAGCTTGATCACAGCTTCGACCGCAGATGTGTCAAAATGCTGGGTGTGGCTATCGTAGTTGGTAGGTGCGGCGATTACAACAAAGTCCGCATCGGAGTATGCAGCCTTTGCATCCAGCGTTGCGGTCAGGTTCAATTCTTTCCCTGCAAGGTATTTTTCAATATAATCATCCTGAATCGGAGACTTTCGATTGTTGATCAGCTCAACTTTCTCCGGAACAATATCAACTGCGGTTACCTGATGGTGCTGAGAAAGCAATGTGGCAATTGACAAACCCACATAACCAGTGCCCGCAACGGCAATTTTCCTTTTTTCCATGCTTCGTATTCCCTTCAACGCCCTTTCGGCATTTTTTCGTCCCGCTTAAATGGCAAAAGCCCGAGACTGCCGCTTGTCTGGCCTCGGGCTTTCATATCAAATACGTTTGATTTCCGCCTTCAGCCCATCACAGATAACATCTGGCTTTATCATTTTTATTATAGTCTTCTTTCCCCTCGCTTGTCAAGTTACCAATACCGTTCGCGCCTTTTTTGGCTAATTTTCCGTTTTCAAGTCGTTCGCATGCACGTTCCTCTCGCGCGTCGCTCTTGACATTTTCTTCATTTAGGCGTACACTGATTTCATCAATTCCCAGTAATGCAATAGGAAAGGATGATTCACCGATGAAGCCTGTTACCGATTCCCTGCTGAATCGTTTCGGCGCGGATTATGAAGCCAGCGCCGAGCGCCATCTCGCCACCCTCGCGCTTTCCAAAAGCGAATTGAGCAGCGTCGCGTTTTCTTCAAAGGGCGCGAACGCCATGCGTCAGAAGTTTTCCGTCGAGGTGCCGACGCTGGAGGTCACCAACCAGAAATCCAGCGGCCGCTGCTGGCTCTTCGCGGCGACCAACGTTCTGCGCGAGCGAATCGCTCAGGCGCGCAACCTCGAAAATTTTGAGCTGTCGCAGAGCTATCTCGCCTTTTGGGATAAATTCGAGCGCTGCAATTACTTCCTTGAGAGCATTTTGGAAACCGCCGCTCTGCCGACGACCGACCGCACGGTGATGCACATTCTCTCCACCGGCGTGCACGACGGCGGCCAATGGGATATGTTCGCCAACATCGTCCGCAAATACGGCGTGGTGCCCAAGGACGTCTATGACGAAACATATCAGAGCAGCAACACCCGCTCGATGAACGCGCAGCTCAATCGCGCGCTCAAGGTCGCGGCGGCAGGTCTGCGCCGAATGGCTGCCGACAAAGCCGGCGCGGACGCCATTCAGGCCGAAAAAAACAAGACGCTGGATGCGATTTACGGCTTCCTCTGCAGCTGCTACGGCGAGCCGCCCAAGGCCTTCGATTTTGAGTTTGTCGATAAAGATCAGGTCTATCACATCGAAAAGAACCTCACCCCGCTGACCTTCGCCGAGCGCTACGTCGGCGATCTGCTCGATCAGGTCGTCAGCGTCATCAACGCCCCGACGGCCGATAAGCCCTATCACAAGACCTACACCATCCGCCTGCTGGGCAACGTCGTCGAGGGCCGCCCCGTCGTCCACCTCAACCTGACGATGGACGAACTCAAGGCCGCGATCATCGCCCAGCTCAAGGCGGGCAAGGTCGTCTGGTTCGGCAGCGACGTCGGCCATTTCGGCGAGCGCACGCTGGGCGTTTGGGATGACCGTAGCTTTGATTTCGCCGCGCTGACCGGCCTCTCTCTGGCCATGGACAAGGCCGACGCGCTGGATTACGGCCTCGCCGCCATGAATCACGCCATGGTGCTCACCGGCGTGAACCTCGACGAAGCCGGAAAGCCGACCCGCTGGAAGATTGAAAACAGTTGGGGCGACAAGAACGGCGAAAAGGGCTACTATGTCTGCTCGGATAGCTGGTTCGATCAGTACGGTTTGGCGGCCGCCGTCGAGCGGGAATACCTCGGCGGCCTCGCCGACCTCGCCGCGCAGGAGCCGATCATTCTCGAGCCGTGGGATCCGATGGGCACGCTGGCGGATTAAACGCGCACCTTCAAACATCAAAACGGATTGCCCGTCTGCTTCTGCAAACTTCGGCAATCCGTTTTCTTTATTGTGCGTCCGCCGTTTTTCTTGGCGGGTTCACCCGTTTGAATTTAATTGCCCGTTCCGGCGTTGTTTCCGGGCAGTCTTCGTCAAATGTAATCGGCATTTTCCGCGCGTTCTCCAGTTCCGCCAATTCTTCCGGAGTAAAAGCCAGTTCCCTTCTGGTTTCGGCAGGCAGGCTATTCATATTTACCATAATACAACCCCCTTTCAAAGTTTGTCGCCAATCTGGCTGAAATCAGGCGAGTCACTTCTGTCCGCTTACCGTTATTTTCTATTTTTATTCGTTCTGTGTACACAACAAACAGGATTTCATTGATCTTTCCGATAGATTGTCCGACCTCGCCGACCAGTACAAGGTTGCCTGACGACGTGTCTCCTATGGTATCATATCGTATTTCGCCTTCACT
>ERZ1106954.3279-NODE-3279-length-10648-cov-11.031813_pt1 | contig 10648 bp, 7 predicted proteins | sample MGYA00403678_ERZ1106954 | MGnify/ENA primary metagenome ERZ1106954 (study PRJEB35170, sample SAMEA104062445) | human gut metagenome | biome: human gut; feature: human-associated habitat; material: faeces | place: Denmark | collected 2012-08-20 ... | reverse complement strand
CAAAGACCATTTTGCGTTGCAAAATGCTTGTTGGGAAATCCCAAACCCTTGAACTACATCCGATGGATGCAGGCTACGCGCTTTTTGCAAAACGCTCTTTCAGCACACCGCAGGAATGCGCAGCCATCACGGAATTGTGATGATTACAGGGATTGGGATTGCATCCCAACAAGCGAATGAACACAGCAGAATTTTAATTCTGCGTGCGAATTTAGCCTTTGTGCGCACAAAGGCTCTGCTCGCCACGGTTATGGTTCTGCGAATGCGATTGAGAAACTTTTCATTCGCATTGCAAACCGGGTGGCACTTTTGTATAATTGGTTCAATGAACACACGCATAAAATCGGAGGGGCTGTCCGATTAAAAAATCTAAAAATGCGCTATTGCAGGCCACTGGGAGGAATAGCATGAACAAGCAGCAACTCGCATCGAAAATCTGGGAATCTGCCAACAAGATGCGCTCTAAAATCGAAGCCAACGAGTACAAGGATTACATTCTGGGCTTCATGTTTTATAAATTTCTGTCGGACAAAGAAGTCAAATGGCTGAAAGAGAATGACTGGACAGACGAATATCTGCCGGATTTGACCGAAGACGATGTCGAAACGCTGGATACCGTTCGGAAGAATGTCGGCTATTTTATCGCCTATGAAAATCTGTTTTCCACATGGATCAGCAAAGGCAACGACTTCAAGGCTGACGACGTAACGGTGGCATTGCAGGCATTCAGTCGACTGATCGACCCGCACCACAAAAAGGTGTTTGACGGTGTCTTTGCTACGCTGCAAACCGGCCTGTCCAAACTGGGTGAAAGCTCCGGTGCGCGGACAAAGGCCATTCGCGACCTGATCTATCTCATCAAAGATATTCCCATGGACGGCAAGCAGGATTACGATGTTCTCGGCTTTATCTACGAATATCTGATCAGCAACTTTGCAGCAAACGCAGGCAAGAAGGCCGGCGAGTTCTACACGCCGCACGAAGTTTCGCTGCTCATGTCTGAAATCGTGGCGTACCACCTGAAAGACCGGGAAGAGATCAAAATTTACGACCCCACTAGCGGTTCCGGCTCTCTGCTGATCAACATTGGTCAGTGTGCAGCACGGTATATGGGCAATGGCAACAACATCAAATACTACGCACAGGAGTTGAAGGAAAACACCTACAACCTGACCCGCATGAACCTTGTCATGCGCGGCATTCTGCCCGACAACATTGTAACGCGCAACGGCGATACGCTGGAGGAAGATTGGCCGTACTTTGAAGAAAACGACCCGGTTAACACCTACGACCCGCTGTTTGTGGATGCGGTGGTATCAAATCCCCCATATTCGCAGGCATGGAATCCGAACGACAAAGAGAACAACCCGCGCTTTTCGGATTACGGCCTTGCCCCCAAAGGCAAGGCAGACTACGCCTTTTTGCTGCACGACCTGTATCATATCCGCAATGACGGCATTGTGACCATCGTTCTGCCCCACGGTGTTCTATTCCGTGGCGGTGAAGAAGGTACAATTCGCAAAAATCTGATTGACCACAACAACATTGATGCAATCATCGGTCTGCCCGCCAATATTTTCTTCGGCACAGGCATTCCCACCATCATCATGGTGCTGCGGAAGAATAAAAAGGATTCGGACGTTCTGATTATTGATGCGTCTAAGGGCTTTGAGAAGGACGGCAAAAACAACAAGCTGCGTGCCTGTGACATCAAACGCATTGTGGATGCTTACAAGGAACGCCCGGAGAAAATCGAAAAGTTCGCACGCAGAGTATCCCGCGCAGAGATTATCCAGAATGATTACAACCTGAACATCCCCCGGTATGTGGATTCCTCGGAAAAGGCTGAGAGCTGGGATATTTACGCTTCCATGTTTGGCGGCATTCCCGAGGCCGAACTGCAAGACCTGTCTGCCTACTGGACAGCATTCCCGCACTTGAAAGCGGCTCTGTTCAGCCCGGACAACGAAGCCTATTGCCGTCTGAATGTGGCCAATTTAAAGAACGCTGTTCTGTCCCACCCGGATGTGGTGGCGTTCAAGACCGCTTTCCAGAATGCTTTCGGTGACTTTGATGCCTACTTGAAGTCCGCACTCATCGACGGCATGACGCAGCTGAATGCTGCCGGCGAGGAAGAACGCCTGAGCCGGGAGATCTTTGCACGGCTGGCAGAGATTCCGCTGGTTGACCGCTATGCAGCATACCAGCTTTTGGACGATGACTGGAAGAAAATCGCCATTGACCTTGAAATCATCCAGACCGAGGGTTTTGCCGCAACCAAGCAGGTAGACCCCAACATGGTGCTGAAAAAGGATGCCGAAGTACAGGACGGCTGGGTGGGTCATGTGCTGCCCTTTGAGCTGGTGCAGAGCGTTAAAATGCACGAGGAAGTAGCAGCGCTGCGGGCAAAGGAAACCAGACTCTCCGAAATCGCCGGAGAATATGAAAGCCAGCTGGACGAACTGAGCGAGGAGGACAAGGAGCAGAACTTTGTGAATGACGCAAAGGACGCCTTTGTTGCCGCTGAGGTCAAAAAGGCCATCAAGGCGCGGGAAGTAGAGCCTGCCACTTTGAGCATCCTGAAAGATGTGGACGCGCTGTTTGCCGAGGAAAAGACCCTGAAAAAGCAGGTCAAGGACGACAGTGCCGCCCTCCACCAGCGCACCAAAGGCGTGATTGAACGCCTGACCGATGAAGAAGTGCGTGACCTGCTGCATCGCAAGTGGATCTTGCCCCTGATGGAAAATCTGAACAGCCTGCCGGATGCCGTTCTGGACGATTTTGTAAAGCAGTTGGATGCCGTCTGCAAGAAATATGAAACCACCTTTGAGGACGTAGAGAGCCAGATTGCCGATACCGAGCACGAATTGCTGGGGCTGCTGGACGATCTGCAGGGAAATGAATTTGACATGAAGGGCATTGCAGAGCTCAAAAAGTTGCTAGGAGGTGAATGATTATGCAGGATAACGAGAAAAAACCTGCCCTCCGGTTCAAGGGCTTTACTGACCCTTGGGAACAGCGTAAGTTGTCAGAGCTTACTTCAATGCATGCACGCATTGGATGGCAAAACCTCAGAACTTCTGAATTCTTAGACAGTGGAGATTATATGCTTATAACAGGAACCGACTTCGATGACGGAACTGTTAACTATTCAACTTGTCACTTTGTTGAAAGAGAGCGCTATGAGCAAGATAAAAACATTCAGATTCGTAACGGCAGTATCTTAATTACGAAGGATGGCACTCTCGGAAAAGTGGCTTATGTACAAGGTTTATCAATGCCAGCAACTCTCAATGCGGGTGTATTTAATGTCGAAATTCGTAATACAAGTATTGTCGATGAGAGATATCTCTTTCAATACTTAAAAGCGCCATTTTTGATGGACTATGTAGATAAGAAAGCAACTGGAGGAACTATCAAGCACCTAAATCAAAATATCCTTGTTGATTTTCCTGTTGTCATGCCGAAAAAAACAGAGCAAGTATCGATTGGAAACTTTTTCCAGAGAATTGATACCCTTATCACCCTTCATCAGCGTAAGTATGAGAAGCTGGTGAATATCAAAAAGTCCATGCTGGACAAGATGTTCCCAAAAAATGGGGCATCTGTGCCGGAAATTCGCTTCAAGGGTTTTACTGACCCTTGGGAACAGCGTAAGCTGGGTGATGTTGCTGATATTGTTGGTGGTGGAACGCCAAGCACCAACAATCCAAACTACTGGGATGGAGATATTGATTGGTATGCACCCGCTGAAATAGCAGGACAAATCTATTTTGATTCCAGCCAAAGAAAGATAACCGAACAGGGCTATGAAAATAGTTCTGCGAAGATGCTTCCACCCGGTACAGTTCTGTTCACTTCTCGTGCGGGCATCGGAAAAACTGCCATTTTATCGAAAAAAGGTTGCACAAATCAGGGATTTCAATCCATTGTTCCGCATAATGACGAATTGGATTCTTATTTTGTCTTTTCTCGAACTGACGAGTTGAAACAATATGGTGAGCTTGTCGGAGCGGGCTCAACGTTCGTTGAAGTTTCGGGAAAGCAGATGGCTGCTATGAATCTGAAAATGCCGACAACAATAGAAGAGCAACAGACAATAGGCCGTTTTTTTAAGCGACTCGACACACTTATCACCCTTCATCAACGTAAGTTGGAAAAGCTGCAAAACATCAAGAAATCCTGTCTTGAAAAGATGTTTGTATAAAAATAAGTGGTGCAATTTGCCCATAATCAGAAGATGGACGTATCGGCGTTTGTTGTTTGGCTAAGGGAGCAACGCAATTTCTCTTGCCCGTTCAGAATATGCAAAACAGGCTGATGAATAAAAATCAAGGCAATGTCAAACGCTTGGAACTGCTGTGTTTTAAGACTATCGGGAGTCAAAAATCAAAATTTGAGCCGAATACGCAAAACCAAGAGTGAAATTTTCGGCGAACATTCGGTAGGCGGTGGAAAATAGCTGCTGAAAGTGTGTATTTACTCCTACTTGGGAACAGCGTAAGCTGGGGGATATTACGGTTGAGCTGTCAGAATACGCCACACAAGAATTAGGACTTCCGCTATTAACTTCATCCCGTAGTGGCCTTATGTATCAAGACGAATATCGTGATAGTCGAACGACAAAAAGCACGGAAACGCTTTTTAGTGTTGTTCCAGTAGGAACGTGTACATATAGGCATATGAGTGATGATGACGTGTTCCACATGAATATCAATACCTTGGAAAAAGGATTGGTAAGCCGTGAATATCCTGTTTTTGAAGCATCTAAGGGCAATAATCTTGAATTTCTGGTTCAACATATTAACTCAAGTGAGGAATTCAAGGCTTTTTGTGCCGAACAGAAAAAAGGCGGCACGAGAACCAGACTGTACTACAATACGCTTTGTCAATTTACCGTGCGTGTTCCAGCATTAAAGGAACAGGCCCAAATTTCCCAATGCCTCAAAAAACTCGACACCCTTATCACCCTTCATCAGCGTAAGCTGGAAAAGCTTGTACAAATTAGAAAAGTCTTCGCAGAGAGGTGCTTTTTGCAAAGTCGAAAGGAGTTCGTTATGGCGTTTACAAAAGAAGCCGATTTTGAAGAGGCGGTGGTAAAGCTCCTGATAGAACGCGGCTGGAAAGATGGTGTGTTGAAAAACTACACCGAACAGCAGCTGATCCAGAACTGGGCGAACATCCTTTTTGAAAACAACCGTGGCATTGACCGACTGAACGATTATCCGCTGACGGATGGCGAGATGCAGCAGATCATGGAACAGGTCATGAACGCGAAAACGCCGATGAAGCTGAATAAATTTATCAACGGCAAAAGTGTGCTTATCAAGCGTGACAATCCTGACGATAAGCTGAATTTCGGCAAAGAAGTGTCCCTGAAAATCTATGACCGACTGGAAATTGCAGCCGGACTCAGCCGCTACCAGATCGCAGAGCAGCCAAAGTTCCCCACCAAGTCCAAAATTTTGAATGACCGCCGAGGCGATTTGATGCTGCTCATCAATGGTATGCCGGTCATTCACATGGAACTGAAAAAGAGCGGTGTTTCCATCAAACAGGCTTGCAACCAGATTGAAAAATACGCGGCAGAGGGCATTTTTACGGGACTGTTCTCGCTGGTGCAGATTTTTGTGGCCATGAACCCGGAAGAAACGGTCTACTTTGCCAATCCCGGCCCGGAAGGACAATTCAACCCCAGCTACTATTTCCATTGGGCGGACTTCTACAACGAGCCGATGAACGACTGGAAAGACGTTACAACGGCACTTTTGTCTATCCCGATGGCGCATATGTTGGTGGGCTTTTATACCGTTGCCGATGGTTCCGATGGCATTTTGAAGGTGATGCGCAGCTATCAGTACTACGCTGCCAGCAAAATTTCGGATGCCGTTTCCAAGGCGAAATGGGAGAATGACCAGCAGCGCGGCGGCTACATCTGGCACACCACAGGTTCCGGCAAGACCATGACTTCTTTCAAGTCCGCTCAACTGATTGCATCTTCCAAGGATGCGGACAAAGTGATTTTTCTGATGGACAGAATCGAGTTGGGCACTCAGAGCCTGAAAGAATACCGCAACTTTGCAGAGGAAAACGAGGAGGTGCAGGCTACCGAGAACACGGATGTTCTTGTGGACAAGCTGAAAAGTACTTCGCCGTCCGATACGCTCATCGTGACTTCCATCCAGAAGATGAGCAATATCAAGGATGATGCACAAAACAAGCTGAACCCCAACGACATTGCGCTGATCAACGCAAAGCGGTTGGTTTTTATCGTGGACGAGTGCCACCGCTCCACCTTTGGCGATATGATGCAGACCATCAAGCATACATTTCCGAAAGCACTGTTCTTTGGTTTTACCGGTACGCCGATCCAAGGCGAAAACCAGAAGAAAATGAGCACCACCGCCACCGTTTTCGGCAACGAACTGCATCGGTACAGTATTGCAGACGGCATCCGGGATCACAACGTGCTGGGCTTTGACCCTTACAAGGTGCTGACCTTCAAGGACAGCGACTTGCGGAAAGCGGTCGCACTGGAAAAAGCAAAGGCATATTCTGTGGACGAAGCTCTGGCCGACCCACAGAAGAGCAAGGTGTTTTATAAGTATCTGAATCTGTCGATGGCAGGCGGAAAAGATGCGCTCGGTGAGGAGATAAAGGGCATCGAGGATTATATTCCCAACACCCAGTATGAGGGCGAAGAACACCAGAAAGCCGTGGTGGAGGACATTTGCGAGAACTGGCAGACCCAGAGCCGCAACAGCAAATTTCATGCCATTTTTGCAACCTCCAGCATCCCGGAAGCCATCCAATATTACAAGAGGTTCAGAGAAGCCGCACCATGGCTGAAAGTCACCGCACTATTTGACCCCAACATTGACAACAACGGCAAAGGCATCACCAAAGAAGAAGGGCTAAAAGAGATCGTAGAAGACTATAACGCCCGCTATGGACAGGACTTCAGCATTCCGACCTTTGCCAAGATGAAAAAGGACATTGCGGCACGGCTGGCGCACAAATTGCCCTACCAGCGCATCGAGCGCACCCCGGAAAAACAGCTTGATCTGCTAATCGTGGTGGATCAGATGCTGACAGGCTTTGACTCCAAGTGGATCAACACCCTGTATCTGGATAAAATGCTGCAATACGAAAATCTGATTCAGGCGTTCTCCCGCACCAACCGACTGTTTGGCGATGACAAACAGTTTGGCACCATCAAGTATTATCGCCGTCCGCACACGATGGAGAAAAATATCGCAGATGCGGTAAAAGAGTATTCCGGCGATAAACCGTTTGGCCTGTTTGTAGATAAACTGGACAAGAACGTGGAAAAACTGAATGCCCTCTATGCGGAGATCAAAGATCTGTTTGTGTCGGCGGGCATTGAAGAGTTTTCGCAGATCCCTGCGGATATGGCAGAGCGCAAAAAGTTTGCCGACCTGTTCCAGTCCTTCAACGAAAATCTGGAAGCAGCCAAGGTGCAGGGCTTCGAGTGGGATAAGCCCATTGTGATCATCAACGAGGATACAGATGAGAAAACAGAACTTCATGCAGACTTTGACGAGAGAGCGTTCAAAGTTTTGGCACTCCGCTATAAAGAGCTGTTCACGCCGAATCCAGATGGCGGTGAAAATGACCCGGACGATGACGTTCCCTATGCGGTGAACAGCTATCTGACCACCATTGATACTGCTGACATCGACACGGACTATATGAACTCCCGCTTTGAAAAGTACCTGAAAATTTTCTATCAGGAGGGTGCAGAAGGGGAAGCCATCCATCAGGCCGAAACGGAGCTGCACAAGACCTTTGCCACCCTCTCGCAGGAAGAGCAGAAGTACGCTAATATTTTCCTGCACGACATTCAAAGCGGCGCAGTGGTTCCGCAGCCGGGAAAGACCTTGCGGGAGTACATTGCCGAGTACATCGCCCAAAAGCAGAACGACCAGATTCACAAAGTAGCTGAAGTTTTCGGCTTGGACGAAAAGAAGCTGCGGGCATTCATGCATGCAAATATCACCGAAGCCAACATCAACGAGTTCGGACGTTTTGATGACTTGAAAGCCACTGTGGACAAGGCAAAAGCAAAGGCATATTTTGAGGCAATTGAGGGGACAAAACTCATTCCTCCCAAAGTGCCTGTCAAGTATGATAAACTCTTGCGCGAGTTCATCGTAAGTGGCGGATTCGATTTGAAAATGCCAAAAGAATCATAAAATGGGTGCAAAATCACCCTGCTCACCAAGAGCCGAGGCGCGTCCTCGGCTCTTTTTTCGCGCCAAAATCCCAAAACACACCTACTTGGGAACAGCGTAAGCTGACGAATTTGTGCGAAAAATTCACAGACGGTGATTGGATTGAAGCAAAGGATCAAAGTGATTCTGGTGTGAGGTTAGTTCAAACTGGAAATGTTGGAGTAACCGAATATCTTGACAAACCTAACAATAAAAAATGGATATCATTCGAGACGTTTGAACAGCTTCACTGTGAAGAAGTTTATCCGGGAGATATATTAATTTCTCGATTGCCAGAGCCAGCCGGAAGAGCATGTATTATGCCGAACCTAGGCACAAAAATGATAACAGCGGTAGACTGTACAATCGTGCGACCCAACGCAGTGACAAGCACGCGGTTTTTATTGCAATATCTGTCATCACAGGCGTATTTTGATGCGGTAAATACTTGTCTTGCAGGAGGAACACGACAAAGAATAAGCAGAGGTAATCTGGCGCAATTTAATGTTCCAATTCCATCCAGCAAAATAGAGCAAGAAAAAATTGGAGAGATTCTTGAAAAACTGGATACCCTTATCACCCTTCATCAGCGTGAGCATATAAAACCGATTTTGGAGGTAAAACGTGTTAAACGAAATGAATGAAAACAACCTGTTCTGCGATTATTATGAGCAGTGGGTTGCCGTATACAAAGAGGGCGCAGTTCGCCCGGTTACATTGGATAAGTACAAAATGACCCTTTCTTGGGTGAAAAGGCTGGCACCTGATTTGAAGTTGTGCGAGGTTTCCAGAGTGACGTATCAGCAGCTTTTGAACGATTATGCCGTAGGCCATGAGCGTCAGACCACGATGGACTTCCACCATCAGCTGAAAGGGGCTATCATGGATGCCGTGGATGATGGACTGATTGTGAAAGACCCGACCCGGAAAGCGATCATCAAAGGCAAGCCCCCGGTGCCTAAAAAGGTGAAATATCTGAACCAGTTTGAACTGCATCTTTTGTTGAGCGACTTGGATCTACAAGGAAAACTCAACTGGGACTGGATGATTTTGCTGATTGCCAAAACCGGCATCCGCTTTTCCGAAGCTTTGGCGATCACTCCTGCGGATTTTGACTTTTCGCACCAGATGCTTTCCATCAATAAAACATGGGATTATAAGGGGAACGGCGGATTTCTGCCGACAAAAAATAAATCGTCTGTCCGTAAAATTCAAATTGACTGGCAGACGGTGATTCAGTTCGCAGCACTGGTAAAAGACGTTCCTGAAGATAAGCCGATTTTCGTGTTCAAGGAACACGCCTACAATTCCACTGTTAACGATGTTCTGGAACGGCACTGCGACCGGGCCAAGATCCCGGTCATCTCGGTACATGGTCTGCGGCATACCCACGCTTCGGTGCTTTTGTTTGCAGGGGTATCCATTGCAAGCGTAGCAAGGAGGCTGGGGCATTCCAGCATGACAACCACGCAGAAAACCTACCTGCATATCATTCAGGAACTTGAAAATCAGGACATCGACCTTGTAATGCGGTCACTCTCTGGATTAAGCTGATAAAATAATCAACCATCGCTCGCGCTGGTGAAGGATGATAAGAGAAAAGCCAAACCTCAAGCTGTACAGGATGTACGGTGAGGTTTGGCTTTTTGGTATCAGCTGCTCTTTTGATTTTCGTTCATAATTCTTCTGGCTCGTCCGCGCGTGGTGTCCTCAAAGGTTTCATCCTCGCTGAATCGCAGCCAATAGGGGTCTTCCATCAGGCAGGCGTTGGTGCGTTTGACGATTTCCCATGCATTGTAGTTCGGCAGACCCATCATTTTCAGAATTTCCTTGCAGTCCATCCGATTTTTCGGAAAGATTCGTTTCTTTGCCCAAACCACCACATCAACCAATGGAACTTCACGTTTGTCACCGATGAAAAGGTTCAGTGGGAGGCTGTACTGCGGCACGCCCTCATTTGCGCAAAGAGACTGCCCATCTTCGCTTAGGTGTGCAATTTCTTTTTCATCCATCATCAATTTCAGATAGGCCATTTTATCACCCCATGGCGGCTTTCAGGTAGTGCAGACGGTATTTCAGGTATTGACGGATCGCAGATGCTCTTTTTTCGCTCAACAATGCAAGAATAGGCGAGATGGACTGAATGATTTCACTATACAACTCGTCCAAGTCACGCGTTGGCAGCACAGGCTCATCGATCATCTTGATTTGCTGGGCATGGTGACTGCGGAACGGTTTGGCTTTGTCGAACTGATAACGGAGCTTCGTGTCAGTCAATTCTTCATCCGTTGCCCACGCAAGCAGACTACCGCCATTGTCATAAATAGGCGGAGCATAATTTTTTCCATCCCGGACGATCACATCAAAATTGTTTTCGTGGCGGTCTTCGTTGCCGATAAAGGCGTCAAATGCCA